>ERZ780060.951-NODE-951-length-10489-cov-5.548495_pt1 | contig 10489 bp, 14 predicted proteins | sample MGYA00511176_ERZ780060 | MGnify/ENA primary metagenome ERZ780060 (study PRJEB29588, sample SAMEA2148374) | human gut metagenome | biome: human gut; feature: human-associated habitat; material: faeces | place: Denmark | collected 2008/2010 ... | reverse complement strand
TGTCCCGTAAAGGATGCTCGCCTGATAATGCTGCATGCGAAGGCTTTTTCGGCAGACTGAAAACTGAAATATATTATGGGCGTAAATGATTGGGTATCACGCCTGAAAAATTCATGCGGCATGTGGATGCTTACATCAGATAGTATAACGAGCGGCGTATAAAATTTTCGCTGGGTGCAGTCATCCCTGAAATGTACCGCCAACAATGCGGGCTGGCATAATAAAGCAGTCCAGGAAATCGTCCGAATCCTAATTACTGTCTTATATCATTGGCGCTGATACATTAACAGGACGCTTCACCTGCGCGTAATAAACGCTACGGTGAACACCGAATAAATGACAAATAATCCGCACTGGCCGCTTTGCTTTCAGCAGTGTGATTAGCGCGACAGCTTGCCGGGGATTTCGCTCATCAGCACGGCAGCCTGCTTTAGTATTTCTTTTTCCATCTCAAGGCGCTTTATCTGCGCTTTTAAGCTGCTGAATTTCTCGCTGTTCAGGGGTATGGCATTACCAGCGGGCTCAATACCCTGAAGTTCCAGCTTATACAACCGTATCCATTTACGCAAATGGTCAGGATTGAGCTCAAGTGCCAGCGCGACTTCTCTGACATCGCGCTGGTATTTAACTACTTGCTCGATAGCTTCGAGCCTGAACTCCGGGGAAAAGGTGCGTTTAGTCCGACGAGTTTTGCTCATGCATCACCCCATTTTCACTGTTTTAACATTAACAGGATTTCGAGGTGTCCTGAATTACCGATCCACTACATTAATTCTTACTGGTTAATGATTAACAATATGAATCATTACATACGCCTGTTGTATATATTTTAGCCTCTCTTTTACCAAACATAAGAAAACTAAACAGGTGGCACCGCCCCTGCTGGCCCGACAGAGAAAATATCTCCTTATCACTGCTGCATGAGTGGTACAAATCAGAAAAAAAACTCTCAGTGATACGACTGGCTGAACTCCGTGTAAAAATGCATTGTGTACGATTTACGAAAAACACACTGCCACACATCTGGAATTTACAATGTCCGGAGAGTGTGGAGAAACGAATAAAGACAGTTACGGGGCAAGAGTTGCATACAGTCGCCTCTTCTGTAAAACTCCACACACTGGAACAGAGAAGGTTCTGGTAAACATCCATCCCGGATACACATATCCACCATGCTATGGAAATCAGGATATTACCGTGCACTGAATAAAATAATATTGCATGAATATTCAGGGCCGTCAGGATTCGTTCAACAAAGCACAGGGGCAGATAGATTATCTATACTGATTTAACAGTATAAATAATTCTTTCACCATCTTGTCAGCGATGAACATTTATGTTCTTTTATTTGAAGGAATCTGCTCTTACTCTCTGCCGGGCCGCCTCACTCATACAGATATCAGGCAGTCATAGATTGTTGTGAAAAGTAGATATTTACCGGATGACTGATGCACTTTTATATAAAGGCAGAATGTTTCAGTATATGGAAAATGATTAAATGGAAAACATACACTCATTAGAGAAGATAATCAAATATCAACAAAACAAAGATCCCCTGTATCCCTGTCAGGAACATCTTTTGATACAACTCTGTATCCGTGCAAACAAGAAAATACAGGATAATATATCGAGAATGCTGGGAGGATACGGAATAAATTACTCAACATATATGGTTCTCACCGTATTATCTACAGCAGATAATCATTGTCTTTCGCCTTCAGAGATCAGCAGAGAACTCCAGTTTACCAGAACAAACATTACCCGCATTACAGATTTTTTAGAAAAAGCCGGATATACAGAAAGAACTGATAGCAAAGAGGACCGCCGTGCTAAAAAAATCAGTCTGACATCTGAAGGCCTGTCCTTTATTCAGGGCATTACCCTTACACAAAACCAGTACCTGAAAGAAATCTGGAGTCCTCTGACCTATGATGAACGTGAACTGTTTAAAGACATTAATCAAAAATTACTGACGCATTTTGCTGATGTACGTTCATAAAGTATGAAAAGCTGTCACGAACGGTGCAATAGTGATCCACACCCAACGCCTGAAATCAGATCCAGGGGGTAATCTGCTCTCCTGATTCAGGAGAGTTTATGGTCACTTTTGAGACAGTTATGGAAATTAAAATCCTGCACAAGCAGGGAATGAGTAGCCGGGCGATTGCCAGAGAACTGGGGATCTCCCGCAATACGGTTAAACGTTATTTGCAGGCAAAATCTGAGCCGCCAAAATATACGCCGCGACCTGCTGTTGCTTCACTCCTGGATGAATACCGGGATTATATTCGTCAACGCATCGCCGATGCTCATCCTTACAAAATCCCGGCAACGGTAATCGCTCGCGAGATCAGAGACCAGGGATATCGTGGCGGAATGACCATTCTCAGGGCATTCATTCGTTCTCTCTCGGTTCCTCAGGAGCAGGAGCCTGCCGTTCGGTTCGAAACTGAACCCGGACGACAGATGCAGGTTGAATGGGGCACTATGCGTAATGGCCGCTCACCGCTTCACGTGTTCGTTGCTGTTCTCGGATACAGCCGAATGTTGTACATCGAATTCACTGACAATATGCGTTATGACACGCTGGAAACCTGCCATCGTAATGCGTTCCGCTTCTTTGGTGGTGTGCCGCGCGAAGTGTTGTATGACAATATGAAAACTGTGGTTCTGCAACGTGACGCATATCAGACCGGTCAGCACCGGTTCCATCCTTCGCTGTGGCAGTTCGGCAAGGAGATGGGCTTCTCTCCCCGACTGTGTCGCCCCTTCAGGGCACAGACTAAAGGTAAGGTGGAACGGATGGTGCAGTACACCCGTAACAGTTTTTACATCCCACTAATGACTCGCCTGCGCCCGATGGGGATCACTGTCGATGTTGAAACAGCCAACCGCCACGGTCTGCGCTGGCTGCACGATGTCGCTAACCAACGAAAGCATGAAACAATCCAGGCACGTCCCTGCGATCGATGGCTCGAAGAGCAGCAGTCCATGCTGGCACTGCCTCCGGAGAAAAAAGAGTATGACGTGCATCTTGATGAAAATCTGGTGAACTTCGACAAACACCCCCTGCATCATCCACTCTCCATCTACGACTCATTCTGCAGAGGAGTGGCGTGATGATGGAACTGCAACATCAACGACTGATGGCGCTCGCCGGGCAGTTGCAACTGGAAAGCCTTATAAGCGCAGCGCCTGCGCTGTCACAACAGGCAGTAGACCAGGAATGGAGTTATATGGACTTCCTGGAGCATCTGCTTCATGAAGAAAAACTGGCACGTCATCAACGTAAACAGGCGATGTATACCCGAATGGCAGCCTTCCCGGCGGTGAAAACGTTCGAAGAGTATGACTTCACATTCGCCACCGGAGCACCGCAGAAGCAACTCCAGTCGTTACGCTCACTCAGCTTCATAGAACGTAATGAAAATATCGTATTACTGGGGCCATCAGGTGTGGGGAAAACCCATCTGGCAATAGCGATGGGCTATGAAGCAGTCCGTGCAGGTATCAAAGTTCGCTTCACAACAGCAGCAGATCTGTTACTTCAGTTATCTACGGCACAACGTCAGGGCCGTTATAAAACGACGCTTCAGCGTGGAGTAATGGCCCCCCGCCTGCTCATCATTGATGAAATAGGCTATCTGCCGTTCAGTCAGGAAGAAGCAAAGCTGTTCTTCCAGGTCATCGCTAAACGTTACGAAAAGAGCGCAATGATCCTGACATCCAATCTGCCGTTCGGGCAGTGGGATCAAACGTTCGCCGGTGATGCAGCACTGACCTCAGCGATGCTGGACCGTATCTTACACCACTCACATGTCGTTCAAATCAAAGGAGAAAGCTATCGACTCAGACAGAAACGAAAGGCCGGGGTTATAGCAGAAGCTAATCCTGAGTAAAACGGTGGATCAATATTGGGCCGTTGGTGGAGATATAAGTGGATCACTTTTCATCCGTCGTTGACACGGTAAAATGACACTGGAAAATCCTTCACCAGAGCTGCTCACTGTGTTGATCCGTGAACTGACCGGGAGGGGAAGATGATCTCACGCCCATCAGGTACCCGCATCTGGCTCGTTGCCGGCGTTACCGATATGCGTAAATCCTTCAACGGTCTGGGAGAACAGGTACAACATGTGCTGGATGAGAACCCCTTCTCAGGTCACCTGTTTATCTTTCGTGGCCGACGGTGTGACACTGTTAAAATACTCTGGGCCGATTCTGATGGTCTGTGCCAGTTCACCAAACACCTGGAGGAAGGCCAGTTTATCTGGCCTGCGGTACGTGACGGCAAGGTATCCATTACCCGCTCGCAACTGGCAATGCTCCTCGATAAGCTGGACTGGCGTCAGCCAAAAACATCCCGCCTTAACTCACTGACAATGTTGTAAAAAACTCCTGGCCGCATTATAAAAACGGCCATGAGTTAGAAATACCTCATTCGCATTGCAGAACTGGAAAGCCAGCTCCGTCAGAAAGACCAGCAACTGAGTCTGGTTGAAGAGACGGAGACCTTCCTGCGCTCTGCACTGGCACGTGCCGAAGAAAAGATCGAAGAAGATGAACGGGAAACAGAACATCTGCGGCTCAGATAGAAAAACTGCGCCGGATGCTGTTCGGTACCTGTTCTGAAAAACTGCGTCGTGAAGTTGAAGAGGCTGAGGCCCTGCTGAAACAACGCGAACAGGACAGCGATCGTTACAGTGGGCGGGAAGACGATCCACAGGTTCCCCGCCAGTTGCGACAGTCGCGCCAATGACGTTAACAACGAACCCGCTCCGGCAACCGTACCCCAGTAATTTTCCGGTTCCCCGAAGAAAGCCAGAGCCCTGTCACTCTTCGACGTATTACTGTTCAGATAGTTCAGGTCGTAGCTGTTGCCTTCAGTCACGTAATCCTTCACCTCCTGATTAGTCAGTGAACCATACAGCCAGGTCGGCCCGCCGCGCTGAGTCCGCCCTCAATATTCCATTTATCTTCCCCGGACAGAGCCGTCAGAGGATCTGCAGCCACATCAATGTGTAATTTCTGTTGGTTCTCTGCGCTTAATACAGCATATTTATTCTGAATATCGCCACAGTCTCCACCCGCTTTACGACAGGCCATCATTTCTCTGTCAAAAGCATGCGCCTCGTCGTAGCTGAGGTAGTTATTCTCAACAACTAATTGGCATTTATCACAAATTTCATTAACACTGCATCAGCCTATCATGCCAATTAAACATCCGAGGTACCCTGCCCTACTTAACCACAAAAATGGGCTGGTGAGGCCAGAGTGATGAACATTAATTAACTCCCTTATTGGTGCAAGACCATCATTTTTGATAACAACATCCTTTGCACCATAGCGACAATGCATTATCAGAAAGAAAATTCCGACAATCCCTAAACCAAAATAACTTTCTGGGCTTCCCCAAAAATTAGTCCGTAATTTTATATAGGTGAGCCCCCAAATACTCAGTAAAAAGACTATAAAAGCACAGGCAGCAATATTCATATCGCGTCTACTGCCCAGTCCAAAAAATAGAGCATCAAAAAAAAACATTGGGGTAAAAGGTGATTGCACGCTTCTTCCTGTCACTTTACTAAATCGATAAAACATGACCGTTCCGACAGTAAAAGCAGAAAGTGCAATACCTAACAGCAAGTACACCATTTGGTTAGTCCTTTTTATAGACCAAGAGATTAGTTCGGTACTACCAGAACCGTTAATTTCCGGCTGATTATTACTGTTTTCACTTTGTCGAATACTCGCACCAATTCCTCCACCAACTCTGAAAGAGCCTCCAAAGCCGTCTTTACCAATACTCCCTTCAACTGAAAAAATACCTGTCGATATAGCACCAGAATAATCATAAGCAGGATTAAAATCTTTAATCGGGTAAGGCCCAAAAGTCAACCCGGCAGACACATCTGCACGCCAGCCTAGCCTAATACCTTCGTGACCCCGCCATTAATTGAAAATTTATCCTCTGACAGTACACCTTCCAGATACCCTCCTGCGACATAACCTCCAGCGACCTGGCCTTTTACATCTCCATGTATTTTTGCCGTATCACCTACTGACGGGCCGATATGTGATTTGTCTACCGCTTTGATAATTTCATCGTTAGTGACTCCTTTACCACTGAGATCAAAAGCCAGGGAGGCATCCTGCTGTACACGAGGCGGCACAAGCTCAGACAACGCATTATTCTCAACAGCATTCTTCCCGCTCTGTGCTCCCACTGCTGCTGATGCGGTGCTGTTTCCGATAAGACCGCCGGCCAGCCCTGCTGACACAGTTGCCAGCGTACTTATCGTCTGCTTCTGCTCTTCACTGAGGTCTGACTGCTTCACGCCAGGATACAACATTCCGGCAATCGCTCTGGCTGCCAGCTCTCCCGTTGCTGCGCCTGCTGCACCGGCAGCGACATTATTACCCTGCATTGCCGCTACTGCGCCGCCCAGAATGGCGTGAGCAATGGCGTTTACTGCCGGGTCTTTTTCTGTTGATTTCAGCAGATGTGCCAGTTCCGGTGCTGAAGCTCCGGCCAGAGCACCTGCTAAATTACCCCCCGCCAGCCCCTGAAGCGCCGCTGTCGCGGCCTGGATACCCCGCTGAATTTCACTGCCGGTACCATACTTCGCCATTTCATTCCTGTAAGCCTGCGTGTCACGCAGTTTCGCAAGATATTCCTGACGTTGTTTCTCTGTTGCATTAGCAGGAAGTGTTTCGCCGGTTGCTTCCTTCGCGGCCTTCAACGCATTCAGTTCTCCCTGTGTACGCGCAATATCTTCACTTATTAAAACTTTATCAAAATCAACGATATTTCAGTGGGATGTGTGCAAGTTGTTCATCAACCGACCAGTTTTGTGGTTCCGATTTTTTATTCATCCATTTCGCACCACTGTCTAACCATTTTGCTCTATATTTTTTTATACTTTGCACGGTCGAATCCTCATAACCAAATTCAACCCCACAGCAATTACATATATCGTATGTTGGTGTCTCACCATCATCTCCCCATGGTGCTTCTGGCTGTTCAGCACCACATACCCGACAAACATAAAATTCATTATTTTTGTGCATTAAAATAATCCAGATTTATTTGATAACAGTGTTCTTCGGCAGCTATTACAGCAGAAAACGCGGTGCACTGCGCACGGACTAATCGGAACCTATCGGCTGAGCGATATCGATCCGGAAGCGTATCTGCCTCATATACTGAAAGTTTTGCCGGAATGGCCTTCCAACCTGTTGATGAACTACCTCCATGGAACGTAGTGCTCACCAATAAATAAGCGTCATGCCTAACTTAAAGTAAATAGAATAGCAGATATGCTTAATCCTTTTTGTTGAGTGTCACTGGACCATAGACCATAAAAACACAAGTTGAACCAGATACTCCCCTATAACCTCCCTGTCCATCGCCGAGATAACAGGCAAGAGCAGTAAATTCCCAGGCATCATCCATAGACGCAGCAATTTTGCGTGTGGTTAGTGTTTCTTTGCCATATTGCTCACCAAAGTCGTGCACGCGCCGGGCATATTCTCCAAGTGACTCGCTGACTGACGGATGGTCCTACCCCCATAACCAGGTGCTGTCTTCAGTATCGTAAGTGCCAACCACTTGAACAGGTGCTGTGACCATGATCTCTTTTTCATCATTGGTGAAGGTGATTGTACCTGTATTAAGATCAACATCCCACGCAGCAGTATCAAGTCCCCACATTTCTATAGCGGCTTGTGTGAGTAACTGTATTTCGTTATTCGCTCGTGCAATTGTGAGATCTGGCTCTGAAAGAATTGCTGTGTTAGCACTGGAATCTTTATTCTTTCTGCCAAAAAGCTTCTTGAATAAATTAGTCATTCCTACTCTCCCGTTTTCTGCAAACACTTTGGCTGAATTATTAACGTTCAAATTTTGTCAGACATGTGTATACCCTAACCTGACATCAGGCCTGATAATGAAAAACTGTCAGAATAAAATCGTCATGAGTATTTATTGAGACAAGTAATTAAAGGTCATAGATTCATTTATGACATATTCAGGCGTGATAGCGGCATCGTGGTAGTCTACGTATGGGCCAAGTAATGTCTCAGATCAGCATTAAACTTAGGGTTCCAGCCACCTTTCCTCCAGTTTGCCCCTTCCCTTCATTAACCCCCCATGAAAGTCCCTTACCAATGCCATAATCAATACCAGAAGCACCACCATTGATAAGTGCTGCGTATTTTCATGGAACATCGATCAGTGATTCGCGGCGTTTTTCAAGGTAGTTGTCGCCTGATGTAATAAAATTACAGTTATGCCGCTTCTTTTTCTGGATTCAGATAAACTGCCTGAATGAGTTCCCAGTCACGCAACTGTTTGCTCCAGCGCTCAGGATGACGTTTGCGAGCTTCGCGATAAACTTTTTTCCGGCTTCCAGTATTTGTACGTCAATTCCGCGATGGCGTTCATCCGGAGTAACATACTTAATACCGCTGTGCTTGTGTTCCAGGTTGTACCATCGCATGAACCTGCTTAACCAACTTCTGGCTTCATCTATGGTTCGAAAACCATTCTCTGGCCACCATGGACAATACTTAATCGTCCGGAAGAGCGATTCGGAATAAGGGTTATCATTGCTGACCCGGGGACGGGAATAAGAACTTAATACGCCAAGAGCGTACATTTTTGCCAGTAACGTACAACTGCGCATTGGTCCTCCGTTATCAGAATGAAGCACGAGATTGCGGGATGAACATTTTTCATTCCATACAGCACGTTGAAGCAGTTCTGCCGCATACTGCCCAGATTCTTTCGTAAATACTTCGGCAGCTATAATTTTTCGGCTATAAATATCGACGATCATATAGAGATAAAAATGCTGCCCCTTAACCCACGATGGGATATAACTAATATCCCAGTTCCACACCTGGTTGGGGGCTACAGCTTTGAGTACTTCAGGCCGCTTATATTGGTGTTCACGGGTTCTCCTTATCAGTTGGTTAGCTAAATTTAATACGCGATAAAAAGTTGATTCTGACGCGATATAAACCCCTCTGTCGGCAAGAGTCGGAACAATAATATTCGGAGACAATGATGCAAACTCCGGAGAATTGCATACATCAAGTATTCTTAATCTTTCTGTTTCTGACAGTTTATTCCCCGGGGTACGCCTTGATGCACCTGGTCTCTGATCTGCATGAACCACACCACCCTGCATCCAACGTTGAAGTGTTCTGACTGAAATACCAATACACTGGCAGGCTTGTGTTTTTCTCGCTCCTGAACTGACAGCCTCGCTGACCAGATTAATAATCTTCTGCCGCTCTGGAAGAGGAGTCAGCCTTCCTCGCTGTTGTCCCAGAGGGCATTGAACTTTTCCCTTAACATCAAAAGAGCAGCTGCTTCCGCCAGAGCTTTATCTTTACGGAGAAGTTCTTTTTCCAGTTCCCGTAACCGGGTCTTTGCTTCGCGTAATTCTTTATCAGCACGGCGACTTTCTGCCATTTTCATTTCATGAGCCTGAATGGATATAGCTCTCCATTCTTTAACTTGCTCAACAAATAACCCCATTCTCCGACAATAATCAGCCAGTTCCATTTCAGATAATGTTGCAGTTTCAATTACAACAGAAAATCGTCGCTCCGGTGTCCATTCATTTCCATCGACAGAAGATATTTTTTCATTTTCAGGTAACAGGCCTTGTTGCACCAGTTCAAGTCTCCATCTTGCTATTACTGAAGGGCTCAGGTCCAGTTTACGAGCAATATGCCGTATGGACCAACTATAAGGTAGTAATAACCAGGTAACACCTTGTTCTTTTATATCAATTGGTACTGCATGTGCGGGCATAGTCTCTCTCCTGTGTAAAAATCTAGGCGACAACTATGCTGACACAGGGGGAAACTGACGCGAACCGATCTCCATCGATGTTACCGATCTCCTTCACGGTAATACGCAAGTGCACCAGACAGAGGATCTTTGTTGTCAATCCAGTTACCCAACGCACCACCTGCCACATTCTAGGCTATTATCCCTTTCCAGCCCTGCCCCATGGTTATCGCATTTATCCAACCTGCTGCCACTGAGTTGACCGAGTTTATTTCACCACTATCTGCATACTGCATCACGGCATTTGCTCCGGCACCAAGTAACCACATAGCTTGGGCACTCCCCGGTAACAGCCACCTGTCGCTAATGCGGCAGCATAAGCTTTATTTTCAGCCTGCCCCCGCTTACAGGCTTCACCGGAAGGATTATCACTACAGGAGAGAACATAAGCACCATGCTCTCTGGCTTTTTCCGTCTGGAGCCATTCACTGCCACCCAGCTGGTTATTCTCAACATTCACCTACAGGTGAACAGCCTCCAACGGTTCAACATAACGCAAATTATGTATAGTTCAGAACAACGAACCAAGCATAATTTGCGTTATGTCTGGAACCCAACAGATGTTTGCATGCGTATTCCGCTCTATTCGATCACGGATTGGCATCGAAGTCCGATCAGCGATTC
>ERZ780060.950-NODE-950-length-10490-cov-2.368951_pt1 | contig 10490 bp, 6 predicted proteins | sample MGYA00511176_ERZ780060 | MGnify/ENA primary metagenome ERZ780060 (study PRJEB29588, sample SAMEA2148374) | human gut metagenome | biome: human gut; feature: human-associated habitat; material: faeces | place: Denmark | collected 2008/2010 ... | reverse complement strand
TAGAGCACGGGATCGACCGCACAGGCACCTCCGCCGCGTGCAGGTGCTTCCTCTTCCACTTCGTCGAAATCGTTGTCTTCGGTTATCTTGAACGACTTGGGATGCTTGAGGAATTTCTTTCCGGCCTCCGTCACCTTCAGCAGGCCGTAGTTTTCCACGTCCTTGCTCAGGTAACCGGCAATCAGCGCCTGGCGGATCACTGCATTCCAAGTCTTGTCTTCCTCACCCATTCCGGAGCCGAACACTTCCAGATCCTCGTGCAGGTGGGCCTGCACTTCGGACGTCTCACGGCCCTGAATGACATCTACAATATAATCGGATTTGAAGTTCTCCTTGACTGCGAGAATGGTTTCAATCACAGTACACAATAAGTCTTGAGCTTCCACTTGTTTTTTCGGATTTAAACAATTGTCACAATTACCACAATTATCCTCCGTATACTCTTCGCCGAAATAGTGCAGCAGCGTCTTGCGGCGGCACACGGAAGACTCGGCATAGGCAGCCGTTTCCTGCAGAAGCTGCTTGCCAATCTCCTGTTCTGCAACAGGTTTTCCCTGCATGAACTTTTCCAGTTTCTGCAGGTCTTTGTTCGAATAGAACGTGATGCACTGTCCTTCGCCTCCGTCGCGTCCGGCACGTCCGGTTTCCTGATAATATCCTTCCAGGCTCTTGGGGATGTCGTAATGGATGACAAAACGCACATCCGGCTTGTCGATGCCCATACCGAAAGCAATCGTGGCCACGATGACGTCAATCTTCTCCATCAGGAAGTCGTCCTGGTTCTGCGAGCGGGTAGCCGAATCCATACCGGCATGGTACGGGCGGGCATTGATGCCGTTGGCCTGCAGCACTTCGGCCAATTCCTCCACCTTCTTCCGGCTCAGACAATAGATGATGCCCGACTTTTCCGGGTTGTTCTTGATGAACTTGATGATATCCTTGTCCACATTGGCCGTCTTGGGACGTACCTCGTAATAAAGGTTCGGGCGGTTGAACGACGACTTGAAGACCTTGGCGTCCACCATCCCCAAATTTTTCTGAATGTCGTGCTGCACCTTGGGGGTGGCGGTAGCGGTCAACGCAATCAGTGGCGCTTTTCCTATTTCGTTAATGATGGGACGGATGCGACGGTACTCCGGACGGAAATCGTGTCCCCACTCGGAGATGCAATGGGCCTCGTCTACAGCGTAGAAGGAAATCTTCACCGTTTTCAGGAATTCCACGTATTCTTCCTTCGTCAGCGATTCGGGAGCGACGTAGAGCAGCTTGGTCTTTCCGCTCAATATATCGGATTTCACTTGGTCGATGGCTGTCTTGTTCAGGGACGAGTTGATGAAGTGGGCCACTCCGTCTTCCTCGCTGAAGTTGCGCATGGCGTCTACCTGGTTCTTCATCAAGGCTATCAGCGGCGAAATGACAATAGCGGTCCCATCCATCAGCAGCGAAGGCAGCTGATAGCACAAGGACTTGCCTCCGCCCGTAGGCATCAGCACAAATGTGTCATTTCCATCCAACAGATTCTGGATGATTGCCTCTTGATTCCCTTTGAATGTGTCGAACCCGAAGTACTTCTTCAGTTGTTCCTGCAAATTAATCTTCTTCTCAGCCATGTCCTTCTATTAGAATGTTGTTTATTAAACGTTCTTGTATCAATCTCTCCCCCTCGGAAAGGGACTATTTTCCCGAGAGCCTAACAAAGTTATAAACAACTTCTCAAATTTCAAGCAAAAAACACTGAATATTTTTCAGAAAAACACGAAAAACAGCCCTGCCTGCCCTTTTCCAGGGTCAGGCATTCTGCAACCGGGCTATATTGGCTTTCTCCAGCTGATGCTTGGCATAATCGAGCGTCACCACGAAAGCATCCTTCTTCTCGGAAGGAATCTCGTACATGGCATCCATCATGATGGTTTCGACGATAGAACGCAGACCGCGCGCGCCGAGCTTGTACTCGACTGCCTTGTCTACGATATACTCGAATACAGCATCCTCAAACTCCAGCTTCACGCCGTCCATCTCAAAGAGTTTGACATACTGCTTGATGATGGAGTTCTTGGGTTCAGTCAGGATGGATCGCAGAGCCGTGCGGTCCAACGGGTTCAGATAGGTGAGCACCGGCAGACGGCCGATAATTTCAGGAATCAGACCGAAAGACTTCAAATCCTGAGGAGCGATGTACTGCATCAGGTTGTTCTTGTCGACAGTAGCCGTATTGCGCACAGCGCTATATCCCACGACATGCGTATTCAAGCGCTGGGCAATCTTCTTCTCGATGCCGTCGAACGCTCCGCCGCAAATGAAAAGGATATTCTTGGTGTTGACCGGTATCATCTTCTGCTCGGGATGCTTGCGTCCGCCCTGGGGAGGAACGTTGACCACCGACCCTTCGAGCAGCTTCAGCAATCCCTGCTGCACACCCTCTCCGCTCACATCGCGCGTGATGGAGGGATTGTCACCCTTGCGGGCAATCTTGTCGATTTCGTCGATGAACACAATGCCCCGTTCAGCCTCGGGCACATTGTAGTCGGCTACCTGAAGCAGGCGGGTCAGGATGCTTTCAATGTCCTCGCCCACATAACCGGCCTCCGTAAGCACCGTAGCGTCTACAATGGTAAAAGGCACATGCAGCAGCTTGGCGATGGTACGCGCCAACAGGGTTTTTCCCGTACCCGTACTGCCCACCATGATGATGTTCGACTTTTCAATCTCCACATCATCGCCGCTGTCTTTCTGCAACAGACGTTTGTAGTGATTGTACACCGAAACAGACAAGAAGCGCTTGGCATCGTCCTGCCCGATGACATACTGGTCGAGGAAAGCCTTGATTTCCATCGGCTTGGGCAGTTCCTTCAGGTTCAGTTTGCTGGTACCGTCCTTGCGTTTGTTCTCCAGAGCCTCCTGCGTTATCTCGTAAGCCTGCATGGCACAGCTGTCGCAGATGAAGCCGTTCATTCCCGTAATCAGGAGTCCCACTTCATCTTCAGACCGCCCGCAAAAGCTGCATCTGTTCTTTGTTCTTCTTGAATCAGCCATACTTATTTCCTAATCAACACTTCGTCTACCATACCATATTCCTTCGCCTCCTGTGCAGTCATCCAATAGTCGCGGTCGGAGTCGGCCCACACTTTATCGAACGGCGTATGCGAATGGTCGGCAATGATGGTATAGAGTTCCTTTTTCAACTTCTGAATCTCACGGGCCGTGATTTCGATATCCGAAGCCTGTCCCTGCGCACCTCCCATCGGCTGATGGATCATGACGCGCGAATGAGTCAGGGCCGAACGTTTGCCTTCGGTTCCGGCTACCAGCAGTACAGCTGCCATACTGGCTGCCATGCCTGTACAGATAGTAGCTACATCGCTGGTGATGAACTGCATCGTGTCATAGATGCCCAGGCCGGCATATACCGAGCCGCCCGGCGAATTGATATAGATAGAGATGTCCTTGCCCGGGTCTACCGAATCCAGGTAGAGCAACTGTGCCTGGAGGGTATTGGCCGTATAATCGTCAATCTGTGTACCCAAGAAGATGATACGGTCCATCATCAGACGGGAAAACACATCAAGCTGGGTTACGTTGAGCTGGCGTTCTTCCAAGATATAGGGGTTCAGATAACCGGCCTGCGACTTGATCACATCGTCCAGCACAAGGCTGTTCATTCCCAAATGCTTGGTGGCATACTTTCTAAAATCATCCATAATCTTTACTACTTATTATAATTGCGGGTGCAAAGAAACAAAAAAGAATAGAGAGACACAAAAAAAACGGGGATGTTTGAAAAGATTTTCAGACATCCCCGTTTTTTAGTGACAAGTGACAAGCTACGAGCTACAAGCAGGAGGAGAATTTCCCATTCTTCCCCACAACCGGTAGCTATCCGCAGCGCACCACCCGCAATATTTTATTCGAACATCTTGTTGAAGTCGGCAGCCGAAATGCTCTTGTGCTCCAGCGTTACCTGAGGCTTCACGGCAGCAGCCAGCTTCGTCTCAATCACGCGGTTCACGAGGCCTTCGATGCTTTCTTTCTTCTTCAGCATTTCCTTGGCATAGTTTTCCAGCAGTTCGTCGGGTACGTTCAGCATGCCGTACATGGCAAACTGTGCACGGGTCGATTCCTTGGCCATGTTGGTGATGTCATCCTGCTCAACCTTGATGTCATTGGCTTTTACCAACTGCTCCTTGATGAGGTGCCAGGTCAGCTCTTCGATGCTCTTGTCGTAGTTTTCTTCCACGAACTTCTCACCCTTGTCGGCGTTGTTGGCCAGCATCACACGCTTCAGCAATGCGTCGGGGAACTCCAGCTTGCCAACCTTTTCCATCATTACCTTGCGCAGGTCGATGAGGAACTTGTAGTCGCTGTCGGCCACAAACTGCTTGGCGATGGCCTCTTTCACCTTGGCGCGGAACTCTTCTTCCGTCTTTACCACGTCCTTACCGAACACCTGGTCGAAGATTTCCTGGTTCAGATCGCCGGGAACGAAACGGGTGATTTCCTCTACCTGGAAGCTGAAGTTGGACTTCACTTCGGCAGCGGCTTCCTTGTCGATCTTCAGCAGCGAAGCCAGTTCGGCCGGATTGCCGTCCCAGGCAGTATGGGGGTTGAACACCAGCACATCGTTCACCTTGGCGTTGGCGAAGATAGCCTTCTGCTCGTCGTTCTTCATATAAGAAGGCATCATCACGGCACCTTCTACCTGGATGCCGCCTTCCTTCGTGTTGCCCTGCTCGTCGAGCTCGGCCAGCAGACCCTTCAGCATGTCGTTGTCGGCATAGGCATCTACCTTTTCGTATTTGCCATTGCGCTGGGTATAGGCCTTCACCTGGTTGTCTACCATCTCGTCGGTCACCTCGATATCATAGTAGTCCACCTTGTCGGCAGCGCTCACCTCCGCCTTGAATTCGGGAGCCAGGGCGATGTCGAACAGGAACTCGAACTCTTCCTGCGTGTCGAAGTCGATAGTCGGCTGCTTGTCCTCGTTGGGCAGCGGTTCGCCCAGGATGTTCAGCTTATTGTCTTGTATATACTTGTATACAGTTTCAGAGAGCAACTTGTTCACTTCCTCTGCCAAAGCCGACTTGCCATACATCTTCTTAACGAGGCTCATCGGAACCATACCCTTACGGAAACCGGGCATCTGAGCTTTCTGGCGGAAAGACTTCAGGGCCTTGTCTACCTTCTCCTGGTAGTCAGCTTTCTCAAGCTTTACGGTGAGCAGCGCGCTCACCTTGTCAATGTTTTGCAATGAAACGTTCATCGTGACAAATTATTTATTTGATTTATACTATATTCCAAAATCTCAAAATGAGTGCGCAAAATTAGTGTTATTCTTTCAATTATCAAAAAACGGGGAGCAAATTATTTTTAAAGGGCAGAGTGAGCCAGAAAGAATACCCCGTCATTCTTCCTGCGCGCACACGTCCCACCGAATAAATCCAGATAAGATCAAGCGATAGCATTCATTGCGTCAATCAAGTCATTGTAACTTGCCACTTTATGATATTTCACATGCATCGTCGACATGGAATTAAACAATTTTTCCGCACACTCAATCTTTGCCTCTTCTATCCGGGTAATTTGCATGGACGACATCGTCCCTTTGGTTTCGGCAATAAAAAAGATATGTTTCACCCCATCCTTCTTCATGGCAATAGCCCAGTCCGGCGCATAATTTCCAACCGGAGTCGGTATCTGGAAGGAGCGCGGCAGCTTGGCATAAACGGTTACCTCGCTGGCCTCATCAAGATCATGTGCAAATTGCCGCTCCCCCTTGCTATCGCTGAACACATAGTCGGTTATATGTTTCTTAGCTTCGTAAGCCTTGTCAAAGTCCATTTTACTCTTTACCGTGAAAATATTGCTGTCGTATTTTCCCTCGGTCATGTTATAATGGATTGTTTCTACAATCATCGTAGACTTCTGCTCCTTGATAATACCGATAACCTTCCGGATAAATTCCTCGGGATTGTTTTTGAACAAATACAACTTGCTTTCTTTGATGCCTTGCAGTATCTTCACAACGGTTCGACGCGTGAGGTTCGCTCCCCTGGCAATATCGCCTACCAGATCGTAACGTACCGTTGAGGTACAGACGTCGGTCAGCTGATGCGATTGCGATCGGGTATCACCAAATTCCGTAACCTGCTTTTCATCCTGCGTCCCTTCTACCATGATATAACGGAGCTGTTTGACATTCAGCTCTGCATTGAGGTGCAGAATGGCTTTTTCGATCAGCTCGTCACTGTCATAGTTTACCGTGTAAACATATTTGTGGTTTATTTCCTTCCATAATGCCTGGAATTCTTCTTTTCCAAAGTTTTCATTCAATTTGTTTTCCGGAATAGTGGTTTTCTCTTCCGTTACCATATCATCGAGAGCTTTCGGGTCAAAGATAGAATTGATCAGTCGGGTAACTCCCTCAGCTATCGGCTGGGGGTTTTTTTTGCAGGCAGAGGGACCACGCTGCCGTTGACCACCGCCTCACGGTATTCAGGAGTGATATGCTTGTCTTCGTCAATATAGCTGTTATCTTCCAAATAGATGATAATGCGGCTTGCTTCCGATTCATCGATGGTATGAAGCTCTTCGCCGATCTTTATCTGCTTGCCGGTAAAATAGGCCACGGTTGCTTTGGCGGCACGTTCGCGCAGCACCCCTCGGGTCTCTTTCTGTAATGCGCTGGTAAAATCGACATAACTTTCATTGGCTATGACTGTCAGTTTGTTTACCTCATGTACTTCTTCTCCCAATAATTCCTTGTCCATACGGACTCCGTTCTTATCCACACAGAGGCGCAGACCACGCCCCACTTCCTGCCGCTTGGCTGTAGTTGAATTGGAGTGCCGGAGCGTACAGATCTGAAACACATTCGGATTATCCCAGCCTTCACGCAGTGCCGAGTGTGAGAAGATGAACCGGGTAGGTTCATCAAAACTCAACAGACGTTCCTTGTTCTTCAATATCAGGTCATAGGCCGATATGTCATCCGACAGGCCGGTCTTCTTCTCCACCTTGCCGTCTATTACCCGATTGGTCTTCTTGTCTATCGAGAAATAGCCGCGATGTACCTCTTGGGGTGTAAACCGACGCAGGTATTCATTATAGTCCTCGTCCCAGATGTGGAACTCTTCGCTTACCAGGCGTGCATACTCTTCTTCAAATATCTTTTGGAACACGCCCTTCACTTCATTTCCGTCTTCGTCGTAGCTCTTATATTTCGCCACCTCGTCGATGAAGAAGAGCGACAGGCACTTGATACCCCGCTTGAACAACTGGCGTTCTTTCTCAAAGTGCGACTTGATGGTTTCCCTGATCTGTACACGCTGCATCGTCAGCTCGTTCGTGTCTCCGATTACTTCACCTCGCCTCAGCGTGACGCCATTCAGGAAGGTAACATAACCTTTGGCGTTGATTTCAGACAGGGTAAAGCCTTCATATTCGGCCAAATCAGATTCATTTTGCAGATTATCACCTGTACCGAAGATCTTAGTCTTCCGCACGATGGTGCCCGATGCCGTTTTGGTTTCAAATTCAATGCGGGCCATGGGCGGCCGTTTGGGCGAAAGCTCGATACTGTCAAGAAACATATAACCGCTTGTACCCCGCAGGTTCTTCAACTCAAAGCCTTTCACATGAATGCGTTTCACCAATTTCTGGCGGTAGGCATCCAGTGCATCGAGCGCATAGACCGTGTTGTGCCTGGTCTTGTGCGTAGCCGAATAATTCAGCACAAACAGCGGATTGAACCGTTTGATACCGGCCTGGGTGGCATCCCCCTCCATTTTTTGCGGCTCGTCCATGATGACAATAGGATTGTTGGCCGCAATCACATCAATCGGACGGCGGCTTCCAAACTCATCGCGCTTGGAGTATATGATGCGGCTCTCCTTACTGCGGCCTCCTTCTTTCATGGAGGATGCAAAGGCCTGTGTATTGATAATCATCACGCACAATCCCGAGTCTGACGAAAAGCTGTCCAACTGCTGCAGGTTGCTACTATTGTAAACAAACCACCGGGCTTTCTTGCCATAGAGTTCCATGAAGTGCTCTTCCAGCATGGTGAAACTCTTGGCTACGCCCTCTCGAATGGCTATACTGGGCACCACGACAATAAACTTGCTCCACCCATACTGTTTGTTCAGCTCAAACATCGTCTTGATATAGACATAGGTCTTACCCGTACCGGTCTCCATCTCTATGTCCAGATTTACAGGCGCCACCCCTGTGGCCAATGTTTCCGAAGGGGTTATATCGTATAAATTCTGTACGAAGCGGATGTTCCGAAGCATCGTTTGCCTATCCAGCTCCAAACGGTGGTTGCCATAGCCGGTCTCTTCTTCCTTGTATGTGATCCTCTGTTCTTTGTAGGTTCCCAAATCCCTGCGATAGGCCGACAGCGTATGCGACGGCTGACCCTGAAATACCGTCACCGTATTTTCTACGGCATCGGTCTGGTATTGCTGTATTTTAAACTTGAATTTCATTTTGATCCATTTTCTGTTTAATCCCTCTTACCTTTCTTCCTCAAATTGTCAATAGCCTTGATAGAGTCCAGATAATCCCGTTCCACATCGCTTATGGTGCGTTGTTTATATTTACGGTATTCGTTGGTAGCATGCTCTATGGCCTCAGCATGTGATACACTACCGGAACCCTGCAAAAGTTGTTCTCCCGACATCGTAAGAATCCGGTCCAGATATTCTGCCCAATCGTTCATGGTCATCGGCTGTTCACGCTCGGCCTGACGCTCTGCAAAATCCAGATATCCGGAAACGAGCTGTCCCATCGCACGAAGTTCTTTTTCATCCAAATAGTTTTTGGCAGTCTTGGCCTCTACCAATGTAGGTTGAGAACCCTTAAACGTCAGCAAACCCATAAAATCCTTTTCGGCATCTGCCCGTTCCACAATCAGTTCGGCAGCCGTGTGTCCGTGAACCGCATAATGTATTTTATTCTGCACTTTCTTAAAGAACTCCTGGCTTACGGAAGCGCGGGGATCATAATCTATACTCGTAGCATAGATTTCCAGCACTTGACGATAAAAGACCTTCTCCGTAGCACGAATATCCCGGATGCGTTCCAGCAATTCCTTCCAATAGCCTCCGCCACCCAACTTTTTCAGCCGGTCATCGTCCAGCGTAAAGCCTTTTATCATGTATTCTTTCAGCCGCTGTGTAGCCCATTGACGAAAACGGGTGGCTATCACAGACTTGACGCGATACCCCAGCGCAATAATCATATCGAGATTATAGAATGTGGTATTATATGATTTCCCATCCGAAGCAGTTGTTCGGAATTTCCGAACAACTGCCTCCTCGTCCAATTCCCCCTCTTCAAAGATATGCTTGATATGTTCACTGACGTTCGATTTACTGGTCTGATACAGTTCACACATTTGCGCTTGTGTAAGCCACAAGGTTTCATCTTCCAGTCTGACATCAATCTTGGTCTGCCCGTCAGTGGAGGTATAGATAATCATCTTGTTCTCTTCCATTCTTCTATCCTTTCTGATTACAAGATTTTCCTTACCGTATCTTTGCTGTATGCTTCAAACAGTTGCTCAAAGTTGTCAATCACACTGTCGTTGGCGGCCGAGGCATCGCGCATGACGAAATAGACGGGGTGCAGTTTGGCAATTTCCGTGATGGTGGCTTCGGTCACATCGCGGTCGAAGCAGGCCACCAGATAATAGTCGTCTACCAGATAGACTGTTTTGCCTGCTATCTGTCGAGACTCAATCTTGGCCGAGAGTTCTATGCCGAGGTCGAGCATCACCTGGAAGAGCAGGTCTTCGGGCGTTCGGTCCGATTTAACGTTTTCGCTGAAAAGGGTATGCTTGTCGAAGTCTTCCGGCGTATAATAGACGTCGTTCATATTGCTGCTGTCCAGTTTCAGCACGCGGAAACCGGTATCGAGCTTTTCGATTCCTTCCTTATCCTTGTTTTCTTCCTTTATTTTCTTTCCGGCACGACGGATACGCTCCTTGCCTATCTCGCAAATGTTTTTGTATCCGGCTTTGTAGGCTTCGCTCTTTTCGTCGGTTTTTTCGGGCAGCTGCACCATAATAAACTTACGGTTGCCTCCATCCTCGGCATTAAGCTGCATTACGGCATGGGCGGTTGTGGCTGAGCCGGAGAAGAAATCGAGGATAACATCCGAAGGTTTCACATTTCCCAAATATATAAGTTTTTGTAACAAAGAAACTGGTTTGGGCATATCAAAAAATTTATATCCCATAAATAAATTCATGACTTCCTTTGTACCATTCGTGGTTGTCCCTATTCTGTCAGCTGAAAACCAAGAATTATCTATAGAACCAAAATCTTTCTTCTCTTCATAAAAAACCTTTAACTGCGGACGTCCTAAACCATCCTTTCCGAACAAAATTCTATTTTCATTCAAGGCACTGGAGAACTGCTTATAGTCAGTTCTCCAGCACCTTCCGCGCGGCGGAAGGTGCTGTTCCCCTGTAATTGGATTTACAATTGGAT
>ERZ780060.948-NODE-948-length-10507-cov-3.287122_pt1 | contig 10507 bp, 9 predicted proteins | sample MGYA00511176_ERZ780060 | MGnify/ENA primary metagenome ERZ780060 (study PRJEB29588, sample SAMEA2148374) | human gut metagenome | biome: human gut; feature: human-associated habitat; material: faeces | place: Denmark | collected 2008/2010 ... | reverse complement strand
CCCCCCCAAAAAAAAAAAAAAAAACCACCCCAGCCGTAACCGCGATTTCCTTTTTCAATCGCAGCTACGGCTGTTATATTTACATGAACTAATTTATTTCAAAAACTAGTGCTTCGGAATAAGCTTCTCTGTACCACCCATGTATGGCTGAAGTGCCTTAGGGATATTTACAGAGCCATCTGCATTCAGGTTGTTCTCAAGGAATGCGATAAGCATACGTGGTGGAGCAACAACTGTGTTGTTAAGAGTATGTGCAAAGTATTTCTTGCCATCCTCGCCCTTTACACGAATCTTAAGACGTCTTGCCTGTGCATCGCCTAAGTTAGAGCAGCTTCCAACCTCGAAGTACTTCTTCTGTCTTGGTGACCATGCCTCTACGTCGCATGATTTAACCTTGAGATCTGCGAGGTCTCCTGAACAGCACTCAAGAGTACGGACAGGCACATCGAGACTTCTGAAAAGCTCTACTGTGTACTTCCACATCTTCTCATACCATTCCTTTGAATCCTGTGGCTTGCAGACAACGATCATCTCCTGCTTCTCAAACTGATGGATACGGTAAACACCTCTCTCCTCAATGCCGTGTGCACCCTTTTCCTTACGGAAGCAAGGTGAGTAGCTTGTGAGTGTGTATGGAAGCTTTGACTCATCGTTTATTGTATCGATGAACTTACCGATCATTGAGTGCTCAGATGTGCCGATAAGGTAGAGATCCTCTCCCTCAATCTTGTACATCATGGCATCCATCTCCTCAAAGCTCATAACGCCTGTTACGACATTTGAACGGATCATGAATGGTGGGATACAGTATGTAAAGCCCTTTCCAATCATGAAGTCACGCGCATATGCTGTCATGGCTGAGTGAAGACGTGCAATATCTCCCATCAGATAATAGAAACCGTTTCCTGCAACCTTTCCTGCTGCATCGAGGTCTATTCCGTCAAATCTCTCCATGATATCTGTATGATAAGGAATCTCGAAATCAGGAACAACAGGCTCACCAAACTTCTCGTTCTCCACGTTGAAGGTATCATCCTTTCCGATTGGAACTGATGGATCGATGATGTTTGGAATCTTCATCATATCCTCAAGCACCTTGTCCTGATACTCTTTCTCGAGTGGCTCAAGCTCTGTGAGGCGCTTTGAAATCTGTGCTACCTCAGCCTTTACAGCCTCAGCCTCTTCCTTCTTGCCCTGTGCCATAAGAGCACCAATCTGCTTAGAAACCTGATTCTTCTTTGCACGAAGATCATCTGCCTCCTGCTGTGCTTCTCTGGCTTTCTTGTCATACTCGATTACTTCATCGACGAGCGGAAGCTTGTGGTCCTGGAATTTCTTTTTAATATTTTCTTTTACGAGATCCGGATTCTCTCTTAAAAACTTTAAGTCTATCATAATTCCTCCAAAGTATTATGTTTTTATAACTTATAACATTTTACTCTGAAAACCCTTAAAATGCAAGAGGATACTTGTCAGTAAGTGTCTTGATGATAGCCTTTGCAGGCTCAACTGCGCTCTCGCCCTCTTTGATGATCATGGCGATTGCTTCTGCAACCTTGTCGAAATCATCCTCCTTTAAGCCTCTTGATGTGGCAGCAGGTGTTCCGAGGCGGATACCGCTTGTGACAAATGGCTTCTGTGGGTCGTTAGGAATAGTATTCTTGTTGGCTGTGATATGAGCCGCATCGAGAAGCTTCTCGATAGACTTTCCTGTGAGACCAAACGGAGTTAAATCTACAAGCATGAGGTGGTTGTCTGTGCCGTCTGATACAATCTTGATGCCACGGCTCTGAAGACCCTTGCAAAGTGCCTGTGCGTTCTTTACAATCTGCTTCTGATACTCCTTGAACTCAGGCTGTAATGCCTCCTTGAAGCAGACTGCCTTTGCAGCAATAACGTGCATGAGAGGTCCACCCTGGATTCCCGGGAAAATAGCCTTGTTGAAATTGTACTTATCCTGCATCTCCTGACTGCAGAGAATCATTCCTCCACGAGGTCCGCGAAGAGTCTTGTGTGTAGTGGTTGTGGTGACATTGGCATATGGGATTGGGCTTGGATGAAGTCCTGCGGCTACAAGTCCTGCGATATGAGCCATATCAACCATGAGCACTGCGTCTACCTTGTCTGCAATCTCTCTGAAACGCTTGAAATCTATAGTTCTCGCATATGCAGATGCACCTGCGATAATCATCTTTGGCTTGCACTCAAGGGCGATCTCCTCTACCTTGTCGTAATCGATGAAGCCCTCGTCATTTACTCCATAAGGCACTACATGGAAATATGAGCCTGAGAAGTTGACCGGTGAACCATGTGTGAGGTGTCCGCCGTGGTCAAGATTCATTCCCATAATGGTATCGCCAGGCTTTAAGATGGCGAACTGTACTGCCATGTTGGCCTGAGCACCTGAGTGCGGCTGTACATTTACATACTCTGCGCCGAAAAGCTTCTTGGCTCTTTCTCTGGCAAGCTCCTCTACCTCGTCCACACACTCGCAGCCGCCATAGTATCTTCTTCCCGGATATCCCTCAGCGTACTTATTGGTGAGGATGCTTCCCATAGCTGACATAACAGCAGGGCTTACCCAGTTCTCAGAGGCAATAAGCTCGATGTGGCTGTTCTGGCGCTCAAATTCGTCTGTGATGGCGCTTGCAATCTCCTGATCTTCTTTCTTGATGTCGTCAAGTGTATACATATATGTGTCTCCTTTTCTTTATTGCAAAATACTTGCATTATTTATCGCAATTATATGCTTTGCTGTGATTTATTACTTTGATGCGCTACCGCGCAAAAATAATCCTTGCTACAATTCTACTATTTAAAGCAGAAAGTAGCAAGGATTATTTGATATATCCTTCATTTTTAATTCTAATAAGTAACTATACCCAAATCAAATAACTAAAATCACATATATGAATACATTTAAAAAATACGGTCATCCTATAAAAAAGGAGGTCTGAAAACATGACTACTGACCAAAAAGAAAAACGAAATGATGAATATAACAAATATGTAAAGCGCGTCACACCTACTCACTGCCTTTCTGCAAACATGCTAAAGGCATTTATACTCGGCGGAATCATATGCACTATCGGACAGCTCATAGTAAATACCTGCACGCAATACTTTGGATTCAGCAGCGATGAAGCCTCTGCCTGGTGCAGCATGATTTTGATTCTCATAAGCTGCATACTGACAGCGCTAAACCTGTATGCACCACTCGCAAACTGGGGAGGCGCAGGCGCTCTCGTTCCTATAACAGGCTTTGCAAACGGAGTATGCTCATCCGCATGTGAATTTCAGGTGGAGGGGCAGGTATTTGGCATAGGCTGTCAGATATTCAGGATTGCAGGTCCTGTGATACTGTACGGCATATTTTCAAGCTGGGTGCTTGGTGTGATATACCTTGTTGTAATGGGCTTGTGATTGTTTAGCATTTTCAGCTGCTCACTCCTTGTTTTTCCTTGTCAAAAGAAAAGACATAATAAGCGATGTAATCGGCACAGTCAGGATAATTCCCATTGTGCCTGATATGCCTCGCATTATCTCGATTGCCATAGAATACATATTAAGTATCTGGTGCATCTGATACGAGTATGCATATATAACCATCACAAGTCCGAGACTTCCGCCCACATAAGCAAGAATAAGCGTATTTGACATAGTTCCAATCATATCGCGACCTATATTTATGCCCGACTTAAATATCTCCTTTGCAGATATATCAGAGCTTTTTTCTTTTATCTCATGAAGCGATGTGGCTACAGACATTGCCACATCCATCACTGCTCCAAGCGATGCAATGAGTATACCGGAAAACAACATGCCACCGATATCAAGCTTTGAATTTTGGCCAACATAAATCAGATTTTCAATATCATCCACATTGTAGCCTGTCACATGTCCGAAGTGTCCGAAAAGCAATGCGATTATTCCGGAAACTACAACTCCAAAAACTGTTCCCAGCATAGCACCTATAGATTTCATCTGCCAGTCTGCTATAAGTGTGAACGTGACAACCGTGATAATTACGACCGAAGCTGTTGCCGCAATAAACGGAGAAACCCCGATATACATGAGCGGAATATACAAAAATATTACCGTAGCAAAGGTAAATATAAGCGCAAGAATTGAATTAAAGCCCTTCTTTCCTCCAACCAGCCACATAAGTCCAAAAAACGCCGCTAAAAGCACCCATATCTCATTTTCCCTGTCGTAGTTATAAACATTTGCTGACAGACTGCCATCGTACTCCGACAGACTCGCAATAACCCTTGTGCCTACCTTACAATTGGCACCGTATAAATATCCGTTTAAGCTGTATGCATCAACTGTCTCACCCTTGTGGCTTCCTGACTTGATAAGCAAAACAACCTTCTGGCTGTCACCGCTATCCAGTGAGGCTTCAGCCTGAAGGTCTTCATTGTCGTTTTGCGTAACCACCGCTCTCACAAACGATGTATTGTCATCTGCAAGAAGCGGTTTTCTTTCAACGCTTAGAAAGAATATAAACATTGCCAGTGTAATAAGAGCCACAATAAGGTATTTGCCTAATGTGTCAATTATTTTTGCCAAAACTTACCCTTCTTTCTCATTCCAAGCACTGTTGCGAGGATTGCTGCGCCTAATACTCCAAGTGCTGCATACATGCCGCCATGGTTAACATCTCCTGTCTTTACCTTAGCACTCTTTGAAGTTTTTACGCCATCAGAATCAGACTTGCTTGCACCTGTATTTGCTGTGCTGACATTCTGGCTTCCTGATCCGCCTGCATTGTTTCCCGCAATCTGCTGGCCTGCGCCACCCTGTGCCCCGTTTCCGTTCTGGTTTGTGCTGTCCTGTGCTCCGTTTCCGCTCTGGTCAGCATTTCCATTCTGGTTCCCATTTGGAGCAGTCTGTTTAACCTGTAAAGCATTTATTGCACTTACAACTGCTTTCTTTGCCTCATCGATGCCCTTTACAACAGGAGCCTTATCAGTACTGTAATCAGAAAGGTTTTCCTCCTTGCCTTCAGCTACCTGAGTATAGATTGTCTTGTCAAGAAGTGTAGAAATTCCCTTCTTGAAACGATTTTTTGCACCATCTTTATCATCATCGTTTGCTATAGAGCCATATCCCTTAACACGGTCATTTGCTGTTCCATAGTTTGTTGTGATATCACTTACCATCGGATCATCTGCTGTTGTGCCGGAAGCCTTAAGCTCCTTAAGAGAGGCAAGTGCTGATTTTAATGCTTCCATGCTCTCATCTGTGTATGCTACATCTGTGCTGTTTACCAGAGCATCTGCTGCCGCAATCACCTCATCGGCACTCTGCGCATCTGTTGTCTTTGTGATTGTGAAATCATCAGCATATTTATTTCCGTTGTAGTCATATGTCTTTATTGTCATTGTTCCACTTGAAAAATCTATAGTAGAGAATGAAGGCAGACACGCATTGGTTCTCTCTGCGATATAGTATGGAGTGTAATTTAACAGATTATAGTATTTTGAACCTGAGCCTGAGCCTGTTGTGATATAAAGAGTTCCCTCAGGATTGTTAACCGAACCTTTGCTCAAATCATAGTCGATAACATTTCCGTCCTGTACCTGGTAACTTCTTGAATATGTATGATCATGACCAGTAAGACACACATCAATATCAAACTCGTCCATAAGCGGTGCAAAGATAATTCTGTTTGTTGTAGCATCCGTATCTGCATGCGGCTGTCCTGAGCCATAGATATCACTATGGAATACCACTACCTTCCAAGCTGCATCCGGATTGCTTGCAATAGCCTTTTTCATAAACTCTCTGTGCTCTGTCTGGTTACGATTATTACTGTTTAAAGAAATGAACAATACATTTCCGTTATTGAAGTAGAAATCACAGCCGGCACCGGTGCTTCCCAGATTATCCTCTGAATTTGGATTGTTGAAATGCGCAGTATAGTCAGAGCCATCCTTATCGTGGTTTCCGATTGTAGCTGCAATAGGAAGACTTCTGAACACTGACGGATAAAGATATCCGGCATACTCGCTCTCTCTTGTCTTCTTCGTCTCTTCCGATCCTGCATTTGACTCATTTATCTGGTCTCCAGCCGATAAAAGAAATGATGCATCCGGATCAATCTCCATAGCCTTCTGCATTGTCTTGTTCCAGTTGTAAGCATCCTGGGCAATGCTCATATCGTTTGCCTCTTTATCACTTTTACTGCCTGATGCTCCAATCTGAGGATCTCCTGTAAGAATTACAGAAAATGTATCTGTAGCGTGTGTGGTGTATGTATACTCAGCTGACCATACGGTATCACCGTTGTCAGAATAATTGTCTGTATACTGATAAACATACTTTGTATCCGGTTCAAAAAAACCATTGATGCTTACTTTATTTGAAGCAGCATAGACTTCCCCCTGCCAGTTTTCTGCGCTTATATCTGTTGCAGTACCCTTTACAATCTGCGCACCTGCCTTTGAGCCATCCTTCCATACCATCACAGCCGGTGTGCCCTTGGTATTTGAATACCATGCAAAGCCCAGATCCTTGGCTGTAGAGCCCGGTGTAAGTGCAATCTTATTGGTATTGGCAAAGTCCTGTGTACCACCCTGCCATGTACCGGTTAACCAGCTCTGATAATCTGCTGAACCTGTTGTTGCCGCATTAAAAGCCGCCTGACCTGTTTTTGAATCTGCTTCACCATAAGCATAAGCCGGAATTGCCGGTGCCATGGTAACTACCATTGTTGAAACTGCTGCAAGGATCATGCCCTTCTTCAGTATGTTCTTGTTCTTTCTCATATTTTCCTCCACAAAAATAAGTTAGTGTATTTCACAGCTGCTGAAATTACTATAACTTAAAGTTGTAAAGTCGAAATGGGGTGGATGTAAATTTGGGGTAAAGATTAAATTTAGTAAAACATAAGTGAAAGAAATATCTTTTCCCATTGCCAATCCCCTTCCTTATTTCTATAATATTAACATACCATATATTCAAATGCAGCATATTAAGAAAGGGGATTTTCAATGGACACTTTTTCAGAAGTTTTTAAGGCTATCGCAAGCTACCCGTGGCAGGTAAATGTGGGGTGCTTTCACTAATACCACTGTACATCATAGATTTTAAGTTTTTCTGCAAACTAAATATTGGTTTACAGCGCAAGATAGCACTTGCAAAGGAGCGCGGACATGTGGCGAGAGGCATGATTGTGAAGGAGGATGCAAAGAGGCTCGTTGTCAATAATTCACAATCCGCTTACAGCTACTGGGCTGCCAGATACACATATACTGTAGACGGAAAGGAGTACCGCAAGCGTTTTTCATGCGATAAAAGACATAGCACCCGTTCTGAGCTTAGGACTATCATAAATGTGTACTGGCTTGATGACCCGAACAAGCCTTTCTGGGACTATAGCAGCGATTCACTTGGCGCATGGTTTGGAATTTTTACGATATTGTTTCCATGGATTGGAGCTATACTTATCATACAGCTGTTAGGCGGTGCCGATGCAATAGCTCAGTACAATAACAGTCGGATGTGATACTTTTTGGCACAAAAAATCCGCTATACCAAATACAAGGTTAGCGGATTTTTGCTATTTACATTTTGATAAATTATTCATGCCTGATGCTACACAGTCTCAGGCACCTTATAGCCTGCTTCACTCATTAATTTTTCAAACTCACTGACACTGACACCGGCTTCCTCGGCTGCAGTGTCAATATCGAGCTTTCCCTTTGTTACCAGAGTAAACAGCATCTTATTTGCACCTTTTTCTATACCTATTTCCATCCCTTCCTCAATAGCATCAGCTCTTTCAAGCTCAAGCTGCCTGTCAAATTCATAATTTAACTGCATACTATTCGTCACCTCACTTCTGTAAGTCTTTAGAAACTCCTTCAGAATATCATTGTCAATACAATAGTCTATAGCCTTCTCAATATCTATAGCAAGATCATCAAATGCCCCGTCTGCATGATACTCTCTGACCTTATTTACAAATGTCATATAATCATTCAGCCAGCCACATGACTCCATAATAGCCTTGTTCTTTCCGTCGTTTATATTGTACACCTTACATTTAAGCTCAAGATTCGGCTCATCGGTCGGCTTCTCAAACGCATCGGACAGCTTAAGCTCCTGAACCTCCGGCTGTTCCTCCTCACCATTGTAAAATACCACAAAATGTGGTGTCGGTATCTTTACCAGTCTTCTGCCATAGATGTTCTTGCCACTTTTTGTTCCTTTTTTCTTGTCGCTGAGCATATCTGACAATATCACACTGAAATAAATAAGACTTCTCACCGGCATATTAGGACAAACTGTGGACTGATGCTCATATATGCTCAATCTCGCATCCACGATAAACGATGCATCATTTCTGACCGAAAGTGAAATGCCGCCATCGTGAATCACTATCTCAACATCCTCCGGATTGTCATAGCTAGACCCATTCATTGCGTTATACAGCTGTAAGGCTCTTTCCTTATCCTGCATCAGCATACTGAAAACATCACTTTTGTACTCTCTGTTACCACTCATATAAAATCCTCCTTCATTTGAAAACACAAAAGCAGGAAATATCTGTGTGGTAAACCCCCTCTTATCCTGCTTTAAATAAAATAATGAAACATTTAAAAGCAAGAATTTCAGGGAATATGAAAAATAATTAAGGTATTGAAGACCCTGCACGCCCTTATCGCTGGACGACATCTTATTATGCCTCACATATTTACAGAGCATATAGTCATATCTGTAATAAATGTGCCAACGACCGCACAGGTTGCTATAGAAAAACTGCTTTGATTATATTCTAACATATGTGAAAGAAATAGCAAGCGGTTTGTATTTTATTATATTGTTTTTGTTGTATATGCAACATATTTTTGGACAAAATTATAGTAATATTGTATTATAAATAATGAAATCAACATTCAAGAAAGAAGGACAAGAAATCCTATGGACAAGGTTTTCAAAATAGAAGATTTACGCCCTATCCGCGACGAGATGACCGTCTCACGAAATTCAAGGCTTAGTGACAAAACACCCATAACCTATTTTTCTCTCGGAAAGGGCACGTCAATCTCTCAGGAATCCTACGATAATACCACTGTATACATCGGTGCAAAAGGATGCGCTGATTTTCTTATCGGAGCTTATGCTGCAAAGCATACCATATCAGAAGGTGATATGCTGGTAGTCCCTTCGAAAATACTCTGCGGAGTAACAACAGAAACCGGCTGTATTTACACCGAAATCATCATAAAAAAGGAGAACAACAATATGAACAAAATTATCAAATCAGGCGAGGTCATGAAGCTTAAGGATCTTATCTCATATGAGGATGGCAGTATCACGAACATTGATGTGGTAAGCAACGACACAATGAAATTCGTGCTTATGGCATTCGATGAGGGCACCGGTCTCACACCGCATCGCGCGCCTGGAAATGCAATAATTTTCGCACTCGAGGGCAAGGCTGTAATAGACTACGATGGCAAAGATTACACAATCTCAGCAGGCGAAAATTTCCGTTTTGACAAAAACGGACTGCACAGCGTAACCGCTGACGAAAGGTTCAAGATGGGACTTCTTCTGGTGTTGGAGTAAAGCCTGCTTCACTCTTTTTTCAAATCCCATGCCCCTGCTTCCTAAGCACCGGCATGGTGTATATCTTCACCAAAAGCGGTATCACCATGATAAACCATACAAGCGGCTCTGCTACTATCACTCCTGTATAGCCAAGCAGTGGCACAAGTGTAAATGCAATAATTATCTTTCCCACCATCTCAAGTGAGCTTGATACAAGCGGCGTAATCTGCTCTCCAAGCCCCTGCATTGCATTTCGCACTATACATATAACAGCGGTCACATAATAAAACAGAGTGTCAAATTTGAGATAATTTGTGGCATTTTTTATAATAATAGGATTATTAGTGCCTGTTACAAGCTTCACCAGCCACGGGCCTATAGTGTAGCTTGCGATAATTGCCATCGTACACCATATGCAGGTATAGAATATTGCCAGTTTTATGCCCTTTTTCACTCTGTCTACTTCTCCCGCTCCTATATTCTGCCCGCAGAAGGTCGCCATTGTCTGTCCGAACACGGTAAACATGACCATGAATATCTCCGATATCTTTCTGGCAGCCGTGTGAGCTACTATAATATCCTGTCCCAGTCGGTTTATGGCGTTCTGCAATGTCAGCGAGCCTATATTGACAAGCGAGCTCATAAATGCCATGGAAAGACCAGCCTTAAGCATCGTCATTTTCATCACGGCTATTACTTCAGGTGTCATATTATTCTCACTGTCTTTACATTCTGTTCTCTCAGTATCACAATTTTCGCTACAAAAAATTGCCGGTGTCAGGTACCATTATATTACTGTTGTGGGGGGGTGCCTAACCCTTTCTATCCCCCGAAAAAAGTAGCTGAAATCACTAAAATCCCCAAAACAGCTCAAAAATATAGCCTGTTATTTATATTCACCAATTTGCTAATATTTGTTTTTATGCATTTCATATATATCCTT
>ERZ780060.932-NODE-932-length-10640-cov-3.242135_pt1 | contig 10640 bp, 10 predicted proteins | sample MGYA00511176_ERZ780060 | MGnify/ENA primary metagenome ERZ780060 (study PRJEB29588, sample SAMEA2148374) | human gut metagenome | biome: human gut; feature: human-associated habitat; material: faeces | place: Denmark | collected 2008/2010 ... | reverse complement strand
CAAACAGACCACCCCCAGCAGCCCGCCTCAAATCACCATCTGCAATGCGCCGCCGCCGAACACCGCCGCACGCAGCTTCCACAGCCTTTGTGGATCGAGTTCGAGGCCGATAATAAACAGCATCAGCACCACGCCAATCTCGGCAAAGTGCAGAATAGATTCGGCATCGGTCACCAGTCGCAGCCCCCACGGGCCAATAATGCAGCCAGCGATCAGGTAGCCAAGTACCGATCCCAGACCAAGACGTACCGCAATGGGTACAATCAGCGCCGCCGAACCGAGATAAATCAGCGCCTGAATCAGCGTATGGCTATCCATGATGTGCCTCCTGCCATTCCAGCAGACGTTGCTTATAGTGACGCGCCTGCCCTTCGAGGGTTTCGTCGTCACAAATAAAGGTGCAGTGCATGGCAAACGGTGGCAGCCAGTTCAGCCCGCAGTAGATTGCCGTCGCCTGTAGCGGCTGTGACAGCACATCAAAGCCCGGATGCGCACCAATTTCAAAATGGCTTTCCCCGCCGCCGGTCGTCACCGCCCACAGCAAATGTTTGCCATGCAGCGCCGTGCCGCCGTGACCGTAAGCCCAGCCGTGGGAGAAGACTTTATCGATCCAAAGTTTAAGAAGCGGAGGAATGCTGTACCACTGCATCGGGTGCTGCCAGACGATCAGATCGGCGCGAGACAGCGCCTCCTGCTCGGCGGCAATATCGATATTGAAGTCAGGATAGAGTTGATAAAGAGAGCGAATTTCGACGCCTTCCAGCGTCCTTGCCTGTTCAAGCATCCGTTTATTCGCATGGGAATGATGCGGATACGGATGCGCATAAATTATAAGAATCATAGGTAGCCCGCGTGATTACGCCTTTGTTTTCCCACAAAGTGTAGTCATATATTCACGCGGCTTATAGTCAATAATATTGATTCAGAAAAGAGAGAAATCTGAACAAATTACCCCATTCTCTGCCCGCGGATCGTCATATTGCTGGTCTGCGCCAGTGACATCCCTCGAGTCTCCGGGGCAAACGCTACGGAAATCAACAAGCCAAACAGCGAGATACCCGCCCCCATTAACATCGTGTTACTGATACCGTAATTATTGATAAAGATCGGCAGTGCCCAGGTCGAAACAATAGTGCCAATACGGCTTAAGGACATAATCACGCCCACGGCAGAGGCGCGGATATCCGTCGGGAAGAGCTCATTAGGATAGAGCCACTGCAAATTACCCGGCCCGCCAGAGAAAAAGGCATACACCGCAAAGGCCATCACTACCAGCCAGATCCCCATATCCGGGATCAGCCCCAAAACCGCCAGCGCCAGCGTCATCATGGCAAAGCTGCCAATCAACAATGGACGCCGTCCGGCAGTGTTTAACCACAGCATCGGCGGAATACAGCCGAGCATAAAGAACAGGCTAATCACCACGTTCCCCAGCGCCGCGTTTTTGCCAACACCCAATCCCAACAAACCAACGATTTGCGGGCCAAAGGTGTAAATGGCGAACATTGGGATCACCTGGCAGGTCCAGATGGCGGCAACAAACAGAACAAAAGGAAAATGGCGGCGATTAAACAGATCGCGAAAACGGGTTTGCTGCGGCTGCTCTTCATCGAAAGCCACCGGTTCGCCAAACAGTTTGATCATCATCTCTTCGCACTCTTTTACTCGCCCTTTGCGTAACAACCAGCGGGGAGATTCAGGCAGTTCGAATCGACCAATCAAAATCAACAAACAGGGGATCGCTGCGCTACCCAGCATCCAGCGCCAACCACCTTCCACATCATAAAGCCAGTAACCGACCAGATCGGCGCAGGTCGCGCCGACATACCACATGGCAGCGATAAAGCTGATGGAAAACGCCCGCTGACGGGTACTGGAGAACTCAGTGATCATCGAAGTGGCGATGGGATAATCTGCACCGATGACAATGCCGATGAGTACCCGCATCACTAACAGTTCGACGGGGGATGAGACAAACATCGTCGCCACCGATATCACGCCGATGGCGATGATATCGATGAGGAACATTTTGCGCCGTCCGACTTTATCAGAGATATAGCCAAACAGCGATGTGCCAACGAACAGCCCGGCGAGCGTTCCCGCGCCCAGCAAGCCAATCCAGTCAGCGTCCAGTTTCAGCGCCGGAGTCAGTTGCTCCAGCGCCACGCCAATCATTACCAGTACATAACCATCCAGAAACGGACCACCGCTTCCCCACAGCAAAATGCGGCGGTGAATAGAAGAGAATTTAAGATCGTCAAAGTTTCTGGACGGTTGCATGGGTTATTCCTGTTTTTTTGCAATGAGAGTCAGTACGGCGTTACGTATCAAACCAACATCAGCCGTAACGGAACTCCACACCAAAGGTGCCGCGCGGGTATTCCCACTGTTCCAGCGCCGACCCCAGCCCCAGAATGCGACAGGTGCCGCACTCCAGACATCCGGCGTAATCGAAGCGCACACTGCCGTCATCCTGCTTCTTGTACAGACCTGCGGGGCACGCTTTCACCAGCAGTTCCAGCGCCTGTTTATCGGCATCGGCCTTCACAATAATGTGCGGATGCTCTTCATCGACATTGAATTTATTGACGCCCAGTTTGACGTCCACATTGACGGGAGAAGTCATAAAACGGTCACTCCTTTCATGCCATCCTTGATCAGATTGATGAAGCCCACTTTCTTGCCGTGGCGGAGGATTTTCTTGCGCATCAGTTCCGGCGCACTGCCGTCAATGGTGAACAGGTCACGCGCCACGCCCACCGCCAGTTCCGGGTAGCCGCTAAACATGCGTGGGTTATCAAGGAACGCCGGTAGTTTCTGGTACATACGCATATCGCGCAGCGGGCCACTCTCAAGATGCTGACGATATTCCGCCAGTTTTTGCTTACTGAAATCGTCGCTTTTCATCGCTGAAAGCACGGTTTTTGCTGCGGCTTCCCCGGCGGCAATCGCCAGATCCATACCGCGAATGGTAAAACCGAGGTTCATACACATTCCGGCGGCATCACCGGCAATCAGTACGCCGTCACCGACCAGCTCCGGCAGCATGTTGATGCCTGCTTCCGGCACTACGTGAGCGGAATATTCCACCAGCTTGCCGCCTGCGATCAGAGGTGCAACGGCCGGATGTTGTTTGAAATCTTCCAGCATTTGCGGCACCGATTTTTTTGCGTCATGCAGATGATGGAGACCACAAACCAGCCCCAGCGACAGGGTATTTTCATTGGTATAAAGGAAGCCGCCGCCCATCAGGCCATCGGTGGGGGAACCCGAAAATAGGCAAGCCGCACCCTGATTACCCTGCAACTGAAAACGGTCTTCAATAACCGACTTCGGTAACTCGATCAGTTCCTTCACGCCAACCGCCACATCCGTCGGTTTGACGCGTTTTGCCATCCCCAGCTTTTCGGCAAGGATGGAATTCACCCCGTCAGCAAGGATCACCGTTTTCGCTTCAATCACATCGCCATCGGCTTCTACACCGACGACTTTGCCATCGCGCTGTACGAGGTTATCGACACGAATCCCGGTAATTAACTGCGCGCCCGCTTCTTCGGCCTGCTCCATCAACCAGGCATCAAATTTACTGCGCAAAACGGAGTAAGAACGCTGGGATGGCGAGGATTCGTCACCGTTGCAGTAGTCCATAGTCATCGCTGACTTTTCCGTCATAAACGCGAGTTTTTCATGGGTGATCAGGCGTTCTACGGGGGCGGATTCGGCGAAACCTGGAATAATGTGTTCCAGACTGTGGGCATAGAGACGCCCGCCAGTAACGTTCTTGGCACCTGCGGAATTGCCGCGCTCGATAACTAACACTTGCGCCCCTTCGCGGGCGAGCACCAGTGCGGCAACCGAACCGGCAAGCCCAGCACCAACGATGATGGCGTCAAAGATATCTTCGGACATAAGAGCTCCCTGTCAGCGGCAGGGCCAAAATGCAGCCCTGCCAGAGTGGATCAACGCGCTAAAGCTGCGGTCAGTGCCGGAAGGATCTTCACGGCGTCGCCAACAATGCCGTAATCCGCGTACTGGAAGATCGGCGCATTTTTATCTTTGTTGATGGCGAAAATGGTTTGCGACGCGTTAGCGCCAACCATGTGCTGGATCTGCCCGGAGATCCCCACCGCCAGGTACAGTTCAGGTTTCAGCATCAGGTTGGAGATACCGACATATCGTTCGTGCTCCATCCATTTTTCGTTTTCCGCCACCGGACGAGAACAGGCCAACTCCGCACCTATCGCCTTACAAAGCTGTTCTGCCAGCGCAATGTTCTCTTTGCTTCCAATGCCGCGACCGACGCTGACCACCAGACGGGCTTTGTCGAGATCGACGCTGTTGCTCTGGCGCGCCTGGGTTGCCGTGCGGGTAATCGCCACAGCCGGAGCCCGCCACTCCACGGTGTGCGTTTCGCCAGTGCGTGACGCGTCTGGCTGAGCCGCATCAAACGTGCCGCTGCTGATGGTCAGTACCGCATACGGCGTGGCAATGCGTTCTTCGCCAATCGCCAGGCCGCCGTAAACCATGTGTTTCACTGTCGCTTTACCGTCCTGTACGCAGACGGTGCTGGCATCGTTAGACACCGCCGCTTTAAGGCGATAACCCAGTTTTGCCGCCAGTAATTTGCCGCGACGGGTATTCGGCAGCAGCACCAGGCCGTCTGCGCCGTGCTGGCGAATAGTGTCAGCCATGACACCGGCGTAATCTTCGATCATCCGCTCGTCCGGTTTGCCGTTTAATTTCCAGACATGATTAGCACCGAGCTGGATTGCCTGTGCGCCGTCGGCATCATTGAGGACAAAGGTGTTGATTTGATTAGCTAAAGCCTGCGCACCGTTCATCAGTTCCGGCAGACGAGAAGGGGTATCGCTGAATACCCAGACTTGAGAAAACGTGTTCATAGCATCCCCTGTAATTAAATGACTTTGCGAAGATTTTCAGCAAACGCGACGATCTGTTCTTCGCCGTCGCCTTCAATCACGATGCGCTGACGCTCGCGCTGTTTCGGTGCGGCAACCTGTTGTTCAGACCAGGCTTCCACGGCGTTAAAGCCGATATCCGCCGCTGACCATACCTGGACTGGCTTTTTCGCCGCGCCGAGAATGGCTTTCATCGAAGGAATTTGTGGGGAGTTGATATCAGTGGAAACAGCAACAACCGCAGGCAGCGGAATGCTTAAGGTTTCTGTTTCATCTTCCAGTTCGCGCTCAACGGTGAGGGTATCTGCCGTCAGGGAGATAATTTTGCTGACGCCGTTAACTGCCGGAATATTGAGGATTTCGCCCACCAGCAAACCAACCTGCTGGGCATAAAGGTCGGAAGAACCATCGCCACAGAGGATCAAATCAAAGCCAGCTTTCTGTGCCGCGGCAGCCAGTGCAGTCGCCGTTTGTTGCGGCAGTGCCTGCTCGAACTGGTCATCAATCACCACAATCAGTTCATCCGGGCCGCGCGATAGCACATCTTTACGCCCTTTGGCGTTGGTCAGGGCTTTACCGCCCACACTTAAGGCCGTCACCTGCCCCTCTGCTGCCTGTTGCTTTAGCTGGCAAGCCGCTTCAATAGCGTTGAGATCGTATTGGCTTATTTTGGCATCGGCTTTACTGAAGTCTAACGAACCATCAGCATTATTGACCGCAATATCCTGTTCATCAGGCACGCACTTATAGCAAGTAATAATCTTCATTGCATCTCCAGAAATCATGAAGGAAACGTCGTTCATATCGGTGGTGTTAATTACAGATATCACGCCCTTTAATTTGGAAATAAAACTTTAATCACCAATATTGAAAATGTCACACGCAGATAAATCCAACTTTCAATATTGTTAAGTCCCTCACCAATATTGAAAACATGGCGTAGCAAAAAGAAATTTTCAATATTGCTTTATGGATCACCAATATTGAAAGTCAGATGCTATTTTTTTACTCACAATCAAACTCATCACATTGATAAACAATGAATATTTACACAAAGACGCCCTGTTTTTACCCGATAAAAAACTGTGACTAACATCACAGAACGCAGCCAATTGAATACCCATTATGAGTTAGCCATTAACGCGTCCACGAGGTTAATAATAATTATATTAAATGTTAACAAAAATAAAACAAACGGGAACGCAAAATAAATATTCGTTTTCACAGTGGAATTAACTCATGAAGAATGAAAAGAGAAAAACGGGAATAGAACCGAAGGTTTTCTTTCCGCCGTTAATAATCGTCGGCATACTTTGTTGGCTTACAGTCAGAGATCTGGATGCAGCGAATGTCGTTATTAATGCTGTATTCAGTTACGTCACCAATGTATGGGGATGGGCATTTGAATGGTATATGGTAGTGATGCTTTTCGGTTGGTTCTGGCTGGTGTTTGGCCCGTATGCCAAAAAGCGTTTAGGTAACGAACCACCTGAATTTAGTACCGCCAGTTGGATCTTTATGATGTTCGCCTCCTGTACGTCTGCTGCCGTACTGTTCTGGGGATCGATTGAGATCTACTACTACATCTCCACCCCGCCGTTTGGCTTAGAACCGAACTCGACAGGGGCGAAAGAGTTGGGGCTGGCTTACAGCTTGTTCCACTGGGGACCTCTGCCGTGGGCCACTTACAGCTTCCTTTCAGTCGCCTTCGCTTACTTCTTCTTTGTCCGCAAAATGGAAGTGATTCGCCCCAGCTCGACACTAGTGCCGCTGGTAGGTGAAAAACACGCCAAAGGGTTGTTCGGCACTATCGTCGACAACTTCTATCTCGTCGCCTTGATCTTCGCGATGGGTACCAGTCTGGGCCTTGCCACGCCGCTGGTGACCGAGTGTATGCAATGGTTGTTTGGCATTCCGCATACCCTGCAACTGGACGCTATCATCATTACCTGCTGGATTATCCTCAACGCCATTTGCGTCGCTTGCGGTCTGCAAAAAGGGGTACGTATCGCCAGTGACGTGCGTAGTTACCTGAGCTTCCTGATGCTGGGTTGGGTGTTCATTGTCAGCGGTGCCAGCTTCATCATGAACTACTTCACCGATTCGGTGGGGATGTTGCTGATGTATCTGCCGCGCATGTTGTTCTATACCGATCCCATCGCTAAAGGCGGCTTCCCGCAGGGCTGGACCGTGTTCTACTGGGCATGGTGGGTGATTTACGCTATCCAGATGAGTATCTTCCTCGCCCGCATCTCCCGTGGTCGTACTGTGCGTGAACTGTGCTTCGGCATGGTGATGGGGCTGACAGCGTCAACCTGGATCCTGTGGACCGTGCTCGGTAGTAACACTCTGCTGTTGATGGATAAAAACATCATCAACATTCCAAATCTGATCGAACAGTACGGTGTGGCGCGCGCCATCATCGAAACCTGGGCCGCTCTGCCACTCAGCACCGCCACCATGTGGGGCTTCTTCATCCTCTGCTTTATTGCCACCGTTACGCTGGTTAACGCCTGCTCTTATACCCTGGCGATGTCCACTTGCCGCGAAGTACGCGATGGTGAAGAACCACCGCTGCTGGTGCGTATCGGCTGGTCAATTCTGGTTGGCATTATCGGTATTGTTTTGCTGGCGCTCGGCGGCCTGAAACCGATTCAAACTGCCATTATCGCCGGAGGATGCCCGCTGTTCTTCGTCAACATTATGGTGACGCTCTCCTTTATTAAAGACGCGAAACAGAACTGGAAAGATTAATTAACCCCCAAAATATCAAGAGGTTGAAAGATGGATTTTAATTTAAATGATGAGCAGGAACTGTTTGTCGCCGGTATCCGCGAACTGATGGCCAGCGAAAACTGGGAGGCCTATTTTGCCGAGTGCGACCGTGACAGCGTCTACCCGGAACGTTTTGTCAAAGCACTGGCGGATATGGGTATCGACAGTCTGCTGATCCCTGAAGAGCACGGTGGTCTGGACGCGGGGTTTGTTACTCTCGCCGCCGTGTGGATGGAGCTGGGACGTCTGGGGGCACCAACCTATGTGCTGTACCAGTTGCCGGGCGGGTTCAACACCTTCCTGCGCGAAGGCACACAAGAGCAGATCGACAAAATTATGGCTTTCCGCGGCACCGGTAAGCAGATGTGGAACTCAGCGATTACCGAACCGGGCGCGGGCTCCGACGTGGGTAGCCTGAAAACGACTTATACCCGTAGAAATGGTAAGATTTATCTTAATGGTAGTAAGTGTTTTATTACCAGCAGCGCCTACACCCCGTACATCGTGGTGATGGCGCGCGACGGGGCTTCTCCGGACAAACCTGTCTACACCGAATGGTTTGTTGATATGAGCAAACCGGGCATCAAAGTGACCAAACTTGAAAAGCTCGGTCTGCGTATGGATAGCTGCTGTGAAATCACTTTTGACGACGTGGAACTGGACGAGAAAGACATGTTCGGTCGGGAAGGTAACGGCTTTAACCGCGTCAAAGAAGAGTTCGACCATGAACGTTTCCTGGTAGCCCTGACCAACTACGGTACGGCGATGTGCGCCTTTGAAGATGCGGCGCGCTACGCCAACCAGCGCGTGCAGTTTGGCGAGGCTATTGGTCGTTTCCAGTTGATTCAGGAAAAATTCGCCCACATGGCGATCAAATTAAACTCCATGAAAAACATGCTGTATGAAGCAGCGTGGAAAGCAGACAACGGCACCATCACCTCTGGCGATGCAGCGATGTGCAAATACTTCTGCGCCAATGCGGCATTTGAAGTGGTGGATAGCGCAATGCAGGTGCTGGGCGGTGTCGGGATTGCGGGCAACCACCGCATCAGCCGCTTCTGGCGTGATCTGCGTGTAGACCGCGTCTCCGGGGGATCTGACGAAATGCAGATCCTGACGCTGGGTCGCGCGGTGCTGAAGCAATACCGCTAAGTCCGTGCGCTGCCTGATGCGACGCTGACGCGTCTTATCAGACCTACGGGAGCACGAATGTAGGCCGGATAAAGCGTTTACGCCGCATCCGGCAGTCATGCGCTACATAAATTTTTCAGGAGCTAATAATGGATCATCTACCCATGCCGAAATTCGGGCCGCTGGCCGGATTGCGCGTTGTCTTCTCCGGTATCGAAATCGCCGGGCCGTTCGCCGGGCAAATGTTCGCAGAATGGGGCGCGGAAGTTATTTGGATCGAGAACGTCGCCTGGGCCGACACCATTCGCGTTCAACCGAACTACCCGCAGCTCTCCCGCCGCAATTTGCACGCGCTGTCGTTAAATATTTTCAAAGATGAAGGCCGCGAAGCGTTTCTGAAATTAATGGAAACCACCGATATCTTCATCGAAGCCAGCAAAGGTCCGGCCTTTGCCCGTCGTGGCATTACCGATGAAGTCCTGTGGCAGCACAACCCGAAACTGGTTATCGCTCACCTGTCCGGTTTTGGTCAGTACGGCACCGAGGAGTACACCAATCTTCCGGCCTATAACACCATCGCCCAGGCCTTCAGTGGTTACCTGATTCAGAACGGTGATGTTGACCAGCCAATGCCTGCCTTCCCGTATACCGCCGATTACTTTTCTGGTCTGACCGCCACCACGGCGGCGCTGGCAGCACTGCATAAAGTGCGTGAAACCGGTAAAGGCGAAAGTATCGACATCGCCATGTATGAAGTGATGCTGCGTATGGGCCAGTACTTCATGATGGATTACTTCAACGGCGGCGAAATGTGCCCGCGCATGACCAAAGGTAAAGATCCCTACTACGCCGGTTGCGGTCTATACAAATGCGCCGACGGCTACATCGTGATGGAACTGGTGGGCATTACTCAAATTGAAGAGTGCTTTAAAGATATTGGCCTCGCACATCTGCTCGGTACGTCGGAAATCCCGGAAGGCACTCAGCTTATCCACCGTATCGAATGCCCTTACGGCCCACTGGTAGAAGAGAAACTCGATGCCTGGCTGGCTGCACATACCATCGCAGAAGTTAAAGAACGCTTTGCCGAACTGAATATCGCCTGTGCCAAAGTACTGACCGTACCGGAACTGGAAAGCAATCCACAGTATGTGGCTCGCGAATCAATCACTCAGTGGCAAACGATGGATGGTCGCACCTGCAAGGGGCCGAATATCATGCCGAAATTCAAAAATAACCCCGGAAAAATCTGGCGCGGAATGCCCTCACATGGCATGGACACGGCTGCCATTTTGAAAAATATCGGCTACAGCGAAAACGACATTCAGGAGTTGGTCAGTAAAGGTCTGGCCAAAGTTGAGGACTAAACGCGTGGCGTCAGTCGGCTTGCCTGACTAGCGCCCGCCCAATAACAAACGAACAACAATGGATAGAGGTGCAATGGATATCATTGGCGGACAACATCTACGTCAAATGTGGGACGATCTGGCGGACGTTTACGGTCATAAAACGGCGCTGATTTGTGAATCCAGCAGCGGAGTCGTTAACCGGTATAGTTATCTTGAGTTAAATCAGGAGATTAACCGCACGGCAAACCTGTTTTATGCGCTGGGGATTCGCAAAGGCGACAAGGTTGCTCTACATCTCGACAACTGCCCGGAATTTATCTTTTGCTGGTTCGGGCTGGCAAAAATTGGCGCGATTATGGTGCCAATTAACGCCCGCCTGTTGCGCGAGGAAAGCGCGTGGATCCTGCAAAATAGCCAGGCGTGCCTGCTGGTGACCAGTGCGCAATTTTATCCTATGTATCAACAG
>ERZ780060.930-NODE-930-length-10647-cov-5.556647_pt1 | contig 10647 bp, 7 predicted proteins | sample MGYA00511176_ERZ780060 | MGnify/ENA primary metagenome ERZ780060 (study PRJEB29588, sample SAMEA2148374) | human gut metagenome | biome: human gut; feature: human-associated habitat; material: faeces | place: Denmark | collected 2008/2010 ... | reverse complement strand
GCCGCCTGCGAACGCGCCGGGGGCGACTTCCTGCGCGCCTGGTCGGAGTTCGACCGGACGCTGCGCAACATCGCCGCAGCCGTCTCGGCACGGGCCGCTGGCCGCAATGTCGGGGAGGCGGTCGTGGGCGGAGGCGACGTGGCCGAACAGCTGCAGCGCAGCTCGGCCGCCGATTTCGGCCTGCGGGGCGAACTTCCCTTCATCGACTCGGTCATCGCGGCGATGAACGACGAGGCCAACCTCATGGAGAAGGAGCGCAAAATCGACCTGGTCCGCTGGGAGGAGGCCTCCGAGCTGGCGACGTTCGACTATTTCAATATAAACGCCATACTCTCGTATCTGGTCCGCATCAACATCGTGGCCCGCTGGGCGCGGCTCGATGCGGCGCGCGGTCGCGAGATGTTCAACCGGCTGCTGGCCGAGCTGGACGGCAAGGAGTTGATAAATAAGTAAAAACAATCATACGATGAAAACTACAGGACGTGTAAACGGTATCATCTCCAATATCGTGATTGTCAAGGCCGACGGACCCGTGGGCCAGAACGAAATCTGTCACGTGTACGTCGGAGATACCAGAATGATGGCCGAGGTCATCAAGGTCGTGGGCGACAACGCCTATGTGCAGGTGTTCGACAGCACCCGCGGCCTCAAAATCGGCGACAAGGTCGAATTCGAAGGCCACATGCTCGAGGTGACGCTCGCCCCGGGCATGCTTTCGCGCAACTACGACGGTCTGCAGAACGACCTCGAGAAGATGGACGGTCTGTTCATCGCCCGCGGTTCGATTACCGACCCGGTCGACTTCGAGGCGCTGTGGGAGTTCAAGCCGCTGGCCAAGGCCGGCGACAAGGTCTCGGCCGCATCGTGGCTCGGCGAGGTGCAGGAGCAGTGGGTGGCCCACAAGATTATGGTCCCCTTCACGATGACCGAAACCTATACGGTCAAGAGCGTGGCGGCTCCCGGCAAGTACAAGGTGACCGACACGGTGGCCGTGGTGACCGATGCCGAAGGGCATGACCACGACATCACGATGGTCCAGAAGTGGCCCGTCAAGCAGGCAATCCGCTGCTATACGGAGAAGCCGCGCCCCTCGCGCGTGATGGAGACGGGCGTGCGCGCCATCGACACCTTCAACCCCATGGCCGAGGGCGGTACGGGCTTCATCCCGGGCCCGTTCGGCGCCGGCAAGACGGTGCTTCAGCACGCCATTTCGAAGCAGGCCGAGGCCGACATCATCATCATGGTGGCGTGCGGCGAGCGTGCCAACGAGGTGGTCGAGATTTTCAAGGAGTTCCCCGAGCTGGTCGACCCCCGTACGGGCCACAAGCTCATGGAGCGCACCATCATCATCTGCAATACGTCGAACATGCCCGTCGCCGCGCGTGAGGCGTCGGTCTATACGGGTATGACCATCGGCGAGTACTACCGCTCGATGGGTCTCAAGGTGCTGGTCATGGCCGACTCGACGTCGCGCTGGGCCCAGGCGCTGCGTGAGATGTCGAACCGTCTGGAGGAGCTTCCCGGTCAGGACGCCTTCCCGATGGACCTCTCGGCCATCATCTCCAACTTCTATGCACGTGCCGGTCTGGTGAAGCTCTACAACGGCCAGACGGGTTCGGTAACCTTCCTCGGTACGGTGTCGCCTGCCGGCGGTAACCTCAAGGAGCCGGTGACCGAGTCGACCAAGAAGGCGGCGCGCTGCTTCTACGCCCTCTCGCAGGGCCGCGCCGACTCGAAGCGCTACCCGGCCATCGACCCGCTGGACTCCTACTCGAAGTATCTGGAGTATCCCGAAATCCGCGAGTACCTCGACGAGCACATCGGCAAGAACTGGGTCGACATGGTCTATGCCGGCAAGACGATTGTCCAGCGCGGCAAGGAGGCCAACGACCAAATCAACATCCTGGGTGACGACGGCGTGCCCGTGGAGTACCACGAGCGCTTCTGGAAGTCGGAGCTGCTCGACTTCGTCATCCTGCAGCAGGACGCCTTCGACGACATCGACGCCAACTGCCCCATCGAACGTCAGAAGATGATGTACGAGATGGTGCTCGACATCTGCCGTAAGGACTTCGGCTTCGCCGATTTCGAGCAGTGCTCGCAGTTCTTCAAGGGACTCATCAACCTCTTCCGCCAGATGAACTACTCGGAGTGGAAGTCGGAGAAGTTCGAGAACTACCGCAAGCAAATCGTGGAGTATGTGAGTGAACAATCCAAATAAAGCGGAAGAATATGACAACACGTGCATTTCAGAAGATATATACCAAAATCGACAACATCACCAAGGCCACGGTGACGCTCAAGGCGTCGGGCGTCGGCAACGACGAGCTGGCCACCGTCGGCGGCAAGCTGGCCCAGGTGGTGAAAATCATGGGTGAGAACGTCACCCTGCAGGTGTTCGCCGGCACGGAGGGCATCGCCACCGACTCGGAGGTGATTTTCCACGGCGAGCCCCCGAAGCTCCGCGTCTCGGACAACCTCGCCGGCCGCTTCTTCAATGCCTACGGCGAACCGCTCGAGGGCGGCGAGCAGCTGGAGGGCGAGGCGCGCGAAATCGGCGGCCCGACGGTCAACCCCTTCAAGCGTATCCAGCCTTCGGAGCTCATCGCCACGGGTATCGCTGGCATCGACCTGAACAACACCATCGTGACGGGTCAGAAGATTCCCTTCTTCGCCGACCCCGACCAGCCCTACAACGCCGTGATGGCCAACGTGGCACTGCGTGCCAAGGCCGACAAGATTATCCTGGGCGGCATGGGTCTTACCAACGACGACTTCCTCTACTTCAAGGCGGTCTTTGAGAACGCCGGTGCGCTTGACCGCATCGTTTCGTTCGTCAACACGACCGAGAACCCGCCCGTCGAGCGACTGCTCGTGCCCGACATGGCGCTGACGGCCGCCGAATACTTCGCCGTGGACAAGGGCGAGAAGGTGCTGGTGCTGCTCACCGACATGACGCTCTACGCCGACGCGCTGGCCATCGTCTCGAACCGTATGGACCAGATTCCCTCGAAGGACTCGATGCCCGGTTCGCTCTATTCGGACCTGGCGAAAATCTACGAGAAGGCCGTGCAGCTGCCCAACGGCGGTTCGATTACAATTATCGCCGTGACGACCCTCTCGGGCGGCGACATCACCCACGCCGTGCCCGACAACACGGGTTACATCACCGAGGGTCAGCTCTTCCTGCGCAACGACTCCGATACGGGCAAGGTCATCGTCGACCCGTTCCGTTCGCTGTCGCGACTCAAGCAGCTGGTTATCGGCAAGAAGACGCGTGAGGACCACCCCCAGGTGATGAACGCCTGCGTGCGCCTCTACGCCGATGCGGCCAACGCCAAGACGAAGCTCGAGAACGGTTTCGACCTCTCGGACTACGACGAGCGTACGCTGCGCTTCGCCCACGACTACTCCGAGAAGCTGCTGGCCATCGACGTGAACATCAGCATCACCGAGATGCTCGATACGGCCTGGACGCTCTTCGCCAAGTACTTCTCGCGTGAGGAGGTGGCCATCAAGGAGGAGCTCATCAAGAAATACTGGAAAGCATAAGCTACGGAGCAATGGCAATCAAGTTTCAATACAACAAGACTTCGCTCGGCGAACTCGGCAAGCAGCTGAAGATGCGGCAGAAGGCGCTCCCTACCATCAAGAGCAAGGAGTCGGCCCTGCGCTCCGAGGTCAAGAAGGCGAAGGACTCCGCCGGCGACTACCAGCGGCAGTTGGAGGCGCTCAAGCAGCGCTACGACTACATGGTGTCGCTGTGGGGAGAGTTCGATACGGACTTGTTGCGCATTGCGGACATCGAACTTTCGGTTCAGAAGATTGCGGGCGTCCGTACGCCGCAGCTCTCCGAGGTGAAGTTCGAACAGAAGCCCTACGACCTCTTCTCCTCGCCGGTGTGGTATGCCGACGGAGTGGAGATTCTCAAGAGCCTGGCGCGCCTGGGCATCGAGTACGAGGTCTACAACCGCAAGATGGAGCTTCTGGATTTCGCACGTCGCAAAACCACTCAGAAGGTGAACTTGTACGAAAAGGTGCAGATACCGGGGTACGAGGACGCCATACGTAAAATCAAACGCTTCATGGAGGATGAGGAGAACCTCTCGAAATCCGCCCAGAAGATTGTGAAGACCAAACAGCAGCAGGCCGGGGAGGGCTCGATGTTATGATAGCGAAAATGTCGAAATACGACTTTGTGCTCTATGCGGCACAGAGCGAGGACTTTATCGAACGGCTGCGTGAACTGGGTCTGGTCGACATCACCACGACGGGCTGGGAGCCCTCGGAGGAGGACCGCCAGTTGCTGCTCGACATCGAAGGCCACGCCAAGGCGGCCGACTTCCTGCGGACGTTCCGCGAGGAGAAGGAGCGCTTCAAGGCCGACGCCGAACCCTTCTCCACGGGCGAGGAGGCCTACCGCCACTATGCGGCCGCCTCGAAGCAGGCTGCGGCGCTCAATGCCGAAATCGCCCGCCTCGAGAAGAGCGCCGACGAGCTGCGCCCCTGGGGCGAGTTCTCGGTCGAGAGCCTGCGCCGCCTCTCGGAGCAGGGCATCGTGCTGCGTTACTTCTCGGCACCCGCTTCGGCCTACGACAAGTATGCCGCCGAGTGGGCCGAAGAGTATACGCTCGAGCTCATCCACCGCGGCGAGTCGACGGCCTACTTTGTAGTGGTCGCCGCTCCGGGCCAGGAGGTGAACCTCGACGCTCAGGAGATGAAAGCCCCGACGATGGACATCCGCGAGGCGGAGCGCCGCATCGCCGAGACGCGGGCACGGCTTGAGGCCCTCGACGCCGAATTCTCGCGCGTTGCCGCCTCGGAGCAGCTGCTCGCCGAGCATGCCGCGTCGCTCAAGGAGCGTCTGCAGTCGCTCCGCGTGACGGAGACGGCCCGTCAGGAGGCCGACGGCACGCTGCTCGTTCTGGAGGGATGGGCCGAAAAGGCAACCTCCGAGCGGGTGGACGCCCTGCTGGAGCAGTATCCCAACGTGGTCTACATCAAGTCGGACCCCACGCCCGAGGACAACACCCCCGTGCAGCTGCGCAACGGTTGGTTCGCCCGCATCTTCGAGATGGTGGGCGACATGTACGCCCGTCCGAAGTACGGCACCATCGACCTGACGCCCTACTTCGCCCCCTTCTACATGCTCTTCTTCGGCATCTGCCTCAACGACGCCGGCTACGGCCTGGTGCTGCTGGCCATGGGCCTCTGGATGCTTCACAAGAACCGCAAGCCGGGCATGATGCGCCGCGCCGCATGGTTCGCCACGATGTGCGCCATCGCCACGGTGCTCTTCGGCGGCTTCTGCGGGTCGTTCTTCGGCGTAAGCATGCAGAGCTGGGTGCCGACGGGTGCCGACGGTGAACCGCTGTTCCGCTTCTACGACTTCCAGAACAACTTCTTCTCCGTGGCACTGGCCATCGGCATGGTGCAGATTCTCTTCGGCATGCTCATCAGCATCGTCACCACGACGCGCACCTTCGGCATCAGCCACGCGCTCGGCTCGCTGGGATGGTTCCTCATCCTGCTGGGCGGTTCGGTAGCCGGAGGTCTTCCGATGCTCAACGAGGCGTGGGTCATTCCGGGCTTCACCACCTCGTCGCCGGCCTTCTACGCCGTGCTCGGCATCGGTGTGTTCCTCATGCTCTTCCTCAATTCGCCGGGCCGCAACCCGCTGCTGAACCTCGGAGCGGGCGTCTGGAACTTCTACAACAACGTGACGGGTCTCCTGAGCGACGTGCTGTCGTACATCCGCCTCTTCGCCATCGGCCTCTCGGGCGGTGTGCTGGCGCTGGTCTTCAACTCGCTGGCCGAGGGCTTCGTGCCCGACGATGCAGGCATTGTGGGCCGGATTCTCATCATGCTGCCGATTCTGCTCATCGGTCACGGCATCAACCTCTTCATGTCCACCATCTCGTCGTTCGTCCACCCGATGCGTCTGACGTTTGTGGAGTTTTACAAGAATGCAGGCTTCGAAATGGGCACCCGCTCGTTCGACCCGCTGCGCAAAATGGATAAGTAAAAAACAACAATAACAACAAAACTCATTCTAAAACTATGGAAACAACAGCTTTGGTATTGGCCTACGTCGGTGTGGCCTTGATGGTAGGTCTGGCAGGTATCGGTTCTGCCATCGGTACTTCGATTTGCGGCCAGGCGGCGGTCGGAGCCATGAAAAAGAACAACTCGGCTTTCGGTAGCTACATGATTCTTTCGGCGCTTCCCGGTTCGCAGGGCCTTTACGGATTCGTCTGCTTCTTCATGGTACAGGGCTTCCTTTCGAGCCCCTCGATGGTTCAGGCCTGCGCCGTTCTGGGTGCCGGTATTCTGGTCGGCATCGTGAACTTCGCCGCTGCCATCTATCAGGGCAATGTCTGCGCCAACGGTATCGCAGCCGTGGGTAACGGTCACGACGTGATGGGTAAGACGCTGATTCTGGCCGCTTTCCCGGAGCTCTACGCCATTCTGACGGTGGCTGCCACCTTCCTGATTGCCAACATCGTACGCTAATCGCACGATGCTGCCTGACGGCCGGAACCCCAGCGGGTTCCGGCCGTTTTTTTGTGCCCGCTGCTGTCCATCGGCTTTTTGTGCCCGCCGCTGCGCCGCTGTCCATTGCTCATTTTGCTTCCGTCGGTTTCACCCCTTTTACTACCGGTGTCCCCGGTTCCTTGAGCTCGTCATTCCTGGTCCTTTTTGTCGGCGTTTTCGGTTCCTTGAGCTCGCTGTTTTCGGTTCCTTTTGTCAACGTTCTCGACCCCTTGAGCTCGCCGTTCCCGGTACCTTTTGCCGGCGTTTTCCGGCCCTGTCTCCCGTCTGCCGCTTCTTGACCCAGCCGTTCGTCGGCTTTTGTTCCTGCCTCCTGACTCTCTTGACCTCTGTTCGCCGCTGCACTGTCCATTCTTAGGATTCCCGCCTCAGCGTCGCCTGTCTCCCTTGGTTTGGGGCCCGCCGCATCCATCTCCTCCGCCCATCTCCTCCGCCCATCTCCTCCGCCCATCTCCTCCGCCCATCCCCTCCGCTCATCCCCTTCGCTCATCCCCTTCGCCCATCCCCTTCGCCCAACCCCTTCGTCCAACCCCTTCGTCCATCTCCTTTGCCCATCCCTCTTGTCCATCCTCTCCGTCCATCTCCTTTGTCCATCCCCTTTGCCCATCCTCCCCGTCCATCTCCCCCCCCCTCACCATGCTATTCGTTGCCTTGCTCTGGTTGAGCCGGCAGCATGGAGGTGTTAGTCCATATTGGTCGAGAGTCTGTGTGGGGGGCGGGGCTGTTGAGAACGGGGTGCACTGCCGGGAAACGGGCAGGACGCCGATGCCGAAGTCGGCCGGTTGGAGGAGCTAGGTGAGGGGAGAAAAGTGGAGGAGAGAAAAGTGGAGGAGAAAGGTGAGGAAAGGAGAGGAAAAGGAGGGAGAAAGGTGAAGGGGGAGGTGAGAAAGAAAGGTCGGGGAGAAAGGTGAGGAAAAAGTGAGGGGAAGAGAAAGGTGAGCCGGCATTCGCTCTCCTCCGCCGGGAGCGTAAGGAGGGGCTAATCGCCCGGATAATATACCGCGGGGAGTGGGGCCTGCGCGTGGTCAACGGAGACAAAAAAGAGAGGAGCGGCAATCCATGAAGGATTGTCGCTCCTCTTTGATTCGTTGAACGCGGCGTTGCGCCTCATTTGAGCGACAAAGTAGGCCTTACCCTTGTCAGGGTTACCGATGGCATTCTTGTCAATTGATATCTTGATGCAACCCTTGACATCCTTGCCGCCATCGTGGGCAAGCTGGCTTCCCTCGACATAGAAGTCGGTGGGACCGTTCCACTCGCCCTCATCGGCGATGGGGCTGTAGGTCTTGGCGTTCATGTCGATGTTGTACTTGGTCTCCTGACCGTCGCAGGTCAGCGTAACGACGCCGTCGGAGATGGTGTAGGTACCCTCCTTCGTGCCAATCTTGCCGCCGCCGAAGCCGTCGAGTACCAGCTCGTCACCCGAGCCGCTTGCAGGCTTGTAGCTGCCGGCCTCCTTGCCCTTCTCGATGAGGTTCGTCGTGCTGCCGTCATAGGTGTACTGGAGCAGCTTCTCGCCCTCCTTCATAACGAAGCCCGTTGCCGAAGCGTCGCCGAGCGATTCTCCGTTGGTGAACTCCATGTCAACCTTGGTGAGCTGGTAGCCCTCGCGCTCGAAGAGGTAGTATGCGGTGCCCGTCGACGTCTTGACCTCGAGCAGGTACTTGCTGCCGCCTGCGTTGCCGGCCGAGATGAAGCTCGAAAGGTCGTTCTTGCTCATGATGTAGAAGCGGACGTTGTCCGGCATATCCTCGAGCAGGTTGCTTACCCATGCGACGGTCATCTCATCGTCGTAACGGCCCGACAGACCGTAGAACTCGCACGATGCTGCGTCGTATGCGAACTGCTTGGTCGACTCGTCGTAGTTAATCATGCCCTGGAAGTCGAACTTGTTTGCGTCGGTGATCTTCACCGAGAATGCGGTGTTCGACTTAATCTCGGCCTCGAGCGTCGTGGCGTCGTAGCGCTCCAGCTTGCCGAGCTGGGTCGTGTTGATGAAGAAGCCCTTGTAGTTGCCGACCAGTGCCTTGCCTACGAAGTCGTTCTTCTCGCTCGATTTGATGGTCATGGTGAGGGGCTCGGCCGGCATGACGAGCGTCCAGTAGCTGTTGAAGTCCCAGCCGTTGTCCTCGAAAATCGTCTGGTCTTCGTAGTGGGTGCCGGTGCGCTTGCCGACGATGGTTACCGAGTAGTTGTAGCCCAGGTCGACCTCATAGGTGAACTGTACGACCTGATTGTAGAAACCGCGGTACATCTTGTTGCCGTCCTCGTCGAGCACGGGGTCGCCGTTGTCGTCCTTTACCAGGGCGTTGAGCATGTTGATGTAGGCGTGATCGTCGCCTTCAAGCGTGATGTCGTTGTACTCGGTAGCGGTGGTAACGTCCAGAGATACGTCGTGAGCCGGCATCGTGAACTTGAAGGTGTACTGCTTGTAGTCGGGCTGCAGCTTCACGTCGCCCTCCTGCTTGCAGAACTCGCCCAGCTCCGAACCGTAGGCTATGCTGGTGATACCGAGCGAAAGGTCCGTGACGTTGACGTAGAAGGTAATCTCGGTTCCCGAAACGGCCGACTGGGGAACGTTCACGAAGTTGAAGGTGTCGGAGTTGTCGTAGTAAATCGAATACTCGGTCGGGGCCATTTCACGCACCTCGATGTTGAGCGTCACGTCGCTGGCCGGCATCGTGAAGGTGTAGTTGAAGGTGTTGGTCTCGGCATCCGAGGAGACGAACGTGCAGGGCTCCTCGTTATAGTGGACCGTAACGATTTCCATGCTTTCGGCCGGAACAATGCTCAGGGGAACTTCGTCGCCGGCTTTGGCCGATTCAGCCACGGTGACCTGATAGTTTTCGGACGTCGGAACCGTGATGGCGAAGCTTGGTGCCGCACCTTAGGTGTTGTCCTCCGAGCATCCTGCTGCGCCTGCGAGCAGGGCGCCCATCAGCAGAAACTTGAGAAATGGTTTTTTCATAAAAGGTACTTAAGGGGGTTAAACAATTGCGGAGGATTAAATGGCCCCTCCGTTCGGCCATTATCGTTGGGTTACTCTATGCTGGTTGGTTTATAAAACGAAACCCGCTCCTGCGAAACGGGGGAGGGGGCGTCGGCTCTCTCCGGGGCGGTATACGCCTGACCGACCCGGTCTTCAAACAACACGGCCGCAATAATATTACGAAATTTTTTTCAAAACGGCAATCCCGAATTTTATCTTTTTTGACTGAAAACTTTTTTTTCTCAATACAGTGCGTGTCGATGGACGCTTTTGTGTATGTTGACCGATTTCGGATATTGGCGCAGGCGGAGTGTAAGGAACGGTTGCCCTGATTTTGAATAACTTTCGAATAGCTTTCGAATTCGACCGTGTCGGAACTCCCGGCCGGTGCGGGAGCGGTGCAGACAAAGCGGGCGGGAATCCGTGTGTGCCGGATTCCCGCCCGTTGCCGAACCCCGTGGTCCCTGGCGCAGAGCCGCTTTGCCGTCGGGGTGTATGGTTATAAATTTAAGGTATGCGCTCAGTGTCTGCAGCGCGGACGGCGTCCGTGTGAAGCCGGAGCCTGGTGCTCGTCCGAAGGCGACGGCCTGCCCGGAGCGGTCTTCGGTGCCGCATCGGGCAGCACCAGCTCGAAGTCGAGCTGACGCTTGCGCAGGTCGGCGCTCTTGACGCGGATGCGCACGGCGTCGCCCAGCGTGAAGCGGCGGCCCGTCGAGCGCCCCACAATCTCGTAGCGCTGCTCGTCGAAGGCGTAGTAGTCGCCCGGGATGTCGCGCAGGAAGGACATACCCTCGATGTGCGTCTCGTCCAGTTCGACATAGACGCCCCACTCGGTCAGCCCCGAGATGTGTCCGTCGAACTCCTGCCCGATGCGCTCCTTCATGAACTCCACCATCTTGTACTTGATGGAGGCACGTTCGGCCTCGGCGGCTATCACCTCGCGCTCCGAGGCATGCACGCAGAGCTTCTCGAGCGTCTCCTTGTCGGCCGAGCGGCCCCCTTCGAGGTAGCGGGCCAGCAGCCGGTGGACCATCATGTCGGGATAGCGGCGGATGGGCGAGGTGAAGTGCGTGTAGTAGGGGAAGGGGAGGCCGGAGTGGGCGGTG
>ERZ780060.927-NODE-927-length-10679-cov-5.183076_pt1 | contig 10679 bp, 10 predicted proteins | sample MGYA00511176_ERZ780060 | MGnify/ENA primary metagenome ERZ780060 (study PRJEB29588, sample SAMEA2148374) | human gut metagenome | biome: human gut; feature: human-associated habitat; material: faeces | place: Denmark | collected 2008/2010 ... | reverse complement strand
GGTTGTACCTTCCCGTTTACCGGTATTGATGAACTCCAGGGCATCCGCCGTGATGGAGAGCTGGATCTGGCTGTCGCCGTTTTTGTCCTTCCACAGTGAAGTTGACAATGTTCCCCCGACAAGGACCATGCGCCCTTTGGTGAGGTATTCGGAGAGGCGGATATGGTTTTCCTTGTTGCTGCGTACCCTTACCCATGTGGTAACGGCGTTTCCGTGCGAGAAGTCATCTACTGCCATGTCAAAAGCAATAAACGAACCGTGTGTACCCTCGATAACCTGACAATCCTTTCCGATGCGACCGATAGTGTGAATGTATAGCATAATTTGAAAATGTTTTGCGGCAAGGTGGTTAGTCCTGCCATTACCTGTGACTTTGTTTTTTTCTTCCCTCTGGTCGGATCCTTTCTGCCGGACCGCCTTGGGGTTTTATGGTGCATGACAAGGATGTCGGTACAGCCCATTCGACGTTTTTTTGAAGCAAAATACTCTTGCCCGGCAAGGAAGATTTTCCTTCAAAATGCACTTCAAAACGGAAGAATCAGGCGCGACAGCCTACATTCGCACCTGATAAAACCTACGCGGCGGCAGGCAAGGTATGACGAGAGAAGGTAATCCCGATACAGATATAAAAGGCAGAATTGTCCCGTATATATAAGGGGATGTTTATAAAAGTGATGAATGACGGCTTGGGCGGGTAAAAGAAACGGTCTGCCGGGCAAACAGAATGGGGACTCTTTCTGCCTGTGACATGCCGGAGGCACGACGGACGGCACAAGCAGAATGTGTCACCGTTTGCCCACGACGCCGTCGGCCCGGAAAGAAAAGCTACGGACAGAAGGCGGAATGTGCCGGAGCAACAACCAGGCAGGATGCCCATATAGCGGAATACCGGTTGTTTCGACAGGTCGAAGCTCCGGCATGAAGCGGGATGATGCAGACTGCCGTTGCTCCGGCACAGCCTTCCGTACCTTGGAGTGGAGGGCGGACCGCGGCACAGACATCATACCTTAATTTTCGGGTGGGGAAAGCCGGATAGAAAAGGATTCAATTTTGAAAGATGTAGATCTTGATGTAATAACACATGTATTTACAATTGTTTTATCATATTTGAAATAGCTGTTGCACCGAGCGATAATACATTATTTGAAACCGACTGGGAATTTGATTTATCTTCATTTAAGCCGAAATACTCAAAAGCCCTTTTTTTGTCTTTATCTAATTTCTTACTATTTCGATGAAGCATATAGGAACGTAAGGATTGAAGATTCCTGAGAAATACAATAAAATTGTAGCCTTCAATATTGAGTGTTTCTAAAATTCTATCAAGATGTGATAAGGGTTTTTCTTTAGTTGATTCCTTAGTTTTTTCACCATTTACTACTTTTTCTTTGATTTCAGTTTTAGCAGGAATAATCATTTCCATCATTTCCAAATCAAGGCTTTCTTGTAGCAATAGTGATAAATATTTTACAAGGTCAGTAAGAGCTTCATAATCATCTCTATTTAGAATACAAATTTGATTGAAATATTCTGCCTGGATTCCATTTAATGACTTAAACAGTTTCCAACCATACTTCTCCTCCCATTTAGCGACAAAGGTTTTATACAAATCTCGAAAGACAAAGTCTATAGACTGTGCAACACCATTCCATTTGCCTTCAATTATCGTTTTTTGAAAAAGTTTGCTAAATGTTCTGCCGTCAGGAGTAATATTAAAACCTTTCCATATACATTGTTCGCGATAAGGAAGGTCTTGAATATCACGTAAAAACACCACCACATAATCATTATGGTCATTATCGCACCTTAAGGTGAAGTTAGGACTTATGATACGTAATTCTTCTATACGGCATCCTTGATAATTATAATACGCTTGTACTTTTTTATCAAAAAAAACAGGAGTATAAGGATCTGTTGCAACCGTAGAAGCTATCGGAGCACCATTAACATCTGTTCCTATAATATAGTTGACACTTGTCTTCATCCGTTCAATAATACTTTTCAATGATTCATGGTTAAATATGATCTTACCATTAAACCAGCTTTGAATTTTAGCAAAGTGTGGTGATATACAGATTTGATAGTTAGATTTAGCATTTGGGCTGATATCCTTAAATTTACCATTTGTACATTCTATTTCGAATGGCAAATCAATAGCTCCTAAATCAAATTCAATTTCTGACTGGCAACAACATATCAAATCCATTCTTTTAGCGGCCATAAATTCTACAAGATATTGATTCAATATTTTTACAGAATCTTTGTTAATCTGATTCTCCGCAAACACACCTAATATTTTTAGTATATTAGCGCTCAAAAAGCAGGGATTATGAACATATTCAGTTTTACGGCTCATTTCGGTTCGGAGGAAGATTGTCGTTTGCATTTCAAGGAGCAGCGTGATAAGGAAGGGGTTGTCTGCAAGCGATGCGGGGGCACTTCCCATTATTGGTTACAGGGTAAATGGAGTTATGAATGCAAAGGTTGCCGTTTCCGCACCTCGTTGCGCAGCGGTACGATCATGGAGAGCTCCAAGCTGCCGTTTCTGGTGTGGTACAAAACGATGTTCCTGATGAGTTGCACAAAAAAGGGATTCTCCACCAACGAACTCCAGAAGCAATTAGGATTGAAGCGTTACGAACCGGTATGGGCGATGGTACACAAACTCCGCAGGGCGATGGGCAACCGGGATGCAAGGTATACACTGGAAGGGATGATAGAACTGGATGAGGGTTACTTTTCGGTGGCCAGTAAGGAAATCGAGCGAGGCAAGGGTACACGTGGCCGGGGAGCCGAGGGAAAGCAGAACGTTGCGGTGATGGCCGAAAGCACCCCGTTGGAAGATATCGAAACGGGCAAAAAGGAGAAGCATGTGCGTTATTTCAAGGCCAGGGTACTGGATAGCCATCAAAGTGAAGGAATCAACGGCGTGGTCAGGGACTGCATGGAGGATGATGCCATCGTATTTTCGGACAAAAGCACTTCTTACGTTGACATCTCCGATCTGGTGGAATTGCACGTCACCGAGAAATCAGACGCCAAAACCACCAAGGAAACACTCAAATGGGTGCATATCGCAATCAGTAATGCAAAACGGACATTGCTGGGCAACTACCATAAAATCAAAAGGAAATACTTACAGTTGTATCTCAACGAGTTTATTTACAAATTAAACAGACGGTATTTTGGAGACAAACTCTTTGACAGACTAGTAATTGCGAATATAACAGGTGCATAAACGGATAATCAGAAAAATCTATATGAACATTATAATTTAAAACCATATGTCATAAGTTATATTGACACAATGTTATTTGCAGATAAACTTGGGATGCCTAAAAAAATAAAAGATTTAGCAGAGAGTTTGGACTTAGAAGTAACAAATCATCACGACCCAGAATTCGATGCAAAACTTTGTGCTTTAATATTTGGCGAATTGACTGACAAGTATCCAAGTTATCAAGAACTAATAAGAAAAATTGATGACCAGCCTAAAACAAATAATAATTATTTCAATCAACCAAGTGAAGATGTTTTAGAAGAAAATGAAGAGCATTTATCAAATTATCAAATAACTCAAAACGAACTTGAAAACATTGATTTAATAGGAAAAGGAATAGTTATTACGGGCAACTTTTCAATAGAAAGAGAAGAACCTTAATTCCGCAATACTATTATAAAATATTTTTTTTAAGTACCTGAGCAACAAAAAGTTGCTCAGGATTTTGCCATGTCAGAGGATTCACTTAACTTAGTGTTGCAAAAAAATAATCAAACAAAACCTCATCAGGCATGGCAAAAATACAAATAAAATCCGAGAAGCTCACTCCTTTTGGAGGAATATTTTCAATCATGGAGCAATTTGACTCCACATTGTCATCTGTAATCGACTCGACACTCGGTCTAAGGTGTAGCTCGTTCGGTTATCAGTACAGTGAAATCGTCCGTTCCCTCATGAGTATCTACTTCTGTGGTGGCTCATGCATTGAGGATGTCACTACTCATTTGATGAACCATCTCTCGCTCCATCCGACACTTCGTACTTGTAGTTCTGATACTATCCTCAGAGCGATAAAGGAACTGACGCAAGGAAACATCTCATACACATCAGATACGGGTAAGAACTACGATTTCAACACGGCTGACACACTCAATACCTTACTGCTCAATTGTATGTTTGCATCCGGCCAACTGAAAGAGGGCGAGATGTATGATGTTGATTTCGACCATCAGTTCATAGAGACTGAGAAGTATGATGCAAAGCCTACATACAAGAAGTTCCTTGGTTATCGCCCTGGCGTGGCGGTTATTGACGACTTGATTGTTGGCATTGAGAATAGCGATGGTAACACCAACGTTCGTTTTCATCAGAAGGACACGCTGAAGAGATTCTTTGAGAGATTTGAGCAGAACGGACTTACAATCAATCGTTTCAGAGCTGATTGTGGATCATGTTCCGAGGAAATCGTGGAGGAAATAGAGAAACACAGCAAATCCTTCTATATCCGCGCAAACCGCTGCAGTTCGCTCTACAATGACATCTTTGCTCTTAGAGGCTGGAAGACTGAGGAAATCAATGGCATTGAGTTCGAATTGAACTCTATTCTTGTTGAGAAGTGGAAGGGTAAAGCATACCGACTTGTGATTCAAAGACAGAAACGGATGGACGGTGTGCTGGATCTTTGGGAAGGAGAATACACATACCGTTGTATCCTGACTAACGACTATGAATCTTCCACAAGAGAAATTGTCGAGTTCTATAACCTTCGTGGAGGAAAGGAACGTATCTTCGATGATATGAACAATGGTTTCGGGTGGGACAGATTGCCCAAATCCTTCATGGCAGAGAACACTGTGTTCCTTCTTCTTACGGCACTTATCCGTAATTTCTACAAGGCCATTATCCACAGACTTGACGTAAAGAGGTTCGGACTCAATGCAACAAGTCGCATAAAAGCGTTTGTCTTCAGGTTTGTCTCTGTACCAGCCAAGTGGATCAGAACATCAAGGCGGTATGTGCTGAATATCTATACCTGTAATAATGCTTACGCAGATATTTTTCAGACTGATTTTGGATAACGCCTACAACTTATGGGTATGATACTGCGTATTGCCTCAAGTCGCATAGTGGGGCAAGGGGATATTGTGGGCAGAAGTGGGTATTTCAGCCTCAATTTATCTGCTAATTCAGTGATGAGAGGACGTTTAGACGCAAGAAGGACGCTGAAGAGCTTAGTTGCGGATTTGAGGATTATAAGAACTTTGATTTGGGAATATTTTTCCAGGGAATAGGGCAGCAAGACCGGATTGTGAAAGATAATTTTATAAGACCGTTATATGACGCGACTTTTTTTGAACATCAGTTGGATTATTGGAGTCCGCAGAATACGAATGCCAAGTATCCACGTATCTTGAATAAAGATGATGCCAATCATAATTATGAGAACTCTGATTTTTGGATGATCAACGCAGGCTATTTGCGTATGAAAAATTTGACATTGGGATATACTATCCCTCGTAATGTGTTGTCTTCGACAGGCTTTAGTCGCGTGCGTGTTTATTTTACGGCAAACAACCTGTTTACGATCTCTGATTTTGTGCCAGGTATGGATCCGGAAGCTTCGAGCGCGTGGGCTTATCCGTTTGCCCGTACTTATTCATTTGGTTTGAATGTTCAATTTTAAAAGTAAGGAAAGATGAAAACAATAAATAAATATTTGTGCGCGATAGCCTTTTTATTGGGATTAGTTTCATGTGACAGTTTTTTGACGACACCTCCGTTGGATCAAATTTCGGAAGATCAGTGGTGGAATGATAAAAGCCAGACGGAGATGATGGTTAAAGGTGCTTATGATTATATTTATGATACGGAAGAAGTTGCCTATCGAGATTGTTTCAGCGATAATGGAATGCGTAGAAGTTCCGCCCAGACAGAAATAGGCAATGGTACTTATACAACTCAAAATAGCGCAGTGAAAGACGAGTGGAAATATGCTTCCATTGCCAAGTTGAATTATATATTGGAGGGCTTGGAAAAGGCTAGAGATAAAATTACGGAAGCAGAATATTTAAGGTTTAGTGCAGAGGTTCGTTTTATTCGGGCTTTTGTCTATTATGATATGATATTCTATTTTGGAGATGTTCCATTGATCACTAAAACATTGACTGTTGCGGAATCACGTGAAACTTCTCGCCAACCTCGCCAAGAGGTGTTGGATTTTGTCTTGAGCGAATTGGAAGATTTTGTTTTGCCTAATATCAATGCGCTCGAAATTAAAGAAAGTGGTCGGGTGAACGAGCAGACTGTCAATGCCTACCTTTCTCGTATTTATTTGTATGAAAAGGACTACGGGAAGGTTTTGGAATATACAGATAAGGTTATCAAGTCTGGTGATTACGAATTATATGCCGATTATGATGAATTGTTCCGCCCACAGTCGGATGGAAACAACAAGGAGGTTATCTTTGAACGTCAATATAGTTCGCCGTTAGTCGTTCATGATTTAAACAGGAATTTGTCGTATGTTTCCGGTGTTTATTCCGGTTGGTCTAATGTTCTTGCTTTAAATGAATTGGTTGAAGAGTATGAATGTTTGAATGGACATTCGGTCTCTGAATGTGAATCTTTAGATTGTGAATATGTTCAAAAAAGAAAAGATGCTGAAACAGACACTCATCGAGGTGAATTCGATTTTCGAGATCCTCGTTTGAATACTACTATCACTTGGCCGTATAAAGAGTGGATTGTAGATGGAAATGTTCGTTGTCGGTATGGAGTAGATGATCCTAACAGTGGTGATTATGTACAGAAAGAGACGCATATGACAGGCTATATGTGTGAAAAGTGGATTGATTTACGAGGAGAGTATGCTGATCGTACATTGGCAGATAAAAATATGACAATTTTGCGTTATGGAGATATCCTTTTGATGCGTGCGGAAGCTCTAATTGAATTGAATCAAAATTTGGCCGAAGCAGTTTCTTTGATCAATCAGATTCGTCGGAGAGTAGGAATGCCGGAGATAGAAATGGCATCCCAGTCAGTGTTGAGAGAAAAATTGCGTCATGAAAGACGAGTTGAAACTGCTTTTGAGGGATTGCGCTACTTCGATATCATTCGTTGGCGTATTGCTGATAAGGTGAAAAAAGGAAAAGTTTATGGTGCCCGTATGAAAGCGGTTAATGAAAATATGGATCATAAATATGTGGAAGAACGTTTTTGGGAAGATAAAATGTATCTGTTCCCGGTTCCGCAAGAGGCTATGGATAATAATGGTAATTTAGTTCAGAACCCAGATTGGTAAAATAGATTGTAATTCGCGTTGTGATCCCCGGATCTGATTCTTTTGAATGAAGATTCGGGGATCTTTTGTGAATAATCAGGATTTTTTGATATTGTTAATAAGATGAATAAGATAAAGATATTTTTTTTGACATTGATCGCTATTCCACTGATTGCCCAAGAAGAACCAAAAACTCTTTGGTTTGAACAGCCTGCCAATCAGTGGGTAGAAGCATTACCAATAGGAAATGGGCAAATAGGGGCGATGATATTTGGTGGTGTTGAAGAGGAGCTGATACAGTTGAATGAGGGAACGCTTTGGTCAGGAAGTCCCCTCAAAAAAAATGTGAATCCGGAAGCCTATAAGTTCCTTGCTCCTGTTAGAGAGGCGTTGGCTAAAGAAGATTATCAACAGGCAACGAAACTTTGTAAAAAGATGCAAGGATTTTTTACGGAAAACTTCCTGCCTCTTGGAGACCTTAAAATTAAGCAAGATTTTGGTCATAAGGCAAGAGTGGTTGACTATAAAAGAATTTTGCAATTGGATAAAGCCATTGCTTCAATAGAGTTTGTGGTAGATGAGGTACATTATACTCGGAAAATGTTTACTTCTGCACCTGATAGTGTTATGGTAATTCAATTTACAGCGGATAAGCTTAGGAAACTTACGTTGGATATTCATTTGACTTCTCTTTTAAAACATCATGTGACAGCAAATGGAAAAGATTTGTTTGTTTTATCAGGACAAGCTCCTGCTTGTGTAGATCCGATTTATTATGAAAGACCGGGAAGAGAGCCTATAGTGCAAGTTGATAAAGATGGATTACAAGGTATGCGTTTTCAGACAGTGTTGAAAGCAATTCCTGATGGAGGAACTATTGTTTCTGATGAAAAAGGTATTCATGTTAAGGATGCAAATTCATTAACATTATTACTTTCTGCTGCTACCAGTTTTAATGGGTTCAATAAACATCCAGACTCAGAAGGAAAAGATGAGAAGGTTATTTCCTGTCATAGAATAGACCGTATAGACAAAGTAGATTTTGCTGTATTAAAAAAACGACATATCACAGATTTTAAGTCATATTTTGATCGTGTTTCGTTGCATTTGACAGATACTTTAAATAGTACTATCAATAAAAAACTTCCAACAGATTTTCGGTTGAAATTATATTCATACGGAAATTATGATCCTCAATTAGAAGAGCTCTATTTTCAATATGGGCGTTATTTGTTGATTTCTGCTTCACGTCCGGGTGGTTCTGCTATCAATTTGCAAGGATTATGGAGTAATGAAGTACGTCCGCCTTGGGCTTCCAATTATACGATCAATATCAATACAGAAATGAATTATTGGAAGCAATAGTAGAATATGACGATGACGCTATGAATAAGTTTTTTGAAGGAGAGGAAATAGATATTCCAACTATAAAAAAACTTATAAGAAAGGCTACTTTATCGGCTGATTTCTTTCCTATGTTTTGTGGGACTGCTTTCAAAAATAAAGGAATACAGGTTTTAATAGACGCTGTTGTGGATTATTTGCCTTCTCCAATGGATAGAGGGGAGATAGAAGGAACTGATTTGGAAGGACATGAAATAGTTAGAAAAAGTTCGGACGATGAAAAATTTAGCGCTTTGGCATTTAAAATAATGACGGACCCTCATGTCGGAAAAATTGCATTTTTTAGAGTTTATTCTGGAAAACTTGAAGCTGGTTCTTATGTTTATAACGCCACTAAAGGCAAGAGAGAGAGAATTGGAAGAATACTTCAAATGCATGCCAATAAAAGAGAAGAAATCGAAACGGTTTATTCTGGCGATATAGCGGCTGCGGTTGGATTAAAAGATACGACTACGGGAGATACTTTATGTCCCGAAAACGCTCCTATAATACTTGAAGCGATTAATTTTCCTGAGCCTGTTATTAATGTCGCGATAGAGCCTAAAACTAAAGGCGATAGAGATAAAATGTCTGTGGCTTTATCGAGATTGGCGGAAGAAGACCCGACTTTTAGAGTTAGTTTTAATGAAGAAACGGGACAAACTATTATCGCTGGTATGGGAGAGTTGCATTTAGAGATAATATGCGATAGAATGAAGAGAGAATATAAGGTTGATGCGAATGTTGGGCGTCCTCAAGTTTCTTATAGAGAAGGTATTAAGAAAACGGTTGAAGTTCAAGGTAAATTTGTTCGTCAGTCGGGCGGTAAAGGACAATACGGCGATGTATGGTTGAGAGTTGGACCTAACGAGGCTAACGCTGGATTTAAATTTAATAACGAGATAGTCGGAGGAGTTGTTCCGAGAGAATATATACCTGCGGTTGAAAAAGGATGTTTGGAAGCTATGAATACGGGAGTTTTGGCTAATTATCCAATGCTTGATGTGATAGTTTCCGCTTTTGACGGTTCTTTTCACCCTGTAGATTCTTCCGAAATGGCATTTAAAATAGCGGCTTCTATGGGCTTTAAGGATGGTTGTAAGAAAGCGGACCCTTATTTGTTAGAGCCTATGATGAGCGTTGAGGTAATGACTCCTGAAGATTATATGGGAGATATTATAGGAGATTTGGCTTCAAGGAGAGGACAAGTTCATGGATTTACCGATAAATCTGGTTATAAATCCATAAACGCCACAGTGCCTCTTGCAGAAATGTTCGGTTATACTACGAGTATAAGAAATGTTTCGCAAGGAAGGGCAAGCTATACAATGCAGTTCTCTCATTATGAGGAAGTGCCTAAAAATGTGGCAGAAGAGATTATAGGCGCGAGAATGGGTAATGCTAAATAATAAAATTAAAATAAATAAAAAAATAAAATTCCTAAAATAATAGGGATAAATTGGAGGATAAAAATGGCAGGAACTTATGACGGTAAAAAGGTGCATGTAAATGTTGGAACTATTGGGCATGTTGACCATGGTAAAACTACATTAACATCGGCAATAACGGCTGTATCATCGGCTATGTTTCCAGATACGGTTCAAAAAGTAGCTTACGATTCGGTTGCTAAAGCTTCCGAAAGTCAAGGTAGAAGAGACCCTACGAAAATTTTAACAATAGCGACTTCGCATGTCGAATATGAATCTGATAACAGGCACTATGCCCATGTGGATTGTCCTGGACACGCAGACTATATTAAAAACATGATAACGGGCGCAGCTCAAATGGATGGAGCGATTTTGGTTGTTTCGGCTGAAGACGGAGTTATGCCTCAAACTAAAGAACATGTTCTTTTGTCAAGGCAAGTAGGCGTTAATTATATAGTTGTATTCTTAAATAAATGCGATAAATTGGACGACCCTGAAATGGCTGAAATAGTTGAAGCGGAAGTTGTGGATGTTTTAGACCATTACGGTTTTGATGGAAGTAAAACTCCTATTATTAGAGGAAGCG
>ERZ780060.910-NODE-910-length-10822-cov-2.982818_pt1 | contig 10822 bp, 7 predicted proteins | sample MGYA00511176_ERZ780060 | MGnify/ENA primary metagenome ERZ780060 (study PRJEB29588, sample SAMEA2148374) | human gut metagenome | biome: human gut; feature: human-associated habitat; material: faeces | place: Denmark | collected 2008/2010 ... | reverse complement strand
AAGCAGCTGGTTACGCGCCTGAGTCAGTTTTTCGTGACCAAGGCCAGCCTGGTCAATCAGCTCAAAGTCAAAGCCGGTTGCAGTACCCAGTTCCACGATTGCGGGCAGGTTAAAGGCGAAAACCATCGCATCTTTGATTTGCGAGAAAGCGCGTGTTGCACGCATGGTAATCGCTTCAACTTTGTTTTCTTCACCCGGACGATCGGCCCAGTCCTTCAAGGAAACGAACGCAATACCGGTATTCTGACCACGTCCCGCAAAGCCGAAGCCGTTAACGGCGAACACCGACTCAACGTTGTTCTTTTCTTTGGTCAGATAGTAATTCGTTACCTCATTGAGCACTTTCTGCGTACGTTCCTGCGTTGCACCTGCTGGCAGCTGAACCATGGTCATAAATACGCCCTGGTCTTCATCTGGCAAGAAGGAGCTTGGCAGACGCACGAACAGATAGGCCATGCCGACCACGATGATCAGATACAGCACCAGGTAACGCCCTGTACTGCGCAGAATACCGCCTACGCTGTCGGTGTAGTGGTGCGTGCTCTTCTCGAACATGCGGTTAAACCAGCCGAAGAAGCCTTTTTTACCTTCCCCGTGATCGCCTTTGGCAATCGGTTTCAGCATGGTGGCACAAAGAGCCGGAGTCAGGATCAACGCCACCAGTACTGACAGCGCCATTGCTGAAACAATGGTAATAGAGAACTGGCGATAGATAGCACCAGTAGAACCGCCAAAGAAGGCCATCGGAACGAATACCGCCGACAGTACCATCGCGATACCGACCAGAGCGCCCTGAATCTGCCCCATCGACTTACGGGTAGCTTCTTTTGGCGGCAAACCTTCTTCCGCCATCACACGCTCAACGTTTTCTACCACAACGATGGCGTCATCCACCAACAGGCCGATGGCGAGCACCATCCCGAACATTGTTAGCGTGTTTATCGAGAAGCCAAAGGCGGCAAGGACGGCAAAGGTCCCCAGCAATACCACCGGTACGGCAATGGTCGGAATCAACGTCGCGCGGAAGTTCTGCAAGAACAGATACATAACCAGGAACACGAGGATGATCGCTTCGACCAGCGTTTTAACCACTTCGTGAATAGAGATTTTCACGAACGGCGTGGTGTCGTACGGGTAAACAATTTTCAGACCTGACGGGAAGAACGGTTCCATCTTCGCCAGTTCAGCACGGATTGCCGCAGCGGTATCCAGCGCGTTTGCACCGGTCGCCAGCTTGATCCCCAGACCGGAAGCCGGTTGGCCGTTAAACTCTGCGATGATGTCGTAGTTCTCACCACCCAGCTCAATTTTCGCCACATCACGCAGCAGCACGCGGGAACCATCCTGATTCACTTTCAGCAGGATTTTGCCAAACTCTTCAGTAGAGGTCAGACGCGTCTGAGCAATAATAGAGGCGTTAAGCTGTTGGCCTTTCACCGGCGGCGTACCACCGAGCTGACCCGCCGCAACCTGGGCGTTCTGCGCTTTGATGGCGGTAATGACATCAACCGGTGTTAGTTGGAATTTGTTCAGTTCATTCGGGTTCATCCAGATACGCATCGCGTACTGTGAACCGAACAACTGAACGTCACCCACGCCCGACGTACGGCTGATGGCATCTTTCATATTCGCCGCCACGTAGTCGGAGATATCCTCCTGCGTCATGGTGCCATCGGTGTTGATAACGCCGACAACCATCAGGAAGCTGCTGGATGATTTCTCAACGCTCACCCCTTGCTGCTGTACTTCTTGCGGCAGCAACGGCATCGCCAGCTGCAGTTTGTTCTGCACCTGAACCTGCGCGATATCCGCATCAGTACCAGACTCAAAGGTCAGGGTGATCTGCACGGTACCCGTGGAGTCACTGTTAGAGGACATGTACATCAGGTTATCGATACCGTTCATATTCTGTTCGATAACCTGTGTCACCGTGTCCTGCACTGTTTTCGCATCAGCGCCGGGGTAGGAGGCGGAGATCGTTACTGCCGGCGGAGCAATCGTAGGATATTGCGCCACCGGCAGTTTGAGGATCGCCAGCCCCCCTGCCAACATGATGATAATGGCGATCACCCACGCAAAAATCGGGCGATCGATAAAGAAATTAGGCATGTCTTAACGGCTCCTGTTTAAGTTAAGACTTGGACTGTTCAGGCTGAGCACCGCTTGCGGCTTGCTGGTTATTATCAGCGGTAACTTCTTGTGCTTTTACCTGGACACCAGGACGCACTTTCTGCAGCCCACTTATTACTACGCGATCGCCTGCTTTCAGACCTTCTGTCACCAGCCACTTATCGCCAATAGCCTGGCTTGCAACGATCGGACGGGTTTCCACTTTGTCATCCGCGCCAACCACCAGTACGGTGGCATCGCCACGCGGCGTACGGGTTACGCCCTGTTGCGGGACTAAAATAGCGTTTGGATTAAGCCCTTCTTCCAGACGTGCGCGCACGAACATACCCGGCAGCAGAGTGTGATCCGGGTTCGGGAAGATAGCGCGTAGGGTGATAGACCCGGTGGTCTGATCAACGGTAACGTCAGAGAATTCCAGCGTACCGTCCTGCGGGAACTTAATGCCGTCACTGGTGATCAGCGACACTTTGGCTTTGCCGTTCTCTTGTTTCAGCGTGCCATTCGCCAGTTCCTGTTTCAGGCGCAGGAAGTCGTTGCTGGACTGGGTCACATCAACGTAGATCGGATCAAGTTGCTGCACGGTTGCCAGCGCAGTCGCCTGACCGTTCTGTACCAATGCGCCTTCCGTCACGTTCGACTTACCAATGCGACCGCTAATCGGAGAGGTAACTTTGGTGTAAGCCAGATTGATCCGCGCAGTTTCAACGGCAGCTTTCGCCGCAGTTACCGCAGCATTCGCCTGTTGCGCATCAGCCAGAGCCTGATCGTACTCTTGCTTACTGATGTACTGAGTACCGAGCAATTTCTGATAACGATTCACCGTCAATTGCGCGATATTGGCTGCAGCCTGGGCTTTCGCCAGATCGCCTTTCGCGCTGTCATATGCCGCCTGATAGGTCGCAGGATCAATCTGATAGAGAGAGACACCTGCTTCGATGTCGCTACCTTCTTTGAAATTACGCTTCAGGATAATCCCGCTAACTTGAGGACGAACTTCTGCGATCCGGTAGGCACTGGTGCGACCCGGAAGCTCGGTTGTGATCTGCAGAGGTTCAGTTTTGACTGTTACTACGCCAACGGCGGGCATCTGCTGGCCACCTTGTTGGGCCTGTTTGTCGTCACATCCTGTTAGGGCTAAGCTGCCTGAGAGCATCAGAACGACCGCCAGAGGCGTAAACCCTCTGTTTTTGTTCATATGTAAACCTCGAGTGTCCGATTTCAAATTGGTCAATGGTCAAAAGTTAATAAACCCATTGCTGCGTTTATATTATCGTCGTGCTATGGTACATACATTCACAAATGTATGTAAATCTAACGCCTGTAAATTCACGAACATATGGCACGAAAAACCAAACAAGAAGCGCAAGAAACGCGCCAACACATCCTCGATGTGGCTCTACGTCTTTTCTCACAGCAGGGGGTATCATCCACCTCGCTGGGTGAGATTGCAAAAGCAGCTGGCGTTACGCGCGGTGCAATCTACTGGCATTTTAAAGACAAGTCGGATTTGTTCAGTGAGATCTGGGAACTGTCAGAATCCAATATTGGTGAACTAGAGCTTGAGTATCAGGCAAAATTCCCTGGCGATCCACTCTCAGTATTAAGAGAGATATTAATTCATGTTCTTGAATCCACGGTGACAGAAGAACGGCGTCGATTATTGATGGAGATTATATTCCACAAATGCGAATTTGTCGGAGAAATGGCTGTTGTGCAACAGGCACAACGTAATCTCTGTCTGGAAAGTTATGACCGTATAGAACAAACGTTAAAACATTGTATTGAAGCGAAAATGTTGCCTGCGGATTTAATGACGCGTCGGGCAGCAATTATTATGCGCGGCTATATTTCCGGCCTGATGGAAAACTGGCTCTTTGCCCCGCAATCTTTTGATCTTAAAAAAGAAGCCCGCGATTACGTCGCCATCTTACTGGAGATGTATCTCCTGTGCCCCACGCTTCGTAATCCTGCCACTAACGAATAACCCTGAATCTGACTCCAGGATTTTTCCTGGACATTTTCGTCGTTGCTATTCTGGTTCACTGCGTCGTGATATTCTTGCGGTTTGACTTTTTCAGGTCGTTCTTCAGGTTCAGAAACCTTCATTCATCATGACTATGTTCCAGTATTACAAACGATCACGGCATTTTGTTTTTTCAGCATTTATTGCTTTTGTTTTTGTCTTGTTATGCCAGAACACGGCGTTTGCGCGGGCGTCATCGAATGGTGATCTGCCGACAAAAGCGGACCTGCAGGCACAACTTGACTCACTGAATAAACAAAAAGATCTTTCTGCTCAGGACAAACTGGTGCAGCAGGATCTGACAGATACATTAGCCACCCTCGATAAAATCGATCGCGTAAAAGAAGAGACAGTTCAGCTACGGCAAAAAGTCGCTGAAGCGCCGGAAAAAATGCGCCAGGCGACCGCGGCGTTAACTGCACTTAGCGATGTCGATAATGACGAAGAAACGCGCAAAATTCTGAGTACGCTTTCGTTGCGCCAGCTGGAAACTCGCGTTGCCCAGGCGCTGGACGATTTGCAGAACGCACAAAACGATCTGGCGTCTTATAACAGCCAGTTGGTTTCGTTACAGACGCAGCCCGAACGCGTGCAAAATGCGATGTATAACGCTTCGCAGCAGCTGCAACAAATTCGCAGTCGTCTGGATGGGACTGATGTCGGCGAGACTGCCTTACGTCCCAGCCAGAAAGTGTTAATGCAGGCTCAGCAGGCTTTGCTGAATGCCGAGATTGACCAGCAGCGTAAAAGCCTGGAAGGGAACACAGTCTTACAGGATACCTTGCAAAAGCAACGGGATTACGTGACGGCGAACAGCGCCCGTCTGGAGCACCAGTTGCAGCTGTTGCAAGAAGCAGTAAACAGCAAGCGCCTGACTTTAACCGAAAAAACGGCGCAGGAAGCCGTCTCCCCGGATGAAGCCGCGCGTATTCAGGCTAATCCGCTGGTGAAGCAGGAACTGGAAATTAACCAGCAGTTAAGTCAGCGTCTGATTACCGCGACTGAAAACGGTAATCAGTTGATGCAGCAAAACATTAAAGTCAAAAACTGGCTGGAGCGGGCGCTGCAATCGGAACGCAATATTAAAGAGCAGATTGCCGTCCTGAAGGGCAGCCTGCTGTTGTCTCGTATCCTTTACCAGCAACAACAAACGCTGCCCTCGGCGGATGAGCTGGAAAACATGACCAACCGCATCGCGGATTTGCGTCTCGAACAGTTTGAAGTTAACCAGCAGCGTGATGCACTCTTCCAGAGCGATGCGTTCGTCAACAAACTGGAAGAAGGTCACACCAACGAAGTCAACAGCGAAGTTCACGATGCGTTATTGCAAGTAGTTGATATGCGTCGCGAATTGCTGGATCAGCTTAACAAACAGTTGGGTAACCAGCTGATGATGGCCATTAACCTGCAAATCAACCAGCAGCAGTTAATGAGTGTGTCGAAAAACCTGAAATCCATCCTGACTCAGCAAATCTTTTGGGTGAACAGTAACCGTCCAATGGACTGGGACTGGATCAAAGCGTTCCCGCAAAGCCTGAAAGATGAATTTAAGTCGATGAAAATCACAGTGAACTGGGAAAAAGCATGGCCTGCCGTTTTTATCGCTTTCCTCGCCGGTTTGCCGCTGCTGTTGATTGCCGGGCTGATCCACTGGCGTCTGGGCTGGCTGAAAGCGTATCAACAGAAACTGGCTTCCGCTGTGGGTTCCCTGCGTAACGACAGCCAGCTCAACACACCAAAAGCGATCCTTATCGACCTGATCCGTGCGCTGCCGGTGTGCCTGATTATTCTCGCGGTTGGCCTGATTCTGTTGACCATGCAACTCAACATCAGCGAACTGCTATGGTCGTTCAGTAAAAAACTGGCGATTTTCTGGCTGGTGTTTGGCCTGTGCTGGAAGGTACTGGAGAAAAACGGCGTTGCCGTGCGTCACTTTGGTATGCCGGAACAGCAGACCAGCCACTGGCGTCGGCAAATTGTCCGCATCAGTCTCGCATTGCTGCCTATCCATTTCTGGTCTGTGGTGGCAGAACTTTCCCCGCTGCATCTGATGGATGATGTGCTGGGGCAGGCGATGATTTTCTTCAACCTGCTGCTGATTGCCTTCCTGGTATGGCCGATGTGCCGCGAAAGCTGGCGTGATAAAGAGTCGCACACCATGCGACTGGTCACCATTACCGTGCTGTCGATTATCCCGATTGCGTTGATGGTGCTGACCGCCACGGGTTATTTCTACACCACGCTGCGCCTCTCCGGGCGTTGGATTGAAACCGTTTATTTGGTGATCATCTGGAACCTGCTGTACCAGACGGTATTGCGCGGCTTAAGCGTAGCGGCGCGGCGTATCGCCTGGCGTCGTGCGCTGGCGCGTCGGCAGAATCTGGTGAAAGAGGGCGCGGAAGGTGCTGAACCGCCGGAAGAACCCACCATTGCACTGGAGCAGGTTAACCAGCAGACGCTGCGTATTACCATGTTGCTGATGTTTGCGCTGTTCGGTGTCATGTTCTGGGCAATTTGGTCCGATTTGATCACCGTGTTCAGCTATCTGGACAGCATCACGCTCTGGCATTACAACGGCACTGAAGCTGGCGCTGCGGTGGTGAAAAACGTCACCATGGGCAGTCTGTTGTTTGCGATTATCGCCTCAATGGTAGCCTGGGCGTTGATTCGCAACCTGCCTGGTCTGTTGGAAGTGTTGGTGCTCTCGCGCCTGAACATGCGGCAGGGCGCGTCGTATGCCATTACTACCATCCTTAACTACATCATTATTGCCGTTGGTGCGATGACGGTGTTCGGATCGCTGGGCGTCTCGTGGGATAAACTCCAGTGGCTGGCGGCAGCATTATCCGTAGGTCTTGGTTTTGGTTTACAAGAGATCTTCGGTAACTTCGTCTCCGGTTTGATCATTCTGTTCGAACGTCCGGTGCGCATTGGCGATACGGTAACCATTGGTAGCTTCTCGGGGACGGTAAGTAAGATCCGTATTCGTGCGACAACGATTACCGATTTCGATCGCAAAGAAGTGATCATCCCGAACAAAGCGTTTGTTACCGAGCGTCTGATCAACTGGTCGTTGACTGACACTACTACGCGTCTGGTGATCCGTCTCGGCGTGGCCTATGGCTCCGATCTGGAAAAAGTGCGTAAAGTGTTACTGAAGGCGGCGACTGAGCACCCAAGGGTGATGCACGAACCAATGCCGGAAGTCTTCTTTACGGCGTTTGGTGCCAGCACGTTGGATCATGAGCTGCGTCTGTATGTGCGTGAACTGCGTGACCGTAGCCGTACTGTCGATGAGCTGAACCGTACTATCGATCAGCTGTGCCGTGAAAACGATATCAACATTGCCTTTAACCAGCTTGAAGTGCATCTGCACAACGAGAAGGGCGATGAGGTGACGGAAGTCAAACGCGACTACAAAGGCGACGATCCGACACCAGCGGTAGGGTAAGGACAATAAAGGGCGACAGTGATGCCGCCCTTTATTTTTTACTCGCTTTGCGAAGCCTCATCGCTCTGTAACTTCTTTTCATAATCACGCTTCACAATATCCAGCGCGCGCAGCACGGTGCGGGCTGGGATCTGATTTTCTTCCAGCAGCACAATCAAATCGACAGCCAGTTTGACATCGTCAGGGGCATTTTCCAGTGACATACTCTCTCCATTGCTAGCGGGTTAAGCGCGCTAGCCTGTTTTCGATTTTTTCCAGCGCATGGCGGCAGCGTGCCAGGCGCGCTTCATAGGCTTCCACTTCACGATGCAGCGTTTGCTGTTCCACGAGAGCGGTCACCCGCGCCAGGCGGGCTCGACGTTCGGCTACCATCTCACGTAGCCGCCGCTCAAAATCCTGATGCTGAATACGTTTACGCTGCCAGCGGGCAATTTTCGGTGGCGCACTGTCCCACTCGCGTAGCGACCAGGCTGTGGCTTCACGCGCTATAGCCTCCAGTTGCGCCGCCAGATGTTCTGCCAGCCAGGCCACTTGCGGCAGCTGTTGCTGCTCCACCGCATGACGAAGCGCAGCCATGTTATCGCCCGCCTCATCGAGACAAGCCTGCAGTGTTGTCGCACGGGTCTGAAAAAGGTGCCTGTCAAAGCGGGCACTTAGCGTGGCAAATTGCGCTACCGGGGCACAACGCTGGCGCAGCGTGGCGAGCTGTCCTTCCAGTTTTTCCAGCAGCAGGGCGGTTTTCATGATAAGACCTCAATGAAAATGATAATTGTTATGCTAAAGTAGCCACTCTGTAAGCTGACAACACTCAATATGCAACGAATCATTTTAATCATCATTGGCTGGCTGGCGGTAGTGCTGGGTACGCTGGGCGTGGTATTACCGGTATTACCGACGACGCCGTTTATCCTGCTGGCGGCCTGGTGCTTTGCCCGTTCTTCCCCGCGCTTTCACGCCTGGTTGCTGTACCGCTCATGGTTTGGCAGCTATCTACGTTTCTGGCAGAAACATCATGCGATGCCGCGCGGCGTCAAACCGCGGGCGATTTTGCTTATTTTGCTCACGTTTGCAATTTCTCTGTGGTTCGTCCAGATGCCATGGGTGCGCATCATGTTGCTGGTAATTCTCGCCTGTTTGCTTTTTTATATGTGGCGAATTCCGGTGATTGATGAAAAGCAAGAAAAGCACTGAAGCACAACAATCGCAGTTGCAATTATTGCGTACAGCCAGTACATTCTGGCGTTTTCGAGCACAGGCGCAGGCGGTCAAAGGTTAAACAACTGTTACTTTTGATACGTTTAAAACGCGCCGTGAGTACCACCGTAACAAGCAGGCATACACTTATGACCGCGACTGCACAGCAGCTTGAGTATCTCAAAAATAGCATCAAAAGCATTCAGGACTACCCAAAACCCGGCATTCTTTTCCGTGATGTCACCAGCTTACTGGAAGACCCGAAAGCTTACGCTCTCAGCATCGACTTGCTGGTTGAGCGTTACAAAAATGCGGGCATTACCAAAGTTGTCGGCACCGAAGCGCGTGGCTTCTTGTTTGGCGCTCCGGTAGCTCTGGGTCTGGGCGTTGGCTTTGTACCGGTCCGTAAACCGGGCAAACTGCCGCGTGAAACCATCAGTGAAACTTACGATCTGGAATACGGCACCGATCAGCTGGAAATCCACGTTGATGCCATCAAACCGGGCGACAAAGTTCTGGTGGTGGACGATCTGCTGGCAACCGGCGGCACTATCGAAGCGACCGTTAAACTGATCCGTCGTCTGGGTGGTGAAGTGGCTGATGCTGCGTTCATTATCAATCTGTTCGATCTCGGCGGCGAACAGCGTCTCGAAAAACAGGGCATTACCAGCTACAGCCTTGTTCCGTTCCCGGGCCATTAATTATCGCCAGTCTTGTGCTGCCCACGCTACGGACAGCACAAGATGTGCATTCAGCCTCGCCGTTCTGACGGGGCTGTGTTAGCATTACCCCTTCGTGAATCCACCTTCCAGCGTTTCAGAGCCTGCCAATGAGTTATCAGGTCTTAGCCCGAAAATGGCGCCCACAAACCTTTGCTGACGTCGTCGGCCAGGAACATGTGCTGACCGCACTGGCGAACGGCTTGTCGTTAGGGCGTATTCATCATGCTTATCTTTTTTCCGGCACCCGTGGCGTCGGAAAAACCTCTATCGCCCGACTGCTGGCGAAGGGGCTAAACTGCGAAACCGGCATTACCGCGACGCCGTGCGGCGTGTGCGATAACTGTCGTGAAATCGAGCAGGGGCGCTTTGTCGATCTGATTGAAATCGATGCCGCCTCGCGCACTAAAGTTGAAGACACTCGCGACCTGCTGGATAACGTCCAGTACGCTCCGGCGCGTGGTCGTTTCAAAGTTTATCTGATCGACGAAGTGCATATGCTGTCGCGCCACAGCTTTAACGCACTGTTAAAAACCCTTGAAGAGCCGCCAGAGCACGTTAAGTTTCTGCTGGCGACGACCGATCCGCAGAAATTGCCGGTGACGATTTTGTCACGTTGTCTGCAATTTCATCTCAAGGCGCTGGATGTCGAGCAAATTCGCCATCAGCTTGAGCACATCCTCAACGAAGAACATATCGCTCACGAGCCGCGGGCGCTGCAATTGCTGGCACGCGCCGCTGAAGGCAGCCTGCGAGATGCCTTAAGTCTGACCGACCAGGCGATTGCCAGCGGTGACGGCCAGGTTTCAACTCAGGCGGTCAGTGCGATGCTGGGTACGCTTGACGACGATCAGGCGCTGTCGCTGGTTGAAGCGATGGTCGAGGCCAACGGCGAGCGCGTAATGGCACTGATTAATGAAGCCGCTGCCCGTGGTATCGAGTGGGAAGCGTTGCTGGTGGAAATGCTCGGCCTGTTGCATCGTATTGCGATGGTACAACTTTCGCCTGCTGCACTTGGCAACGACATGGCCGCTATCGAGCTGCGGATGCGTGAACTGGCGCGCACCATACCGCCGACGGATATTCAGCTTTACTATCAGACGCTGTTGATTGGTCGCAAAGAATTACCGTATGCGCCAGACCGCCGTATGGGCGTTGAGATGACGCTGTTGCGCGCGCTGGCGTTCCATCCGCGTATGCCGCTGCCTGAGCCAGAAGTGCCACGCCAGTCCTTTGCGCCCGTCGCGCCAACGGCAGTAATGACGCCAACCCAGGTGCCGCCGCAACCGCAATCAGCGCCGCAGC
>ERZ780060.906-NODE-906-length-10868-cov-4.536669_pt1 | contig 10868 bp, 9 predicted proteins | sample MGYA00511176_ERZ780060 | MGnify/ENA primary metagenome ERZ780060 (study PRJEB29588, sample SAMEA2148374) | human gut metagenome | biome: human gut; feature: human-associated habitat; material: faeces | place: Denmark | collected 2008/2010 ... | reverse complement strand
CCCCAGAGCAGAAACCCCCCTGGGACGCCTACTACGGCCCCATCATCGGACAGTTCAAGGCCGACAGCCTCACCGGCAGGGCCCTGGCCGAATGGAAATACCGCCGCTACATGCAGGACTATCTGAGCGTCATCCGCTCCGTGGACCGCAACATCGGCCGCGTCCTGGACTACCTCATCGAGTCCGGCCTGTGGGAGAACACCCTCGTCATCTACACCTCCGACCAGGGCTTCTACATGGGCGAGCACGGCTGGTTCGACAAGCGCTTCATGTATGAGGAGTCGATGCGCACGCCGCTGGTGATGCGCCTGCCGGGCGGTGCGCGGGGCGACATCGATGCCCTGGTGCAGAATATCGACTACGCCCCCACCTTCCTCGAGCTGGCCGGGGTGCCGGTTCCCGACGACATCCAGGGGCGTTCACTGCTGCCGCTGCTGCGGGGCGAGCATCCCGCCGACTGGCGCCGTGCGCTCTACTACCACTTCTACGAATATCCGGCCGAGCATATGGTCAAGCGCCACTACGGCGTGCGGACCGAGCGCTGGAAGCTCATCCACTTCTACAACGACATCGACTGGTGGGAGCTCTACGACCTGGAGGCCGACCCCCACGAGCTGCACAACCTCTACGGCGAACCGGCTTATGCCGACACGGAGGCCCGGCTGCACGAGGAGCTGCGGCGCCTGCAGCAGCAGTACGGCGACCCGATTGAGGAGCAGCTGACGCGCTGACGCGCGGGGCAGCCCCCGATAAAACGCCTGCGGGACGACGGAACCTCTCCGCCGTCCCGTTTTTTATGGGGCCGCCGAGCCTGCTTTTGTGGTTCGTCCGCCGCGCCCGGCTATTTTATGGTTTGTCGACCGGCCCCCGTCTGCCTGCCGGCCCGCCGCGCCTGTCCACCGCGCCTGCCCGCCGTCGGCCGGCCTCCGCCCGCCTGCCTGTCGTCCGGCCCCGTCCGTTTCTCCACCCTTCCCTCCTGTCCACCGCCGGCCCCCCCCCGCCGTCCTCCCGCCGTCTTTTCGGTCGGTTTCCCTCCTCCGTAGGTCGCCAAACGGACGCCGCAGAGCGCTTTTTCGCAACAAAATCGTACCTTTGCACCGGGCCCTGCCGCCGGGCCGGTTGCACTCTGCGCACCGGTGCCGCCCCCGAGGCGCCCCTCCAATACCGAAGACCATGCAAAAGAGACTCCTGTTCCCCCTTGCCACCTTCTGCGCCACCACCCTGGTGATGGCGCTCCAGAAACCCGTATTCCTCCTCTACTACGCCTCCGAGGCGGCCCGTTACGGCTTCGGCGACTGGTGCCGGGTCGTCTGGCACGGCCTCTCGCTCGACATGACCGTGGCGGGCTACGTCACCGCCCTGCCGCTGCTGCTCACGCTCCTCTCGCTCTGGGTCACCCTCTCCGACCGCACGTGGCGGCGCATCTTCGGCCTCTACTTCTGGGTGGTGGCGCTGGTTGCGGGGGCGGTCTTCGCCGTCGACCTGGCCCTCTACGAACACTGGGGCTTCCGCCTCGACGGCACGGCGCTGATGTACCTCGACGCCCCGAAGGAGGTGCTGGCCAACGTCGACTGGTGGATGGGCATCCGCCAGACGCTCTTCTTCGCCGCCTGCACGGCGCTGCTCGTCTGGCTCTACCGCCTGCTGGTGCGGCGGCTCTTCCTCCCGGCGGGACGCATCCCGCTGCGCGGGGTGTGGAGCCTCGTGCTGCTTCTGCTCGGCGGCTTCGACTTCCTGGCCATCCGCGGAGGGGTCGGCGCCTCGGTGGCCAACGTCTCGAAGGTGGCCTTCAGCCCCGAGATGTTCCTCAACCAGGCGGCCGTCAACCCGCTCTTCTCCTTCCTCTCGACGCTGGGCGACGACGGCTCCTATGCCGATGCCTACCCCTTCTTCCCCGAGGAGGAGCGCGCCGCCCGCTTCGAGGAGCTGCGCGGCAACCGCCGTGCGGAGGGTGCTCCCGCCGCCGCGGGCTATGCGTCGGCTTCCGCTCCGGCCTCTGCGGAGGATGCCGCCCCGACCGGCGCTCCGACCGCCGCTCCGGCCGCTTCCTCCGGCTCCGTCCCGGCCGATGCGGCCGATGCGGTGCTCCGCACGCAGCGCCCCAACGTGGTGGTCGTGCTGCTCGAAAGCTTCGGCCGTACGGTGATGGATGCCACGTGCGAAGGCGAGCCCGTTATGCCCAACATGCAGCGGCTCAAGAGCGAGGGGGTCTGGTTCGAGAACTTCTTCGCCAACTCGTTCCGCACCGACCGCGGCGAGGTGGCCGTCCTGAGCGGCTTCCCGGCCCAGACGCTCCTCTCGGTGATGAAGCTCCCGGCCAAGGCCGCGACGCTCCCCTCCATCGCCCGCTCGCTGGGGGAGGAGGGCTACGCCACGAGCTTCACCTACGGCGGCGACCTGAACTTCACCAACCAGGCCTCGTACCTCTACGCCACGGGGTGGCAGGAGCTCGTATGGCAGCGTGACCTGCACTTCGACGCCCCCGCCTCGCACTGGGGCTACGACGATGCGGTGATGTGCGACTACTTCGCGCGGCGGGTCATCGAACTCGATGCCGGGGGGCACCCCTTCCTTGCCGGACTGCTCACGCTGAGCAGCCACATCCCCTTCGATGTCCCCTATGCGCGCTTCGACGATAAGGTGCTCAACGCCATGGCCTTCTCCGACGAGTGCGTCGGACGGATGGTCGAGCGGCTGAAGGCCTCGCCCGCCTGGGAGAACCTGCTGCTGGTGCTGGTGGCCGACCACGGCTACCCCTATCCCGAAGGCATCGCCTACAACATCCCGCTGCGCCACCGCATCCCGATGCTCTGGCTGGGGGGCGCCGTGGCACGGCCGCGCACGGTCGAGGACTATGGCTCGCAGATGGACTTCGCGGCGACGCTGCTGGGGAGCATGGGGCTGAGCCACGAGGCGTTCGACTACAGCAAGGACCTCTTCGACACGGTCAACCAGCCGCGGCGCTTCGCCTACTACACCTTCAACGAGGGCTTCGGCGTGGTCGACGCCTCGGGCGAAGCGGTGTGGGACTGCGCCGCCGACCGCGCCGTCTCGGTCACCTCGCCCGAGCTGCTCGACGTGGGGCGCACGCTGCTGCAGACGACCTATGTCGACATCGACCGCCGTTGAGGCCGGCGGCCCGGTGGGGTGAGGCGGCCCGAAAATACCTGAAAATGGGGATTGCACATTCCCGCCGCAACGGCTATCTTTGAACGGTTCAAACAGGCCGCCCCGCCCGACGCGCAAGGCTGCGGAAGAGCCCGCCCGGCGCTTCGGCCCGGCTGCGGAAGGCTCCCGGTTCCGAGTGCGCTCCGGCGACGGCATCCCGGTTCCCGGCTGCGGAAGAGCCTACCCGGCAAAACACTCAGGGCCTCCGGCTCCGAGGCGGCTGCAAAACGATGAAACCATGTACAGAATAGGAAAATACGACGTCGACGACCGCATGTGCGATCTGGTGTGCGACAACTACCCCGTGCTGCTGGTCATGAGCCGCTTCGGCATCTCCCTCGGATTCGGCGACGCTACCATCGGCGAGGTGTGCCGCGGGGCGGGGGTCGATGCGGCCACCTTCCTGGCCGTGGTCAACATGCTGACGGCCGGCGAGGCGATGCCCGCCGACGACCCCTCGGGCCTCTCGGTCGAGGCGCTGCTGGGCTACCTTCACAATTCGCACGGATACTTCCTCGACTTCCGCCTGCCGGCCATCCGCCGCAAGCTCATCGAGGCCATCGACTGCAGCAGCGACGTGGCGCTGGTCGTCATCCGCTTCTTCGACGCCTACGTGGCCGAGGTGCAGAAGCACATGGCCTACGAGGAGGGGCGCGTCTTCCCCTACGTGCGGGCGCTGCTCACCGGCACCCGTCCGGATGACTACTCCATCGACGTCTTCAGCCGCCACCACGACCAGGTGGAGTCGAAGCTCTCGGAGCTCAAGCGGATTCTGATTCGCTACTACCCGGCGCAGGGGACCAACGAGCTCAACAGCGTCCTCTTCGACCTCTTCACCTGCGAGCAGGACCTCGCCTCGCACAACGCCGTCGAGGACAGGCTCCTCACCCCGGCCATCCGCCGCCTCGAGCAGAAAGGGGGTCCGCAATGAGCAAGGCGCTGAAATTTGCCGTCGCCGAGCCCTCGGCCATCATCCGCTGCGGGCTGCTGGCGCTGCTGCGCGAGATGCCGGGCGTCAACCTCGACATCCTTGAAATCGGCGACATGTCGCGTCTTGCGATGCTCCTCACGCGCCACCGCCCCGACGTGCTGGTGGTCAACCCCGCCTCGCTGGGGCTCATCACCCCGCAGCAGTTGCGCGACGAGTCGGGCTGCGAACGGATGCGCTGCGTGGCGCTGCAGCTGGCCGTCACCGACTCGTCGGTGCTGCAGGCCTACGACGAGACTCTCTCGCTCTACGACTCGGAGGAGCAGCTGCGCGCCAAAATCCTGCGACTCGAGGGGTCGCGCGGCACCGAGCCGCGGCAAGAGCCCCTCTCGGCCCGCGAGCGCGAGATAGTCGTCTGCATCGTCAAGGGGATGACCTACAAGCAGATTGCCGACCACCTCTGCATCTCGACCCATACGGTCATCACCCACCGGCGCAACATCGTCGCCAAGCTGAAGATTCACTCGCCGGCCGGGCTGACCATCTACGCCATCGTCAACAAGCTGGTCGAGCTCTCCGACGTGAAGGAGAGCATCGGCGAGCTCTGAAGGGTACGAAAAGACAAACATCAAACAATATGGCACAGGAACCTCATCATCACCATCATCATCCGCTCCCGGCCGACGCCTCGTCTCTCAACCGGGCCTTCGTGCTGGGCATTGCGCTCAACCTGCTCTTCGTCATCGTCGAGTTCGTCGTCGGCCTCTGCTACGGCTCGATGGGTCTGCTCTCCGATGCGGGCCACAACCTGAGCGACGTGGCCGGCCTGCTGCTGGCGATGCTCGCCTTCCGGCTGTCGCAGAGCCCCGCCACGTCGCGCTACACCTACGGCTACAAGAAGAGCACGGTGCTCATCTCGTTGCTCAACTCGCTCATCCTGCTCATCGCCGTCGGGGTGATTGTGGCCGAGAGCATCGGCCGCATGCTCCATCCCGAGGCGGTCACGGGGGATGCCATCGCCTGGACGGCCGGCGTCGGGGTCCTGGTCAACGGCTTCACGGCGTGGCTCTTCATACGCGACAAGGGGCGCGACCTCAACGTCCGCGGCGCCTTCCTCCACATGGCGGCCGACGCCCTCGTCTCGGTAGGGGTGCTGCTCTCGGGCGTCATCATCTCGTGGACGGGGTGGAGGCTCATCGACCCGATTGTGGGTCTTGCCGTGGCGGCGGTCATCGTCGGCTCCGTCTGGTCGCTGCTGCGCGACAGCCTGCGCCTCTCGCTCGACGGCGTGCCCGAGGGCATCCGCCTCGAGGAGGTCGAGCGCACCATCGCCTCGGTTGAGGGGGTGCGGGGCGTGCACCACATCCACATCTGGGCCATCAGCACCACGGAGAATGCCCTTACGGCCCACGTCGTGCTGGAGCCCGAAGCCGAGGCCCGCATGGAGCAGGTCAAGCATCAGGTCAAGGAGCGGCTGCACGAGGCGGGCATCGGCCACGCCACGCTCGAATTCGAGACGGCGGGCGAGCACTGCTGCGAACCGCATGACCTCTGAGCCGCCGGGGAAACGCTGCTGCGAGCCGCACGACCTCTGAGGTGCCGGGAAACTTCTGAACGGTTGAACGGTCCTTCTCGGCCCCCTTGGCGGCCGGCGCTACCCGGGGCCGCCGGGTGACCTTCGACTCGTCTCTGCCGCGCGATTTTGGGACCGCCGAGCACCATCTTTCAGCCGCCGCGCACGACCTCTGAACCTCCGCGGCCGTGCAAGCATGCAAAAAGCGCCCCGCATCCTCCGATTCAAGGATGCGGGGCGCTTTGTTTGTCTGTTTGTCCGGGGCTTTGGCGGCGCCTCTTTCGGCTCCTCTCGGGGTTTTCGGGCCTCCGGGGCCTCTCCGGACCTTTTTCTCCTTTTTATCCCGCCGGCCGTTGTGCCGTTGCTTTGTCCGGCCATCGTTCGGTCGTCATTCGGGTCTTCTCAGGGCCTCTTCCTTCCTCTTTCCAGCCCCTTCCTTTTCCGGTCCCTCCCCGGTCGGCAGGCCGCGCCGCTCAGGGGACGGGGTCGTAGCCGCTGCCGCCCCACGGGTGGCACCGTGCAAGGCGCCGCAGCGTCAGCCAGCTCCCCTTCAGCGGGCCGTACTTGCGCAGCGCCTCGACGGCATACTGCGAGCAGGTGGGCGTAAAGCGGCACGAGGGGGGCGTGAAGGGGGAGATGCAGTAGCGGTAGAACTGCACCAGCACCAGCAGCGGAAAGGCGGCGACGCGCTTAAAGCCGCTCCGCAACGTTTTCCAGAATCCGGCGGACGGCATGGGCAATGGTCTTGTAGGGGAGCACCTCCTTCGAGGAGTAAATCAGCGCCAAATCGACGTTCGACTGCCCGCAGTGGTTCGTGAGCAGCTGCTTCTGCAGGCGGTAGGCCTCCTTCGTGCGGCGGCGCAGCAGGTTGCGGCGGTTGGCCCGCTTGTGGAACTTCTTGGGGACCGAGAAGAGCACCTCGACCGAGGCCTCGACGTCGGGTTCGGCGTAGCAGACGTAGCGGAACGGAAAGACGAAGCCCCCCTCGCCGTGCTGAAACAGCCGCCGCACGGCTCCGAGCGAACGGAGCCGCTCCGACGGTCGAAGGGCGTGGGGATGCTGCATCATGGTCGTGCCTCCTGTTTGTGCGCGGTGCTACTTGGCGCTCTCCGTACGGCGGACGCGGCTCTTCTTGGCGAGCTTGTGCTGCTGGCTGCGGATGAACTCCTCCTTGCGGGTGTCGGTGGTCAGCGCCACGGGCTGGGGCTCCTCGCCGGCAGCCACCTTCGTCAGGAAGATGTCCACGGCCTTGGCCATCGAGGGGGCCTCGGGCGTGGGGGCGTTGGCCAGCACGGTCAGACCCGCATCGAGCGCCGCACGCAGCGTACCCTCGCCGAAGACGGCGATGGCGGGCAGCCCCTCGGTGCCGAAGTGCTCGACGAGCGCCTTGACGTCCGACGGCGAGTAGAGGGCCAGCAGCCCGTACTCCTTCAGGTCGAGGTCGTTCAGGTCCGAGGCCACCGTGCGGGCCAGAATCACCGGGTGGAACGAGAGCTTGAACTTGGCCAGCGTCTCGGGCAGCTCGGATTTGTGGGGCTCGCTCAGCGTGAGCAGGAACTTCTCCTCCTTATGCTTGACAATCAGTTCGATGAGCGACGTAAAGGAGCCGTCGCCGAACGAGATTTTCCGTTTGTGGTAGACGATGTACTTCTGCAGGTAGAGCGCCACGGCTTCCGTCTGGCAGATGTACTTCATGGTTTCGGGCACGGTGATGCGGGCCTCCTCGCAGATGTGGAAGAAGCTGTCGATGGTGGTGCGCGAGGTGAAGATGACGGCCGTATGGTCGAGAATCTCGACCCGCTGTCCGCGGAACTCCTTCAGCGAGACGCCTACGACGCGGATGAAGGGGTTGTATTCGATAGCAACGTTGTGCTTCCGGGAGAGTTCGTAGAAGGGGGACTTTTCGATAATCGCAGGACGGGGCTGCGACACTAAGACTTTGCTAACTTTCAATGCTCTAACCATTTTTATGGTTGGGCGCCCTATCTCACGACGAGCAGCCACAACAGAGTGACGGGAAAGATTTCCACGGCGCAAAGGTACAAAATCCAATGCAAAATCGAAACTTTTTTGCTGATAAAGAGCGCAAAAGTCTCCCTGAGGTACAGGAGGAACGTTATGAGCCACCCGGCCGTGAGCAGCCCCGCCCAGATGGTGTCGCTGCCGAGCGGACTGAGGGCGAAGAGGAGGATGACGGGGGCCAGGATGATGGCTCCCAGCGCGGCGTAGCCCCGTTTGATGCGGATGAGCTGCGTGGTGAATCCCGAGGTGAGGGTCACCCCGCCCACGGCGCGCAGCAGCAGGATGCCGTAGAGGTAGACGAGCAGGAAGAGGAGCCCGACACCCAGCGCCAGCAGCAGCGAGAGGGTGCTGCCGTTGCCCATGCTGAGCAGCTCCTGCGCGATGTCGGGACGGTCGCAGAGGCGCACGGCCGTGACCCCCGCCAGCAGGAATCCCAGTGCGAGGGCGATGTTCAGGAAGCGGGTGAATCCGGCGTTGCCCGACTCGTCGGAGGTGCGCTCCGAGTCGCGCCGCTCGAAGGCGACGCGGCCGACCAGGGCGCGCATGTCGCCGGGGTTGCGGTAGAGCAGCAGCCCGAAGAGGAGAGTCAGCAGCAGCACGAGCCCCTGGAAGGGGAGTTCGTCTGTGAGGCGCGGCTGCTGCTGTGCTGCGGGGCGCGGTGCGGCGAGCAGCGACTGCTGCCCGAAGAACTCCCCGGCGCCGACCGTGCGGTAGCCCTCGAGCGGGGTGCCGTCGGGCAGGTAGTGCAGCGTGGTGGCGTGCGCATAGAGCGAGTCGCCCGGCATGAAGGCGCCCAGCGGGCTCTCCCAGAGCGTGTCGGCGCCGGCAAGGCTGCCTGTAAGCGAATCGGCCTCCATGCGGAGCGAGTCGGGCATCGCTGCGGCGAGCGAATCGGGCAGCTGTGCGGCCGCCTCGGCCTGCGTTTCGGTCTGCGTTTCGGTCCGCATTCCGGCGGCGGCAGGCGATGCGGAGTCTCGGGCGGCGGAGTGCCGTGCGTCGGCGGTGTGTTGTGTGGCGGTGTATCCGGCGTCGTTGTGCCGTGCGTCGGCGGCGCTTTCGGCTTGCTGAGACCCGGTTGTGTGCTGAGCTGCTGCGGAGCCGCTCTTCTGTTGTGTCCCGGCCGTCCGTTCGGTCTGCTTCCGGGCGGTGTCGGTTGCAGCGGCGTGCCCGCTCTGCTGCCCGGTGGCAGTCTCTTTGCTCCCGGCGTGCTCCGCCCGCGACCCGGCGGCGTGTTGCTGCCCGGCCGAACGTTGTGTGGCGTGTTGTCCGGCGGTATGTTGTGCCTCGTCGGCGTGTCGGGCTCCGGCTCCGGCTGTTTCGGAGGCGTGCCCCTGCCGCTCCGTCGTTCCGCTCCGGTGTGCGGCGGTTGCGTCGTTCGTCCGGTGCGTTTGGACCGTTGCGGCTCCGGCTGTGTGCGGCTGCGTTCCGGCCTCCCCGCTGCCCGCTTCGCTCCGGCCGGCCGCCTGCCGCTGCGTGTGCAGCGAATCGGCCGCCTCACGGTACGCTACGACCTCATCCCCGTACCAGAGAGCGGCTGCCTCCTGTACGGTCCCCTCCTGTACGGCTGTCCCCTGCGCGGCCCCCATCTGCACGTCCGTTCCCGGCACGGCGGCCTCCGCGTGCAGGGCGGCACCCTGCACGGAGGCCCCTTCCGAGGCGGAGCGGCCCGTTCCGCCGGCCGGAACGGGATGAAGAATCATCGTGAGGCTTTTCATTGTTCGAAGCTGCGTTTAAGCGTGACGCGGATGGTCGTTCCCTTGCCGATTTCCGAGTCGACGACGGCAATCTTGCCGCCGTGGTACTCCTCGACGATGCGCCGCGAGAGCGAGAGGCCGAGCCCCCAGCCGCGGGTCTTGGTGGTGAAGCCCGGTTCGAAAATCCGCTTCCAGTTGCTCTTGGGGATTCCCTTGCCCGTGTCGCGCACGTCGACCATCACATGCTTGTCGTCCGACGAAATGCGCACGTCGATGGCGCCGTGGCCCTGCAGCGCGTCGAGCGAGTTCTTCATCAGGTTCTCGACCACCCACTCGAAGAGCGCCGCATTGATGTTGGCCTGCACCGGAGCGATGGCCAGTCCGTTGTAGTCGAGCGTCACGTTGCGCGGGATGCGCTTGCGGAAGTACATGACCGATTCGCCCACCACCTCGTTGATGTTGGCGGGGGTGAGGGGCGTCTCGGAGCCGATTTTCGAGAAGCGGTCCACAATCTTCATCAGGTGGGCCAGGTCCTTGCCCATCTCGTCGACGGCGCTCTGGTCGACGGGCTGCGTGCGCAGGTACTCGAGCCAGCCGAGCAGCGACGAGGTGGGGGTGCCCAGCTGGTGGGCGGTCTCCTTGGCCAGACCTATCCAGACGCGGTTCTGCTCGTCGTGCTTCGTCGAGCGGAAGGCGACGAAGCCCAGCAGGATGAAGGCCGTGATGACCAGCAACTGGATGTAGGGGAAGTAGTAGAGCGACTTGAGCAGCGCCGACTGGCCGTAGAAGATGATGTGGTAGTGGTCGCTCGACCACCAGTAGCGAATCTGCACCGGCGGGTTCTCGTCGGTGAAGCGGTCAATCTGGCGGCGGAGCTTGTCGGGGTGGTCCAGAATCTCGTCGGGCACCAGGTGCGAGTAGTGCACCTTGAGGTTCTCGTCGGTGATGATGAAGGGGATGTTGTTGCTGTTGTTGATGATGTCCTGGATGAGGGGGTCCTGCAGCGAGTTGCCCATCACGTCGCGGTTGGCGCGCTCCATGGCGTGGGTCCAGAGCACGACGTCGTGCTGCTCCTTCTCCTTGAGGCGCTGGGCCATCTTGTTGGTGTAGAGCAGCGAAAGCACCCCCAGCGCCAGGCCGACGAAGATGACGACCACGCGGTTGCGGAACGAAAAGTTGCGGAACGATAATATGTTGCGTCCGAATTTCATCTCTTTTCCTTCGGTTTTTGCTCCTTTGTTTGCGGACCACGGCTGCAGCCTCCCGGTTGCGGGCGGTTTGGTTGCGGTGGGTCCTGCTCAGCGGCCCCCCGGATTGCGGGCCCCTGTGCTGCGGGCGGTCCGGTCTCTATCCGTCTGTCCGGCACCCCTCCGTCCGGCGCCCGTTTGTCCGGTGCCCTACGTCCGGACCCCTTCAGCAGCCCCCTTGGCGGCCCCCCCCCTTGCGGGCCGGGGCGCTATTTGCGGGCGGTGTCCTGCTCGCG
>ERZ780060.904-NODE-904-length-10875-cov-3.462292_pt1 | contig 10875 bp, 6 predicted proteins | sample MGYA00511176_ERZ780060 | MGnify/ENA primary metagenome ERZ780060 (study PRJEB29588, sample SAMEA2148374) | human gut metagenome | biome: human gut; feature: human-associated habitat; material: faeces | place: Denmark | collected 2008/2010 ... | reverse complement strand
CGTCAGATAATGTATATAATGTTTGAATTACACCCTTTCCATATGTTGTTTTTCCTACTATTTTTGCTCCATATTGATCTTTTAATTGAAGGGCAAATTCAAGTCCTCCCTTGTCATCGGGATTCATAATACTGGGTACACCGTCTCTGATAAGGGTTCCTGTAACGGGGTCCAGTTTGATTTCCGTGGTATCCGGAACTTGTTTAATACAAACAACGATCTTCATGTCAACTGTCTTTTACTTTAATAAATTTGCTGCAATCACCATTCTCTGAACTTCTGACGTACCCTCGTAGATTTCAGTAATCTTGGCATCTCTCATCATTCTTTCAACATGGTACTCTCTCATGTAACCATATCCACCGAATAACTGAACAACTTCTGTTGTAACAGCCATAGCTGTCTCTGCTGCGAATAATTTAGCCTTTGCTGCATCTACTGAGTAAGAAACCTTAGGGTTCTTAGCAAACTCTGCCTTCTTCATAGCTGCTGCGTATACAAGATACTTAGCTGCATCGATACGTGTAGCCATATCTGCAAGCTTGAACTGTGTATTCTGCTGCTGAGCGATTGAACGGCCGAACTGCTTTCTTTCCTTTGTGTACTCGATAGTTCTCTCTAATGCGCCCTCTGCAATACCAAGTGCCTGAGCAGCGATTCCGATACGTCCACCATCAAGTGTATGCATAGCGATTGGGAAACCTCTTCCCTCTTTTCCAAGTAATGCATCCTTTGGAATACGTGCATCCTCGAAGATAAGCTCGTATGTAGATGATCCGCGGATACCCATCTTCTTCTCTTTTGTTCCGAATGAGAATCCAGGTGTTCCCTTGTCTACGATGAATGCAGAGAAGTTCTTCTTCTTGCGTCCACGCTTGTCCTCTGTGATGCTTGTAATAGCGATGATGATGTAAACATCAGCAACCTTACCGTTTGTGATGAAGCACTTAGATCCGTTAAGAACCCACTCGTCTCCGTCTAAAACGGCCTTTGTCTGACATCCCTGTGCATCTGTACCAGCGCCCGGCTCAGTAAGACCGAAAGCACCGATCTTCTTGCCTGAAGCAAGGTCAGGAACATATTTTTTCTTCTGCTCCTCTGTACCGAATGTCATAATAGGATCGATACAAAGTGATGTATGAGCAGATACAATAACGCCTGTTGTACCACAAACCTTTGATAATTCTTCTACACACATAACGTATGTAAGTGGATCACAGCCCTGTCCGCCGTACTCCTTTGGTACAGGAATGCCCATGAATCCATATTTTCCCATCTTAGCAACTGTCTCTGCTGGGAATACCTCTGTCTCGTCAGTCTCCTGTGCAAGAGGTTTAACTTCTGTCTCTGCGAACTGTTTGAAAAGGTCGCGAGCCATCTCATGTTTCTGATCTAAAGTGAAATCCATGATTTATTCTCCTTGAATTTTGTTTTGTTATTGAATTCTTATATAACTTTATAGTTTATATATAAGCTACATAAAACCTATATTTTATAACGTATATATGTTATATAAAGCCTACGGATTGCTACGCTTTCGCTCCCGCAATCCTATGTACATTCGCAATCCGCACTACCGTGCTTCTTGCTCATGTCCATTAGCGTCTCTAAAGCGTACAAATTTTTGCAAGCAAGCTTGCATCATTTATACGCTTTGAGACCAGGCTTTATTGCTCCTACTGTGCGTCTACAGGTGTCTTTGTGCGGTCTGCGTTGTAAACGTAGAATCCCTTGCCGCTCTTGCATCCAAGGTTTCCGCCTCTTACCATCTTGCGAAGGAGTGGGCATGCACGATACTTGCTGTCACCTGTCTCATTGTAAAGAACGTCCATGATTGCAAGACAGATATCAAGTCCGATGAAATCTCCAAGCTCTAATGGTCCCATTGGATGGTTAGCACCAAGCTTCATAGCTGCATCGATTCCGGCGATATCTGAAACGCCCTCCATCTTGATGAAAGCAGCCTCGTTGATCATTGGGATAAGGATACGGTTTACTACGAAACCAGCAGCCTCGTTAACCTGTACAGGTGTCTTGCCGATCTCCTCTGCAATCTTCTTGATTGCATCAACTGTCTCAACAGGTGTGTTAACACCTGCGATAACCTCTACTAACTTCATACGGTCAGCAGGGTTGAAGAAGTGCATACCGATTAATGGACGTGTAAGTCCGTTTCCAATCTCTGTGATTGAAAGTGATGATGTATTTGAAGCGAAAATACACTCTGGCTTAGCAATCTTGTCTAACTCAGCGAATGTAGTTTTCTTAACCTGCATATCCTCGAAAGCAGCCTCAACGATGAGGTCACAATCCTTGCAGAGATCTTCTTTTAAACCAGGAGTGATGCTTGCAAGAATGCCGTCAACCTTCTCCTGTGTCATTTTCTCTTTTGCTACAAGTCTTGCATATCCTTTTGCAATCTTGTCTTTTCCGCCTTCAGCCCACTCCTGCTTAATATCGCAGAGTGCTACCTCGTATCCATCTACCTGTGCGAATGCTTTTGCGATTCCCTGGCCCATTGTACCAGCACCGATAATTCCAACCTTCATTTTAATTCCTCCTAAAATATATTATGGCGCAAAAAGCTTTAAGTGCTAAGCCTCTGCAGCATAACTTAATCATATATATAAACTGATGTGAATAAACTAATTCACACTACAAGGGGATGCACCTGCATCCCCTCATATATCTATTGGCAAAGAAAATTAGTACTTCTCAACGATAGTAGAACATCCCATTCCACCACCGATACAAAGTGTTGCAAGACCTCTGTTAGATCCTCTCTTCTGCATCTCATGTAATAATGTAACAAGGATACGGCAGCCTGAAGCTCCTACAGGATGTCCGAGTGCGATAGCACCACCGTTTACATTTACCTTGCTCATATCGAAGCCAAGATCTCTTGCTACAGCGATTGACTGTGCAGCAAATGCCTCGTTTGCCTCGATAAGATCGAAATCATCAATTGAAAGACCTGTCTTTGCAAGAACCTTCTTTGTAGAAGCTACCGGTCCAACACCCATGATCTCAGGCTCAACTCCGCCAAGTGCTCCTGCTACCCATGTAGCTAATGGCTTAACACCGAGCTCCTTAGCTTTCTCTTCGCTCATTACAACTACTGCTGCAGCACCATCATTGATTCCTGATGCGTTACCAGCTGTAACAAGTCCGCCCTCTTTACCTGAGCAGCAACGAAGCTTAGAAAGAGTCTCTACTGTTGTTCCGGCACGAGGTCCCTCGTCCTTTTTGAACTCAACGATTTCTTTCTTAATCTTAACAGGTACAGGAACGATCTCATCATCGAACTTGCCTGCAGCGATAGCTGCCTCGCACTTCTGCTGTGAGTTTGCTGAGAACTCATCAAGCTCTTCACGAGTGATGCCGTATTTATCACATACATTCTCAGCTGTGATCATCATATGATAGTGGTTGAATGCATCTGTAAGAGCATCGTTAACCATTGTATCGATGATTGTTGCATTGTTCATTCTGTATCCGAAACGTGCCTTTGTCATAGCGTAAGGAGCCATTGACATGTTCTCCATACCACCGGCAACAACGATATCAGCCTCACCGGCCTTGATCATTGTAGCAGCGTCGTTTACGCACTTAAGACCTGATCCACAAACAACATTGATTGTGATAGCCGGAACCTCGATTGGAAGTCCTGCCTTGATAGAAGCCTGACGAGCTACGTTCTGTCCCTGAGCTGCCTGGATAACACAACCCATCTTAACCTCGTCAACCATCTCAGGAGCAACACCTGCACGGTTTAAAGCCTCCTTAATTACGATTGCACCTAAATCTGCGGCTGGAGTATTGCTTAATGCTCCGCCCATTTTGCCGATTGCTGTACGGCAAGCACTTGCGATTACAACTTTCTTTGCCATTATATTATCTCCTTTAAATTGTATTGCACATCCGTGCTGTTAATTTTTTAACAAAGTTATTATACTACAAATTTATGTAAAAATCAATTGCTTTTGTTAATAATTTGTCAAAATTCTATTAAACTTTGCATATTTTTCACGCGTATTACTTATACTATTCCGTTAGATTAACAAAAACCGATGCTATTATAACCTGCGGCATGCATACAGGCATAACACATCATATTTTTCATTTTATAAACAATCCCCGGGCAGCATATCCGCTATACTGTCCGGGGATAAAATATATTCTATATACTTTTAAAGATTCTTAACTGTTGCAATGTCAACCGGTGTTTTCTTGTCAGAAGCAGTCTCTAATGCATGTGCAAGTGCATTCGCTGTATCCATGGCTGTGATACAGTAAACACCTGTCTCGATTGCATTTCTTCTGATAAGGAAGCCGTCTCTTGTCTTGTCTCCGTTACCCTGTGTAGGTGTATCGATTACAAGGTCTATCTTGTGTCCGAGGATAAGATCCATGACGTTTGGAGACTCCTGTGATATCTTGTTTACGCGAAGAGCATTTACTCCGTGCTCCTGTAAGTACTTTGCAGTACTTCTTGTAGCATAAATCTTGTATCCAAGCTTCTCAAAACGCTTTGCAACACCTACTGCCTCAGGCTTGTCAGCATCCTTTACAGTCATAATCATCTGCTTGTACTTAGGAAGTTCGACTCCCGCACCCTCAAATGCCTTGTAAAGCGCACCATTGAAGGTCTTGTCGATTCCAAGACACTCTCCTGTTGACTTCATCTCAGGTCCGAGTGAAATCTCAGCGCCACGCAGCTTCTCGAATGAGAATACCGGCATCTTGATTGCAATGTAATCGGCTGTCGGAGCAAGTCCAGGTGTGTAGCCCATGCCCTTTATTGTCTCACCCATGATGATTCTTGCTGCGAGGTCTACGATTGGAATACCTGTAACCTTGCTGATGTATGGTACTGTTCTTGAAGAACGTGGGTTTACCTCGATAACATAGATGTTGTCATCCATGTCGATAAACTGGATATTAATCATACCAACAACATGGAGTGCCTGTGCAAGTCTCTTTGTATACTCAACCAGAGTCTCTTTTGCTTTTTCTGAGATAGTATGTGCAGGGTAAACTGAGATAGAGTCTCCTGAGTGTACTCCTGTACGCTCGATGTGCTCCATGATACCCGGAATCAGGATATCTGTACCGTCACAGATTGCATCAACCTCAATTTCCTTACCCATAAGGTACTTATCTACAAGGATTGGATGATCCTGTGTGATTGTGTTGATGATGCCGATAAACTCTTCGATTTCATCATCATTCCATGCAATCTTCATACCCTGTCCGCCAAGCACGTATGAAGGACGGACAAGTACAGGGTAACCGATCTCGTTTGCTACCTTCTTTGCCTCCTCAGCTGTAAATACTGTACCACCTGCTGCTCTTGGGATACCTGTCTTCTGAAGAATCTCGTCGAAGAGCTCTCTGTCCTCGGCTGCGTCTACATCCTCAGCCTTTGTTCCAAGTATCTTGACACCCATCTTCATAAGTGCCTCTGTAAGCTTGATGGCGGTCTGTCCACCGAACTGTACAACAGCTCCGTCAGGCTTTTCAATATTAACGATGCTCTCAACATCCTCTGCTGTGAGTGGCTCAAAATAGAGCTTGTCAGCAATATCAAAGTCAGTTGAAACGGTCTCAGGGTTGTTGTTTACGATGATTGTTTCCCAGCCTTCCTTGGCAAACGCCCATGTACAGTGAACTGAACAGTAATCAAACTCAACACCCTGTCCGATACGGATAGGTCCTGAACCAAGTACAAGCACCTTTTTCTGTGGATTTGTCTCTGCTGCCTCATTCTCGCTGCCGAATACTGAGTAGTAGTATGGTGTCTCTGCTTCAAACTCTGCGGCACAGGTATCAACCATCTTGTAGGCTGCCACAATGCCGTTGTCGTAACGCATCTTCTTGATATCAGCCTCATCAATATCTGTAAGCTGTGAGATAACATTGTCAGGGAACTCGATACGCTTTGCCTCTTTTAACAGGTCAACTGTAAGCTCCTCTGTCTTTAAACGGTTCTCCATCTCAACAAGTATTGAGATTTTATCGATAAACCAAAGATCTATCTTAGTAATCTCGTGAATATGCTCGTATTTAACTCCACGGCGGAGCGCCTCTGCGATAACCCAGATACGTCTGTCATCAACAACTGCAAGCTGTTTCTCAAGCTCATCATCTGTAAGACCTGTAAAGTCATAAGACATAAGTGAATCAACATGCTGCTCGAGAGATCTGATAGCCTTCATAAGGGCACCCTCGAAGTTGTTGCAGATACTCATTACCTCTCCTGTAGCCTTCATCTGAGTGGTAAGTGTACGCTTTGCTGTGAGGAACTTGTCGAACGGAAGTCTTGGAATCTTGACTACACAGTAATCAAGCATCGGCTCAAAGCTTGCGTATGTCTTCTGTGTGATAGCGTTCTTGATCTCATCGAGGTGATAGCCGAGTGCAATCTTGGCTGTAACCTTGGCGATAGGATATCCTGTAGCCTTTGATGCGAGTGCTGATGAACGTGAAACTCGTGGGTTTACCTCGATAACACAGTACTCGAATGAGTCAGGATTGAGGGCATACTGTACGTTACAGCCTCCTGTAATCTGAAGCTCGTTGATGATATTGAGCGCTGATGTACGAAGCATCTGATACTCTTTATCTCCAAGTGTCTGCGAAGGTGCTACTACGATTGAATCTCCTGTATGCACACCGACCGGGTCGATATTTTCCATGTTACATACGGTGATGCAGTTGCCGTTGGCATCACGCATTACCTCGTACTCGATTTCCTTCCATCCTGCGATACATCTCTCTACAAGAACCTCTCCGACACGTGACAGACGAAGTCCATTTGAAAGTATGTCTATAAGCTCCTGCTCATCGTGAGCAATTCCACCGCCGGAACCGCCGAGTGTAAATGCAGGACGAAGAACTACAGGGTAACCAATCTTGTTGGTAAATGCAATACCGTCCTCGATATTCTTTACAACCTGTGAAGCCGCGATTGGTTCACCGATTTTCTCCATGGTATCCTTGAAGGCCTGACGGTCCTCAGCCTTGAAGATGGTCTCTGCTGTTGTTCCGATAAGCTTTACTCCCTGCTCATCAAGGAAGCCGCACTCAGCGAGCTCCATGCCGAGATTGAGTCCTGCCTGTCCACCAAGTGTAGGAAGGATGCTGTCAGGCTTTTCTTTTATGATAATCTCTTTTAATGACTCAAGAGTAAGTGGCTCGATATATACCTGATCCGCAATCTGCTTATCAGTCATGATAGTTGCAGGGTTTGAGTTTACCAGACATACCTCAACGCCCTCCTCTTTTAAGGAACGGCAGGCCTGTGTTCCTGCATAGTCAAACTCTGCGGCCTGTCCGATTACGATTGGACCGGAACCGATAACTAATACTTTTTTAATATCATTATTTCTTGGCATTACTGGTTACCTCCCATCATGTTAATAAAGCGGTCAAAAAGATATGCTGAATCCTGTGGTCCAGGGCATGCCTCCGGATGGAACTGAACTGTGAAGATATTCTTGTTCACATACTTAAGTCCCTCATTAGTGCCGTCGTTGACATTTATAAATGCAGGCTCAGCCACATTAGGGTCAAGCTTATCTGTGTCAACCACATATCCATGGTTCTGGGAAGAAATATAAACACGGCCTGTCGCAAGATCCTTAACCGGATGGTTTCCACCTCTGTGTCCGTACTTCATCTTGTGTGTATCTGCGCCTGTTGCAAGTGCCATGAGCTGATGTCCGAGGCAGATTGCAAAAATCGGCACATTGCTGTCATAAAGCTTCTTTATTTCCTTTATAATATCTACACACTCCTTTGGATCTCCAGGTCCGTTTGAGAGCATGATTCCGTCAGGATTGTCACCAAGTATCTCTTCAGCGGTTGTGTGTGCAGGGTAAATTGTAACTTCACAGCCTCTTTCATTGAGTGATTTGGCGATGTTGTTTTTGGCACCGAAATCCATGAGGGCAACCCTCTTTCCTTGGCCCTTTAAAACCTTTTTCTCAGTGCATGTGACCTTGTCAACCACATTGCCTGTAGTATATGCCTTGAGCTTTGGAATAATCTCATCGAGATTGTAATTCTCATTTGTGGTAATCATTCCGTTCATAGTACCCTTTTCCCTGAGAATCTTTGTAAGCGCACGTGTATCAATGCCGGCCACTCCCGGAATATCGTTTTTCTCGAGGAAATCCTGAATAGTACCCTCGCAGCGGAAATTACTTGGCATACGTGACAGCTCTCTTACTATATATCCATCCGGCCATGGTCTTTCTGACTCCATATCCGGTGTGATTCCATAATTTCCGATAAGTGGATAAGTCATTACAACAGCCTGTCCTGCATAGGAAGGATCTGTAAGTACCTCCAGATATCCTGTCATTGATGTGTTAAATACTATCTCACTAATGACTTCCCTTGTTGAACCAATGCTGGTTCCGGTAAATACATTACCATCTTCAAGAATTAAAAATGCTTTCATCTTTACCCTGCCCTTTCGTGTTATACTTTGTAACCATAAGCTTCTTAGCTGCAACTAACCTTACGTCTGCGCAAAAAAAAAGAGGGCGTCTCTTTTTTCTTATAAAGTGTAGTTGCATAGTATATCTGCTTAAATTGTAAAAAGTGTATCATAATACAGCCGATTTTTCAACTGTTTTTTGTTACATAAATATGCATATTTATGTATACAATATTAGTTACTGTTCACACCAAAGTATGACCGGCAACTATTGCAGCCCATTAAAACTGCATCTTAGCGTTACGGAGTAAGTCCCGCGCATACCGCATATATCACGCCTGAGAAAAATACAAGACATGTGAAGCCAACTGAAATTGCAATAAAAGTCTTATCAGCTATATGTCGCGGTGTATACTCCAGCTGATATATGCTTTTTGCTGTCATAGGAACGTACATATCGCCTTGTCCATTGCAAAAGCCTCCCTGATATGCACTCTTAAAGCCCACACGCCTGAAGTAATCTGCCGTGTATGCCGGCATTGCATTTACAGACACCTGCATGAGCTTAAGCTGCATGCGCGCATATATCCTGACTCTCTCCAGAAGCTTTTTGCCAATTCCACGTCTTAAATACTGCGGATGCACATACAGCATGGTGATATGCCCCTCGTTTGTCATGCCGCACACTCCGCACAGCACATTGCCATCAAACGCACCAAACACTACAAGAACACCGGTCCTTTCCTCGTCCGTCAGCCTGTCTGCATCCATATATTCATCAAAATATCGATGACAGTCCTGTGTCCGAAAGCAGCCTCTGATTGCGATATTGTATATACTTACCGCAAAGGCACATGCCCCTTTTATCTCTTCATTTGTAAGTTTTCTTATTTTCATCAGATAGTCTCCTCCACTATTCTGTCTCTGAGCCCGCTATAGCGTCTCTGCTGTGAGTTGTTTTGTATCATCTCGTAAAATGTCTGTTCGTCACCCACTATGGTAACACATTTCTTTGCTCTTGTAACCGCCGTATAGAGCAAATTCCTGTTCATAAGCATTCTCGGGCCGCTCAAAAGAGGTATAACGACCGCCGGGTACTCACTTCCCTGCGACTTGTGTATAGTGACCGCGTATGCAAGTTCAAGCTCCTCCAAAAGCTTAAACGGATACTCCACCTTTCTGCCCTCGTCAAAGGATATGGTCATGGTCTCGGCAAAATCGTTGATTTCCTCAATGATACCTGTATCTCCATTGAAGATTCCCATGCCCTTATCCACACAAAGTCCGAATTTTGTCCTGATTTCCCACTCTATCTGATAGTTGTTCTTTATCTGCATCACCTTGTCGCCCTCGCGGAAAATCGTGCCCCTGTATTCTTTTTCGCGCTTGCTCTTGTCTGCCGGATTCATATACGCCTGCAATATACCGTTTAGACGTTCCACTCCGAGAAGCCCCTTTCTCATAGGCGTAAGCACCTGTATATCATACTCTGTAGCATTTACAAACTTAGGAAGCTTCTGCTTTATCAGCTGTAATGTAACATTTATTATCTTGTCGGCATCATATCTCTTTAGAAAAAAGAAATCCATGCTCTTATTATCTAACGATACCTCTTCTCCATTATTTATCTTGTGGGCGTTTACTATAATATCGCTCGTGCTCGCCTGACGAAAAATCTTTGTAAGCTTTACCGTGTGGAAGACACCTGAATCAATAATATCCTTTAGCACGCTGCCCGGTCCCACGCTCGGAAGCTGGTTCACATCTCCTACAAGTATGAGTCTCGTACCTGCCACAACCGCCTTTAGCAATGAGTACATGAGTGATATATCAACCATCGACATCTCATCTATGATAATTACATCCGTCTCGAGCGGATTCCTTTCATTTCTCTCAAAGCCAGCTGCGCTTCCTGTGTCCATGCCACCGTTTAACTCAAGCATACGGTGGATTGTGCGTGCCTCGTAGCCTGTTGTCTCACTCATGCGTTTTGCCGCACGGCCTGTCGGTGCAGCCAGAAAAATATCCATGCCCTCCAGCTCAAAATACTTGATAATAGTATTTATAGTGGTGGTTTTTCCTGTTCCGGGTCCTCCTGTAATGACTAAAAGGCCATTCCTGACTGCTTCCTTCACCGCCTCTACCTGGTGCTCATCGAGCTCCATCTCTGTCTTTTTCTCTATATTTCTAATTGCAGCCTCTATCTCGATATCCGGCACATCATACGTCACATCAAGCTGCTTTAACATGGCTGCTGTGTTCGCCTCCATATAATAAAAGGTGTTAGCATAAATCTGGGTTATATCATCCTTTAGCTGCATGACAATCTTCCTGTCCATGGCCAGATTCATGTAATGTGCCTCAACCTGCGAGCTTTCCACTCCGAGCAGATATACAGCACGCCTCGTAAGCTCCTCCATCGGCAGATA
>ERZ780060.898-NODE-898-length-10893-cov-3.427293_pt1 | contig 10893 bp, 11 predicted proteins | sample MGYA00511176_ERZ780060 | MGnify/ENA primary metagenome ERZ780060 (study PRJEB29588, sample SAMEA2148374) | human gut metagenome | biome: human gut; feature: human-associated habitat; material: faeces | place: Denmark | collected 2008/2010 ... | reverse complement strand
CCGCAGCTAGCGGCGGTGGCGTGGCAGATTTGCTGACCGCACCTATCTGGGCGCCTGCAACAATCATCATAAAGGCACTCATATCCATCCCGTTTACCAACAAATCAGATAAAATTGTGACCGTGAGAAATGTAGTATCGACAATCATAGCTTTCGCAATTTCCGCAACCGGCTATGCCATTGCAGAGGCCTTTATCACATATGGCTTCACAAAGCAGGCCTTCACCGGTCTCATCGCAATAATTCCGGTTTCTGTTCCGGGAAGCTGTATACAAAGCGGTGGAAGTGCTATAATATTTGTTATTCTTGGACTGGTACTTGATAAAATCGGATTCAAGAGAAGATTTTTCACATTGGAGGAGACTAAATAATGGCTGATATAATCTATACATATAAGAACGAAGTTTATGCAAATATCACAAATAAATGCGACTGCGCTTGTACATTCTGTATACGCTCTCAGAAGGACGCTATAGGCGATGCGACATCATTATGGCATACGGTGGACCCAACATATGATGAGATAATAGCTGCAATCGATGCATTTGATTTTACAGGCTATGAGGAATTCGTCTTCTGCGGCTACGGTGAACCAACCTGCGCGCTGGATATCCTTGAGAAAACAGCTAAATATGTGAAGGAAAAGTATAAGCTTCCTATCCGCGTAAACACTAACGGACTAGGTAATCTCTATCACGGAAGGGATATCGTTCCGGAGCTTGCTGAGTATATTGATTCGGTTTCCATCAGCTTGAATGCTGCAAATGCCGAGGAATACAATAAGGTCACAAGACCAACCTTTGACAATGCCTACGAAGCTATGCTGGATTTTGCTGAGGAATGCAACCGCATGATCAAGCATACACAGCTTTCTATCGTGGATGTGCTCCCCGAGGAGGATATAAAGACTTGTCAGCAGATTGCTGATGAGAGGGGTATTCATCTGAAGATACGTCATTTTTCGAATTAGGCTCAAAAAAGTAATTCAATATGCTTTCTGGAATGGTTTTAAGACTGAAAAAGCAATCAAAAATGTTTCTATTTCCGAAATTTTACATATACCACAGATGTGCATGGAAATTCCAGCTCTACAAGCAGTCTTTACATTGACATCAGCAACATATGCATGGTATGGTACAAATAATAAGGTAGAGAGGCAACTATCACGAAGAGCAGTCCCTCATCTCTATTGATTCAAAGAACACAGGAAAGGGAAGAGTAATTTTAACTATGAAAAAGAGTCTGAGAATGACAGAGGGAAGTATCTCCCAAAAGATCATTTTTTTTGCAATTCCATTGTTTCTGGGAAATCTGTTCCAGCAATTGTATAATACTGCTGATTCCCTGATCGTAGGAAATTTTCTAGGAAGTAATGCACTGGCGGCAGTCAGTTCATCTGGAAATCTGATTTTTCTGATGGTAGGTTTTATTAACGGCATTGCCATGGGTGCAGGTGTTGTTATTGCACGATATTACGGAGCCAAAAAAAGAGACTGCCTGCAAAAGGCAATCCATACAACGGTTGCATTTGGACTTGTGGCCGGTGCTGTGCTGACAGTTTTGGGAATGTTTCTGGCACCAAAGATCCTGGTATTGATGGGAACTCCTGCGGATGTGCTCCCGGAATCTATTGTGTATTTCCGTACATATTTTGCAGGGTCTATGGGTGTTGTCATGTACAATATCTTTGTTGGAGTTCTGCAGTCGGTCGGTGATGGACGCCATCCACTGATATATCTGATTATTTCTTCCTGTGTCAATGTCGTTCTGGATATTTTCTTTATCGCAGGTCTTGGCATGGGAGTCGGATCAGCAGCACTTGCAACCGCAATTTCACAGTTTGTCAGTGCACTGCTCTGTATGGTTCATCTGCTGCGTGTGGAAGAAGAATACCGTCTGGAATTGCGAGAGATTCGTTTTGACAGTTCTATGCTGAAGCAGATCATCCAGAATGGTGTACCATCCGGTTTTCAGAATTCAGTGATCGCGATCGCGAACGTCTTTGTACAGTCAAATATAAATGCATTTGGAAAAATGGCGATGGCAGGATGTGGTTCCTACTCCAAGATAGAGGGATTCGCCTTTTTGCCGGTGACCTGTTTTACAATGGCTCTGACAACCTTTGTCAGTCAAAATCTGGGTGCAAAACAGTATGACCGGGCGAAAAAGGGAGCAAGATTTGGAGTTTTCTGCTCGATTACTATTGCAGAGTTGATCGGTATTATCATATATGTGGCAGCACCGGTACTGATCACAGCGTTTAACAGAGATCCTGATGTTGTACATTATGGAGTCATGCAGTCCAGAACAATTGCGTTATTTTATTGTCTGCTGGCGTTTTCTCATTGCATCGCAGCAATACTTCGTGGATCAGGTAACGCATCCGTTCCGATGATCGTTATGCTCTGTGACTGGTGTTTGTTTCGCGTAAGCTACATTACTGTGGCAGTCCGTATTCTCCCGGATATACGAGTGATTTTCTGGGCATACCCATTGACTTGGGGTATCAGCTCCGTGATTTTTCTGTATCTGTTCTTACGTGGAAAATGGGTTTACGGATTCGAGAAATCCTAATCGCTATACCGAATAATCGCACAAAATTTTCTTTACATTTTCGATTTTTACAGGCTTTGCAAGGTGAGCATTCATTCCCGCTGCCAGACACTTTTCTTTACTATATCTGGTGCGGGAGCAAGTTTAAACGGAATCCTGATGATAAAGGTTGAGCCAATGCCTTCTTCGCTTTTAACTTCAATAGTTCCACCCATCTTTTCAATCAGACCTTTTACAATCGCCATTCCAAGTCCAATTTTTTCCTTTTTGAATTCATCACTTGACATTGTATCAAAGACTACCTGCTTTTCTATGAAAAGATAGTTAATTGGTTATCAACTGCATAGAAATGTTAAAATACACATAAAATAGTAATGTATATTGATTAAATAAATCCTAGATGATATAATTTAATTACCAAAAAGTGTGTAAATTTACAAAAACAAGGAGTTGAACTCATGGAGATTAAAAGAGATGCATACCTTGAACAGTTAAAGATAAGAAAAGATAATGGGATGATAAAGATTATCACGGGAATCAGGAGATGTGGGAAATCATTCCTGTTATTTGTATTGTTTAAGAAATATTTATTGGAGAGTGGTGTAGATAATGACCATATCATTGAGATTGCTTTGGATGGCATTGAAAATGAGGAGCTGAGAGATCCAAAGAAGTGTTACCAGCATATTAAAGATGCAATGAAAGATGACCAGAAATATTATCTGCTTTTGGACGAAGTACAATTTATGTCACGATTTGAGGAAGTGCTGAATAGCCTGCTTCGAATCAGCAATATTGATGTATATGTGACTGGAAGTAACTCTAAGTTTTTATCCAGCGATATTGTAACTGAATTTAGAGGCAGGGGAGATGAGATAAGAATATATCCGTTGTCCTTCGCAGAGTTCTATGCGGCTTTCGATGGAGATTATGATGATGCTTGGGAGGAATATATGATATATGGTGGTTTACCACAGGTGCTACAGTTTTCTGTGGAACGCCAAAAGGCTGAGTATCTAAAAAACATTTTCACAAATGTTTATATTAAGGATGTTGTAGAACGAAACAAGCTGCGAAATGTTGATGAGATTGATACTTTAGTAGATATCCTTGCTTCTGCGATAGGAGCTCCTACTAACCCAACTAAAATATCAAATACGTTTAAAAGTGAACGAGGCATCAATTACAGCAATAAGACCATATCCAACCATATAGATTATCTTGTGGAGGCATTTTTGATTTCTAAAGCTGACAGATATGATATTAAAGGTAGAAAATATGTGGGACTTAGAAATGCAAGATTGAATTTTAGACAGCAGGAACCTACTCATATCATGGAAAATATTGTTTACAATGAGCTGCTTATCAGAGGTTATAATGTGGATGTTGGTATTGTAGAGGCGTATGCGAAAAATGATGAAGGAAAAACAACTCGAAAGCAGTTTGAAGTTGATTTTGTGGTCAATCAGGGGAGTCAGAGATATTATATTCAGGTGGCTTATGATATGGCCTCTGAGGAAAAGCAGAAGCAGGAATTTAATTCATTTAGAAATATCCCTGATTCATTTAAAAAGATCGTGGTAGTAAACGGAACAAAAAAGCCTTGGAGAAATGAGGAAGGCTTTGTAATCATGGGAATGAAGTATTTTCTGCTTAATGCTGATAGTTTGGAGTTTTAGAAATATTGCTGGGATATCGCCAACGAAGTAATGAAAAATAGTGAAAAAATAGTGTAATTTTAGTGGAAAAACAATTCGCAAAACGATATAATATATGGATGAAATGGAGGTGGAACATGTGATTAAAGTTACTCTGACAAATGAAATTTTAAAAAGAATATCGGAAATAGACGAAAAACGTTTTTCACTTAGTTCGATAGAAATGCCACCTGTCACAAAAAACAGGCTAAGAAAAAACTCCAAGAAAAAAAGCTCCTATGCTTCTAATAAGATTGAAGGAAATCCATTGACTGAAAAACAGGCAAATGAAGCTATTGATAGTGATCCGCACAAACATTTTTTAAAGCCGGAACAGGAAGTGCGAAATTACTTTTTGGCCTTAAATGTTTTAGAAGAAAAGCTGAAAAAGAAGGAACGTTTTTCAAAAGAAATGATTTTAGAAGTTCAGGCAATGGTTGAAAAAGGTGCTTCAAAAGAAAAGATAGGCCTAAGAGGCCCTATGCCACCAGGGATGCTATTTGCAGTATATGATTCCGAGACAGGCGCAGCGGAATATATTCCGCCAGAGTACATTGATATTCCGGATTTACTGGAAGAGCTTGTTGAATATGTAAATACTACAGATGATCATCCGCTGATTATTGCTGCTGTAGTTCATTATCAATTGGTTACCATTCATCCTTTTGAAGATGGAAATGGAAGAACCGCCAGATTAATGTCAGGATATATCCTTGATTATTATGGATATGGTTTTAATGGAATAGGTTCTTTGGAAGAATATTTTGCCTATGACCCAGATGAGTATTATGCATCACTGCAAATGGGATTACCGGCATTGTATTATTCCGGACGAGAAAATCCTCCTCATCCGGAAATTTGGATCAATTATTTTTTAAGAATGATGGTATTGTATTCTAAAAAAGTATACGAATTATCAAAAGAATCCGAGAACGATGAGTTAGATGGAAGCCTGTCCTACTTAAATGCAAAAGAAAAGGAATTCTTAGCCTTTATGTTAAAAAAGCGATTATATGAGTTTACACCAATTGAAGTAAGCAAAATGCTTGGTGTAACCAACAAAACTATTATTAATAGATGTGCAAAGCTGGTAAATAATGGTTTGTTAATTCCAATCATTGTCAAGACACGGATCCGATCCTATCGGTTAAGTGATTTTTCTAAGACAAATAAGAAAAAGATTTTGAAAAAAATATCATAATAGATGCATGAGATGTACAAAGACATATGATAAAGAACTCTTTTTCCTTTTTCATAATAGTATCATTATGGTATAATAGAGACATCAAAATCGGAATTTGCATTTGTGGGATGCTTTGGGTTTTACGCTGGAAAACCCGATATGGAAATTGTAAGGAAAAAGCCTGAAGGTTTTACGATTATGGTTCCTCAAAATAAAGAGCCTCTTGTTATATAAATTTTCAAGTGATATACTGAACACATGAAAAAGAACCGTGCGATATTACAGTCTTGCATTGCGCACGGTTTTTTAGAAATACGTGGTTAGACGAAACTAACACACGTGTGATTTACAGAACGATCTAAAAGAGGATTAATTTTTATGAGAATATTGATTTATGGTGCAGGCGTGATTGGAGGAAAAAGCATGAAAAACGAAGAATACAAAAAGTTGTCGATTGCTGAATTTACAAAAGCAGCAGGAAGATATGAAAGTAACCATGCTGGCATATATGAAATGTGCAAGAAGGATTATCCGGATATTCTGGCGGAGCTGGAGAAAGAGCCGTTTAGAGAATTGCTGGATGCAGGATGTGGTCCGGCTCCAATGATTTCTTTATTATCAGAAAAATATCCAGACAGACATTATACCGGACTGGACCTGACACCTGCGATGATCGAACAGGCAAAAAAGAAAGATATTCCAAATGCAACATTTGTCGTGGGAGACTGTGAGAATTTCCCTTTTGAAAATGATTCATTTGATGCAATTATTTGTTCTATGAGTTTCCATCATTATCCGGATCCACAGGCATTTTTTGACAGTGTAAAGAGATGCCTTCGCCCAAATGGAAGATTGATTTTGCGGGATGTGACCAGTGACAATAAAGTATTGGTATGGTTGATGAATACACTGGAAATGCCTTTGGCAAATATATGTGGACACGGAGATGTCCGGGTTCCAACAAGAGATGTGGTTATGAAATGTTGCAGAAAAGCAGGACTAAAAGTAGAAAAATTTGAAATCCGTAAAGGTATGAGGCTACATTGCGTTGTAAGAAAACAATAGCGGAAGGCGACAGATAATGAAAGAAAAAGTGAATGTGACAGGTGTACCTGAAACAATGGTACAGACCCTGTATGCAAGAGCAAAAGAAACAAAAAAACAAAATGCAAAGATTAAGGATGAGATTGCCGTAGAACTTGTGGAAAAGCTGGACTATGACTTTTCTAAAGCAGATAAGGATAGTGCCATGACTTATGGTGTGATTGCAAGGACAATTGTATTAGATCGGATGGTCAGGCAATATTTGGAGAATCATGAAAATACAGTTGTTGTAAATATTGCATGCGGACTGGATACCAGATGTTATCGGATGAAGGGAAAATATCTGCGCTGGTACAATGTGGATCTGCCTGAGACTATGAAGATAAGGCGGCAGTTTCTTCCGGAAACAGGTACGATCTATCAGATTGCAAAGTCTGCAATGGATGATTCCTATGTGGATGGTATCGATTATCATGGAGAAAATGTTCTGGTAATAATTGAAGGACTTACTATGTATTTGTGTGAGAAGGATATCAGAAAAATGTTTTCTATTATTGAAAGATCATTTCAGAAAGTAACTGTAATGGTCGAAACCATGTCACCTTTTGTTGTAAATCATGTGAAAGAAAAATCCATAGAGGGAAGCAATGCCAAATTCACATGGGGAGTTAAGAACGGAACAGAACTGCAAAGAATTGTGCCGGGATTTTCTGTTCAACAGGAAGTCAGTCTTGTTGAAGGAATGAAAGAGCTTATGCCTGTTTATTGTGTGATAGGTAAAATACCAGCTGTTCGGAATATCTCGAACAAAATAATAGTTTTGGAGAAATGTGACTGATATTAAGGAGATGATGCAGATGCAGAAAAGACATTTTGAAATGGAAACAGATGGATTTTATGGTGCATATTGGAAATGTAAAACCGACTCAGACTGTGCAATGATTGCAATGATCGGAGATGATTCGGAAGATTATCTGGCACGAACATCCGTAAAATGGTTACATAAACTTGGTGTGAATGTGATGACAATGTCTCCGGCAAAAAAGGATTATGGACATCATAATTATCCGCTGGAACGTATAGAAAAAGCAATCAGTTGGTTAAAAACACATGGTAATCGGAAGATAGGAATTGTCGGGGCATCTACTACAGGAACACTTGCTTTAACTGCCGCTTCTTATTTTGAAGATCTTACATTGACGATTGGTCTGACACCGAGTGATTTTATCTGGCAGGGATTTATGCAAGGGAAAAAAGATGGGTGTAAAGAATGGCCGATTGAGGGAGAATCACTTTTCTCTTATAAAGGAGAATCGCTTCCGTATATGCCGTTTTGCTATAAACATCCGGACTACTGGCATGTGATTGAAAAAGAAACAAAACGGACCGGTGATATGATTAATTCGAGAAAATTGTTTGATGACTCAGAAACAGCTCATCCAATTACAGAAGAAGAAATGATCAAGATTGAAAAAATCCATGGAACATTATTGCTGATTGGCGCAGAAGATGATGTGTTGTGGGATACTGCAAAATATATACGCCGTATGGAGCTGCGTATGAAAGAGCGTCCCCACACATGCAGGTTGGAGTCTGTTATTTACGAGCATGCGACCCATTTCGTTTTTCCGGAGAGTATGTTAAAGACAATGTTGCCAATAGGTTCTGGAATCTTTATGAAACTGGCATTTCAGGCGGCAAGAAAATATCCGAAAGAATGCCAGAGAGCACGGCTGGATATTGACCAGCGGGTGAGAAATGCTGTTGCTGAATGGAAGAGTGCAGAAAGATAGATTAAAAGAGATAGAACTTGCAGTTGCATCTTCGATTGGTGCAGATCTTGCCATAGCATTCCTGACAGAGACAAAAATAACGGTAAAGCATGTTTTTTTTGATGGCGGACAGTTTGCCCAGATTAGAAAAGCAACTCGCAGAATCATGGTCCCGTTCTTATATATGGCAATGAAAAGTTTATATTGGTCAAAAGGAAAGACACTAAAGAGAATCATGTGGTGTGACGATGACAAAATTAAACCCTATTTTATAGAGGCAGGGAAGAACTTGACATATGGGAATCTGAGAAGACAGCTGGCAGACAGCTTGGAAGATAAACCATTTCCAGAACTGTCAGAAGAATTGCAGAAACATACATTTTGGGAATTTGGAAGTATAGAAGAACATTTTAATTACAGAAATGCAGTGATGCAGACATATATACACGGTAATTTCCCGGTTTTTGAGGGATTTAACCATATGCAGTATCAAATTCGCGACCCGGAAGGGTTTGCCAGAATGCTGGAAACGATTATTGAGACAGGAAGATTACCCAACCCGGTTGTTAAGAAGGGGGGAGAAATGGATATTAAAATAACCCCAACCGCAAGGGATAATTCACCCAAAGACAAGCCAAGATTATTGCGTTAAGATAAAGAAATGGATAGTTTACTTGACTTTGCAAGCTATCCATTTTATTACATCATATAAAAGTACTTCCACCGGGGACGACAACACAGCATGGCCATTTGTAGTGGTTATGTTTGCAGGAGTTTCTCGAAACTGCTTCGTTGTACTTAGTATACTGTTTGCTAATAGTATATGCAAGATGTCACTTTCAAAAACACAAATTTTTTTATTTTTTGAAAGTGGAAACTATGTAAAGGAGTGTCTTTGTCTGATTGACACACACCTCGTGGGTGAGCTTTTTTTCCGTTTTCATAATATGATATTACCTTCGGCTCAAATGAAAAAGTATGGTGGAAGGTATTCATTCCGGATAGCAAAAACGGAAGCCTTTTAGCTTGAAAATGGAATAAGTCATTCACTAAGCCTTTATTTCTGATGATAGCAACTTTAGCAGGTCACGGAAAAAGGAAATATAAATTCAAAATAACTCAAAAACTTGACTTATAACATAGGCTAAGTTAAAATAAAACAAATTGAGTTAAAAGGAGAATGAGAAATATGCTTACAAGCGTATTCGGGATTTCTATAAAATATGAAGCATGGAATCATCAGGATTCTTTGCCTGTTTATATTGCAGGGAGTTATGATTTTCATACAGCATATATTGGAAACAGACGCTGTATAATGCTTGCTCCAACAGAAGAACTTGCCACACTTCCGGCATTGAAAAAACAAATTGTAAAAATACAGCAGATTGATAATGTGCCAGTCGTATTTGAACTTACAACGGTATCAAATTATCGAAGAAAAAGCCTTATAGAAAATAATATACCGTTTATTACTGATAAGCAGGTCTTTCTTCCTTTCATTGGGACAATGCTTTCTGATGAAAAAGAACCCCAAAAGCTGACGGGTAAGTTTGTTTACTCCACGCAGCAGTTGTTTTTATTTTATCTGTACAGTAAGAAAAAACGATTGTATACTTCAGAAGCCGGAAAAGTGCTTCCGTTTACAGCAATGACCTTGACCAGAGCCGTGAAGCAGTTGGAAACGACAGATTTGTTTCTTGTAGCAAAAGACGGTGTTAATAAGTTTATTGAGTCAAAATATAAGCGAGATGAATTATTTGAAAAAGCAAAAGTATATTTGACGACTCCTGTTCGAAAAACAGGATATATAGATAAGACGCAAGTTACAGAAAATATGGTCTTTGCAGGGGAAACGGCACTTTCTGAAAAAACAATGCTAAATCCAAGCCGAGTTGTTACCTATGCAATTAGTGAGAAAGATTATGATAAAGCCTTGCTGACTGATGAATTGATAGACCCGGATAAACAGGTCAGACTTGAATTATGGGCATACAACCCAAAACAATTTTCAGAGGATAACAGTGCTGATGATATTTCACTTGTTTTATCTTTTACAGATACAAATGATGAAAGAATTGAAGAAGCAGTAGATGAATTGCAGGAAAGAAGGTTGCATGAGTAATGGTCAGTGGATTTACAAAATTTAAGGAAAGATTTCAAGGTTTTGAAAATCAATATGTCATCATCGGTGGGACAGCGTGTGATTTGATTATGGAAAACGAAGAACTACCATTTCGCGCTACAAAAGATAAATTGTAACTGTGAAGGTACTGAACAGTTACAATAAATTACCTATGGAGGAAATATAAAGTGACAGAAGAAATTGAGACACAAGAGAACAATAAATTACCGGTTCTGCGGGGCGAGCTGGCGTTGCTGGTGGTGGTATTGATCAACAGCCTGGGAGTTGTGCTGATGCTGTATTCCGGTTCCGGGATCTCGGCGATTTCCAGTGTACCATATGCATTTTCGGAAGTATTCAATAAGATCTCCCTTGGAACCTGGACCTACATTTTCCAGGGACTTCTGGTGTTATCACTGATGATCATGCGTAAGAAATTCGTTGCACCTTATCTTTTCAGTTTTGTCGTTGGATTTGCATTCAGCGAGATGCTCGATGTGCATGAAATGTGGATAGGTGTCC
>ERZ780060.893-NODE-893-length-10937-cov-3.368131_pt1 | contig 10937 bp, 9 predicted proteins | sample MGYA00511176_ERZ780060 | MGnify/ENA primary metagenome ERZ780060 (study PRJEB29588, sample SAMEA2148374) | human gut metagenome | biome: human gut; feature: human-associated habitat; material: faeces | place: Denmark | collected 2008/2010 ... | reverse complement strand
CAAGGCGCACATACGCAGGCAAGCGCAGGCCGTTGGGGCTGTTCAGCCGATAGCCTGCGTCCACCAACAGTTCCTGTATGCTCAGCCTCCTCTTGTAATCCTCGTAAGTCAGTTCTGCCATGATTGGTTCTCAATTCTTCATTCTTAATTTTTCGCTCTTCGTTGAATCACATTCCATGTCTCATTTCATGCTGCATCCGTTCCGTGTTCACGGCTGCTTCATAATTGCGTGCCGCCACGTCCATAGGGGTGTCCACTCCGGGCTTGAAGTAACACCGGGGAGGCGGTGGAGGGCCATGCCTTTCCAGGTAAATGTCGGGGCGTGGTCCACGGCCCAGTTCGCCCATGACGGCTACGCCCGCCAACAAAGCCGCCCCGATTTTCGTTCCCAACGGCACGTTGTCCCTCGACTTCATGTCCACTTCCCCGAATATCTTGGAAAAGAGTTTCAGCCGGTGGTAGTCATCAATGGCCATGAACTTGTCATATTGCTTTTGGGTGATTTCGTGGCTCACTGCTTCGCCGTCTATGACGGCGGTCATGCGGTACTTGCCCTCAGTTTCGGTGGGTTCTACCCGTATCTCGTCCACGCTCACCTCCCGTCCATGCCGTCCCTCTCGGAACCAGCCCTTGTCCGGGTTGATGTAGGCGAGGTCGTTACCGTCCATCACCACCGTTCCCTTGGGCAGTACCCTTTCTTCAGGCTCTACGGACAGGCCTTCATTGACATATTGCCCTTGCCCGCCTTGCTCTATTTGCCCCACTTGGGAAAGCTGGCGGTCCAAGTCTTCCTTGACCGCCGGATGCAGTTCGATGGCAATCATCTTGTCACTATTCAACATGTCCATTGTGATAGGTGCGGAAAAATCCTCCTTGATGATGCCATTAATGATTTCCAGCCGTTTTTCCACCGGCACATCCTGTGCAGAGTTGTTGGTCAAAGCTGCCAATTCCTCGTCTTTCAGGTCATACTGCAAATCGGCAGAGACGGAGGAAGACTGTATGGTCAGCGTCTTGCGCTCGGAATCTATGAGTATGCCGTGGCTCGCTAAGCATTTCTGCCATTTCTCGTTGGTGAAATAGACGGGGGAAGTGATGAGCGTGTGGTAAGGCTTGGCCGGTTCGGTGGGTCGTGGCCTGGGTTGCAAAGGTGTGATGACCGTTTCCAGTTCCTCCAACACATCCTGTCCGGCTACTGTCGTGGTGGGTTGCCCCTTGTAGTAGAAACCATAACCACCGCTTTGCAGTTCTCCGGGTTTCATGCGTCCGTGGGGGCGGTTAGGCACTATCGGTGCGCCGGGAAAATAGAGGTTGCCGCCTATGCGCCGCAGGTGGAAGCCGTCCTGCTGCCGGGGTGTCCAGCCGAGAAACCACGCTCCCCATGGGTGGCGGTGCATGGGATTCGCCCGGTCTAATCGCCCATATTCGCCCGCGCCGATACGGTAGCCGTGTAAGCCCATGGCCACCCGCCCGTTGGCATTCCGTGCGTGTACGAAATCCCTGGGCAGGTCGAAGTCCGCTGCCACAATACTTGCGAAGGTGTTATAGCACTTTCGGTTTGCGTAATTCGTACCCCAGTCGGTCAGTGCTTGCAGCTGTTTTTCGGTGATGGGATAGGAAAGCAACGGGGAATCATGCCCCTGCACAATCAGGACAAAACCCTCGCTGCTCCCTGCTATATGCCCCCTCATGCCGTTGCGGGCCAGCAGGTCTCGCATCTCCGGCGGCAGTTCCAAAGGGCGTGGGTTAGTGTTCTTTCGTATGCTCATTTCATATTGTTGTCATGCGGTTATATGCTCATCAGGCATCGCCGTAGGCGAGTGCCGTTTCCATCTCCTCCTGCTTCATGTCGAGGAAGCGCAAGGCGGTGTCGTCGTCCATTGGCAGGTCACGCAGGCGGCAGTACTTTTCGTATTCTGTTCTCCACTCCCTCGAATGGTACCATACATAGTCTTTCCAACCGTACTCACCGCTTTGCACCTTTTCCACGAGGGTCTCTTCCGGATAGTATTCTTCCTTTGCCATGATGCCTTACATTTTGGGAGTGTTGGCGTTCTGCATCCTGCGCTGGCTGCTCCGCTTCAACTCGTTCCACATTTCTTCGGTGTAGTCGTCCTCATGCACATAGTCAAGTCCGCCTTCGCCGTCTGCCACCCAGCAGCCGAAACAGCCGAAGTTGTACTTGTCCCACTCGCGTTTCGCTTCCTGTTTCCATTGTACGCCGTCACCCACACATACCAAGATGCCGGTCGGCTCGTTCAGGTCAATGCCGATGGTCATCAGGTCGTCGCCCTCAGCCACGGTTAGCGGTTCGCCCACTTGCAGGCAGTTGATTTCCGCATGGGAGAGGTGGAACTCGTCGGCTATGATTTGCAGGTTGCGCCCGATGACGGGCGTGGGTACGGAGAGGATTTGCTTCGTGCCGGAATCGATCTGGTGGAATGCCTGCACGGGATTGTCGTTGTTGTCCTGCATCGGTGCGATGACTGCCTTTCCTTCCAGCAGACGTTGTTTTTGTTCTTCGCTGAAACGCTCCAGCCGGCTTTCTACCAGTACTGGGTAAAACAGCACGTCGGCTGTGCCGTCCTCACGCCGCACCAACGAGAAGCGAGTTCTTGCATGGATGGTGTTGCCTTCCGAATCATCCGCACGGATGGGCAAAACGGGTGAGCGGCGGCCTGAAAGGATGGCTTGCAGTACATCCACCGGCAGGTCGCCAATCATCTCCCTAGTAAGTCCGAAGGATTCGAGGATGCCGTAGGGTACTTCCTCTTCCGAGAATTTGTATCTGTTCATTCGTTCCAGTTTTAATTGTTACACTCGGACAAATGTAAGGTGGCAGAACGAAGTCAAGCAAGAATCGGCAAGAAAAGTGCCTGGATTTTGAGTTATTTATAGCTATAGGGAAAAATCATACTATCAATCATACTTTTAAATAAAAAAACGTATGATATTTTTTTTGAAATAGCTCTAAGGATGATTGCATATACGGATACGGATTGGCAAGTATCCTTTTTACACAAGAATCGCATGTTTTTTCAACGAATATCATTACCTTTGTCCCCTCATTCTTGATTTTAAAACTATATGGCCGAAAAAGCTACTACGATAGAACAACAATTATCTCTTTTGGAGAGCCGCGGGATGGTAATAGGGGATAAACAAAAGGCAACGGAATATCTGTTTGATATTGGATATTACCGTTTGGGATTTTATTGGTTCCCTTTTGAAAAGTCATACCCAAGAAAGGTGAGAAGAAATCATGATTTCAAGGAAAGGACTTTAATGGACTATGCCATAAAACTGTATTATTTTGACTTTGACGTAAGGAATCTGTTCCTTAGATATATTAGCCGCATAGAAATTAATCTCCGGACTGCCATCATATATTATGTGTCAAATATATATGTGGATAACCCGTTTTGGTATGTAGATTCACAAGTTATTTCTGCCGAAATCATTAACAGCCCGGAATACAAAAAGGCATTAACAGACCTTGCCAAAGAGCCTCTGATTAGATGGGATAAGAAACAACACGGGAAACGTCCCTATGCTCCTGCCTGGAAAGCGTTGGAATTCATGTCGTTTGGAACTATCATCAGATTATATGAGAGCTTGAAGAGTCCTCGATTGCAATGTGACATATCTAAAGTGTATGGCATAAGTCTGCCCTCTCAATTTTCCAATTACATGAATACAGTGAGAAAGCTGCGGAACTATTGCGCCCATGGCAAGGTGCTTTATGATTTGCATTTGGATGAAGCTATTGGTAACGGACCGTTAGGCAATCTGGGGAACAGAAAGACTATGTTGTCAGGAATGTATATGGTATTCAGGTATTTCCTTGGTGTCATTTCACACAATAGAGTGAAAGACATGGATGGGGATCTGATCCGGGTTTTTGAGCGAATACCATATCCCGAAGTGGTAAAAGTCATTTCAGACAATACTGGATTTCGATTAGAGGAACCCCGATTAGAGGAATTAAAAAATGCCGCAAAATAATTTGTATTACAAAAAATAGTTGTACCTTTGCAGTGCAAAATAAGTGCACTTGAAGGTTACGGTCTTCATACTGCACTATAAAAGGAACGAATGGAGCTTGTCTATATGACAGGCTCTTTTTATATGCAGCCTAATCTGATTGGAAAGTATGATTTCTTATAAATCCTTATAATCCAACCATTCCCATTGCCTCCTTTCCGCTTGTATGCACATCTCATATTACCTTTGCGCCATGAATAAGTCATGGCTATTACTCACCCTGTCATTCTGTTGCCTGTCTTTACAGGCACAGTTTCATACCATAGCAAATCGCAAGCCGCTGTACAAAGTGCAGGAATTGGCTAAGCCCATAGAAACAAAAAGCCTCCCCGAAAATGGAGAGGCGGACAGTCTTGTTTCCCTTACCTCGATGGCAGGGAAACAGTCAGAAGAAATGCGGAGCCATTGGATAGGCTGTTATATGAGCGTGTCTTACCCTTTGAAGAAAATCATAGTCACTTCACCTTTTGGAAGGCGCAAAGATCCTTTTACAGGCAAACGTAGCAACCACAAAGGGTTGGACTTGCGGGCAAACAGCGAGGAGGTCTATGCCATGATGCCTGGCGAGGTCATAAAAGTATCTTCTGATAAGCGTTCTGGCAATTACATTGTCCTCCGTCACGGTGACTACACTGTCAGCTATTGCCATCTTTCAAAGACATTGGCAAAGAAAGGCGCACAGGTCTTACCAGGAGAAGTAGTGGCTATCAGTGGCAACACGGGGCGTAGTACCGGTCCGCACTTGCACATCACCGCCAAATACGGCAAGAAGCACATTGACCCGGCCATCTTGCTTCAGTTGATTAAGGAAACCCGTGAAGAAGCATTGGCACGTCTGGCAATCGGCTGAGCTTACTTTCCATTTCCTTTTAAGAACTGCTCGTAGTCATATTCATTCATCCCCGGCTTATAGGTCTTTCCCGACAAGAACATCCTTGCTATCAGGAACGGCCAGAACACGGGTATCAGCCACTTGACCGCCCGGTTGATAATTGAATTTCCATGGCTTTTCCTGTTATACCTGCGCCCCGGATGCCTCTCATAATATATTCCAATCGGTATCACAATGTACCGCCACGCTATCAACAACAATCCGGCCCATTCCAACCCGAACAGGCACAACCCGATGACAACCAACCAGAAAGCGGTTGTCTCCGGCGATAGGAAATGCCTTAGCATTTTCCCGCACAATTTCAAAAGAATATAGGCAAAAGCCAGTAATACAATGTACTCCATACCTTTGATTATTAGACTACTAAGTTAAACAATCTTTTCCATTTATGCAAGAAATCCTGCTAGTATTTTGCCTTTCTCCTTAAAGATATTTCTGTTGATTTTCTCGCGTTGATTTTCTCGCGCAAAATTAAGGCAAATATGACTTGTACCTATCTCGATGAGTGTCACTGATTGATGAAAGGGAGAGAAAGTGCTCGTATAAACGGTTGATGGAACAGATTGAACGTGAGCTACCGACCTTGTGTTAAGCGTTGGTTGTACAATGCTGTAATCCTTTTGATGAAAAGTTCCAGAAAGTAAAAAATATATTATATTTTAATGTATTCAGCAATGAACACTTTATACATGAATGGCCGGATAAAGAAAATGCCACTCCTTGTTCCTGATAACAGGAATAGGGAATGGCATTAGTAGTTTTATATAAGCAAAATTATTTGATTAACTCTTTGAGGTCACTCATCAAATTTGCCAAATGGCGTTCAACTTCAGCATCCGTACATTCGGAAAGGGTCTTTTGTGGATTGTTGGCGGCCTGGTAATCATGCAACCAGCTGTCTTCAAATACGCCACAGGGACTGACCATCAACGGTATTATTTTTGTACCATTCTCTTTGACTTTCTTGAACAAAGGAGGTAGTTCTTTTCTACGGATATAGTCTGAAGCCATGAATGAAGCGGACACAAGGCAGATGGCTATTGTTGAACGTTCCAACGCTTCTGATATTTCCTTTTCCCATTCATCGCTGGCCTTGAGTCTTCGGTCGTCCCATTCTTCAAAGTCATAATAGTTTTCCAGCCCTTTCAGGTGTTTCTTCAATTTTTCCAGCCATTTGGCATCATCGTGTGAGTAACTTATAAATATGTGATGAATTCCTGTACCCTTTTTAACGATACTTTCTGCTGCTTTCATGATGGATAGTTTATTATTGTTATATTTATTAATGTCAACGTCTATGTAGCTCAACTGATTTCTCACAGCTTGGTCTATAGAACAATTTTCCAAAGGATTGCCTTTAATTCTCAACACCTTCAACTCCTTGGCTTCCGCTCCTATATGAATGGAGGTTAATTGATTGTGTGTCACGTCTAACGATTCAATGTTGTGCAGTTTCTTAAAATCCACCGCCGTTAGCCTGTTGTGACCAGCTATCAGGCACGTTATCGAAGAGTCATAAAACTGTTTCGGTAAAGCAGTAATGTTATTACAATAAAGATTGAGTGTCCTTAAATTCGGCAGTTTGAACAAGGCGCTTTGCAATGTCTTTATCTCGTTTTTAGACAAGTCGACGGTTTTCAACTTCCTTAATTTTAAGATGTCTTTCGGTATGTTCCGTATTTGATTGCCGCTTAGTGTCAGTTTGGTCAAATTCGTATAAAGAAAAATATTTTCGGGAATTTCAGTCAGTCCAAGGTTGGATAAGTTCAGCTTAGTGACCTGTTTTATCGTTTTTCCTGTTATTTCTATTGGATAATCCATGATTTTTTATAATTTTGCAGTGTCGGACTATGGGGGTAGCGACATTAAACAAGCGGATGTTCCGTGCAAATTCAGGAGAAGGTGTACGGATTCATATCTGGTAAGGGCTCATCCAGCGGAAGACCCGTATTTTCCGGTGAGAAACCCTCAACGGGATTGGAGGAAACCTTTTCATTCATCCGCAGCTTCGGCATCCCACTATCATTACATTAATGTAATATTCCGTGCCCTGACTTATTCTCCGTTTTCGGTAGCGACAAGGACACGTTCAGCAAGACAGCCACCTTTAGGGGTGGCTTTTCTTGTGTTGAGCCACGTGCCATGCCTCATGTGGTAAATGTCGTTCTTGGACAGGAGCCGCGTGGATGTATGTTCCTTGCGTATATGCCAACGCCTGCACGGTGGCAGACTTGTCGGAATTGTAATGCACACGCACGTCATCCTTTGAAAAGCCTGGAGAGGCTTTCGATGCCCGTTTTCAGGTTGTCAGGCATATCTGTTTCGTTTTTTGGGTTATCATATTATTCTCTTTAATGGTTGAATTTAATGCAATAATAACAAATAAAGTGGAGATGTCAAAATAGCATCAGATAAACTTCAAGGCTATTTTAAATTCACCGTCTTTGTTATGCCAGGGAAGACGGTCAACCGGGCTGTCCCGCCATTGCTTATCTCTACATTCGTGTACCGTGCCTCTACCACCACCTTGCCGTCCAGCCTGATGATGCCCCATTGACGGGGATTGGTTTCCACTACACAATAGTTGCCCACGGGGTTCTGTATGCTGCGGTAAATGGGCGGCACGATGACGCGGCTGCCTGCTCTCAGCCCCCATTTCAATCCCGATTGGAACGGAACGGCATCTTGTATTTTAGCCAGTCGCATCTGCTGTTTCTTTTCTTTTTCCCGTTGATGGTCCGCTTTCATCTTAGCGGCTCTCGCCTCGGCTTCCGTTTTCAGTCGTGACACCGCCACATCAAAATCCTCGTCTTGTGTCTTTGGGTGCTCGCAGGCGATGTATTGCTTCTCCTTGCCGTCCATGGCATGGTAGTAATTTCCCTTTCCGTCCGTAATCACGATGCTGCCGTCAGCCAGTTCGCCGCAGAATCCATAGTATTCGTCTTCGTCATTCGCCAGGATGCATACACAGTCCTGATGAAGGAAAGCATCCTCGCTGTCTATGTGTCTGAACTTACAGTTGTCGGTCAGACTGGTATAAATCCGCAAATAGAAGCCACGTGGCACCAAGTCAAAACTGTTTATTCCCAACGGACTCTTATAGACATTCTTGGTGCGGCTGTAATACACCATTCCGACCCTCAGCATCTCAATCCTCCCGTATTTCAGCACTTCCGGTTTCCCGTTATACAGTTTGGCTGTTTTCAAATCAATGTAAAATGTATGTCCGGTATTGTCCGTCACGGCAACAATGTCGTCCGGCAGGAATTTTATGTACCGATATCGGTTGAGCTTCATCCGTATGTTCCCGTTTCCATCCACGATGCCGACCCGGTTGTCTTCGAATCTTACGGCTGCACAATTGTCTTTCACGTCAAATACGGTGCGGTATTTCGCTCTGGTTGTGATAGTCTGTCCCATTTTCAATCCCCAAAGCCCGCTTTGACGGTCTTTATATGGTTTCAGAGCTTCTGCTTGCGAAGTGTTATTATCAAACCGGGAAGAACCGCTTTGCAGGTAATCCATCAACTGTCCGTGCGATACAATCGTTTCCAGTAAACCGTCCGCATTCAATGCCTCGTCTTTCACTTGCCCGGCAGCCATACAGGAAACATTCCTCGCGTTTGCGGTTAGATAACCTTTTCCTGCCAACCGTCCCTCGAACATGGCCTGCCAGTCCCGGTAAGCTGTTGGTAACCCGAACAGACGGTAAAGCCCCACGTTGTCTATCAACATGCAGGTTTCCTTGCCATCTGTCTTGCGCAGTCCGCGTCCTACTTGCTGCAGGTATTTGGCAAGCGAAAGGGTCGGCCGAGCCATTTGCACGAACTCCACGTCCGGACAATCGAACCCCTCGCTGAACACATCCACGTTGACCAGTACCTGTATTCCGCCTTGCCGGAAATCCTCTACAAGTCGTTTTCGCTCTTTTGCAGGTGTCTTGCTGTCTATGGCAACGGCGTTCATTCCGTGTCCCTTGTAATATTCCGCGATATTCCGTGCGTGGCTGATACTTATTGCATAGATTATGCCTTTCTTTCCGTCGGCGTATTGTCTTACGCTTTCATACAGTCTCTCGATGCTTGGCCGTTTGTTCAGGACGGTATTCATCTCCTTTACTTGGAAATCTCCGTCCGCCCCACGTTTTTCCAAACCGTCTATTAGCTTTTGGTCTTCACTGTCTGGACGTATGGATACATAATCAAAAGGCGAAAGCCACCCTTGACGGATGAAGTCCGCTATGCTGTCCGATGTGATGAGCGTGTCAAACAAGTCCGTGAACCCCTTGCGGTTCAGTCGGCAAGGCGTGGCGGTCATACCTAATTTCTCCGCTTCAGGATAGCGTAGCCACAGTTCCTGGTAGGTTTCTGCCAATGCATGATGGGCTTCGTCTATTACAATCAGGCTCGGCCTTTCATCATCCACGTCCTCCCAATGCCTTGACATCCATTGGATGGACATGGCCTTGACCAGCCCGTCCTCTTTCCGGATGCCGTACTGCGCGACCGTTTCCTCTATCTGCTCTACCAGTTCCCGCCGATGGGCGACAATCCACACGGCCTTGCCTCCGGTTTTCTCCAAATGGTCGGATATGACCGAGGCAAGCAGGTGTGTCTTGCCTGTTCCCGTGGGCATTTGCACCATAATGCTATGGTGCTTTTCCCATTCAGAAATAAGAGACTGCTTTATGTTATGTTGGTATTTACGCAACATAGCGACAAATAACGCCTTTTTGCTTACGCATAGAGAAGAAGTCCGGGCAAAAAGACGGCTTGATTGTTTTTTACCGGATAGTGTAACAGGCAAAGCCTCACAGCTTCGACTTTTCCTTCTGCAACGCCTCTTTCAGCGTCTGCTGGTCCAAAGTATTGCGGCCTGACATGACCATCTGGATGGCGCAACGGCGCACCACGTTGGTAATGGAGCCTCCGGAGAGTTCCGTTTCGGCGGCGATGGCAATGAGTTCCTCAGCACGCATGCCCAGCCATTTCTTGGGCAGCATGTTCTGCCACAGTTCGCGGCGCAGCTCCTCTGTGGGCATCGGGAAGTAGACGACCGACTGGAAGCGGCGGGAGAACGCCTCGTCAATATTCGACTTGAGGTTGGTCGCCAGGATGACTGTGCCCGGAAAGTCCTCGATGCGTTGGAGCAGGTAGGCTACTTCCTGGTTTGCGTGCCGGTCGTTGGACGTGTTCGTGGAAGTCCGCTTGCCGAAGAGCGCGTCCGCCTCGTCGAAGAACAGGATCCAGTTACGGTTCTCCGCCATGTCGAACACTTTTGCAAGGTTCTTTTCCGTCTCGCCGATGTATTTCGACACAATCATCGACAGGTCTACACGGTACACGTCCATGCCGTTCTTCTTGCCCAACAGGGTGGCGGCAAGCGTCTTGCCCGTGCCGGGAGGCCCGTAGAACAGGGCGCGGTAGCCCGCCTTGAGGTAGCGCGACAGCCCCCAGCCTTCCATGATGGTGCCGTGCGAGGCTATCCATGTGTTGATTTCCTCCAGCTCGGCGGCCACCCGGTAATCCACCACCAGCTCGTCCCATTCCAGCCCGGTTGTGATGCGCTTGGCTGGAAAGCCGATGCTGTAGTCCGGCTTGAATTCCGCATCGAGCAGCACACGGCTCAGGAACTCCTCCGATACGCGGAGCTGTCCGCTAAGCAAAGGTTCGCCTTCGCCAGCGCCCTCGAGCCGCAGGATGTCCATCCGGTAGAACCAGTGTTCACGCCCGAACAGGCGCACCACGTCCTTCCGCTTTTCCACGTCTTCACCGGCAAGGATGAACGATGCGGTCTCGCCCGTAGGCAGGAATCCGCCGTGGGACAGTCCCTTCCAGCCGCCGAACTCGGTGTACTGCCGGTCGAAGTCCTTGTTCTGCACGAAGAAGATGTCCAAAGCCTGCGGGCATATATGGGGCATCAGGGCGAGCATCACCGTAACCCGCTCGCCGAAACTGATGTCCGCCTTTCCCGTCACCTGCTCCATCCAGCCGTTGGCAGG
>ERZ780060.888-NODE-888-length-10976-cov-3.034795_pt1 | contig 10976 bp, 9 predicted proteins | sample MGYA00511176_ERZ780060 | MGnify/ENA primary metagenome ERZ780060 (study PRJEB29588, sample SAMEA2148374) | human gut metagenome | biome: human gut; feature: human-associated habitat; material: faeces | place: Denmark | collected 2008/2010 ... | reverse complement strand
ACATCTGGGGACCGTTTTGCCTGCTAGATGTTACAAATCGAGACAGAGCGTCTGCGGTCAACTCAAATGTCTTGATTTGTAACATCTAGAGAGGTTTTTGCCCCCTTACTGTTACAGATTGAGATTTTCTGGCAGGCGGTTGTCGGCTTTCACAATTGCGCGATACAAATTCACCAGCCCAGGGCCAGAAAGCACACGTTCCGCCGAAACATGGCCAATTTCCGCACGCAATATTTCGAGGATAATGGCCTCTTCTTCACTATTCGGCGCAAAATCAACGTGACCGCCTTCGCCTGGCAAGCTTATCCAACGCTTATCGACATGGACCAGATGCGCAACCCCTAGCCCCGTTCCGGCACCGTAAACCGCAATAGGCTTACCTTCTACCGGTTCTGCGCCACCAAACTGAATCAGATGCTCTTTTTTCAGCATCGGGATCGCCATCGATACAGCGGTAAAATCGTTAATAATTTCCAGATGGCTAAAACCGAGATTCTTTTTCATTTCGGCAATTGAGAACGCCCAGGTATGGTTGGTCATTGCCACCCAGTCACCGGTAATTGGGCAAGCGATGGCAATACAGCCGTCTTTCACCTCGACCTTATGTTCTTCAAGATAAACGCGAATGACCGCTTCGAGGCTGGGGTAATCAAGCCCTGAATAGGTCTTAGCCTGCGAGATTTCACCACTGGCAATATCACACAGAGCAAGACGTGCGTTGGTGCCGCCCACATCACCGACTAATGCATACTTTGTCATTCTTCAACTGCTCCGCTAAAGTCAAAATAATTCTTTCTCACACTGTAAATACCTGGGGGCATAACAACAACGCCGGAAAGGCAGGCTCCCTGTAAATATCGATCTGGGTCACACAATTACTTTATCGTTTCAGCACCAATTGCAGCGATGCCTTTTTGCAAGCTGGGCAAACTAAGTATCTGACCCCGCATAAGGAATAGAATATGCTCCATCCGCGAGCCAGAACCATGTTGTTATTATCGCTCCCCGCCGTGGCAATTGGGATTGCGTCCAGTCTTATTCTGATTGTGGTGATGAAAATCGCCTCGGTATTACAGAATTTGCTCTGGCAACGACTGCCGGGAACTCTGGGGATAGCCCAGGATTCACCTTTCTGGATCATCGCCATATTAACGCTAACAGGTATTGCGGTGGGGTTGGTTATCCGTTTCAGCCAGGGGCATGCCGGACCAGACCCCGCCTGTGAACCGCTGATCGGCGCACCAGTTCCGCCCTCTGCGCTACCAGGACTTATCGTAGCATTAATTCTTGGTCTTGCTGGTGGCGTCAGCCTGGGGCCAGAACATCCGATCATGACCGTCAATATCGCCCTTGCGGTTGCCATTGGCGCTCGTCTGTTACCGCGTGTCAACCGAATGGAGTGGACTATTTTAGCCTCTGCCGGAACCATCGGCGCGCTGTTTGGCACACCTGTTGCGGCGGCGTTGATATTTTCGCAAACCTTAAATGGTAGTAGTGAAGTTCCGCTATGGGATCGTCTTTTTGCGCCGTTAATGGCGGCAGCAGCTGGTGCACTTACTACCGGATTATTTTTCCATCCCCATTTTTCACTGCCCATTGCGCATTACGGACAAATGGAAATGACCGATATTCTCAGCGGTGCAATTGTCGCGGCGATTGCCATCGCAGCAGGGATGGTCGCCGTATGGTGCTTACCACGGTTGCACGCGATGATGCATCAAATGAAAAATCCGGTGCTCGTGCTGGGTATTGGCGGATTTATTCTCGGTATTCTGGGGGTTATGGGTGGACCAGTTTCTCTGTTTAAAGGGCTGGATGAGATGCAGCAGATGGTGGCAAATCAGGCTTTCAGCACCAGCGATTACTTTTTGCTGGCGGTAATTAAACTTGCCGCCCTGGTCGTTGCTGCCGCCAGTGGCTTTCGCGGTGGGCGAATCTTCCCGGCAGTGTTTGTCGGCGTGGCATTAGGGTTGATGCTGCATGAGCACGTCCCCGCCGTTCCAGCGGCAATAACCGTTTCCTGCGCTATTCTCGGCATCGTGCTGGTGGTAACACGCGATGGCTGGTTAAGTCTTTTTATGGCGGCAGTCGTTGTACCCAATACCACATTGCTACCGCTGCTCTGTATCGTCATGCTTCCGGCATGGCTGTTATTTGCAGGTAAGCCGATGATGATGGTCAATCGTCCGAAGCAACAGCCACCCCACGATAACGTTTAGCAAAAAATGCTCTCCTTTATGATTTAAGAGTTATGGCGATGATACGGGGCTTTACCTCCCCGTAATATTGCGTTAACAGGCCGCTGACGGCTTCGATCGTGAAGGAGAATAACAATGTTCAGGTCACTGTTTCTGGCGGCCGCCCTGATGGCATTTACCCCGCTTGCGGCAAACGCAGGTGAAATCACCCTACTGCCATCAATCAAATTACAAATTGGCGATCGCGATCATTACGGTAATTACTGGGACGGTGGTCACTGGCGCGACCGTGACTACTGGCATCGCAATTATGAATGGCGTAAGAACCGCTGGTGGCGTCATGATAATGGCTACCATCGTGGCTGGGATAAGCGTAAAGCGTATGAGCGTGGCTATCGTGAAGGCTGGCGCGATCGTGACGATCATCGCGGAAAAGGCCGCGGACATGGACACCGCCATTAAACACATTCGCCAATGGAGCACAACGCCTGATGCGACGCTAGCGCGTCTTGTCAGGCCTACAAACCGTCTCTTTAACGCGTAGGGCGGATAAGGCGTTTTACGCCGCATCCGCCAGTGATGACTGGTACGACGCCAGTTGAACTATAGCCCCAGCGCCGTCCCCACCAACAACCAGATATTCAGCGCCACTACCAGCACCACAATCACCCAGCCTGTCTGTTTTACGCGTTTACTGTTCACCAGATCGCCCATCAACTTACTGTCACTGGTAAAAATCAGCAGTGGAACCAGCGCCAGAGCGATACCAAAACTTAACAGCACCTGACTCATAACCAGAATCCGTGTCGGATCTAATCCCATCAGAATGACAATAAATGACGGCAGCATGGTGACTGTACGACGCACCCACAGCGGGATATGAAAGCGAATGAAGCCCTGCATCACCACCTGCCCCGCCAGTGTCCCCACCACCGTTGAGGACAGTCCGGCAGCAACCAGGCTTAATCCAAAGACCGTTGCCGCAGCATGGCTTAACAACGGTTGCAGCGTCAGGTAAGCCTCATCAAGATCGGCAACACCAGTATGACCTGAAAAATGGAACGCCGCCGCAGCTGTAGCCATCATCGCCAGATTGACAAAACCGGCAATAGTCATGGCGATAGCCACATCCCATTTGGTGGCGGAATAACGTTGTTGACGAGAACCGCCATGTAAATGTTGAGTGAGCGAAGAGTGCAAATAAATCACATGCGGCATAATCGTCGCCCCTAACACGCCTGCTGCCAGGAAGACCGCCTCCGAAGTAGGTAAACTCGGGATCACCATTCCTTTACCCAGCTGCGCCAGGTTAGGCTGGGAGAAAATCAACTCGACAATGTAAGCCGCGGCAACAAACAACAGTAACCCGCCAATCACTTTCTCCAGTGGTTTTTGCCCGCGACGTTGCAGCATTAAAATCAGGAAAGTCGCGATCCCCGTCAGCACCGCGCCTTGCAACAACGAAACACCAAGAATGAGTTTAAAACCGATCGCCGCACCAATAAATTCCGCCAGGTCGGTTGCCATCGCAATAATTTCTGCCTGAACCCAATAGAACCACACTACGGGACGCGGATAGTGATCACGAATCTGCTCCGCCAGATTTTTACCGGTGGCAATCCCCAGTTTGGCAGAGAGGATCTGAATCAGCATCGCCATCAGGTTGGCCCAAACGACAACCCACAGTAGCTGATAGCCGAAGCTGGCACCCGCCTGAATATTGGTCGCAAAGTTACCGGGATCGATATAACCAATCGCCGCAATGAACGCAGGTCCCATTAATGCGAGCCTCATCTTGCGCGCCGCCCGTCCGCTGCTACTCTCAACGCGATAGTTCGTCATCTTGTGCCTCTAAAACATAGCCTTTGCTATGTTTCATGCTATGCCAAACGAGAATGATTATCAAATTCATTTAAATGGGTTGTGGTGATTTCTCTGATAGACCAGGATTATGACTACGAAAAGATTGATGACTTGAATGTTATGGTTATGTTTAATGTTAGCACATTTACATAACTTTCAGCTTCCATACACAACATAGCAGAAATGTATGACAGCTCACTATTTTTGAAGCTTGTCACAGGACGTCATTATAGTGTGTGTCAGATCTCGTTTTCCTTAACCATGTTACATAGAATGTGCACGGAAATTTAACCTGCCTCATATTTGGAGCAAATATGGACCGCGTCCTTCATTTTGTACTGGCACTTGCCGTTGTTGCGATTCTCGCACTGCTGGTAAGCAGCGACCGCAAAAAAATTCGTATCCGTTATGTTATTCAACTGCTTGTTATCGAAGTGTTACTGGCGTGGTTCTTCCTGAACTCCGACGTTGGTTTAGGCTTCGTGAAAGGCTTCTCCGAAATGTTCGAAAAACTGCTCGGATTTGCCAACGAAGGGACTAACTTCGTCTTTGGTAGCATGAATGATCAAGGCCTGGCATTCTTCTTCCTGAAAGTGCTGTGCCCAATCGTCTTTATCTCTGCATTGATCGGTATTCTCCAGCACATTCGCGTGTTGCCGGTGATTATCCGCGCAATTGGTTTCCTGCTCTCCAAAGTCAACGGCATGGGCAAACTGGAATCCTTTAACGCCGTCAGCTCCCTGATTCTGGGTCAGTCTGAAAACTTTATTGCCTATAAAGACATCCTCGGCAAAATCTCCCGCAATCGTATGTACACCATGGCAGCAACGGCGATGTCCACCGTGTCGATGTCCATCGTTGGTGCATACATGACCATGCTGGAACCGAAATACGTCGTTGCGGCACTGGTACTGAACATGTTCAGCACCTTTATCGTGCTGTCGCTGATCAACCCTTACCGTGTTGATGCCAGTGAAGAAAACATCCAGATGTCCAACCTGCACGAAGGCCAGAGCTTCTTCGAAATGCTGGGTGAATACATTCTGGCAGGTTTCAAAGTCGCCATTATCGTTGCCGCGATGCTGATCGGCTTTATCGCCCTGATCGCCGCGCTGAACGCACTGTTTGCCACCGTGACTGGCTGGTTTGGCTACAGCATCTCCTTCCAGGGCATCCTGGGCTACATCTTCTATCCGATTGCATGGGTGATGGGTGTTCCTTCCAGTGAAGCACTGCAAGTGGGCAGTATCATGGCGACCAAACTGGTTTCCAACGAGTTCGTTGCGATGATGGATCTGCAGAAAATTGCCTCTACACTCTCTCCGCGTGCTGAAGGCATCATCTCTGTGTTCCTGGTTTCCTTCGCTAACTTCTCTTCAATCGGGATTATCGCAGGTGCAGTTAAAGGCCTGAATGAAGAGCAAGGTAACGTGGTTTCTCGCTTCGGTCTGAAGCTGGTTTACGGCTCTACCCTGGTGAGTGTGCTGTCTGCGTCAATCGCAGCACTGGTGCTGTAAGACCATACATAAAAAAGCCGGGGATAATTCCCCGGTTTTTTTTACGCCTGTTAATCAGCTAATGGCTGCGGGCGACCAATCAAATACCCTTGCAGATATTGCACCCCGAGCTTATGCAATAGCGCCTGCTGCTGTTGCGTCTCGACAAACTCCGCGACCACACTCAATGACTTCGCTTTCGCCAGATCGGTAATTGATCTCACAATCATCGCATCCAGCGTATTCGTGACAATATCTTTCACAAAGACGCCATCAATTTTGATGATATCAGCCTGCAAACGCTTTAACCGTTCGTAGTTGGCATAGCCGGTGCCAAAGTCATCAATCGCAATCCGGAAACCAAACTTATGCAGCTGCTCGATGTTGTACATGCTGCTTTCTGCGTTAGAAAACGCCTGCTCCTCGGTGATCTCAAGAATGACCGCCTGCGGGGAGATGTTATAACGCTTAAACAGACGAATAATCCGCCCGGCAATATTCTTTTGCAGCAGCGTGAGCGGCATTAAATTGACTGAAAAGCGCGGGCCTTTTTTGTCGCAAGGATGTGTTGCCAGCCACTTCAACAAGGATTCCAGCACTTGCAAATCAAAACGCGCGCTAAGGTTAAACTGAGCAATAAGGGGCAGAAACTTATCCGGGGTCATAATGCCGCCGTCATATTTCAGTCGCGCGAGGATTTCATCATAACCTTCACCCTCTTTGTTGCGAATTGGCTGGGCGTAGAGCAGCAAATCACCCTGATCTAACGCCGTACGAATGGTATTCAGCAATAGCACCTGTTTAGTGGTCTGCCCGGAAACCATCTCCTCTCGGCTATCCAGCGCCAGCACATGGTGATGTGCGCAGGATTGCTCCGCCAGCCAGCTTAACTGCCCCAACAAGGGTTGCAGGGTTTCCTGATTTCCATCAAAACGCCCCCAGGCAGCACCATAGCCCATATCCAGCCCGGTATTATTCCAGTGAATTTGCCGACTATTCAGGATGTTAACCATATGCTGGAGTCGCCCTTCCGTTTCCGGTCCACTCAGCACTAACAGCAGTTCACTACCCGGCAATTGATACAACTTTTCGTTTTCCTGCATCAACGGCAGCAGCGTACGGTAAATTGATCGGATACAGTGAACGCGCATCATTAAGCCGTAATGACGACTCATAAACTCAAGATTATCAATGCGCAGGCAGCAAAAACTCTTGCCCGCCTCTTGCTCCGGCGCTTGTTCTAACGCACGAAAGTTGGGTAGGAGCGTTAACGGATCGGTCAGCGCCTGCAAATGCCAGCGGCGATTAAGCCATTCACTGCGATGATAAATGCGCACCATATAGAGCAGGCAAACACTAAAGGAAATCAGCACCGCGAGAATAAATGCCAGCGAATATTCGGTTAGTACCCCTTGCAAAAAGTTCTGGTTGTAATTCAGCAGGCAAAGCGTTGAAACAGCCCAGGTGAGATTTAAAAACGGATAGCGAAGCTTACCGACACCGAGGGTAAAGATGATAAAGAAAACAGGTACCAGGTAACCGGCAATAAAGTCATTCTCATACGGTGTGCACATCAGAAGTAGCAGCACGCTAAGAGCTGCCAGCCAGCTTAAGGTAAATGCGCGTTTCTCTTTGCTCAACGACGGAGCGATATCCCTGCGCCACAATATCTGCGCAAAGTGGGGACTTACAATCATGCGAGTGAGATAGTAGAAAAGCATGTTGTAAATCAGCACAGCGGTGAAAAGGCTTAGTAAATCAACGACTGTGAAAATGGCATCCGCATCGCCGAAAAAGGTGGATATCTTTAGCGGGAAATCAAAAAAGCTCCCCACAAGATACATGCTGCATTTGATGCCGATCGGCGTCACCAAACCAAGCCAGAAAAGACGTTGCCAGACATATCGGCTGGTCAATCCATAACGCCAACGCGTCCCCAGCTGCCAGCGTAATATTGCGCAGGCACACAACACAACAAACGTCTGGCTGCCGAGCATGACCGCGGTCTGTAAAAAAGATAGATGAAAGTTCCACAGATTGGTGCAAAACATCCCGCATAAAACGGGAACGACACCGCGCCAGCCAAAGATAAACAAGATTGACAGCATTACGCACAGTGGCATCCACGCCAGAAAGATATAACTGGAATGGATAATGGCAAGTGGCGAAATAAAACGGGATAGCTGAATAAGTACCACGGTGAGCGTAAACGCTAGTGTGAATATCTTGATATTTTTTATCAGGTTATGCTCCACAAACATGAGTACACTACTCTCACTGATCGGGGTTTTCAGGCACACAAATAATAAGTTTATTCGCATCGCGAAGCAAACAGGGGCCAGCCTGTTGCCGATTTTTCATCCAATGATGCTTTCACCAGGCGGCGCTAACCCGGACGTAGACTGTATTACAAAAGCGGCAAAAAGCAGAGACAAAAAACCCCCGCTTTACAGCGAGGGTTTGAAATTTGGTGGAGCTAAGCGGGATCGAACCGCTGACCTCTTGCATGCCATGCAAGCGCTCTCCCAGCTGAGCTATAGCCCCGTCACGTAAAGCTTGTCGAGTTGACGGGCGGCATCATATGAATTCCGCCCGAATGTGTCAACGGCAAATTGCAACGTGTAGTTTCAATCGCTGAAAAATCAGGCAAATGAACAATTTTGGAAAACCGCTCGCATTCAGTAGTTATTCATGTCACGGTTTCCTGTAAAGTGGTGTTATAAAATGAACTACTAATAGACCCACATACATTCAGGGAATTGTTATGTTCAAGGAGAGGATGACGCCAGATGAACTTGCCAGACTGACCGGCTATAGCCGGCAGACCATTAATAAATGGGTACGCAAGGAAGGCTGGACAACGTCACCAAAACCTGGCGTCCAGGGTGGCAAAGCCCGACTGGTTCACGTCAATGAACAGGTTCGTGAATATATTCGCAATGCTGAACGTCCAGAAGGTCAGGGAGAAGCGCCTGCCCTGTCTGGTGATGCGCCGCTTGAAGTGTTGCTGGTGACACTGGCGAAAGAGATGACGCCAGTTGAACAAAAACAGTTTACATCCTTGCTTCTGCGGGAAGGGATTATCGGATTATTACAACGCTTAGGGATTCGCGATAGCAAATAATATGAAAAGATTACGCAATAAAATGACCACCGAAGAACTGGCTGAATGCCTCGGTGTGGCTAAACAAACTGTTAACCGTTGGATCAGAGAAAAAGGCTGGAAAACGGAAAAATTTCCTGGCGTGAAAGGCGGTCGTGCCAGACTCATTCTGGTCGATACGCAAGTTTGCGAGTTTATTCAGAACACGCCAGCCTTCCATAACACACCGATGCTTCTGGAAGCCGAAGAACCCCTTGCCGAATACGCACCGGGTATTCGCACCCCTGCTTATCGGCAAATCATCAGCGCAATAGACAACATGACTCACAGTGAGCAGGAAAAAGTTGCGCAATTTTTGTCACGCGAAGGAATTCGTAATTTCCTTGCTCGTCTCGACATAGATGAATCAGAATAAATAAAAAACGGCAGGGGTATCTCTCCTGCCGTTTATCTTTTATGCGCTAATTACTGCTGATTTTCGCGTTCAGCAATAAAAGCCAGCGCTTTGTTGATACGCTCGATACTGCGGGTCTTACCGATTGCGTGAACGGTAACATCCAGCGCCGGAGACTGCCCTGCACCGGTTACGGCGACACGCAGCGGCATACCAACTTTACCCATACCCACTTCCAGCTCATCCGCCGTCGCCTGAATAGCGTGATGAACGTTTTCAGCGGTCCAGTCAGTAATCGCGGCCAGTTTGTCACGAACCACTTCCAGCGGCTGACGCGCTACCGGACGCAGATGTTTTTTCGCGGCGTCGGCATCGAACTCAGCAAAATCTTCGTAGAAATAACGGCAGCTCTGTGCCATCTCTTTCAGCGTCTTGCAGCGTTCACCCAGTAGTTTCACCAGATCAGCCAGCTGCGGGCCGTTACGGGTATCGATATTTTCCTGCTCAATGTGCCACTGTAAGTGAGTAGCAACATACTCCGGCGGTAGCGCGTTAATGTAGTGATGGTTCAGCCATAGCAGCTTGTCGGTGTTGAACGCACTGGCAGATTTGCTGACGGCATTCAGGGTGAAGTATTTGATCATCTCTTCACGAGTGAAGATTTCCTGATCGCCGTGGGACCAGCCCAGACGCACCAGATAGTTCAGCAGTGCTTCTGGCAGATAACCATCATCACGATACTGCATTACGCTGACCGCCCCGTGACGTTTGGACAGTTTTTTACCGTCATCGCCGTTGATCATAGAAACGTGCGCGTAAACCGGTACCGGCGCTTTCAGTGCTTTAAGAATGTTGATCTGGCGTGGCGTGTTGTTGATATGGTCTTCGCCACGGATAACGTGGGTGATTTCCATATCCCAGTCATCGACAACCACACAGAAGTTATAGGTTGGAGAACCATCGGTACGACGGATAATCAGATCATCCAGCTCCTGGTTGCTGAATTCGATCGGACCACGGATCTGATCGTCAAAAACAACAGAACCTTCCTGCGGGTTAGCAAAACGTACAACACACGGTTCATCATCAGCATGATGCTCATGGCTGTGGCGGCAGCGCCCGTCATAACGCGGCTTCTCACCTTTCGCCATTTGCTCTTCGCGCAGCGCTTCCAGGCGCTCTTTAGAGCAATAGCATTTATAAGCAGTGCCCTCTTCCAGCATCTGATCGATCACCGCGTTGTAGCGATCAAAACGTTTGGTCTGGTAGTACGGACCTTCATCCCACTCCAGGCTCAGCCAGTTCATGCCATCCATAATGGCTTCGATAGCTTCCGGCGTGGAACGCTCAAGATCGGTGTCTTCAATACGCAGCACGAACTCACCGCCGTGGTTACGTGCAAAAAGCCAGGAGTAAAGAGCAGTACGCGCGCCGCCAACGTGCAGATAGCCTGTTGGGCTTGGCGCGAAGCGAGTTTTGATTTTCATGAAATGGCCTTACGTTTAGAAAGATGCCGACAACCGGCAAATCCTGGAAAAATTGAGTGGGCGATATTCTATCACTCCCGCCTGATTCCTCAATGTAGTTCGGGTTGCAACCTTACGCATTATTGTTTTCGTTGACAAATTGCGCAACACGGTCTGTTTTGCGATCATCTTGCTTAAATTTACGACGAACGAACAATTTCTTTAGAAAATGCGTTGACTCATTTTGAACTCTCCCTATAATGCGACTCCACACAGCGGGGGTGATTAGCTCAGCTGGGAGAGCACCTCCCTTACAAGGAGGGGGTCGGCGGTTCGATCCCGTCATCACCCACCACTTTCTCGCCAGCTAAATTTCTTGTAGCAATGTGAAGTACCGAAGTGGGTGATTAGCTCAGCTGGGAGAGCACCTCCCTTACAAGGAGGGGGTCGGCGGTT
>ERZ780060.869-NODE-869-length-11184-cov-3.417558_pt1 | contig 11184 bp, 7 predicted proteins | sample MGYA00511176_ERZ780060 | MGnify/ENA primary metagenome ERZ780060 (study PRJEB29588, sample SAMEA2148374) | human gut metagenome | biome: human gut; feature: human-associated habitat; material: faeces | place: Denmark | collected 2008/2010 ... | reverse complement strand
GTATGAGGATGAAAATTTATGAATAAAAAGCAGAAAAAAGTACTTGTGCGAATATTGATCGCCGCGGTGCTGCTCGCGCTGCTGAATCTGGTGCAGCTTCCGGAGATACCGGCAATGATCCTGTATCTTGCGGCATATCTCATTATAGGCTATGATATTTTGCGCAAGGCTGGCAAGGGCATTTTAAACGGCCGCGTTTTCGACGAGAACTTCCTGATGGCCGTTGCCACGATCGGCGCGGTCGCGCTTGCGATCATAAGCGGCAGCGGCGACTTCAACGAGGCGGTGCTGGTAATGCTGTTTTACCAGGTCGGCGAGCTGTTCCAGAGCATCGCGGTCGGCAAGAGCCGCAAGTCAATATCCGCGCTTATGGATATCCGTCCCGACTATGCCGTAGTCGTGCGCGACGGAAAAGAGGAAACTGTGTCGCCCGAGGAAGTTGAACTCGGCGAGACTATAGTTATCAAGCCCGGCGAAAAGATTCCGCTTGACGGCGAGATAATCGACGGCTCGACTTCTGTCAATACCGCCGCCCTGACAGGCGAGAGCCTGCCCGCAGACAAGACGGTCGGCGACAGAGTGACGAGCGGAACGATAAATCTTTCCGGCGTTATCCATGTTAGAACGCAGAGCCGCTTCGAAGAGAGCACGGTCGCGAAGATTCTCGAACTCGTTGAAAACTCCTCGGAGAAAAAGGCGAGAGCCGAGAACTTCATCACCCGCTTCTCGCGCTGGTATACTCCCTGCGTCGTCATCGGCGCCGTTGTGCTCGCGATTATACCTCCGCTTGTCTCCATGCTCATGGGCACTCCAAGCACATGGAGTCTCTGGAGCAGATGGATCGAGCGCGCGCTTACCTTCCTCGTCGTATCGTGCCCATGCGCGCTGGTCGTTTCCGTCCCGCTGTCATTCTTCGGCGGCATCGGCGGAGCTTCGCGTGACGGCATACTTATAAAGGGTGCCAACTATATGGAGACCCTTTCAAAGATCGACACGGTCGTGTTCGACAAGACCGGAACGCTGACGAAAGGCACATTCGCGGTCAACGCCATTCATCCCGAAAATATCACCGAGGCGCATCTTCTCGATGTCGCCGCCGCGGCGGAGAGCTATTCAACTCACCCGGTCGGCGAGTCGATAGTCGCGGCGCATAAGGGCCATATAGACAAGAGTCGTATCGGCAAGATAACCGAGCACGCGGGCATGGGTCTCGAGGCTGTTATCGACGGCAAGACTTATTTTGTCGGCAACGGCAAACTCATGGACATGGCGGGAGCCAAGTGGCATGAGTGCCATATGGCAGGCACCGTTATCCATATCAGCGAGGGCGCGCAGTATCTCGGACATATCGTTATCAACGATGAGATAAAGCCCGATTCGGCATCCGCGATAGCGAAGCTTAAGGAGCTCGGTATCAAGAATACCGTTATGCTCACGGGCGATAATGAGCGCGTCGCCGAAGCGGTCGGCAAGCAGCTCGGACTCAGCGCAGTCCATGCAAAACTGCTTCCGTCGCAGAAGGTTGAGCGCGTTGAAGAGCTGCTCGGCAAGGGCAACAAGGTCGCGTTCGTCGGCGACGGCATCAACGACGCACCTGTGCTCACAAGAGCAGATGTCGGTATTGCGATGGGCGCAATGGGCAGCGACGCCGCAATCGAGTCGGCGGATATCGTCCTCATGGACGACAAAATTTCAAAGCTCCCGACGGCGATAAAGATAGCCAGAAAGACCATGCGCATCGTCAACGAGAATATCTGGATCGCGCTCGCGGTCAAAGTGATCATCCTCGTGCTCAGCGCATTCGGTATCGCGGATATGTGGATAGCGGTCTTCGGCGATGTCGGAGTTCTCATTCTCGCTGTGCTCAACGCCATGCGCGCAATGCTGAAGATAAAAGACAAATAAATAATTAATAAATCGGCGGCAGGGGATTGACCTTGCCGCCGATTTTTTATGCCTTATTGAGCTCTCTGCGCTTTGCGCGCCTGACTCTGTTTATGTGCCGCTCGAAGTCGCCGCTGTTCAGAAGCTCGGTCAGCACCAACTGCTCGAATGTCGGCACGGTGCAGGAATAGAACCCGAGCCGCTCTTCAAATATCTTAACGAGCCTTTTCGGCAGAACCATGTATCCGACACGCAGCGAGGGCGATATAGTTTTTGAAAATGTGTTGAGATATATTACATTGTCGCGGTCGGAGAGCACAAAAAGCGTGTCCGCAGGCTTCTGCGAGACCGAAAACTCGGAGTCGTAGTCCGACTCCACAATGAATCTGTCGCCCGATGAAGACCAGCTGATATATTCATATCTCTTCGAGGCGGACGCCGTGACTCCCGTCGGGAAGCTTCGATATGGCGTAGTATGCAGAATATCCGCCTTGCTGCCGCTCAGCGCCGCTCCGTCTATGCCGTCGTCCGAGAGGGGGAGAAGCTCGTATCTGACTCCCGCCGCCCTGTATACCTGCTCGATTTTTTCATATGACGGCGACTCTATCGCGTATGTTTTGTCCCTGCCGAGCAGGTCGACTATCAGCCCGTAAAGATATTCCGCACCCGAGCCAACGATTATCTGATCCGTGTCAACCGATATGCCGCGGTTTCTCGCGAGATATTGCCGCAGTGCGTCGCGCAGTTCAATGCGTCCCGAGTGCGGCGAGCGTTCAAGTATCTCTTCTCCGCAGTCCGCAATAACTTTGCGCATCGTCCTGCTGAGCAGCGATAATGAAAATTCGGGCTTGCTGTGTTCGATATTTTTTCCTCGCATCGGCTCTGGCGGTCTGCTGTCTGCTGCCGCAAAGCCGTCCGAACGGCGGAAAACAACAAAATATCCGCTTCGTTCGCGCGCCTGGGCGTAGCCCTCTTCGCAGAGTAAATCATATGCGTGCTCTGTCGTTATCGTGCTCACCCCGAGCTCTTCCGCGAGCAGCCGCTTTGATGGCAGTTTGCTGCCGTAGGCGAACGCTCCGCCGACTATATCCGCCCTGAGCTGTCTGTAAATCTGCAAATAGACCGGGCGGTCGTTCAAGTCCACCGTGTATTTCATCTGGTTATATTATTTTCTCCGTTTCTGACTATTTTATATTATCAGTGGTATTGTATAATATTCCTGTCAAAAAAGCAAGGAGGACTTGAAAATGAAAGAGAAAAGCAACACGAAAAGAACCACGCTGTGGATATGCTTAACGGCAATGTTCATGGCGCTCAATGTCGCGATGAGCTCGTTCGGCGTTCCCGTTCCGGGCGGCCACCTGTATCTCAATGATATAATTATCTGCACCGCGGCGATAATCCTCGACCCTGTCGCGGCGTTTATAGTCGGCGGAGTCGGCGCGTTCCTCGGCGACCTGTTCTTCTATCCGCTCCCGATGTTTGTCTCATTGGTGACCCACGGACTTCAGGCTGTTATCATCTCCGTTTTCTCGCACTATGTTCTGAAGAAGCACCCCGTGCTCGCGAGCGGAATAGGCGTCTCGATAGGCGCGGTCATTATGGTCGTCGGCTACTCCCTCGGCAGAGCGTTTATCTACAGCACCCCCGAATACGCCGTTATGAAGCTTCCATATCAGATTCTTCAGGCGGTCGTCGGCGCAGTCGTCGGTATGCTCCTGTGCTGGAAGTGCGGAGTGTACAAGCTCTATAACAAAGCGCTTGCAAAAACTTCCGGCGGCAAAAGAGAAGAGCACAAAGAACCGGCAGAGAAAAGCTGAAATAGATTAAAAAACTCTTGATTTTTATATCTTGCTGTGATATAATATCCGAGCATTACGCACGCGAAGCTTTAGGAAGTCGCCCGGTGCGGTGAATTTTCGCCGTTGCGGCCGCCCTGTTTCGCGGAGGAAAAACCAAAGGAGGAAAAACAAATGTCAGTAGTATCAATGAAGCAGCTGCTTGAAGCAGGTGTGCACTTCGGTCATCAGACCAGAAGATGGAACCCCAAAATGGCTCCCTATATTTTCACGGAGCGCAACGGTATTTACATCATCGACCTTCAGAAGACGGTCAAGAAGCTTGAGGATGCCTATATGGCGGTCCGCGATATCGCTGCAGACGGCAAGGAGATCCTTTTCGTCGGCACGAAGAAGCAGGCTCAGGATTCTATCCGCGAGGAGGCTGAGCGCTGCGGCATGCCTTATGTCAACGCCCGTTGGCTCGGCGGCATGCTCACCAACTTCAACACCATTCAGCGCCGTATAAAGAGACTTGAGCAGCTCAAGACCATGGAGGCTGACGGAACCTTCGATATGCTTCCCAAGAAGGAAGTTATCAAGCTCCAGCTCGAGATAGAGAAGCTTGAGAAGTTCATGGGCGGTATCTCCAAGATGAAGAAGCAGCCCGCTGCTATGTTCATCGTCGATCCCCGCAAGGAGAAGATCGCTGTTCTCGAGGCTCACAAGCTCGGTATTCCGATCATCGCTATCGTCGACACAAACTGCGATCCCGATGAAGTAGACTATGTTATCCCCGGCAACGACGACGCTATCCGCGCTGTCCGTCTTATCTCCGCCGCAATGGCAGACGCTGTCATCGAGGGCAGACAGGGCGAGCAGGGCGACGCAGAGGCTGCCGAGGCCGCAGAGACAGAGGAGGACAAATAATGAACTTCACTGCTAAAGACGTACAGGCTCTCCGCGAAAAGACCGGAGCAGGTATGATGGACTGCAAGAAGGCTCTCACAGAGACCGACGGCGATATGGACAAGGCCGTTGATGTTCTTCGTGAGAAGGGTCTTGCTTCCGCCGCCAAGAAGGCAGGCCGCGTTGCCGCCGAGGGCGTTGTTGTTGCATATTATGATGAGGCAAATAAGGTTGCTTCTATGGTAGAAGTCAACTGCGAGACAGACTTCGTTGCAAAGAACGAGAAGTTTGTTGAGCTTGCAAATAAGATTGCTGTCACTGTTGCGGAAAAGAATCCGGCAGATGTTGACGCTCTCCTTGCTATGACCCTTTCGGGCAGCGATGAGACTGTCTCCGACGCTGTTCAGGAGCTCTTCCTCGTAATCCGTGAGAACATGAAGGTTCGCCGCTTTGTAAGAGTTGAGGGCACTGTTGCTTCCTATATCCACGGCGGCGGCTCGGTAGGCGTTCTTGTCAGCTTTGATACAGACGCTGCCGATAAGGCAGAGTTTAAGGAGATGGGCAGAAACGTTGCAATGCAGATTGCAGCTATGAGCCCCGAGTATCTCAGCAAGGATTGCATCTCCGACGATGAGCTTGCAAAGATGAAGTCGATCACTATCGACAGCTCGCTCAACAAGCCCGAGTCTCTTCCGAAGCCGATTCTTAAGAATCTCTTCGATAAGGCTGTCAACGATAAGCTCTTCAGCGATGAGGATCTTGCAGCTTATGAGGAGCAGAAGAACAACAAGTTCCTCTTCAACTTCCTTTCCGATAAGGCAGTTGAGACTCTTGTCGAGCTTGCAATGGCAAGCAAGGCTGATATCGTTGCAAACAAGATCTTTGCAGGTGCAGTCGACGGCCGTATGAAGAAGCAGCTCAAGGAAGTTTGCCTTCTTGAGCAGGCATTCGTTCGTTCGGATCTCTATGACGGCGATGTCGCAGGCTACATTGCAGATGTTGCTAAGAAGCTCGGCGCTTCGATAAAGGCTACCGGCTTCATCCGCTACGCAAAGGGCGAGGGCATCGAGAAGAAAGAAGAGAACTACGCCGAAGAAATCGCAAAGATGACCGGCAACAAATAATTAAATGAAAAGTGAGGCAGTCGAAAGATTGCCTCGTTTTTTATGCCGTAAATAATTATAAGGGCTGTCGCATTCAGCGCAGATCAAAGAGCAAAAATAGAAGAGCCGCAATTTGCAGCAAATAATGCAAATTGCGGCTTTGCTTTTATTCCGATTTTGCCCGCACTTTTTCTTTCTTGTAAATGCTGTAGCTCAGCCAGCGCTTGCCTCTGTAGCGCAGGCAGAACGCAATCGCGCGGAACACCCAGTCAACTATCATCGCTACCCAGACGCCGATAGCGCCCATGCCGAGCTTGAGTCCGATTATGTAGCTCAGAAGCAGTCGGAAAGTGAACATTGAAAACAGCGCGATGCACATCGTGAATTTGACATCGTTCGCTGCCTTGAGAACATTCGGCATCGTGAACGATGCGGGCCAGATAAATATCGCACAGCCGTTGTGAATGATGATGAGCTTGAGCGCGAGCGAATATGCATCGGGCGAGATGTTGTACATCTTGAGCGTCAGCGGCAGGGTAGCGAGGATTATTGCGTTCCATATCGCCGACATAAGATAGGTCAGCTTCATCAGCTTCTTCGTGTGCAGTCTTATCTGCTCTTCGCTGCCCAGACCGACGCATTGACCAATGACTGTTATCACCGCAAGCCCCATCGCCTGACCGGGTATGCAGCCGATTCCGTCGAGGTTATTTGCGACTGCGTTAGCCGCTATCTGAACCGTTCCGAACGAGGTTATAATGCTGACGACAAGTATGCGCCCGAGGTGAAACAGGCTGCTCTCAATGCTGCTGGGTATTCCTATAGAGAGTATCTTTTTTATAAGCCCGAAATTCGGCCTGAATTTATCTTTAATCGAGATATAAATCGGATGATCTCTCTTGTGCAGGAGGATGAGCAGGAGGAGCATCGCCGCAAAACGCGAAATAGTCGAGGATGCCGCCGCGCCAGCAACACCCCATTTGACTCCGTATATGAGAATGGCGTTGCCGATTATGTTCATAATTGTGGTGATGAGCGAGGCTAACATCGATATTTTCGAGTTGCCCATGGCGCGGAAAAGCGCCGCACAGCAGTTATATATAGCGAGGAACGGGAACGACAGCGCGGATATCCAGAAATATGTCAATGCGGACTGCATAACGCCCTCTTCAAGCGTGCTGAAAAAGAGCCTGAGCAGCTGAGCCTTGAAAACAAGGGTCAGTGCCATGAGTACAATCGAGATTATAAACGCGATAAATATCAGCTGAGATGCGCTGTTGCGCGCGTCCTTCGCTCTTTTTGCTCCGATGAACTGCGCCGCAACGACTGCGCCGCCCGTAGCGAGCGCGGCAAAGACATTTATCATCAGCGTCATTATCATATCGACGAGCGAAACGCCCGAAATAGCCTCGTCGCCGAGACCGGATATCATAACCGTGTCGCAGAATCCGACGGATATCGCGAGAAATTGCTCGATGACAAGCGGGAATATCAATTTTTTGAGTGCTTTGTTGCTGAAAAGCGGCTTTCCAGCGAGGGGAGTTGCAACAGCTTCCATTTGAGACCTCCGTTTGTTATACATATGTATAATAACATATTTGCTCTGCCAATTCAATCCGTCGGGGCTGTAAAAAATATGCACTGCGGCTTTCCACAGTGCATATCTTTATTTTTTCTTAACTATTCGTAGTTCACTTATCATAACTCCCGCGTGTTCTTCAAATATCTCGATTTCAACGCATCCGTTGACGAACACATCTTTCGGCAGCTGATATACTGCGCAGACAAAGCCGTCCGGGAGCATCTCGCGGTTGAATTCTTCGTCCTCTTCGCCGAACTGACCGCCTTTGTATACAATCGTTCCGTTGGCTTTTATCGTCAGGTCGTCGATATTCTCATCTTTTTTCTGATGATAGGTGACTTTCAGCTCGTAGTCGGTGTCATATCTGAATCCGCCTAGCTTGCACCTGAACGACTGGTTGTCGTAGACTTTGAAAAGGCAGGTCGGGAGACTGCCGTTGTTGACATCGGGGCGGTCACCCTGGAAGTTCATGTATATGCCCTCGGGGCCGACAACTTGCTCGCACCCGAGCACTCCGAAGCCGTGTTCCGCGACCGAGAAATAATATTCGTCGCTCTCGACTTCGTTGCGCCTGACGCTGCGAATCATGTATTTTTTAGCCTCGTCATCGGGCATCGATTCAGCCTTTTCGAGCCGACCCATAAGCCATGCGCGGTCGGTGTTCGGCAGGTCGATTGTCTCAAGCACCGCTCCGCGCTCCCAGCTGTCGGCGCAGTAGCGCTCAACATCCGTCTGCAAGCCTATCTGCTCAAAAAGCTCTCCTGCAATGCGCTCTATGTCCGCACGAAGCGCCTTTTCACGCCCGTCCTCGGCATTTTTGAGTATATCCTTTGCGCTCGCGAGCCTGCCGGAGAGAATCTCGCGTTTCGCTTCTTTTATCGCTCGCAGTTCGATTATCCGCTTGTGTCTTAGATATGCGTCGCACTTTGCGCGGAACAGGCACTGGTTGAACCGCCAGAGCTTCACGACATCCGGGTATCTTTCGGCGAGCGACTCCCAACCTCTGAGATTGTCGTCAATGCCGGGATTCTCCGCCGGATCCGTCTGCCAATTTAGCTCAAGCCCGAGTATCCTGTCCGCAACCTCGCTTGCCGGCAGAGAGGGGAAATACAGGCGCGAATAATCCTCAAGCGAGTCGCGGACATCGACATCGGGGAAGAAGTCCATGTCGCTCCAGACGCATTTGTTGACATCGTCCGTTATGCCCTCGGAATATGAAACACTGCCGACAACATATCTGCGCGTGAGGCGGTGAATCTCCCTGTATTCGCAGGGGCGGGGATTCGTGCATTCGCGGCTGAGTCCCGCGGCGAGTGCATAGTGCCAGTCATCGCGGTCGAAGTGAACCGGATATTCGCAGCGCACGTTGTGCGTTATGTCCGGATAAAATCTTATCGGATATTTTGCGGGCACTCTGCGGCGCAGCTCATCCATCTCAAACGCATGGTTCGGACCTGTTATAATGCCGTCAATCTCGTCGGGCAGCTTTTGCAGCTCGCTTATGAGCTTTTCGCCCCAGTTCGGTATCGAGTGCGGCTGCTGAGCGGACGGCCACATCTCGGCGTTCGGATGATATTCCTTGAGCAGGCGCGAAAAATCGCGGCAGCGGCTTATAAATTCGTCCGCATCGTAGTCGCCGGGATCGCCTCCGGGCGGGAACATTACATTTATCCTCGGCGTGCGCTCGAAAACGCGCCTGCGCCGTTTTTCGGCGTCCTCAAGGCTCTCGCGGTCGTTCGGGTACCAGAGCGACACATCGAGGTCATATTCGTCCGCGATTCTTGAAGCTTCAACGAGAAAGTCCTGCGGGTCGTATTTCATCAGCCTGTTCTGCTGCGCTCCGAGCCCGTCATACGGAATGTGCTCAACCGTATTGCAGCCGAAGAACATCAGGTCGAGATAATATCTGCGGTAGTCCTTCAAATCCCACGCGTCGTAGCTGTTTGGCGTTGTGCGGTAGCCGAGCTGGTGACCCCTTATGCGCTTGTCGGGCTTGTATTCTCCGCCGATATCCTGTATGAGCGTGATTTTTTCGCCCGAAACTTCGATTTTTCTCAGGAACATGCCGATGGCGAATATCAATCCGCGTATGCCCCGCGCCCTGAAAACAAGGCGGCTGCCGCTCTGCTCTATTTTATATCCGTCGCGCAGACCGTTCGGGTCGGCGATAAGAGATATGTCCGCTTTTTCAGAGTTGGTCATTTGCGGCATAGCTCCCGTTCTCGATTCTATTTCTCCGCGCAGTATCTCTGCGGCTTTGATTGCGTCGCCGCCCTGCGCGAAAATTTTAAGATTGCTATATTCGTGTCTCATTTTATCCTCACTCAAAAAGCTTCTTCATCATTTTAAGCCCCTCTGCCGCTTCGCCTTCAAAGTTTATGCAGTTGGCTTCAATGCTCATTCTTCCGTCGTATCCGGCTTTCTTTACGGCTTGCACAAACGGCGCGTAATTGTACCCGTCGCCTTCTGCGGGGAAGATGCGCTTCATTTTTCCGCCGTTCGGCGAACCTTTTGCGGTCGGGTTCGAGAAGTGTATATGTATCAATTTGTCTCCCGCATACCGAAGCGCACCGAAGTCCTCATTTTCCATGACCATATGATATATGTCTGCGAGGACAAATATGTTTTTGAGCCCCAGAGTGCGGCAGGTGCCAACACTCTCGCGGACTGTCGTAAACACATTTGTTTCAAGCCTGTTCAGCGGCTCAATTGCAACTCTTATTCCGTGTTCGCCCGCTTCGTCGTCTATGACTCGCAGAGCCGAGTGTATCTGTTCGAGCCCTTTTTCTCTGTCGAATCCCTCCGGCACGCTGCGCGAACGCCCGCTTCCGAGCACGCAGGTTTTGATTCCGAGAAACACTGCGTTGTCAAACGCGCGGCGCGTGTAGTCTCTTATAATTTCGATGTCCGCATCCTCTCCGGCGAGGTGTATCTCCCCGGGGAAAAAGCAGTTCACCGCTTCAAGCTTTGCTCCATAACCGTCGAGCATTGCTTTTGTATTTTTTAGTTCCTGCTCGCCGAGACTTTTTATGTGCCCCAGGTTGCTCTCAAGATAGTCATATCCGAGCTTCGCGGCAGATTCGAGCTTGTCAAATCCAACGCAGGTTCCGAACCGCATAGTGCGCCTCCTTCAATATTTTTTATTCCGGATAAATGTTAACACGCCCGCCGCCGCCGTGTCAATCTCAGTTCAAAAATTTTTCTCCGCGGTATTAAGAGCGCGCTATATGGGAATAATTTTTTATAGCGCGAGCAAAGTGGGAGGCGGCGGAATGCAGTACAACAGGGTCGAGATCTGCGGAGTGAATACATCGAAGCTGAAGGTGCTCAAAGAGAAAGAAAAGACGGAGCTTCTGCGCCGTATGCATTCGGGGGACAAGTCAGCGCGGGACGAGCTTATAAACGGAAATTTGCGCCTTGTCCTGAGCGTTGTCCAGCGGTTTACAAACAGGGGAGAGAACCCCGATGATCTCTTTCAGGTCGGGTGCATCGGGCTCATAAAGGCTATAGATAACTTTGATATAAACCAGAATGTTCGCTTTTCGACCTATGCCGTTCCCATGATAATCGGCGAGATACGCCGCTATCTGCGCGACAACAACGCGATGCGCGTCAGTCGATCAATAAGAGATGTAGCCTATCACGCGATGCAGGAGAAAGAGAAGCTTGTCGCAAAGCTCGGGCGCGACCCGACGGTAGAAGAGATAGCAAAAGCGATGAACATGAAAAAAGAGGAGATAGTTTTAGCCCTCGAAGCGATTGTCGAGCCCGTCTCGCTCTATGAGCCCGTGTTTTCGGACGGCGGCGACACGATATATGTCATGGATCAGCTCGGCGACAGCGGCGATGACGGGAGCTGGCTCGATGAGATAATCTTTCGCGAGTCGGCAGGAAATATGCCCGGGCGGGGGGAAAAAATAATTTTTCT
>ERZ780060.845-NODE-845-length-11447-cov-5.374298_pt1 | contig 11447 bp, 7 predicted proteins | sample MGYA00511176_ERZ780060 | MGnify/ENA primary metagenome ERZ780060 (study PRJEB29588, sample SAMEA2148374) | human gut metagenome | biome: human gut; feature: human-associated habitat; material: faeces | place: Denmark | collected 2008/2010 ... | reverse complement strand
GACTTAGGATCTGGTGTCGTGAGACGTGTAGGTTCGAGTCCTATCACGCGCACAACATTCCATATAGAAACAGACAAAACCCTCGAAATTAGATAATTTCGAGGGTTTTGTCTATACCTGAAGAAACGAAGGCTCAAAAATTTCAGTATTGATAACACTACCAATCACCCACTTTTATCAACTTATTGGCTTTCCGATGATAAGCAATGGGTATTGATAAAACAAGCATTTCTTTTTCTATCCCACGCCGTTGTACAATCTTTTAATCACTAAATTATTCAATATGCCTTCTATTATATTTTGAGGAAAAAGAGAATACTTCATCAGTTCCCTCTCTTTTCAAATTATTCATATAGATAGAACATACGCTCCATCATACTCCATTTTTCTTTAGCAAGTTCCCCTTTCCTACACTGTTGGAATATCGATACAAAGTCTTCCCATTCTTGCTGTCGAGGTAAAGTCGCGAGTTTAGCCATAGCAGATTCCCAATCAAAATCAATAGGAGTTTCGACAATCATGAACAATCGATTACCGCATATATATATTTCCATTTCTAAAATACCAACTGAACGGATCCCTTCTCTGATCTCCCGCCACGACTTCTCCTTACTGTGGCACTCCCGATACTTCTCTATCAGCTCCGGATCATCCTTCAAATCCATTGTCTGGCAATATCTTTTTACCGGGTAGTCATATCTTTTCATTTCATATCCATTTTCTTTCATCTTATCTTAAACTTATGCCTGCTTAATTATACCCTTCATTCTGTTTCAGATTTTTATTCACATTCAAATCATTTTGAGGAATAGGAAAATATCGGTTATGTGCAGACCATGTACGTTTTTCAAACTGATAATACATATCTTCATCTACAGGAGAAGCCGTAACACCACTTCCTCTATAATTACGATCTTGCGGATCATCCGACAATTTTACTCCGGTAAAAGTATGATTAAGTTCTTTCTCGGCAATGCCCCAACGTAACACGTCATAATATCGAAGCCCCTCGAATGCCAGTTCCACACGTCTTTCTTTACGAACCGCTTCACGAACAAGTTCCTGTGTTGCTACGTCTGTCTTTTTTATTCCAACCAATTTCACACGATCACGTATATCATTAATAGTCAGATCTAATAAGTTCTGGTCTACTGCATTCGGCTGCGATTCATTTACCGCTTCCAGATAGCTTAATAGAACCTCAGCATAACGCATAATAGGAGTATAAGTGGGAGTAGAACCTAAATTATTAGTTATAGACGGATCACAACCTTTCTTCGGACAATATCCATTAAATAAGGCAAATTTATTATAGCTATCTGCAGTATTAGCTCCCTTAAAGCAATCATAAATTATATCATTATACTTAGTTCCCTCATAACTTCCCAAAGGAGGTAAAAAAATAGAAGCATACAAACGCAAATCCCGATTAACATAAGGATCATTCTCATCATAAACCTCAGAAGTCTTAATATCCTTGCCGTCTGCACAAAAATATTCTTTCACTAATTCGTTATATGGTGAGAACTGATGCCACCCTCCATAAGCAGCTTCAGGATATAAATATTGATAACGTGAATTAGTATACAAATCCTTTATCCCCATAATACAAAATATTATCTCAGGGCTATATTCACCTCCTATTTGAAAAAGTTTCTCATAGCTGTCCTCTCCATTACGACGATCCAATTCATATATTCCCGAATCAATCACACTACGTAAAACAGTAGCAGCATCTACCCATCTCTCTTGCGCTAAGTAAAGACGACTTAAAAGTACCTTAGCTGCCCCCCTAGTAAACCGGCCATATTCCTCTGAGGAATATTGGACAGGCAACAAGTCTATAGCAGTCTTCAAGTCCTTCTCCACTTGCGAATAGACTTCAGCCTGAGGTGTTTGAGAAATAGAATTCGCTTCGTCCACCGACAGAGTTTTCAAAGGCATAGGAACATCCTTATAATAAAATGCCAAATTTAAAAAGAAATAAGCTCGTAAACACTTCACTTCGGCAGACCACTGTTCTTTTTTAGATTCTTCCATTGGACAATCCGTAATATTCTCTAGAAAAGTGTTGTACTTAGCTATTTGCGTATATGCATTTCCCCAATACCAACGTAAATTGCCATTAGTAGCCACCGTATTGGAACTAGCCATTAAAGTAGAAAAATTTTCCTTTTCTGTTCCATTTCCACCTGCAAAATCCAAATAAAGCAACCCTTGTGGCGTAGCAAAATCATCATGCGACCAACCAGTCTGGAAACGATAACATCCTGTCAATGCCAACATGGCATCCCCTTCACCAGTCCAAAAACTACCATCAGAAATTGCTGAAGGTGGCTCCTTATCTAATAAATCCGAGCAACCAGTTGTTACTAGTGATATAGCCAAAGCACATAAACAAGCCTTTGTCATTCCTAATGTATTATATATATTTTTCATAATGATTCTTAATTGAATGATTTACTTAGAACTTGAAATTAAATCCGAATGAATAAATACTATTGACCGGATAATAAGAGGGAGAATCCCCTGTTCCTATCTCATTTTCCGGATCCCAACCTTTATAGAAACTATTGAAAGAAAACAGATTTTGTCCGCTTACATAAACACGCACATTTTCCAAACCTATTTTTTTAGTCCATGCTTTTGGGAATGTATATCCTATTTGTATATTCTTGACTCGTAAGAAACTAGCATTACGGACCCAATAATCAGAAGTTTGAAGATTAGTGTCGTTCATATTCAAAGTTTCCAATCGAGGGTATTCAGCCCATTTATCAGGATTTTCTTCCTTCCAACAAGATTCAGCCTGCCATCTCTGTATCTGTCCACCGTTGTAGAATGCATAAGCCATATAAGATCCTATCAAACGCTTATGACCTCCTAACCCTTGTAACAAAGCTGAAAAATCAAAACCTTTATAAGAAGTGGAAAGATTCAAACCATAATAAAACTTCGGGGTAGTACTTCCCAATACGGTACGATCATATTGCGCATCTACCTTACCATCGGGAACCCCGTCGGGACCACTAATATCTTTGTATTTCACATAACCAGGTTTCAGTCCTGACTTACTTACCAATTGTTCGGTAGCCGCATCTACTTCCGCCTGGTCTACAAACAGTCCATCAGTTTCATACCCATATATAATACCTATCGGTTGCCCTACAATTCTGTTATTATTAATTTCTTCGGTAGCTCCGTTCGCCAATTTCTCAACTGCATTTCTTACCCATGTAAAATTAGGAGAAATACTAAACCGGAAATCACGTCCTATTTGTCCGTTATAAGTCAGATTTACTTCAATTCCTTCGTTCGAAACAGCTCCAACATTAGATTGTCCGACTTCACGTCCCATAATACTAGACACCTCAACTGGTGCTAAAATGTCCGAAGTATATTTATAAAAATAATCCAATGTTCCACTAAAACGTCCATTCAATAAACTAAAATCTAAACCAATATCCGTTATAGCCGTCTTTTCCCAAGTAATTTCCGGATTATTATAGGTTTTCATGTAAGCCCCAGACTGAAGAGTTGCCGGATTTCCAAAAGGATAATCATGTCCAAGTTCATAAATCTGTTGGTAAGGATAAACACCTATATTTTGATTACCAAGTACACCATAGGAAGCACGCAATTTCAAATTATCAACTACAGCTGAAACTGCCGCATTCTTCCAAAAGTCCTCCTCAGAGATTCTCCACCCTGCAGAAACTGACGGGAAAAGTCCCCAACGATGACCGTCCGCAAAACGTGACGATCCATCATAGCGCAAATTAGCCTCTAATAAATAACGATCTTTCCATGCATAATTTATACGCCCGAAAAAAGAAAGCAACGCATATTCTTCCAATGAACTATCATTAGTAGCTGTTGATTTATCTCCAGAACCTAATTCATACAAATAATTATTAGGAAACGTATTTCTATAACCTTCCAAACCTTTATTATTAGATTGCTCCACAGAAGTACCCGCCAATAACTTAAAAGTATGATTTTTAATTTGTTTTTCATAAGTAGCTAATGCTTCAAAGGTAGTATACGTATTATTTGCAGTCCATACATTTAAAGTAGCGGGCCCCACTGTCTTACTATCATCAAAATAAGTATCAGCCCGGTACGCTTTATCATATTTAGTCCAGTAATTCACCCCAGCTTTACCTATAAAAGAAAGTCCGTCTACAGGAGTATTCCATGTCAATTGTCCGGAAGCACTTATATTTCTACTCACATTCTGCACAAAAGATTCACTCGCCAACCACGCTTCCGGACTATAATTATCCTGATATCCAAAACTTCCATCCGACTTTTGCCCGGCATAAATAGGTCCCTGACGAACAGCATATCCTATCATTCCATCAATACTTTGTGGTTCGCCATTAGGAGCATTATATTTATTATTATAAGCATTAATATTCAAATTAAGCATCAGCCCTTTGGCGATTTCACTTTTCATAGTAAACAGTGCAGTCATTCTTTCATTAGACGTTTTTGCCGTCATTCCTTCCTGATTTCTATAACCTACTGATAAATTATAACTCGTCGTAGCATTTCCTCCTTGTATGCTAAGATTATGTTGGTGTTGAAAACCAGAACCGGATTCCAACAGCCATTTTAAGTGATTTACATTCGGATAATTATCCGGATCAGATCCATCTCTATACTTTTGAATCTGTTCAGGTAAATAAGCTTCCTGCTTACCCATATTCCGCATAGCCATATTATAATATTTCGCATATTCCCATGATGGTAAAAAATCAGGCAATTCCGTAGGCTGTTGCCAACCAAAAGAATTACTATATGTAATAGTCGTTTTACCTTGTGCACCCTTCTTTGTTTCAATCAAGATAACCCCATTAGCAGCACGATTACCATAAATAGAAGCAGAAGCTGCATCTTTCAAAAAAGAAATGCTCTGAATATCATTAGGATCTACATCATCAATGTTACCTGATAAACCATCAATCAAAACCAATGGATCTGTTCCAGCTTTTGAAAATGTACCAGTTCCACGAATTTTAACAGTTGCTCCTTGTCCGGGACGACCTGAAGTTTGCAATACACTTAAACCTGGAGCCAAACCTGCCAGTGCTTGAGCAGTACTCATAACAGGCTTACTAGCCAAGTCTTCAGCTGAAACAGCAGATACGGCTCCTGTTAAATTCACCTTTTTCTGTGTTCCATATCCAACTACAACTACTTCTTCCAACTTTTTTGTATCTTCTTCCATTATAATACGAAGTAACTTGTCACTTTCCACCTTTACTTCTTGCGAAATATAACCTACATAACTTATCTGGAGCATGTTTCCCATTTCAGCAGACAGAGAAAATTTGCCATCCAAATCAGTAACAGTTCCATTGGAAGTACCTTTAACCAAGATACTGACCCCAATTAACGGCTCACCGGAAAAATCAGTAACCAAACCATTGACATTACTCTGTGTCTGTGCCCAAGTAGTATAGCTCAGGCAACACATCAACAAGACCACCAAGAATCTTATTGGCTGCATACATTCTAATCTGTTTTTCATTATTCTATTGATTATTGGGTTAATTTTCAAGACATAACAAAGGCTTACCGACCTAAAAAAGCCGATAAATAAACCTACTTTATGCTATATTCACTTCTTTATCTTAAATACGGGAGCAATCTTATTCAACTGTACATCAGGCATATCAATAACAACTCCTTGCGCTGTACGAGTAAAAGATACCTTTCCATAACCTAACAATTCAATTTTAGTAATTTTATCAGGATACAACTCACTTCCCGTTGCCAGCGATTGAATGACAACTTGCTTTTCTTCCGGCCATGCAAGGACTGTAGCATAGAGATATTTCTTGGTTTGAGTAAAACGGATTTCAGATGCAGTGGCTTTAGTGTAAGCACCTTCATTGAAACCTTGAGCATTAATCTTGATATCAGCATTGGCTATCGGACCTTCTCCGAAGACTTTCCACGGACGTGTATCATAAATAGCCTCTTTATTCATACTCATCCAGTCACCAAATTCATTTAAAATGGCTTCTTCCTTTTCATCAAAAGTTCCGTCAGCCCGAAGAGGAACACTAAGCAACAAATTCCCGTTCTTACTGATCACATCCACTAATAGTTTCACTACATCGGAAGCACTCTTATACCAACCGTTCTCCGCCAATCTGGTATCATAATGCCAACCGCCTAAACAAGAACAAGTCTGCCATGGCTCTTCATAAATACTATTGGGAGATCCCCTTTCCACATCCCATACCAAAGCTTTACGTTGCTCATCGGTAAGAATTTTACCAAACATAACAGCACTGAAATCCCCCTTACGAGCAACCATGTTGTGATTATAAAAATGTGCGGCAATCTTCAAACCCGCATCACTGATAGGATAAAACGGTACACCAGTCACATCAAAATAAATCAAATCAGGATTATAACGGTTTATTGCATCAATTGTACGATCATAAAAGTTTGTCACATATTCTTGAGTAGGAATACAAACACCATTTCCCCATGCCCATTGACGGTGAATCATACCGTCAGCCCAACTTCCAGCGCTTAACGGGTGATTCTGTGCATAAAGTTTTTGAGGATCGTAGCCTTCCCACCACTTACCCTTACCATCTTCTTTAGTCAAACATCCATCATAGGGTACACCTGCCTTCTCGCCATGACGGTCGTATCGTTGAGCCGGTTCATACCAGCTCCACGCATGATCCGCATGAAAACTGATACCAAATGGAAGACCGTTTTTCTTTGCAGCTTCAGCCCAGCCCGCCAATATATCCTTCTTAGGACCTATATTCACGGAATTCCATTCCTGATATTGGCTATCCCATAAATCATAATTATCATGGTGATTACCTAAAGCGAAGAAATACTGGGCACCAATCTTCTTATAAAAGGAAACCAATTTGTCCGGATCCCATTTCTCGGCTTTAAACAAAGGCAATATATCCTTGAAGCCCACTTCAGAGGGATGGCCATAATGTTCCACATGGTGCTTATACTCGTGCGAACCTTCCAAATAGAGAGAACGCGCCATCCAGTCGCCGGACCCTTCCACACATTGCGGTCCCCAATGTGCCCAAATACCAAATTTGGCATTTCTAAACCATTCAGGAACTTTATAGTTCTGCAATGATTCCCAAGTAGGTTCGAACTCTCCTTCCTGCATTTTTTCATTTTTCTCTGAAACAGGTACCTGGTAAGTCTGAGCCTCCAAAACTCCCGCCCAAAGCAACAAAGCCGAAGCCAAAAGAAAATGTTTTGCTTTCATAGTATAATTGCTTTATATGTTTTTCAATTATCAATAGTGCAAATATACAGAGTTGAAACCAATTTATATTATCCAAATGCGCCATTATGTAGGATAATATCGACTTTTACCTGAAATAATTCAAAAATAAATACCAAAACAGGTGATTTGATATGACAATATCGATTTCCCATTGGATTATATATATACTTTTGCTTACTTTGTACAAAACTGAATCTTTCATTCTAATACCTTAAGGAATATGACACAATCAATCGACCAATTACATTTACTTATATTAAATGTAGGACTAGCCATTCACAATGCAGACTGGAACTGGAAAAACGTAAGCAGCCCTTTTACCCGACTCTATTATATAATGGAAGGAACCGCCCAAATAATATTTCCCGATGGAATGCAGGAACTAAAACCACATCATCTATATCTGGTGCCATCATTCACTACCCATAGTTATCAGTGCAATTCTCATTTCACTCATTATTATCTCCATATATATGAAGACCATCAATCAGAATCCGGCATTCTGGAAGATTGGAATTTCCCGATAGAAATACCTGCGGACAACCTGGAATTACCACTTATTAAAAGGTTATGTGAAATAAATCCTACCATGCAGCTTCCTCAATCCGACCCGACAAGCTATGACAACAACCCCACATTAATCAGAAACATCATTAAAAATAAACAGCGTACCTTCTGTGACAAAGTCGAATCCAGAGGTATAGTATATCAACTTATTGCCCGCTTTTTAAAAGACGCCAAACCTAAAGTGGAAGTCAACGATAACCGTATCCAAAAAGTCTTGTCCCACATCCGAAAAAATATCTATAAAACAGTAGATATAGACTCATTGGCAGCAATCTCATGCCTCTCAAAAGATCATTTTATCCGTCTTTTCAAAAAAGAAGTCGGTAACACACCGCTGCAATATATTAATCAGAAAAAAATAGAGAAAGCCCAATTAATTCTGATTACAGAGGATATTCCTGTAAAAAACATAGCTTATCTCCTTGCTTATGAAGACCATTCTTATTTCAACCGCTTATTCAAAAAAATCACAGGCGTTACTCCTCAGCAATATAGAGAACTATATAAAAAGTAACCGTCTTATTATTTTTACGCAAAGGTTTACGTACTTTTTTCAACCTCTTCCACCACATACCTAAAGGTTATTCCTCTATTTTTGATTCCGGAAATAAATCTAAAAATAAATAGAACTATGAATTACAATGAAATCGGGAAAACCGGTATGCGGGTTTCCAATCTTAGTTTCGGCGCATCTTCATTAGGAGGAGTTTTTCATGATATCCGCGAAGCAGAGGGTATCAAAGCTGTTTACACAGCAGTAGAGAATGGAATGAATTTTATTGATGTATCTCCCTACTACGGGCACTACAAGGCCGAAACCGTATTAGGCAAAGCATTGAAAGAAATCCCACGTGACAAATATTATCTCTCTACCAAAGTGGGACGCTATGGAAAAGATGGAGTCAACACATGGGATTATTCCGGAAAACGTGCAACGGAAAGTGTGTATGAAAGCTTGGACAGACTCCACATTGAATATATCGATCTGATTAATGTACACGATGTAGAGTTTTCAGACATGAATCAGGTAGTCAACGAAACATTACCTGCACTGGTAGAACTTAAAAAGAAAGGTATTGTGGGACATGTAGGTATCACAGATTTGCAATTAGAAAACTTAAAATGGGTCATTGATCACTCGGAACCAGGAACAGTAGAAAGCGTACTTAACTTCTGCCATTATTGTCTGAATGACGAGAAACTGACTGATTATCTGGATTATTTTGAATCAAAGAATATCGGCATCATCAATGCCTCCCCCCTTTCAATGGGCTTGCTCTCCCAACGTGGGGTTCCTGCATGGCATCCGGCCCCCCAATCACTGGTAGAAGCCTGTCGGAAAGCTGTTCAACACTGCCTGTCCAAAAATTATCCTATAGAGAAACTGGCTATTCAATATTCTGTCAGCAATCCACGTATCGCCACCACTTTGTTCAGTTCGGCCAATCCAGATAATGTATTGAAAAATATAACATACGCTGAAGAACCCATCGATTGGACCCTTGTAAAGGAAGTACAAGAAATTATCGGAAAACAAATGCGTGTCAGTTGGGCTAATTCATAATACAAAGGAGAATAATGATGGATTTTAACATAATAGATGCACATTCCCATCTTTGGTTACGGCAAAATACGGAAGTCAACGGATTGCCTATCCGTACTTTAACCAACGGACGTTCGTTATTTATGGGGGAAGAACGTCAGATGGTTCCGCCCTTTATGATTGACGGGCGGAATAGTGCCGAGGTTTTTCTCTCGAACATGGACTATGCACAAGTATCGGCTGCCGTAGTCACTCAGGAATTTATTGATGGCATCCAAAATGAATACCTCGCAAAAGTGGCCCATAAATACCCGGACCGTTTCTTTGTATGCGGTATGTGCGAATTTCGTAAACCCGGTTATCTGCAACAGGCCAAGGAATTAATAAGTTCCGGTTTCAAAGCAATAAAAATCCCGGCACACCGCCTTTTTCTAAAAGAAGGAAGAGTCATGCTGAACAGTGACGAAATGATGGAAATGTTCCATTACATGCAAGAAAAAGACATTATCCTTTCCATTGATTTAGCCGATGGGGATACACAAGTACAGGAAATGAAAGAAATCATTCAGGAATATCCGCAGCTTCGAATCGCTATCGGACATTTCGGTATGGTCACCACACCTCATTGGCAAGAACAAATAAAGTTGGCCCGCCATAAAAATGTCATGATAGAATCCGGGGGGATCACCTGGTTGTTCAACAGTGAATTCTATCCGTTTCACAGAGCGGTCAAAGCCATTAAAGAAGCAGCAGATCTGGTAGGTATGGACAAACTGATGTGGGGATCGGATTACCCTCGGACCATTACGGCCATTACTTACAAGATGTCTTACGATTTCATCCTTAAAACGACTGAAATGACACAAGAAGAGAAAGCACTTTTTTTAGGTAAAAACGCCGAAAGATTTTATGGTTTCAAAAATCTCATATCTCTTCCTTACATTAAAAACATGTCAGAATAATCAACTGACACTTATTAATCCATACCATGAAAAATAAGACCTATTATGTACCATTGATGCTCATATTCTGCCTGTTTTTCCTATGGGCTATCAGCAGCAATCTACTACCTACTATGATAAGACAGCTGATGAAAACCTGTGAGTTAAACGCTTTCGAAGCATCATTCACAGAAACAGCCTACTGGCTTGCCTATTTCATCTGTCCCATTCCCATCGCTATGTTCATGAAAAAATACAGCTACAAATCGGGAATTATTTTCGGGTTATTACTGGCAGCATGTGGTGGGTTACTGTTCTTCCCCGCTGCTATGCTGAAAGAATATTGGGCATATCTATGTATATTCTTCATCATTGCCACTGGAATGTGTTTTTTAGAAACAGCAGCCAATCCTTATGTAACCGCTTTGGGAGATCCAGAAAGTGCGCCCCGTCGATTGAATCTAGCACAATCATTCAATGGGCTGGGAGCTTTTATAGCCGCCATGTTTCTCAGCAAACTGATTCTGAGTGGCAACCACTATACCCGCAACACCCTGCCCGCTTCTTTTCCCGGTGGCTGGGAAGGTTACATTCAAACAGAAACAGACGCCATGAAACTTCCTTATCTGCTGCTAGCTATGTTACTCATTGTTATTGCCATCATCTTTATCTTCTCCAAATTACCTAAAATCAAAGAAGGAAATACGATGGAAGGAGTAGAATATAAAGGAGAAAAATTAATTGATTTCGGAGTCTTAAAACGTTCTCACCTTCGTTGGGGAGTCATTGCACAATTCTTCTACAATGGTGGTCAGACAGCCATTAACAGTTTATTTCTAGTCTACTGTTGTACCTATGCAGAACTACCTGAAAATACAGCCACCACCTTTTTCGGTCTTTATATGCTGGCTTTTTTGGCAGGAAGATGGACAGGCACACTACTCATGGTAAAATTCCGTCCACAAGACATGCTATTGGTATATGCGCTGATTAATGTCTTGCTATGTATTGTTGTGGTTTGTTTTGGCGGTTGGACAGGTCTTTATGCCATGCTGGGCATCTCTTTTTTCATGTCTATCATGTATCCCACTCAGTTCTCGCT
>ERZ780060.838-NODE-838-length-11512-cov-3.009863_pt1 | contig 11512 bp, 10 predicted proteins | sample MGYA00511176_ERZ780060 | MGnify/ENA primary metagenome ERZ780060 (study PRJEB29588, sample SAMEA2148374) | human gut metagenome | biome: human gut; feature: human-associated habitat; material: faeces | place: Denmark | collected 2008/2010 ... | reverse complement strand
TCGGAGCATTTGCATTTTTCCAAGTCCCCATTCCATGATGTATTGTAAATCCTCCTTCTTTACGGTATGTTGCAGAATCAAAATAATATCTGGGATATATATAGGAGTTTAAAGCAAATTCATGGCATCTGCCATCAAGAACAAAGTTTGGGAAATATTCCATCAAAGATTGTGTAAAAAGTCTATTATTCGCTTTCTCTTTTTTAGGCAAATCATAAGTTTCGTATTTATCTAAAAGATATTTGATAAAAGGATGTTGCGGCTTAACCATAATAAATGCCGTACAAACGATATTATCATACGAATATCCAATTATCAATTCTTCCTTAAAAAAAGATTCAGGTAACTTTTTCTTGACTTCAATATCTGTATCCAGATAAATTCCTCCATACTTATACAGGGCATAAAGCCTTACGTAATCAGATACAAATGCCCAGTTTCTTTTCTTAATTTGCTCATTTACAAACTTATTGTTTATTGTTGATAAACAATTTTCATCCCAACAAATAATTTTTTCCTCATTTGCTAATTTTTTAAAAGTTGAGACACACTGTCTCATTATAAAATTCATCTTCCCCCCGAACCAACAATAATGGATAATTTTAGGTATTTTATTCGTTTTCATTGCAGCTACTTATTTTCAGTGTTGTACAATTGTAACAAGATTTTTGTTAAATATCTAATTCAAATAGCAGGACTTTCCTGAGGCAATCAGAATATACAGAATCTATTGAAAAATACCTGTTATCAGGGGTAAGCCTTGGATGTAAATCACAACGTTTTTCTTCATACAAGCGTGGAGTATGAAAGATATCTACCAATTTATTATAGACATTTTTCGCCTCATCATACAGAAAAACCGTCTGTAGACAATCCTTCTTGGGATATGTGTCAGATATAAAAATTGGAACATCATTCAAAAATGTTGGGTGTCCGTCCAGCTTCAGTTCATCACCACCGATAACGGTACGTTCCCCTGTTTTTATATTATATTCCGCATAGCAAGAGCTTTCACCTCGCCGATTGATATAGGTAGTCAGCAAAGTGAAATCATCTTTCCATGTATAGTGTGATATAGTATATTTTTCTTCCAAAATCTGAATTTTGTCACCTCTCATGTCGCTGACACATAACCGAACATGCCATTCCATACCAGCACCTTTTGTATAAATATGGAAGAACATGAACTTATTTCCATCGGGTGAGATACACACATGATTAATGTAATGCTGGTATTTCTGTGCATCTTCCATACCTTCGCACAGTTGCTCGTAACTTATAATCAGTTTTACTTCTTTCTTTTGGAAGTCATATAATAAGACTCCATCATCCTTAGGAATATTTTGTCCGATGGTTCCATCCGGCAATGAATTGTATCCATATCCTGGACGCAATCGTTGCAATCGTGAGAAATTTACACCTATTCCGTAATGCATTCCTCGATCAACATCGTAAAGTGGTATTGGAATCGTCTGTATTTTGACCTTTTTCTCTATATTCCATATTTGGCAAACATACTTACCATCTTCGAGATTGTTGAACAATATTTCACTTTGGTTTAAAGGATTCCATCTCAATCGGGAACCTTGCTGCCACGACCATGCATGGCTTTCCGCAACCTTTTCAAACCGTTGGTTAGCCAACTCATAATAGGCTATTTCAACGGCATCTTTGCAAGTGTTTGCATTCCGACGACATATATGTACCAGCAAACGTGTCTGCGACTCATTCATTTGCTGCAAGTCATAATATCCGAAAAAGACATGCTTTCCTTCTATAGAAAGTTTTGATTTCAACTTCACATGAGAGTCCTTTATTTCGCAACGGCCAACAGTCCCTGCTTTATATGCCCGCATTATGCCGCGAAACATTTTCATCTTCCTGATAACCTGAATCCCAGCAGGTCCAATCATCCTTTTTATTAATTCTTTCTTGTTCATTTCCTCATCCACTTATTTTTTCTTTCAGTTTGCAGTTTACATATATAGAATAAAAGCAAATACATCCTATGGCGCAACAGCCATTGAAAAACTTTCATCTTTACAGTATTTCCACTCCCATCCATATTTTCCACAGCAGAACGGAAGTATGGATTTTCCAATTCCTTTCTTATAATTCTAAGAGTGCTTTTTACACCGATAGTCTGTGAATAGGGTATATAATACTGCGAAAAACACTCCACTATCTTTGGCATGACCTTTACATACATTCGCTGGAGAAAATCAGTATCACCGGAATGGTATTTTTCCACATACATGCGGAGAGCCTTACAGAAATCCGTCATTTTGCTTACAATCTGTTTGTCGAACTTCCGTGAGGCTGCTTCTGAATTCAGTACATAATGGTACAAAGGTAAATTCTCGTAATACAATCCCTTAGCGTACTCAAAGACCTCAAGCCCGAATATCAAATCCTGAGCACGTCTTAACCCGGGTATATTCCAAACATTATTATCAACAAGCATGCAACGACGATAGATCCGCGCCCATGTAACATCAAAAATGGCATAACGGAATGAGGCCGTGTGATACAGTGGCATCATTGTATCGATCATGTCAAGCTTGTTTGAGAACAAACGTTTTGTACAATCCATACCGAAAAAATGATTGCGCTTCGGATTGTTCCCAAAGTCAGCCATACAATCCCAAGCTATGACATCTGCTTCCATGCCATGCTCTTTTATCATCCGTGCTGCTTCGGAGTAAGTGTTCGGTTCAATCCAATCATCTCCATCTACAAAACTTACCCATTCTCCACGAGCGGCTTTCACACCAACATTACGCACCACACTAAGCCCGCCGTTTTCTTGATGAATCACTCTTACTCTGGAATCATGTGCAGCACATTCATCACAAATTTGGGGACATTCATCGGGTGAACCGTCATCCACAATGATGATATCAAGGTTCTTGTACGTTTGACTCAACACACTCTTAATTGAACGATGGAGCAAAGCATAAGGGACTTTATATACAGGTATTATTACTGAAAATAAAATATTTTCTTCCATATCATATCCAAAATGCAAACAAGTAATCAGATATTTTTACCTAATATCTTTTTCAAAAAGATCTTAGTCTTGAATAAAACCCATATCAAGAATGGGGTTCCCTTAACCATCAACTTATGCACCTGTTTTTGGTAAGCAGACAGTTTTTTTACATCCACTTGTTGAATGGCTGTTTTGTAAGGTTCAGTGCAAAGCATAGCTTTCATTTCTGCCAATTTCTCCTTTAAAGGTTTCATGTTCTTATCACTAAAGAAATAGACTGGCAATATTTCTGCAAACCGACGTATAACAACGGCATAATATGGTTTGACAAACATCCCCTCCTTGTCATACTTAGCCATAAACTCTTCCCAAGACTTAAAAATAGCTTTGTTGATTTCTGGGGCATTAGCTTTAAAAGAACGGGTAATGGACATAGGAATGAGCCGATAATAATATACGGGAGTTGTTATATAGGCAACAGTCTTGGCATTAGCCAAAATATATGCAGTATAGATGATATCATCAAATATACCTTTCACCCTAACATCAAATTTTATATTGTATTTGCGAAGCATTTCTAAACGTACAGCTTTATTCCATGGACCACCGTATCCAAAAGCCGGACCTGACTCGGCTGGCATAGGACAATAAGTCTTATAAAAATCAGCCTGAATCATTTTGTCAATAAAAGTACGGTCATTTGTAACAAATGGTTTTGCATAGAATCTTGCCAGCATATCTTTGCCGTTTAGATTTTGATATACATCCCCGATCACAACATCAGCATCCGCCTTTCGTCCTTCATTATACAAACTTTCAAGCGCATTCACTGGAAGCCAATCATCGGAATCACAAAATATGATATATTCACCATTTGCGACAGCCATCCCATCATTACGAGCAGCAGACACACCTCCATTTTCCTTATGGATGACTTTTATCCGACTGTCCTTCTCAGACCATTCGTCACATATTTTCCCGCTGTTATCGGGACTACCGTCATCCACAAGTATGATTTCAACATCAGACAATGTTTGCTTACATAAACTCTCTATACATTGAGGCAAATAACGTTCCACATTGTAACAAGGAACAACAACGCTAAATTTCTTCATGAGCTTATTTTATATTAATCAATTACTTTGTTTTCAATGTTTTCATTGATTTTATGCCTGTTGGCCATCGCTTCAGATCTATGTTTGAAAGCCCCCATGCAATGAAAAGAAAAGTAAGGTATTTCAAAAAACTAATCGTAATAGTAAATATCAAAAAATAACATACCATCGCATAAAACCATCGAGGGTCTTTGTATTTCCTATAATAAAGAAACGGAATCACTAACAACGCACCGATATAAAGGACTAAGGTGTACAAACCACCTCGGGCAAATACGGCGAATAAGGAATTACTTCGACCTAATTTCATGCCGTTCCACAAGGATTCATTATCACGTAATATCAGTCCAACTCCCAATAAAGGATGTTCCATTCCTGCTTCAATACACCAAGTAATGTCATCAGAACGCAATTCCATCGAAGCGTCTCCTCCCGTTTCCAATTTATTTTCAAGAAGTCTTCCGGCTGCAATGTACCCAATATACAGAAAAAATGGAATTGTAAGCAATAGCAAAATACGATACTTACTGCCAATCTTATTATATAACATCCACATTACAATGCCAATTAGAAAAAATTGTCCGGTGGTTGTGAATGTGGTAAAAATAGTTATCGCTAAAATCCATAATCTTGGTTTCGATTTCGAGGGGCGAATAAAATATTCAATAATAAAAGCCGTACACAATGCCATATTAAACATAGGACCTTCATTAAAAATACCGGAGTTCCTCCATATTGTTTCACCAAAAGTCATTGAAGTTTGAGTTTCAAAATAGATTCCAAAATAAGTTGGAATAAAATCTATATTTGGTGCCCATTCATAAGGAAATATTGCAGTTGCAGGAATAATCTGAAGAATTGAGCATAAAACCCACATAATCAAAGAAACAACTGCTATAAAAACCATTACATTGGAAAATCTTAAGAACAAAGAGCAATAAGAAATGGTCCCAAGTTCTTTTCTTTGTGCCAAATACATCCACAATAAAGGTAAGATGATTACATAACGTAGGATGTAAGAATAATAATTATGTTCCCGCAAAACTAACATCGGTAATAGGGCTCCTCCCCAATATGCGAATAATAAAATATTGACTTTTTTTGTAATGGAATATTTAGAGATAATGAGTAAAGCAACCAGAATTAATATAGGACATATTTGGATTATTCGTTTCACCGTTGGAAAGACCAAATATGGCGTGTTAAACTCAATAATAATGCATATAACCAGCAGATATTCTAAAATCCGCCTCAATTTATCTGTTCTCATGTAAGATATAAATTTTAGTGTAAAAGCGAATGTGTGTATGACGACTTCACCCAACTATCTTTTTCACACCTGGTACCCGTTTCATAATGCATACTGACAACGCACACAGAAAGTACATCACCAAGAATCTGAGCAGAGGTAGCCCAGCAAACAAATGCAACTGGTTGAGTACAGCAAACCATGCGCCTTGTATTAGGTAAATACCTAAACTCAATCCGCTTACTGTTGTCAAGATAGTGGGGCTAAGTCGAATCCGCCCCAAGAGAGTATCCCATTCCCGATAGCGGAAAAAGGTAAATACGCCAAAGGCAGTAAGGGCACAAGGGATATTTGTATAGCTTATGAAATAGCGATAATGTGAAGACCAATAGAGCGTAAACAGGGCTGTACCTAAGCACATCACCACCATACTCAGCAAAGCAATGACATACAGCCGTCCCCGGATCTTTCGCGAGATGTCATAGGTTCCAAAATAATAGCCTGCCACGATAAAGAAGAGAAAACGGCTACCCATCAAATAGATGTCACTTAATCCTTCCTTTACCGTAAATGAAACCTCCATGGGAGGAATGCATCCCAACACAAGTCCAATAATAAGGAAAAGCCGCAAAAGACTTCGGTTGGCATTGAGTACAAAGACTGAAAAGAAAGGCATTGAGAGATAAATGAGCAGTAAAGGTACAAAGAACCACATGAAACCGTTGAAATCAAAAAGTATAAATTTTTCAACGATGTTGGGCTATGTTTCCATAGCTTCTCCTTTTATGTGGATGGACACCAAGTATTTTAGCATGTATAATATATTCCATGTCAACAGTGGAATGCCTAATCGTTTGATCCTTCGTGAATAAAATAGTTTTACCCCCCCCCATTTCACTATTGTTAACACTCAAAGAAGGCCTTATCAGCGTAAATCCGGATATCATGAAGAAAACGTTTACAGGCCATAAGAAAAAGCTATGGGTGAATAAGCCTACAAACCATTCATAGCTGGGTGTACCTGAAAAATGATGGATTTGGCCATTGGTACTGTGGAGCAATAATACTCCTGCGCATGCAACTATGTTAAGCGCGTCTATCCATGTAAGTCGTTTTTTGCTTATCATTTTTATGATTCTATTTCTTGTCTCAGATACTCTAAGCTCTCCTTAATCTCGTGTTCTATAATGGGATTCACCTTATTATAGTTTATCCTCTGTTGCCAACCGGCATCGTTGTGTTGGTGGTAAATCTTATAAAACAACCCGTAGCGGGAGAGAATGTCATACATACGGGTATTTTGCGACCCTGTTTCAGTGTCGGCATTCTTTAATGCATGGACAAATTCCTTCTGGAATTTCAGCGCAAATACTGTGGCATGGAAAGAGTCCATGCAAACATAAGAAGCATGTCTTAACAGGTATACCCATTCGTAAGGACCGCCATCTTTATAAAGCCTTCCGCCACCATAATTTAAAGGACGGTTATAGCACTCTAACGTGATGACTTCAGATATGCCCGTAAAACGTTTCACGTCTTGCACCATCTGCTCATATACATCTTTGCGTTTCTCTCCCACGAAATAGCAGAAAATGTATCGTTCCGGCACCTCAAACTCAAGTTCTGCATGCTCGCCAAAATTCTCCCATTCTTTGGCTGAAAGCAAGTAGGTAGGATCTACCACCAACTGTACATCGGTACGCCCAAGCATTGTATTAAGCAACTCAACCGACCGTTGTTCCCTTACACCAATATACTGAAATTTGCTCAAAGCTTTCGCCATGCGATCCTTAATTTTAGGATGAATATCAGGTTGTGATATACTCGAAGAGTAGGCGATGCATTTCGTGCCATCTTGCACGAACTCCAGAAACATCATTGGATTATATCCTCCACAGTATGGATTCCATATTTGGTCACTGCCCGTAACGAACAAGTCTGCATCCTCTACTACAGCCTTGTAATCTGAAGCTGTGAAAAGTCTGCGCATGTGGAAATTATCATCAATAAATGTAAACTTATAGACTTTTCTTTTTTGGCAATTACCGTAATACCAGTGTTTGGCTACCCATCGGTAACACCGTAAGCGGCTCAGTATGCCAAGCAATCTATGGTTAGGCAAATTGAGAACAACTGGTGCAGGCTGGCCTTTGCTTGTTTCTATTGCTGTTTTGCGGGCTTTTAATTGCTCAATTTGCTTTTCTGAGAGTAATGTTTTCAGTATTCGTTTGGCTGTTTTTATCGCAAATCGCTTCGGCGTAAGAGGTGGAACCTCCCGTCGGTTGTATATAAACTCCACATCATGTCCCATCTTGCGCAATACATAATTCAAGGCGTAGGACTGCAGACAGGTGCCGAAATTGGGGTGCGGAGCAAAAGTTACTAACTTTATTTTCATAGAGGTCAATATGTTATTGCTTACTTCTCCAATTGATATTTGTTCGTATGATCTTTGCAGGATTTCCCGCTACAATGCAATTTGCAGGAATATCTTTAGTAACAACAGAATTGGCGGCAACCACCGAATTATTGCCAATGGTCACTCCTTTTAATATCATGGCACGATAACCAATCCAGACGTTGTCACCGATGGTAACTGGTTTTGCTGTACGATAAGCAGTTTCTTCTATATAGTGTCCATCATAATCTCTGATGACAGCCTCCCTTGCTATATGGGCATTCTTTCCTATTATCACTCGTTTTGCGCATGTAATGGTTACACCTTCATTGATAAAACCACCATTGAGAATAAGTTTGCCAGAATGGGTAATCCATATATTTGTATTTTCGCTCATTGCGAAGTTTCCATTCACTTCCAATGTTGTCCATTTGTCCATTTGCAGTTTGGTAACATTGGGTGAGCCAATTACCCTGCGTCCAGCCATTACAAACTTCGCGTTGAGGCATATCTTTGCCGTGGCATCTGTTTGTATATGAGATCCTCTGTATATAATCCATTTACCGCCATTTCGCTTAACATTACATTTCATAAAATTATACCATATCATTTTAAGCACACTCATTGGTGATAATTGACGTACGCAATTCTTGTATTTCACCAAACGTTTCTTTACTTTGGTTGTGAAAAAAAGCCCTACTGGGTCTATATACTTCTTCACTACATAGCGATATCCCTTGGTATGCAAGTCTGCGTAAAATTCCTTACGCAATTCCTCAGACCATCCTAATGAAGGGTCATAAGGTTGTATCAAGTGAATATTGCGATTGGTTGCATCAGCCAATGTGAATTCTTTGAGGAACAGCTTTTCTTTGACCTGTTGGAGTAAGTCAAGTCCACGTTGGTTATTCACAATCACCACAGAATAGCCTTTCCCTCTTTCAGGCACAGGATTCATAAGTCTATCTATTCCCCAAAAATCACCAAGAGAGATGTCCGCATAACGTGGAAATCCTTTGAAAGGACATTCAAAACATGAAGGGCGTACTGTGAAGCCAGTTTCCAGGAAAGCGGTCATATAAGAATCATATTTCTTATTGCGTAAGTACACCTTTCCGTTTTCAAACTCTATTCTTGTAGCCAATTGCCCCCATGGATGATTGTTGTCTTTATACTTAAATTTCACGGATTTAACCTTGGACCTATATCTTCTTTCTAGGTCATTCAAATATTCCTTAAAAAACAATGGAGAACTAACACCTTTGCAGATAAAATCGCAAGTGTAAAGATTATCATAAGACTTCCGCAGATAATTGAGTACCCCCGCAACTTGACAAGGAGTAGAGCAGAAAAACACCTTTTCTCCAGCTATAAGTAGTTCTTTGATTTCTCTATAAAGATGTTTGGGGTCACTTTGCAAGTATTTGCTGCTTCTAATAAGTGGCAACAAACTCTTGTCCTTTGTGACAATGCCTTTAAGCTCAAATTGCTCACCATATATGGCACCTGCCACGTATGCACCTTCATCAAAAAAACTTTCCGCTAACACGGAGAACAGACCGCCCGAAGTACTGTCAATTCTTGTATAATCGTCCAATGCGTAAGAAGCAAATACCTTTGGAACTGTCCAATTCTCTACACATGCTTCTTTGACATGGATTTGTGGACAAACCTTTTCACACATGCCACAATCAATGCATATTTCTTTGTCAACAACAGGATATAGAAATCCTTCTTCATCTCTATCCATGTTAATACATTGCTTGGGACATACCTCGCTACAAGCTCTGCATCCACAGCATTTTGTTTTATTAAATATTTCTATCATACTAATCTACACCTTTTTATCTTGATAGTCTTTTTACCTCATGTGCTAAAAGTTTTGCTGTAGACAGTGCATTTTCCCCAACATGTCTATATATTTCATAGATAAATCTATCTTTTCTATGATGAAAATTTAAGTAGTCTACAAACCCATACCTTCTACCTGTCACATATCTCACTAATTTGTCTATTCTACCATCATATTTATAATCTATACCGCTTAAGTAAGCATTCTTTTTATAATAATCTATTGTTGTAGATAATCCCTGACATAATGAGATGCTATGTCTATAATCAGGTATGCTCTTCTTCAATTTTGAATTGTCAAATACAGCATCTAAAGCCCTGTCTCCAATGAGAAAATCCTTATAACATGGGAGAACTTTTGAGATTATCTCTGTAGGAATGGATATGATATTATTCTTGTCTTTACCAAGAATTTCATACAAGGTTTCTAACATTTCTCGCCATGTACATACTTGCTCTCCAACTAAATTAATGTCTTCCCCATACACGTTATCATTCAAATAGAGTTGAACAAAATTATAGGCAAAATCTTTTGTGTGAGTCAATGTACATCGTGCTCTTCCATCATCCCATAAAAACATCGGCTTATTGTTCAGTATTCTCGCAACAATAGTCCAATGGTATCTTGCTAAGGGCGCTATCCCAAACGGAATTCTTGTGTTTCCATATGTGATATATGGACGTACTATCGTAAATTTGCACTGAGCGTCATTTCCATTACGAATAAGCCACTTCTCGCATTCATATTTCCCTATACTATAAGGTAAATTTAAATTAGGCTTAGGACTGTTTTCAAGAAGGATTCCATCTTCTTTATTCCTGCGGAAAACACATGCCGATGATATAAATATATACTGAGTACATTTATTCTTGAAATAATCAAAGGTTGTTTGCAAGTCACTTTCCTTATAGGACAAGAAATCCACAATGACATCAAAGGTCTTAGTCCTGATTTTTTGCTTTACATCATTGATGTCTCGAATATTAGCTTTATATAATGTAACATTTTCAGGTATCTGTTCCGTGTGGTTTCCTCTATTTATTACGCTCACTTCATAACCACATTCGAGACTTCTTTCAAGTATATCTGTACTTAACACTCCTGTTCCACCAATCATTAGTATTTTCATAATTGCAATATTTTGCTCTTTATCATTTCAATAATTTTACGTCTTTGATGTCTTTCTATCCCAACATACAATACAGACAGTAACACGATAGCAATAACTAAAACAACCAGCAATCCATACTGCCAATAATTGTATGACAAAAAATAAGCGAGTAACAACGAAGGCGCAAATGCAACAATTGTTACTTTACCACAAGGTATGAGTACACATTTGATATCTCTCCATGAGTAATTAGCCAATTTAATGAGGAGTATAGGCTTGATCACCAAAGCCAGTACTAATGCCATGATTACGCCCGCATAAGAAAGAAACTCCGGAGAACAACCCAACTTGAATGCCACATAAACGACAGGAAACTGTAATGCCAAAACAAACGGACTTATCAATGCATTTTCTTTCACTCTGCCACAGGCGTATAGACCTGTATAAAAGCAGGTATCGAGCGTACTGAAAAGACTTTGGATTACTATCAGTTGCACAAAAATGAGTGTATAAGGAGGCACTGTAACCAACCAAAGTTTCAATAACGGTTCTGCCACTACATAAATGGGCAGACTCAGCAGGAGCATCAGATAAAAAGAGTATTTTGTCGTGTTTATGGTTAACTCCTTTGATTCTTCCGTATTGCCAGCGGCATATAATTTCACTATTTGTGGGTTTGCCGCCAACTTAAAATTATTTACAAATTGAAGAGCCGCATTATTTACCTGAAGCGATATGGCTCGTGCTGCGACCAACTTCGGTCCAAAAAACATCTGTTAGAGTGTTTTTTTTTCC
>ERZ780060.836-NODE-836-length-11537-cov-2.908465_pt1 | contig 11537 bp, 10 predicted proteins | sample MGYA00511176_ERZ780060 | MGnify/ENA primary metagenome ERZ780060 (study PRJEB29588, sample SAMEA2148374) | human gut metagenome | biome: human gut; feature: human-associated habitat; material: faeces | place: Denmark | collected 2008/2010 ... | reverse complement strand
ATTAAATTCCTCCATCCTCACATCACATATAACTGATTTTTTCGCGCTAAGAAAACGCTTAGCTGGGATGACCTCTGTAGGCTGCAGCACTGCAGAGGGAACATCTTGCATTCAAAAATAGAAGTATTATTTGTTGAATTTTGGAGATGTGCAATATTTTGCAGTTTGATGTTTTTATAAAAAGACAAGTTGTCAGACAGCTTTCATCCCTAGTGCAGGAGCAACCGTAAGGGCGAAATACGGGCAGGATGCGAATTTCCAATTGCGGCTGAAAGATGCCTCACTGTCGGTGCGCAAAACACATCATAATACTGTAAAACCTGCACAAAGAGCAGCGGCATAAAAATTGGTTTATTTTTTTAATCTTACTGCTTCAAAACGGAAGGATAATGGAGTAAAATTAAGTTGAATGCAAGAAAAAGTTTATTATTGTTCGAAATGCTTAAAAATACTTGAAAAATCAAAGAATTCTACGTAGAATGGTTAAAAAATGTTCCGAGTTCGCGTTGAGGCTTTGACACAGTGCTTTCTGCTTTAAGAACATAATAGACCTTCTGACTACTAAAGGAGGATTTTTTATGGACAGCATCGATGCTCAATTGCTTCGGATTTTGGCAGAGGACGCACGCTGCTCTGCGACTGACATCTCAAAAAAGGTCAATCTATCCATACCAGCAGTCAACAAACGGATTTCCAGGTTGCGCGAAAACGGCATAATCGAGCGATTCACGATTCAATTGAATCCACAGAAGATTAACAGTTCTGTCCAGGCATTTGTAATGCTTGTTGTTGATCAGTATTCAAGGGTAAACGAACTACTTGAGTTTGTAAATGCAAAAGAGAACATCGTTGACTGTTATGCGATTACAGGAGAGTATGACTATCAGTTGAGACTGTACGCAAGGGATATTACAGAACTGGAAAGCATCTTACTCGAACTCAAAGGAAAAAAGTGTGTTTCCAAGAGCCATACGATCTTTGTGCTGATGGAACACAAACACATGCTGGGACCCTTCACCACCTAGCCTGTCAGATTCCGAGCACAATCAGAACTGTCGCCGGACCGGTCTTTCCGCTTTCACTCAGCTTTTGGGTAGGACGGTAGGATTGGGAAGTATAGTACTCCGTAGAACGCCCGATGATGATACCCACTATCAGGCCCACTATCACGGAACAGGAAATCCACAGCCAGTTGTCCAGCTTCAGCAGCCAAAGGATAAAGAAAGTCGCAACGACTATCAGTACAGAACTGAGATTGGTACCGAGAGCCAGCGAGTTCAGCAAGTCCTTCATCTTTGCATTCTCTTTGGTGCGCACGGAAAAGATACCGATAATGGAAAGCAATATTCCGACGGCTGCAATCAGCATCGGAGCGATGACGGCCTTGAACTGCATCAGCGTATCACCCGAGTGTATAAAAGCGGCAGCACCGAGGGCAGCCGTAGCAAGGATAGAACCGCAATAACTTTCGTACAAATCAGCCCCCATACCTGCCACGTCGCCTACATTGTCGCCTACATTATCTGCAATCGTGGCAGGGTTGCGCGGGTCGTCTTCGGGGATACCGGCTTCCACCTTGCCCACAAGGTCGGCACCCACGTCGGCGGCTTTTGTATAGATGCCTCCACCCACACGTGCAAACAGTGCCTGCGTGGAAGCGCCCATACCGAAAGTCAGCATGGTAGTGGTAATGATGCAGAGTTTATGGGTGGGTGTCATCACATCCTCCGGAATCACTGCATTCAGCAACAAATACCAGAAAGATATATCAAGCAGACCAAGGCCAACCACGACCAGTCCCATCACCGCACCGCTGCGGAAAGCCACTCGCAATCCGGCATTCAGCGAACTGCGGGCTGCATTGGCAGTACGCGCCGAAGCGTATGTAGCCGTCTTCATGCCCAGAAAGCCGGAGAGTCCGGAGAAGAATCCTCCGGTAAGGAAAGCAATCGGCACCCAGGAGTTCTGCACCCCGAATCCGTATGCCATAACAGAGAAAAGGATAACCAGTCCCAGAAACACCCAACCCACAATCTTGTATTGTTGGCGAAGGTAGGACATGGCACCTTTGCGCACAGCAGCAGCAATCTTAATCATCTGAGGAGTACCCTCACTCTCTTTCATCATTTCATGGTGGAAATACCAGGCAAAGCAAAGTGCCAGAACGGAAGCGGCCGGAACCAGCCAGAAAAGTAATTGGTCCATAGCATGATTCGTATTAAAAGGTTGAACGAAAGCCTAAAAGTATTGATTTGAAACGAAATAAGCAAATAGGCAGCCCTTTTTCTTGTTTTTTTGTATTTAATGAAAAAAATAGAGCATGAAATAGATAAATATTACAAGTTTTATAATACCTTTGTAACGGATTAACAAGCTAAATACAAAGGGATTATGAAACTTATCAGCTCTAAGCTTACATGCAAAATGATGGTTTGTACATTATGCAGCATTATGATGGCATTCCTATTCATGGGATGCGAACGCGACGTCTACAATCCCAATAATGGGAAAGACGATGAAAAGACTCCCAACTCTTTTGATTTTTCCACAACATCTTCCATCCAAGTCAATGTAAAGTACGATGTCCCCGAAGGTTATAAAGTACTTTTTGAAATCTATCTTGAAAACCCGTTCACCATCGACAAAAACGGTCAGATAATGAAACGCACAGACTTGAAACCGGTCATCAGACGCATGACGGACGGCAACGGTGCATATAACGGCAAGGAAATCATCAGTTCGGATTATGGAGACGAAGCATATATCTATACTTCCTATATAGGTGTGCCCAACATCTTCAAGACAGTTATTGCAGAAAATGCCATCACTGCCTATATAAAATGGGATACAGCCGATGACAGTCCGCAAACACGGGCAGGTTGGCAGGCACCCAAAGGATACCATACATTGGGAACATGGAGCATAAGAGGATATCCTAATTATTTAGATAAAAACAATAATATTACAATTCCCGGTGATGTATTGACAATTATCAACAAGACCTTGACAGAAGGAGGCACATGCCCGGAACAATACCGGCAAAGTATAGATTTCGAAATCAATGACCCGCAAGGACGTGATGCAGAAGTGTATGTCCGGATGATTGGAGGGGGCAGCGGTGCAGCAAGTGCCTTCGGTTATTATTGCTACAAGACAGGTGCATCTTTAAGTGAAATCAAAAAAGCTCCCAAATGTATTGTTTTCCCAAATACTCTGATGGATGATTATTACAATAAAAGAGCTTCCGGACTAAAAGGCGGTGAAAGTGTAAAGCTTCACTACATAGACTCCAACGGAGTGGACCAAGGTACCGTGTTTCCCAATGGAGTAAAAATCGGATGGTTCCTATTGAACGACAGTTTCTATGGCGGAAACAGTACCCCCTTCTACTCTACTACAGAGCTGAATGAAGACAACCGTACACATACAGCCGCATTCCGTATCGATGATTTTATTGTGTTATCATTCGAGGACTGGACAGACGAGGATTACAACGATAGCCAGTTCAATGTATGGTCTAATCCCATAGAAGCCATCACCAATCCGGATATTCCTGATCTTAAGCCTGGCAGTGGTGATGAGGATAAGAAATACAGTCTGGAATACAAAGGAATCGTCGCTTTCGAAGACTGCTGGCCCAACAAGGGTGACTATGATTTGAATGATGTCATTGTAAGATACCAGTCCGTATTGAATTTTAATAGCAACAATCAGGTTCTTTCTACAGAAGATACCTATGAGTTGCTTTGGTCCGGCGCCACCTTCAAAAATGGTTTCGCTTACCAACTGAATACAGAACGCAGCAATACCTCAACCGAAATGCTGGCAACCTCCACAACATTCAACGGACAAGGACTGGATGCAGACCTTTCCAAAGCAACCGTCAATGTATTCCTAAGCGCAGTCAATGTAACAGAAGGAAATAGAAAAACCGCCACATATAAGATAAAAAACACCTTCAAGAGCCCATTGCCCCATGAGACGCTTGGAGTTCCTCCTTACAATCCGTTCATCATGGTACACGACGGATTGGGAAAACCACGCACAGAAGTGCATCTGGTGAATTATCCTCCGACCGAAAAGGCAGACATGACTTTGTTCCATACTGGAGAGGATTTATCTTCTGTACCGACAAGCTATTATATAGCCAACGGCAATTATCCTTTTGCTATCCATTTAAGCGGAGCAACAAGCTTCAATACTCCTGAAAGCCATCCGATAGACAAGAGCTTTGAACATTTTATGGATTGGGTCAATTCCAATGGAGCAAATTATAAGGACTGGTACAAATAACCGATAAAAGAAACTATTTATAAAGAAATGGCAGCCATTCATCAGGCTGCCATTTCTTGTATCTTCCTATATTGAATACTTAAAGCAAGCTTATTCCACCGTTACTGCCGTACCGCAGGCTGTAACCATCAGCATACTGCCGCTGCCTCCTACTGTTTCATAATCAAGGTCAACGCCAATCACGGCATTGGCTCCCATGGCTCGGGCATTATCCTGCATCTCGCGCAAAGCAGTCTCCTTGGCTTCGCGTAGCACTTCTTCATAAGAACCGCTTCGCCCACCCACCACGTCGCGAATACTGGCAAAGAAATCGCGGAATACATTGGCACCGATAATTGTTTCACCGGAAACGATGCCATAATAGCGGGTGATGCGTCCACCCTCAATAGTCGGAGTTGTTGTTACTAACATAATCTGTTTTTTTAAAGTTACTTATATAGTTAGACGCTGGCATATAAGGGAAAGTTGCAACGAAGAGTGAAAAAATTGTCAGAACATCCGGCTGACACGAACTATACCTGCCACCAGCACATCTATCTCCTCCCGGGTATTGTAAAGCCCGAAAGATGCACGCACCGTTCCCTCTATGCCAAGACGCTGCATCAATGGTTGGGCACAGTGATGTCCCGTGCGTACGGCAATGCCAAGACGGTCGAGCAATGTACCCATATCAAAATGATGGATATCACCTACCAGAAACGATATGACACTACCCTTGTCTTCTGCCTCGCCGAAGATACGCATACCGGGAATCTCTTTCAGCCGTTGCATGGCATACTGGGTCAATTCGTGTTCATAGGCGGCAATCTTGTCCATCCCAACCAGCGAAACGTAGTCCAAAGCTTTGGCAAGTCCGGTAGTACCGATATAATCCGGCGTACCGGCTTCAAACTTGAAGGGCAATTCATTGAAGGTAGTCTTTTCAAAAGATACATGCTGAATCATCTCTCCACCGCCCTGATAGGGAGGTATCCTATCCAGCCACCCCTCTTTACCATAAAGCACCCCTACCCCCGTAGGACCATACACCTTGTGCGCGGAGAAAACGAAGAAATCGGCATCCAGATCCTGCACATCTACCGGCATGTGGGGAATGGACTGGGCACCGTCCACAAGCACCGGAACACCCTGCTCATGGGCAAAAGCAATCATCTCCTTGACGGGATTGACCGTACCCAGCACATTGGAAACATGCGCCACACTGACAATCCTGGTACGTTCGGAGAACAACTGCCTATATTCGTCCAATAAGAGTTCGCCCTTGTCATTCATCGGAATCACCTTGATGGTAATTCCACGCTTGGCGGCAAGCAGCTGCCAGGGAACAATGTTGCTATGGTGTTCCATCACAGAAAGAATCACCTCATCCCCCTCCTGCATAAATTCCTCACCAAAGCTGGAGACAAGCAGGTTGATACTCTCCGTCGTACCACGGGTGAAGACAATCTCATTCGTGCTGCGAGCATTGATGAAACGTCTCACCGTCTCACGCGAGGCCTCGTGCAGCTCTGTAGCCTGCTGCGACAGGAAGTGCACTCCGCGATGCACATTGGCATTCACCGAATAATATTCGTCCGTAATGGCATTTACTACCTGGCGAGGTTTCTGCGTAGTCGCGCCGTTGTCCAGATAGACCAACGGCTTGCCATATACCTCACGGGAAAGGATAGGGAAATCAGCTCGAAGCCTCTCCCCCAGCCCCTCTCCCATAGGGAGGGGAGCCAAGATACTACTCTTATTTATATCGTTGTTCATAATGAATCGAAATTATAAGCTATCACTTGCAGATGGCGCACCCCTGGCATTTGTTCAGTTCCCCCCGGAAACGCTTCTCTACCAGCAGATGCAGACGGTCTTTCAAAGCATCCAAACGGATGGTGTCGATAACTTCGTTGACAAAAGCGAACATCAGCAGCAGGCGCGCCTCGCGCACCGGGATACCACGCTGCCGCATATAGAAGAGAGCGCTTTCATCGAGCTGCCCCACCGTAGCGCCGTGACTGCACTTCACGTCATCTGCATAAATCTCCAGCTGAGGCTGGGTGTACATATGTGCATCTCGGGTGGCACAAAGATTGCGGTTGGTCTGTTGCGAACTGGTGTGCTGTGCGTCAGGGCGCACTAAAACCAGACCGGCAAAGGCACCTACAGCCTGCTCGTCAAGGACATACTTATAAAGCTCATTGCTGGTACAGTTGGGCACGGCATGGTCGATTGTCGTATGATTGTCCACATGCTGATTCTTGTCTGCAATGGCCATACCGCACAGATTCAGCTCCGCATGTTCACCGGCAAGCGTCACACAGGTTGTATTCCGTGTAGTTCCGTTGTGCAAGGTCATACCATTCAGCAATACATTACTATTGGCTTCCTGCCTTACATACATATTGCTGATACGTACCGTACTGGTGTGTGTCTCTTCGAGTTCATAAAAATCGAAAATGGCATTCTCACCGGCAAAGATTTCTATCACCTGCGTTGCCAGGAAGTTCACGCCGTCCATCGCATGGTCACACACCAACAAGCGGGCTTGTGCACCCTCCTCCAGAATAATCAGCACACGGCGGTTCACCATAAAATTGACGTCACCACGCAGGATATTCACCAGCTGAATAGGTTTCTCTACCACCACGTTCTTAGGAACATAAAACAGAACGCCGTCTTGTGCAAAAGCGGTGTTGAACGCCGTCACCCCATCCTCTGCCGTATCAGCCAACTTGCCATAATATTTCTTCACCAAATCGGGATGTTTCTCGGCCACCTCCTTCAGGCTGCCGAAGATAACCCCTTCAGGCAGATGGGACTTAGGCAAAGCCCTGCCATAAAAAGCATCGTTCACCACAAAATAAAGAGCAGTGCTCATATTGGGAACATCGCACTTGAACACTTCATAAGGATTCACCGGAATTTCCAACCGGTTCAAGTTCAAGCCATAATCCGGCTCAAAGAACTTGCTGATATCCGTATATTTGTATTTCTCCTCCTTACGGGTGGGAAAGCCCAAGCGCTCAAAGTCAGCAAAAGCAGCGGCACGCGGCGCATTCAGCACCTCGGCACTATGCCGGCATATCATCGCCTCCGTTTGGGAGAAAAGGTCTATGTATTGTTGCTCTACACTCATGTTTTCAGATTATGAGTTTATAATTCACCTGCTTCTTTCCTTATCCAATCGAAGCCACGTGTTTCAATCTCCTTCGCCAATTCCGGTCCACCGGTCTTTACGATACGTCCACCCAGCAGTACATGTACCGTATCGGGTTTGATATAGTCCAACAACCGCTGGTAGTGGGTAATGACCATAGCACTGGTTTCCGCAGTCTTGAGTTTGTTGAAACCGTCGGCCACAATACGCAAAGCATCCACATCCAATCCGGAATCCGTCTCGTCCAAAATAGCAAAAGTCGGTTCCAACATCGCCATCTGGAATATCTCGTTACGCTTCTTTTCACCGCCGCTGAAACCTTCGTTCACGCTACGGTTGGCCAGCTTGTTGTCCAACTCCACAATGGCACGCTTCTCGCGCATCAGCTTCAGGAACTCACTGGCCGACAAAGCAGGCAGATGGCGGTACTTGCGTTGCTCATTCACAGCCGCACGCATGAAGTTCACCATCGACACGCCCGGAATCTCTACCGGAGCCTGGAAAGAAAGAAAGATTCCTTCATGTGCACGGTCCTCAGGACTCATGGCAAGCAAGTCCTTGCCATTAAAGGTGATGGAGCCGCGCGTCACTTCGTAAGCAGGATGGCCAACCAACACATTACTCAACGTACTTTTACCAGCACCGTTCTGTCCCATCAGTGCATGTACTTCTCCATCACGTATGGTCAAGTTGATGCCTTTCAATATTTCTTTGCCATTGATGCTGGCATGCAGGTCTTTTATCTCTAACATCTTTATATTTACTATTTGACTATTTACAATTTACTATTTATAAATCACCCCACGCTTCCTTCCAGCGAAATGGCAAGCAATTTCTGCGCTTCTACGGCAAACTCCATCGGAAGTTTATTCAAAACCTCTTTGGCATAACCGTTCACAATCAGCCCCACGGCATCTTCCGTAGAAATACCGCGCTGATTGCAGTAGAATATCTGGTCCTCACTGATTTTGCTGGTAGTGGCCTCATGCTCCACGATGGCCGTTTCATTGTGAATATCCATGTAGGGGAAAGTATGCGCGCCGCATTTGTCACCAAGTAGCAAGGAGTCGCACTGGCTGTAATTACGAGCATTGTCCGCTTTCTGTGCCACGCGCACCAAGCCGCGGTAAGAGTTTTCGCTCTTTCCGGCAGAAATGCCTTTGCTCACAATGGTGCTCCGGGTATTCTTGCCCAGATGAATCATCTTTGTTCCCGTGTCTGCCTGCTGATGGTTATTGGTTACTGCCACACTATAGAACTCCGCTGTCGAATTGTCGCCGGAAAGGATGCAAGACGGATACTTCCAGGTAATGGCCGAACCTGTTTCCACTTGTGTCCAAGACAGTTTACTGTCCACCCCTTTACAATGGCCACGCTTCGTCACAAAGTTATAGACACCACCCCGGCCCTCGGCATCACCGGGATACCAGTTCTGCACGGTGCTGTATTTCACTTCTGCACGGTCGTGCACCACAATTTCCACAATGGCCGCGTGCAACTGGTTCTCGTCACGCATCGGAGCCGTACACCCTTCCAGATAAGAAACGTACGAATCATCATCCGCCACAATCAAGGTTCTTTCGAACTGCCCCGTATTGCGGGCATTGATGCGGAAATAGGTGGACAACTCCATCGGACAGCGTACCCCCTTCGGGATATAGACAAAAGAACCGTCGGAGAACACCGCCGAGTTCAGTGCCGCAAAGAAGTTGTCACGATAAGGCACCACCGAACCGAGATATTTCTGTACCAAGTCGGGATGCTCGCGCACGGCCTCGCTGAATGAGCAGAAGATGATTCCTTTCTCCATCAGCGTCTCCTTGAAGGTAGTCTTTACAGACACCGAGTCCATAACGGCATCCACAGCCATACCGCTTAACGCCATCTGCTCTTCCAGCGGAATGCCCAGCTTATTGAAAGTCTTTATCAACTCAGGGTCCACCTCATCCATACTCTTCGGACCCTCCTTCTTCTTCGTAGGGTCAGCATAGTAGGATATGGCCTGATAATCTATTTCGGGAATGCGGAGATGTGCCCAGGTAGGCATCTCCAACGTCAGCCAGTGGCGATATGCCTTCAGGCGGAACTCCAGCAACCATTCCGGTTCTCCCTTCTTCTCAGAGATAAGCCGCACTACATCTTCATTCAGCCCGCGCTCAATGATGTCTGTATGCACGTCGGTCGTGAAACCGTACTTATACTTCTCCTGAGTGAGTTCCTTTACATATTTATTGGGTTCTTCTTGTTGCATCACTTCTATAATTACAAATTATGAATTACAAAATCACGGCTCACGGTATCAGTCAAAGTCTCCGTTTACAATCTGCTCCGTAACCGCCTTTGCCGCGGGAAAGAATATCTCGGCAAACTCTTCCATAGGATAATATAACACTGATTCTTTCTTTTTTGTTTTGCTAATCAGCGTATTGTCTCCATCTATAAATTCGATGACACCAATCAGCAGGCTCGTCAGCAGGAGGTACTTCAAAGCTCCTAGACCGGCCCCCAACCAATGATTGAGCCAACCCAGCGAGACGGCCTCCATTGCCCGGGTCAGCAGAGAAGCCACCAGGGAGAAGAGCAAAGGAACAGCCAGCCAGATGAGGACAAATGCCAGTACTTGCGCCACTGTCATAGAGTCCGTCAACGTGGGGCACAGCTTCGCTGCCAACGAGGCATACAACGCCTTTGCCGCCAGCAGACCGACAATCAGCCCCAGCAAAGAGGCCAATTGCTTCACAAAACCTTTCATGAAGCCGATGATTGTGCCCAAGCCGAAAACAGCCAATATGATGATATCTATAATTGCCATAAAATTAATGTACCAATGTGCAAATGTGCTAATGTGCTAATATGCAAATATGCTAATGGGGCAATGAGCAAATAGCTAATATGCAAAATGTGCCAATTGCCCTGCGGCATTTTCTGTACGCGCAGCCAATTGGCACATTAGCATATTTGCACATTATTCAATTATAATGTTTGCTTCACTTCTATTTCTTCGTAAGATTCGATAATATCGCCCACCTTGATGTCGTTGCAGTTTGTCAGGCTGATACCGCACTCGAAGTTGGTACCTACCTCCTTCACGTCGTCCTTGAAGCGCTTCAGGGCATTGATGGCACCTGTAAAGATTACGATACCGTCGCGTATCAAGCGGGCCTTGTCGCTGCGTTTCACCTTTCCGGTCTTGACCATGGCACCTGCCACCAGTCCCACCTTCGTGATGTTGAACACTTCGCGCACCTCGATAGTTGCCGTTATCTGCTCCTTCAATGTCGGTGCCAGCATACCTTCCATGGCAGCCTTCACCTCTTCGATGGCATCGTAGATGACGGAGTACTTGCGGATATCCACACCCTCCTGCTCTGCCATCTTGGCGGCAGCACCCGAAGGACGTACCTGGAAACCGACGATAATCGCATCCGAAGCGGCAGCCAGCGAGACATCCGATTCGGAAATCTGACCGACACCCTTGTGGATTACGTTTACCTGCACCTGCTCCGTAGACAGCTTGATTAAAGAGTCGCTCAACGCTTCCACAGAACCGTCCACGTCACCCTTCACAATCACGTTCAGCTCATGGAAGTCACCCAGCGCCAGACGGCGACCCACTTCGTCGAGCGTCAGCATCTTCTGCGTACGCAGACCTTGTTCACGCTGCAACTGTTCGCGCTTGTTGGCAATCTCGCGTGCTTCCTGCTCCGTTTCGATTACGTGGAACGTGTCGCCAGCAGCAGGTGCACCGTTCAAGCCCAATATCAGGGCAGGTGTAGAAGGACCAGCCTCCTGCATGCGCTGGTTACGCTCATTGAACATAGCCTTCACCTTACCGTAGCTGGTACCCGCCAGCACGATGTCGCCCATCTTCAAGGTACCGTTGGAAACGAGTACCGTAGCCACATAGCCACGACCCTTATCCAATGAGGACTCGATAATGGAACCGGTAGCACGGCGGTTCGGGTTTGCTTTCAGCTCCAGCATTTCTGCTTCGAGCAGCACTTTCTCCATCAACTCGGGTACACCGATACCCTTTTTGGCAGAGATATCTTGCGACTGATACTTACCGCCCCACTCTTCCACCAGGAAGTTCATGGCAGCC
>ERZ780060.814-NODE-814-length-11723-cov-3.309136_pt1 | contig 11723 bp, 20 predicted proteins | sample MGYA00511176_ERZ780060 | MGnify/ENA primary metagenome ERZ780060 (study PRJEB29588, sample SAMEA2148374) | human gut metagenome | biome: human gut; feature: human-associated habitat; material: faeces | place: Denmark | collected 2008/2010 ... | reverse complement strand
ATTTCTGCGTTTGTCCAGCGAACCACACGTGGGGAGAGGTAAATCGGCTTCGGAAAAGTTGGGTCTTCTTTGACAAGATTCCAGACAGTCGAAATACCGATGTTGCAAGCCGCAGCGACTTGCTTGACGTCACACATCAATGTGCCAAGCTCTCCACTGTCTCTTTCCAAACGTTTCTTCATGTTCTTCCTCTGGAGGGGACAAAGCCCCTCCGCTTTTATTAGATGTAAACCGGCAGACCGGTCTTTTCCTTCAACTCTTTGACTGCCCAATCACGAGCGGCAATGAACATTTCTTCGAGACCCTGAATGTCGTAGAAGAAGTAGACTTGACCGTCTCGGATACGGAATCGAAGCTTTGCTTCCACTTGGAACTCGGGGAACCCTTCATAAAGCTGTAAGACGATCGGGAAGCGTTCAAAAAGCTTCAACAGTTGCTTTGTGCCGTCGTCTGATTCGCGCTCGAGGCTCACAGACACATCGCCGTTCTGAATATTGACCTTTCGAGAGAAGCGGTCGCTCTTTGAGTCTTGGAGCGTCGTGATAAAGTTAAAGAGTTCCATTTGCGACGGGTACAGCTTCCGATCTTCTTCTCGACAACGGATGTCGTTCAGGTGCTTGTCGATAAATAGAGCGAATTCGGCCTGGTCCATTCCTTCTTCGTCGTATTTCAGCCAGTCTCTTGCGCGTTTCGTGAAGTAACCATCAAAAACGAAAATAAAGTCGGTTCTCCATTCCGGATTGCCATTACGGCAATCCTTCGCAAAAGCGGCGAACTTAAAATCGTTGTACTTTTGATGCTCGTTCAGGCGCGTGTAAATAGCTGCTTCTTCTTTATCGAGACGAGTTGCGCAGACGTCAATAAACGAAGCGAAGTTTTTAAGCGTCTCATTCAGTCGAATTCTGGTCGGCTTCTTCAGATACTTTTCGTGGTCTTCATAGGTCCCGTGATCATCTCTGATCAGGATCGGGCGACCGTCGAGCATCTCGTAGTGCGGCTCGAAGGGTTTTTGTTGAATCATCATTTCGCTCATGATTGAATTTCTCCTGTTTCTTGGTTAACGATGATCGGAGTGGCTTTCTTAGCAAAGGCCGGAATCACTTCAGGCTTCGGTTGCTCGGTTTTCACTTCCTTGAAGGGGAGGTTGCCTTGGCGCGGGTTTTCGAGCAGGAGATCACCATCCGAGCTCAAGAACATCGTGAATTCGGCGGGCTTCGGCTTGGGGAACTTCGTTTGCACGTCGTGCGTGATCTTGATCATGATCCCTGCGCGATTGACGACCTGACTCAGCTTGAGCTTGAGGTTGATCTCGAAGGAACCGCCGTTTGAGTCGAGAAATTCGACCGCGTCAGCGAGTGCCTGCGTCAGATCTTCATCGAGCGCTCCGGCCGAGATCTGTGGAAGTTGTTGTGAGAAAAGTTTCATTTTTTACCTCTTCAAAAATGGGGTTGGGGTACTTTCCGGCGTTCACGTTCATGGCTCACCAAACGTCTCGCTTTGAGACCTGCCGAATTTCCCCCAATTCGTTATGCAACCATCTTTTGAAGCGTTGCTTCAAAGTGGACCTGGCAATCATTTAAGAATTCGATGCAGCGAGCCTTGGCTGTTTCGAGTTCTTCAGCTGTAGGTTCAAAACGCACAATGAAAATGCGAAGTTCTTTGAACTCCTCGGCGATGCGAGGGTCGTAGTCAACAAAGTCCACCCATGAACGCCCTGTACAAAGTAACTGGACGAGCATTTGAGGCTTGTATTCCTCAGGGACAACGCCAGCCTCTATTCGGGCAATATGGGTGCTTGTTTCGGGGCATTTGATCTCGATAAGGCCATCTTTTCCGACGAGACCGTCAGGAGAAGCCCCGAACCAATCAATTGTCGGATGTCGAACGAAGCCGACCAAGTTGACAATGTTTCCAGTCTCGATCTCGTAGGCTTCGCGTGCCTCATCTTCGTGATCAACTCCCCATTGCATAGCCGGGGATGTGAAACGATTCGACATGTTTTTTGTGAATCGTTCACCAACAATTCGACGAAGTTCGGTGTCGTAGGCGGCGTAGGGTTGTCCCTTCGTGTTGCGAAGGATTGCAGCCTTTGCGACCGATGCTGTCAGACACCCAGCGCGTTCTGCAAACCACGATTCAGTTTGTTGAAGTGGATTTGTCATTGCCGGGCCTCCACTGTGCGAGCGTCATCAGCGGCCTTGGCGACGTTCATCAATCCCTGCGGATAGGCTTGTTTGATCAACTGGCGTTCGTCTTTCGGGATCGAAGCCCAGAACATCGTGTAAGCATCCACGCCCTCTTGAGCCTTTTGGTATGCCAAGGCGATGATCTTTTGTTGTTCGGCGGAGGGTTCGACCTTTTCTGCAGGAGCGTCATTTGGATCAATGCTCTTGCCCTCCATCTCTTCAGCTGTTTCGGCGGCGTTTAAGTCGGGGAATGCTTTGCGAAGTGCCTGGCTTTCAGCGGTTTTTGACAGCATTCCACGGGGGCGCTTGATCCACATCGGAGTCGGTTTGCCAGATTTTGATGTGCTGATCGCTTCTTCAAAGAATTCAGTTGCAGAGAAAACACCAATTTCACCGTTCTTGAGCATTCTGCGTACAGAAACCCTTGCCCATTCTGGAGCCTTGATCTTGATGTTGAACGAGCCTTCTTTTTCCATGCCCGAGAATTCAAACTCAGTCATCGGACCAAACTCGACATCGTCAATGCCTGCAAGCAGACCGCTTTCGGCGGCTTGCGTGCGGTAAAGGTTCAGACCCGGCATGATGACGTCACGGTTCGCACGGAGTTTGCTGTCCCACATCGGGACGATGTGCACGGGCTTTTGGAAGGGATCGAGTCCGCGAGCCTTGCAGTAACTCAGAACCATTGCGATGCTTTCAGGTGCTGCGCCCGGATAAAGGGAGTTCTGAAGAACCGAGATCATCTTTTGCTCGTCAACCAAAGCAATTGCATTTTTCTTTTCTGCCATTTTTGTCTCTCTTGAAATCAGTTGTGGACGTAACCGGAGCCACCGTTTCGAGACGAATAGCGCACGAAGTACCAATTGTTGCGGAACTCGTCATCGATCATGTCGTCGATCTCGTCCTCGTCGTATCCGTCATCTTCAAGCTCCTCACGGATGCACTCTTTTGCTTCTTCTTCAGACATCGGACGACCCGAGAAGTAAGCCTCGATGTCTTCGTCTGTACATCCGTCAGGTAGGTTGTTCAGCCAGTTCATGCTGCCTCCCTTACTCGTTGTCCTTCTTTTCTTCGGCGGTTTCGTCATCGCCATCATTCCCGTGTTTGACGATCACAACGCAGTTCAAAATGCCGTCGTGTTCATCTGCAGAATCGTCCTCATCATCTTCGTCTTCGCCGATCTGGGCGATTTCTTCAGTGGTCAACTCCCACGGGCGGGCAATTTCATCGTCTTCATCGAGCACGCAGCACTCTTCACGCCAAAGCCTGATCGTTGCCTTGCATTCAAGAGTTTTGCCTGGATTGAGCGTGGCGAGAGTGAAATCCACACAGGTCTGTTCGCTGTTGAAACAGACGTAAGCTTTCTTTGTGAGTTGAGCGGCGGAGACTTCATCTGGGCAAACGGAATAGATGAATTGAGCCGCTTTTTGGGTAAGTTTCCAAATCTTCTTTGTCATGGTGAGCCTCTTAAAAAATTAGAATCTGGAGAACCAGAGTTGGATGTCAGGAGAGCACCATGCAAGCCAGAGAACGAAAGCCGACACGAAGACCCATGGACCAAGTTTTTCAATCCAGTCGGTTTTGCGTTCTTTGTCTTGCATGATGTTTCTCCTAGTTTCAAACGTGTTACATAAGCGTAACACCATTTGTTATTTGAATAGTACACAAATAAAACATAAAACGCAACATGCGGTTGCATTATTTTGTTTTGAGATTGCAATAACTGGTTGACGTATGTCAATTAAATGAGCGAATTTGCCGTGGGATTGGTTTGAGAATTTAGATGGAAAGGGAACCGTGACAAAAAGTCACGCTTGGGATAACAAAAAGCCCCGACGTTTTCGTCGAGGCTTGGTACAACAATGAGTGTTAAAGATCTTCAGCTTTGCAATTAATGATGCACCTGCCAACAATGTGCATATTGTCCCTTTCTTCTGCTGGAACTTGGAACGGTTGGTAGTGCGGATTGTCGCTTAGTAGCAAAATAGAGCCGTCAATTTGTCTTTGTATGCGCTTGATAAAAGTATCCTGGCCTGCTTGAATGGCGTAAATGCCATCCGCGGATACGCTTCTCTTCGATGTGTCCACAATAATGAAATCGCCTTCTTTTATAGTAGGCTCCATACTGTCGCCAAAAGCATTGATGATATGCAATTTATAAAGGTTCGCGCTCGGGCAGCGCGAAAGAACCCACTCCTTTGCGACCCTTAGAAGCATTACCATTGAGACCACTGAATTTTCTCTTCCGGCTGGCCAGCATCCTCCTTGAACATCTAATACTGGGATGCTGATCATGTCGTCATTTAACTCAACGGAATCAAACGCGCCGCTTTCTCCAAACATTAAGTAAGCAGGGGGAAGCCTTAAAAATTCAGATAGAGCGACAATTTTGTCCCTTTCCGGCTCCGAGCTCCCGTTTAACCACCGGGCTATCGCTTGTCTTGAAACTCCCACTTTTTGAGCCGCTTCTTGTTGAGTGATGTCTCGCTCGCGAAAGATATTCGCAAGCCTCTCTGCGAATGAATTTGAGGCCATATTCCTTCTCCTTTGTTACGAGAATAAAACATTTTCTAATTTATCAAAATGCAACACATAGTTGCTTTATTTGTTTTATATGTGTAGCATTTGTGTAACGTCTAGTGTTATATTTGTGTAACTCAAAAGGAACGTGCATGAAAGAACTACCAATCAATGTCCGCCCTGGACTCCGACGAGCCATTCAAATTTCGGGCGGTTCTCAAATCTCGTTGGCTCGTAAGGCGGGAGTGACGCATCAAGCAGTAAGTCGTTGGGTAAAAGCCGGGCGAATTACAGACAAGAGTCTTAGAAAAGTTGCTAAGGCGTTGGGTGTCTCTCCGATGGTGATCGCTGATTTTTCGGAGTGAGCCATGATCTATTTCCGATTTCACATCGGCGACTGGGAGCAGAAGACTCGGCTCCTATCTCCGCTGGAAAAAGGTATTTACGTCGATCTTCTGACGTATTACTACAGCACTGAACATCCGATTGTACGTTCGAACTACGAACGTATTATCAGAGGTTATACGGAAGAGGAAAGAAAAGCCGCTGATTATGTCTTGTCGACTTTTTTCACGGAAATCGACGGTTGCTACTACAACAAGCGCTGTGAGGAAGAGATCTCCGACTGGCAGGACAAAAGCTCGAAATCTAAAAGAGCGATTAAAACTCGATGGGACAAGGAAAAGAAGCGGGTTTCTGTTAAAGGTGAAACGTCGGTCGAACAAACGAACGATGATACGGCCGTATATACAAAAGAAAATACGGACGTATGTACAAAATGCGATACGGATGGGATACCAACCATTAACCATAAACCAGTAACCAATATATCTTCTATTCCATCTGAAGATGGAATAGTGGAAACTGCCGTTTCCGACCCTCCTGCCTCCGAATCTGAAAAAGTCGAAAAACCAAAAACGGGGATTGATTGTCCATATCAAAAAATCATCGCCGACTACAACGAGATCCTTGGCCCGTATCTGGGAATGTGCCAAAAGCTAACGCCTACTCGCCAGAAAGCTGTTCAAGCACGATGGCGCGACTGCATGAAAGACGGGGACTTCAAAACACAAGACGAAGGCATCGCTTACTTCAAACGCTATTTCGAGTACATCAAGACCTGCGACTTTCTAATGGGCAACAACGGCCGTGACTGGCGCGCGGATTTCGACTGGATTTTCAAGCAGCAGAACTACACAAAGATTTGCGAAGGCAAGTATCTGTCGAGGTAATCATCATGGAAATGAACACGACTCAATACGCTAAAGCTAAGGCAGAGAAGAAGCCGACGGAACCCGCACGATGCAGTTGCGGTGACTGTCAAGGCTTGCCCGTTTTTAACAAGATGTGCGTCTTTCACTCTGTCGCACAGGATCAGTACGTCAGAGGAGCGATGACTATTGTCCTTCGGAATCACCCGATTTATCACACGCTGCTGAACTACGCGCGACTTTGCACGCACTACGACCCGCCGAAGACAACCGACGAGTGGAAAGTAATCTTCGGCTGCGCCCAATTGCTCGAACGTGTGAAGCTGCTGCCAGAGGGCGTCGATCTTTCCGACAAAAAAATGTTCAAGTCATTGATTGACGGGATGCATCGCAGAAATGTCGGAGGCGTTCATTTTGACGCAACTTACATCGGCATGGCCCTTGAGACATACCTCGTTGACCGAGTTTTGGCGGAGGCGCATCGGGTTCTCGAATCAACTAAGAATATCGACAGTCTTTTGAGTTCAGCCGACAAAGCCGAAATGGACAAGCGATCAAAGTTCCGGAAAGAGGACTTCGTCGAGTTTGGGAAGCTACCGATGTTCAATCCGAAGGCGGAGGTGAAATGAGTTTGACATTCGATTGTGTCGCAGATTCCATCGCTTATGTTTGCGTTCGCATTGCATTTGGACTTTTTGTAGTGATGCTTTTAGGCGCATTGCCGATTCTGGCGCTGCTTGCTTCAGTCTCTTGGATTTATGAAAAGCTCTTCAAGCTATCGAGGTGAAAAAGTGAAAAAGAACTACAGCAAGGACGAGAAGCATCTCACGGAGCGTGAACGAGTGTTTGTGCTCCAGATGGCGCAGCACGGAGATGCAACAAAGGCAGCGCAGGCTGTTTACGCGAATCTCTCAGATCAAGCCGCCAGAGTTGTCGCAAATGGGCTGATGAAGCGAAGAGACATTGTTGAGCACATTGAATTTTTGAAGAAGCGCTACGAGGAGATCGAACGTTATGTTGACAAAATATGACCATTTCAGAGCAGGGGAGCGTGCCGAGAATATCGTCAGGAAGCCCACAAAACGCTTCACTAAGCGCGTAGAAGTCTCTCCGAATGCAAAGACACATCTTGTTGTCGAAGAATCGATTAGAGCGCTTTTAGAGGGTTTTAAAGAAACTCACGATCCGAAACTCGAAGCTCGCAACATCAAGATCGAACTTTTGTGTGAAAGCTATGACACGATGTTTGACGTCGGGGCCTTTTTCCCGAAAGCCTACGAAATCAAATCACTGCTTGAGAAGCGAGGATTTAAGCGGGCGTTTTTCTACGTAAACGGTCGGAAATCAGAAACGCCTGCTTTGAACTTTACGGTGAGTTTCTGGGATGTGGATCCCCGTGATCCTTTCACGGGTACTCCGTACTACGAGCTTATGAGAACGGAGGGCCGACATGGGTAAATCACAAAGAACAAAAGGCGCCGCAGGGGAGCGGGAAGTCTGCCACTTGATTCAAGACACGCTCGGTGTCGAAGCGAAACGTAATCTTTCACAAACACGCGAGGGCGGCTGTGATATTGCTGTCGGACCGTACCACATCGAAGTCAAGCGCCGCGCCCGTATCGGCGGGATTTACGACTGGATAGGACAAGCGAGGGACTCTTGCAAGGACGGAGAACGTCCGGTTGTGTTTTGCCGCGCCGATGGTGAAAAGTGGCTCGTCGTGATGACCGCTGAAGAAGCCTTGAGATTGTTAGGCAATGAGTTGTAAGAGGTGTTATGGAGTTCATCGGAGATCCGCAGGAAGAAAAACTGCGCACCATGCAGGAGTTTTTACGCTTCTGGGCATGGTCGCAGAAAGAGCGCCGGCGAACGGGCGTGAATCCGCTGTATTCGCTCATGATGTCGGTCAGAAACGCAGAAGAAGAGCTGAAACGAATCGAGCAGAAAGTGGCCGATAAGGACAACCCGAACGCCGCATGGCGAGGGTTGACGCTCGGCAAACACATACCGATTACGCGGATCGAAAAGCAACTCATCGCACGCAAGGTCGACAAGATCATGAATGACTCGGAACTTTGGCGGGGGCACTATCGTGATAAGGAAATCTTGGCGGCTTTTTATCTTGAAAGAAGCGCCAATTGGAGAGGTTGTAACGAGTTAGAGCGCGCCTTTTGTCGTCAATTTCGAGTGCGGAAGGGCGAAGCAAAACAGATGTTAAGAGGGGCGCTTTTGTATTTTTCAACACTTTATGGAGAATGAAAATGGATTGGATTGTTCAAATTTTCCTTTTCTCTTTGTTGATAGGTTTAATTTGTGTTTCGATAGCATTAATTTTGCATATCAAGCAATCAAACAGTGCACTTATAGAACTAAAAAATGAAATTCGGTGTGAGATTCGGACGACAAATCAAAAATTACTCTCTGAATTAGACGAGAAAAAGGAAGAAAAGTCTTCTCCAGAATTTGACGAAAGAGAAATTAACGGTCTATGGGGGTTAGCTGAATTTGCCAACAAGAACGGAAGATCTGCGTCACTTGCGGTTAGGGATCTCATTGATGCGAAGAGGATCTTACGGGACACTCGAAAATACAAAACGAGTCAAGAATATCCTGTCGAATATTACGCAGGGCCGAACGGAAAGTTAACTCGATACCTAAAAATGTGAGGATAAAATGTTTGATTTATTCAATTTACAGACGGTTTTTACCATTCTTTTGGTCGCATTTGAGATAGTTTTGCTGATTGAGTATTTGAGACTGAGACGTCAGATCGACCTTTGCTATTACAAGGCTTTCTACGATTTAGACCTTCGCCGTGCAAAGAAGCTTTCACTTCTTTCGCGTCAACCTCCAGTGGTATTGCTTGTCTCAAAGGAATCTCATTCTTTTGGTTGTGGATCTCATGTTGACGAACTTCCGGATATATCCCCAGAAACCTTGCGCAAGAATAAATAAACGGAATTCTTGTGTAATGAATCCTAAAATCTTTAGTGGGTTCCTGGTTTCTCGGTGGAACATACATACATTCAAAAGTAACTGGGGAAGAATTTGTTGAATATGGTGGAATTATGATGTTTGTCTCAAGCTTCAAATCCCATTTCTCACTAAAGATTGAACGTTTATAAGGCAATAAAGTACCACTCGGAACAGACACTTTTTTGACGATGTATTCATTGCCCCTTGGTGTGAAAGTGAATGTTACAACATAGTAGCGAACAGTTTGAATATAGAAACTCTCTTCATAGTTATGTTCTTTACGAAAACGTTCCATTAACTTAACTTGTGCATACGGTACCTCAAAGACTGTTTTTATAAATTTCCAAATCCCGATAACAGCTACAATACCACCAAGGTATTGAATAATTTCCTGCATAGGCGCTCCGTTGTGTTGAGTTGTTGTGTGACGACGTCAATGATACCAACGGGGCGCTTCTCTTGAAGCCCTGCAAATATTAGGGGTTGACATCTATTTTTAGAGCATTAACATTACTTCCAACAATTTGGATGGTCCGTTGAAAAACACGTTGATGATGCGCACCGGTGATGCGCCGTTGGCGTGCCCGGAAGAAACGTAAAAAGAAGCCCGAAGCTAGTAGCGACGGGCTTTTTCGTTATCGAAGACGCTTTTGCCTACCGCCCTTGAGGATAATGAAAATCCAAATGGCGATCCAAGGCAGGAGAAAATTAGCGACTGCCCAAAGCCACTTATGAGGGACGTTTCTCGCCTCGCACTGGTACAGGACGAAGGTGGGGCAAACAGCCCAGCCAAAAAGAATGACTTGTAAGTCTGGCCGCCCCTCAAGGCAAACAATTCCAATGATGCATAGGAGCATCCAGAACGCTTTGCCGGGGTTTCTCAATATGAACTTGGTCATGTCGTTATTTTTGCAGAGTCAAAGTAAACGATCCGCCGAGCTTTATGAGAGCCGATTCAACAGAGTCGATGCTTGCGCTGTCTTTCGTAAGATCGACAAAGCGCGCCGCTTCACTGTGAGCAATCCCGAGCTTTCTGGCAACGTCAGCAATTTTCAGGCCATGTTCCATCATGAAGTTCCAAAAAAGGATCTTCGCTTGAACTTTCGCAGGGATGTAATAAGCGAGTTCGCCCTTGCGAGGCTTCGACGGCAACGGGATGGCTTTCTTCTTGTGACGGAATTCGAGCATCATGACACCGGGCACAAAAGACTTTGCGAACTCCATAGCTTCTTGTTCCGTGTCATGCTCAGAAACGAATTCGGGAAAGTCACGGCAAGAAACTTCAAATCGACCGCTGTCGAGTTTTTGAATTTTGATGCCATAAAACATAGAATCTCCTCGAGGTGAGTTTTTTGTGAAAGCTCCCTCCCCCTTTCGGGGGAAGGTTGTTACCGAGATTTCTTAGAGCGGTTACTCGTTTTCCGCTTGGTTTCCTTGTATTTTCGCTTAACTGTTACTTTGACGAGTCCGAGGTTAAACGTTACAAGGATCACCGTTTCTACTGCTTTCACATATTCTCACCTCCTTTCGTTATGTATATAATGATACAGTAACTGTTTTAAAAAATCAAGCAATTATTGTATTATTTCTAATATTTCAAGCTCGCTTCGGCGAGCTTTTTTTTCGTTTCTGGAGTAGTTCAGTCGGTAGAGCAGATGACTGTTAATCATCGAGTCGCAGGTTCGAGTCCTGCCTCCAGAGCCAACATTTTCAACAGCTAAAGTTTCCCCCAAGGAAAGCTCCTCAACGGGTGGTGTCGGTAAAGCACTGCCCGTTTTCTTTTTATGAATAATGAAACAACTATGCGATGGAAAAAGACCAAGAGGACAACAGAGAAAGCTGACACCTGAAGTTGCTGAATTGATTATCGAAAGACTCGCCAATGGCGAGTTACTGAGGGCAATTTGCAGAGACTTGGATATAGCTCCTTCAATTGTCTATCAATACAAACTTGACAACAAGGAGTTTGACGATAGCTTCACGCGCGCGCGAGATTTTGCTGATGAATTGATGGAGGAGGATGCCATCGAAATCATTGATGAAGAGTCCCCGACTGAAGATACAGAAATCGAATACGCGGCAGATGGGAAGCCAATTGGAGGGAAAAGGAGACGATCAGATAACGTGGCAAGAAGTAAGGCTAGAGCAGAAATTCGTCTGAAGATTGTTGCGAGACGAAAGGGCGGATTGATGAATCGAAAGATCCAAATAGAAGCAGATGACAAGCGAGAGGACCTTTCCGATGTCATGAAGGGAATGAGCATGGACGATTTGATGCGCTTTGCGGGCTTAAACGATGACTCCGACGGCCAATGATTACAAAAAGGCGGCCATTTTTGAGCTCAAACGAAGAGCTGCCCGTGCAGGTTTTGCTCCTTTTGTGCTTTTTACGACTCCTGGCTACAAAATGGGCTGGGTGCATCGTGAAATTTGCGAGACGCTTGAGCAGTTCTTGCAAGACGTGCGCGATAAAAAATCGCCACGGTTGATGATCTCAATGCCCCCACGAAGCGGGAAAAGTGAACTCGTATCGAGAAAGTTTCCTGCTTATGCCTTTGGAATTGATCCAGACCTTCAGATAATTGCGACGAGTTACGCAGCTGACATGGCTCAGCGCTTTAATCGTGATGTCCAGCGTGTAATTGATAACGACCTCTACCATGCTGCATTTCCGGAAACAAGTTTAAGTGAAAGGAAAGGATCCTATATCCGAACGTCCGACCTTTTTGAAATCGTTGGGCACGAAGGTTCTTACCGATCTTGCGGTGTCGGCGGCGGTATTACCGGCATGGGGGCAGACATCCTGTTTATTGTCGGCCCCGTCCAGGAC
>ERZ780060.810-NODE-810-length-11739-cov-4.606128_pt1 | contig 11739 bp, 7 predicted proteins | sample MGYA00511176_ERZ780060 | MGnify/ENA primary metagenome ERZ780060 (study PRJEB29588, sample SAMEA2148374) | human gut metagenome | biome: human gut; feature: human-associated habitat; material: faeces | place: Denmark | collected 2008/2010 ... | reverse complement strand
TATACAAAATCTTGTGGATTATCCGCTGCTGATTATTGATGATTTAGGAATAGAACGAAATTCTGAGTTTGCTTTGGAGCAGGTCTATAATGTGATAGACAGCCGCTATTGTAAAATGCTTCCGCTGATCGTAACAACGAATCTGGGACTGAATGAAATGAAATCCACAGATTTAGATACTGCCCATCAGCGTATTTATAGCAGAATACTTGAAATGTGTGTTCCCATCTATTGTGGTGGAGAAGATAAGAGAAAAGAAGAAGGGACAGAAAAACTCGTACAGGTACAGAGCCTGATTACCGGTTAATCTGTCCTTTTTTATTGAAAGGGGGTGATTGCCATGATTACAGATCTGGACAGCAGTTAAATCGCTGAAAGGAGGGAAAAGTCATGCAGGAAGAGGTAACTCAGAAAACGGTCACGTTCTGTATTCGGACTACCAAAATCACAGCAGACCTGTTGAGAAAGGTTCTTGCTGCGTATCTGCGGCATCATAAGCAGAAATCGGTAGAGAAGAAAGCACAGAAAAATCAGCCGAAACAGGGAAAGGTCACGGTAAAAGAGCTGGCAAAACAGAATGCCGGGATGGTCAATATCGAGATCACGAACAAAAATATCAAGTCCTTTGAACGCTATGCCAGAAAATATGGAATTAACTATGCTCTGAAAAAGGACAAGAGCAAAGAGCCGCCAGTTTATCTGGTATTTTTCAAAGGACGTGATCAGGATGCCCTCAATGCTGCTTTCCGTGAGTTTTCCCAGAAACAGATTCAAAAAGCGAATAAACCTTCGATTCACAAGCGTCTGGCAGCTTACCGGGCAATGATGCCAAAGAAGACGAAGGACAAAGTAAAGAACCGGCATCAGGAGCAGAGTCGATGAAGAAACAGATCGGCAAACCTCTGATGCAGAAGTGGAAGAATAAGATCGGGGGTAAGCTGTCCGCCCTGGATAAAAAGAAACTGGTTCTTACAAATATTCCTTATGCTCTGGCTGCTTTCTATGCAGACCGGGCATTTTTTCTTTACCGGAACAGTCCGGGAGAAGATATGGGGAACAAACTCTTATATGCTATGGAACACGCAGATCGGATTTTTGCTGGTTTTGTGTTAAGCAATAACTGGAAAGATCTGCTGGCAGGGATTACGGTTGCAGTCGTTTTGAAAGTGCTGGTTTGGCAGAAACAGTCAGATGCAAAGAAATTACGGAAAGGCATCGAGTATGGTTCAGCCAGATGGGGAACCGCAGAGGATATCAAGCCTTATATGTCGGAAGATCCATGGATGAACATTCCATTGACAGCAACAGAAGCACTGACCATGGAGAGCAGACCGAAGCAGCCGAAGTATGCAAGAAATAAAAATATAGTGGTCATCGGCGGCAGTGGTTCCGGTAAGACACGTTTTTTCGTAAAACCATCGGTCATGCAGATGAACTGTTCCATGGTCATTACAGATCCGAAAGGTACTTTGATTGAAGAGTGCGGGAAGATGTTAGCAAAGGGACCACCTAAGAAAGATAAGAATGGAAATATCATGAAAGATAAATCTGGAAAAGTGGTACATGAGCCATATGTGATTAAGGTTCTGAATACCATCAATTTTTCCAAGTCCCTTCATTACAATCCATTTGCTTATATACGGTCTGAAAAAGATATCCTGAAGCTGGTTACAACAATCATTGTTAATACCAAAGGCGAAGGGGAAAAAGCTTCCGAAGATTTTTGGGTGAAAGCAGAGAGATTGCTGTACACCGCACTGATTGCTTTTATCTGGTATGAAGGGGATGAAGAGGAAAAGAATTTGAATACTCTTCTGGATCTTTTGAATGAAAGCGAAACCCGTGAAGAGGATGAAACTTACCAGAATCCAGTGGATATGATGTTCCAGGAACTGGAAGAAAGAGATCCGCAGCACTTTGCGGTCAGACAGTATAAAAAATACAAAATGGCGGCTGGAAAGACAGCGAAAAGTATTTTGATATCGTGTGGGGCCAGACTTGCCCCATTTGACATCGCAGAGCTTCGAGAAATCATGTCTTATGATGAAATGGAATTGGATAAGATCGGGGATAGGAAAACAGCCTTGTTTCTGATTATGTCCGATACAGATACAACCTTCAACTTTGTGATTGCGATGCTGCAGTCACAGCTTTTCAATCTGCTTTGTGATAAGGCAGACGATGTATATGGTGGAAGACTTCCGGTGCATGTGCGTGTCATCGCTGATGAGTTTGCCAACATCGGGCAAATTCCTCAGTTTGACAAGCTGATTGCAACCATCCGAAGCAGGGAAATCTCTGCTTCTATTATTTTGCAGTCACAGAGTCAGCTAAAGGCAATGTACAAGGATAGTGCAGATACCATTCTGGGTAACTGTGATACTACACTATTTCTTGGTGGAAAAGAGAAAACTACCTTAAAGGAAATGAGTGAACTTCTGGGTAAGGAAACCATTGATCTGTATAACACTTCGGAAACGAGGAGCAATCAGAAGTCCTTTGGATTGAATTACCAGAAAACAGGCAAACAGCTGATGACAGAAGATGAGATTGCAGTCATGGATGGAGGAAAATGTATCCTGCAGATTCGTGGTGCCAGACCATTTTTCTCAGACAAATATGATATCACGAAACACAAAAATTATCGGTTTCTTGCAGATGAAAATGAGAAAAACCGATACAAAGTAGAAAAAGAGTTAAATCCGCAGTACACACCGAAACCCGAAGAAGAGGTGGAGGTAATTCAGGTGGAGCTGTCGGAGTAACCTTGGGAATGAACGAAAAATAATGAGGAAAGGAATAACTGACATTAGGTGCGCCGGCTTTTTAGTCGGTGTTTTTTCATTCCCGTAAACACCTGAAAGAAGTCAGTTTTGGTGAATGTATATGGCATTTTTTAGCAGTGCAATTACAACTTTAAAAACTCTTGTAGTCGCAATCGGCGCAGGTCTTGGCGTGTGGGGTGTCGTAAACCTTCTGGAAGGATATGGAAATGACAATCCCGGCGCTAAGAGCCAGGGCATCAAACAGCTGATGGCTGGTGCCGGAATCATGCTGCTGGGAACTACCCTGATTCCACAGCTGGCAACATTGTTCTCTTAAGAGGAGTGGTAGATGAACACCATCATTGAGAGAATTACGGAAGCGATAAAGGATATCCTGATCGGGCTTATTAAGTCAAGTTTGGATAACATGTTCACGTCTGTCAATGAGCAGGTGGGAACCATAGCCGGGCAGGTGGGACAGACACCGCAGGGATGGAATGCAGGGATTTTTAATCTGATTCAGAATATATCCCAAACGGTGATTGTCCCCATTGCGGGACTGATCATCACCTTTGTCCTGTGCTATGAATTGATCACGATGGTAACACAGAAAAACAATTTCCATGAATTTGAGACTTATAACATTTTCCTCTGGATCTTCAAAGCGTATGTAGCCATTTATCTGGTGACAAATACGTTCAATATCACGATGGCGGTCTTTGATGTTGGCCAGCATGTGGTCAACAATGCAGCCGGGGTGATATCAGGAAACACTGCGGTGGATGCAACAGAAGCAATTTCACGGATTGTGGATGCCCTGGAGGATATGGAGTTAGGGGATTTGTTCCTGCTATCCATGGAAACGATGTTGATCAGTGTTACCATGCACATTCTGTCAATTATCATTACGGTAATCTTGTACGGAAGAATGATAGAAATTTACCTTTATACTTCCATAGCACCAATTCCGTTTGCCACCATGACCAATAAGGAATGGGGTAATATCGGAAACAACTATTTAAAAGGCTTGTTCGCACTGGCATTTCAGGGATTCTTCATGATGGTCTGTGTGGGAATTTATGCAGTTTTAGTAAATGCAATGACCATATCCAGTGACCTTCATGCAGCAATGTTTTCAGTAGCGGCTTATACCGTGATTCTTGCATTTTCATTATTCAAGACCGGAAGCCTTAGCAAATCAATATTCAATGCCCATTAACGGGCAGGAAAGGAGCGCATACCATGGCGTATGTACCAGTACCAAAAGACCTTACCAAGGTCAAAACAAAAGTAGCGTTAAATCTGACAAAGCGGCAGCTGATTTTCTTTTCACTTGCCGCAGTTGTGGGAATTCCGTTTTATCTGGTCATGAGAAAACCAATCGGTTCCAGTATCGCAGCCATCCTGATGGTAACGATCATGCTTCCGTTTTTCTTCATGGCAATGTATGAAAAAGACGGTCTTCCCTTTGAAAAAGTGGTGGCAAATATCATTCGACAGAAGTTTATCTGTCCGGCAGTAAGACCATATAAGACAGAAAATTTTTATCAGGAGATTTCCACCCTTGTGAAAAAGGAGGGTGTGCCGGATGGCAAAAAAGACAAAGCAGGAGGCTCAGCAGGAGCGTCTGTCCCTGGCGGAAAAAAGAAACCGTCAGGAAAGAAGAAACAAAAAAAGCAGAAAAGAAAGAGAACAGGAAAAGCGTAGAAAGAAGCAGGAACGGGATCGTAGGAAACAGAAAAACATTCCTACAACTGCACAGCAGAGTATTCCGTATATTCGGATGCTGCAGGATGGTATCTGCCAGGTGACAAAGACCTTTTTCTCCAAGACGATTCAGTTTTATGACATCAACTATCAGCTTGCTCTAAATGAGGATAAGACCACGATATTTGAAAATTACTGTGATTTCTTAAATTACTTTGATTCTTCCATCAGTGTGCAGCTGTCCTTTATCAATCAGCAGGTGGATGTGGCAGAATTTGAGAAAAGTATTGATATTCCGGATCAGAACGATGACTTCAATGCCATTCGTGAAGAGTACCGTACTATGCTGAAAAATCAGCTTTCCAAAGGAAATAATGGTCTGGTAAAGACAAAGTATATCACTTTTGGAATCGAAGCAGAAAACCTGAAGGTGGCAAGACCAAGGCTTGAAAGAATCGAAACAGATATCTTAAATAACTTTAAGGTTTTGGGAGCACAGGCGCATTCCCTGAATGGTCTGGAAAGGCTGGAGATTCTGTATCATGTGTTCAACCAGGATCGGATTGAACCATTTAAGTTCCAGTATAAGATGCTTCCGGAAACAGGATTAAAGACCAAAGATTTTATTGCACCGACTTCCTTTAACTTTTCCAAGAATCAGACATTTTTGATGGGAAGAACGATGGGAAGTGTGAGTTATCTGCAGATTCTGGCACCGGAGCTTACAGACCGGATGCTTGCAGATTTCTTGGATGTGGATGACAGCATCAATGTTAACATTCATATCCAGTCCATTGACCAGAGTTCTGCGATCAAGATGATCAAGAGCAAGATTTCAGATCTGGATAAGATGAAGATTGAAGAGCAGAAGCGGGCAGTACGTTCCGGTTATGATATGGACGTGCTTCCATCGGACCTTGTGACTTATGGAGAAGAGGCGAAGAACCTGTTGGAAGATCTGCAGTCCAGAAATGAACGAATGTTTCTTGTAACGGTTCTGGTGATGAATACCGCAAGGAAGCGTCAGAAACTGGATAACAATATTTTCCAGGTGCAGGGAATTGCACAGAAATATAACTGTTCTTTAAAACAACTGGATTATCAGCAGGAAGCAGCACTCATGTCCTGTATTCCACTGGGAGTCAATCGGATTGAAATTCAGAGAGGGCTTACCACATCTTCAACAGCGATCTTCGTGCCATTTACGACACAGGAACTGTTTCAGGAAGGGGAAGCTCTTTATTATGGATTGAATGCATTATCCAACAACATGATCATGGTTGATCGGAAACGTTTGAAGAACCCGAATGGACTGATTCTTGGTACACCAGGTTCCGGTAAGTCTTTCTCAGCAAAGAGGGAAATTACAAACTGCTTTTTGATCACGGAAGACGATATCATTATCTGTGATCCAGAAGCCGAATATTCGGCACTTGTGCAGGCACTGCATGGGCAGGTAGTTCGGGTTTCGCCAGTATCTGACCAGTATATCAATCCAATGGATCTGAACCTGAACTATTCCGAGGAAGATAATCCACTGTCATTGAAAGCAGATTTTATTCTGTCTTTGTGTGAGCTGATTGTTGGAGGAAAGAATGGACTGGAGCCGGTAGAAAAGACCATCATTGACCGTTGTGTGCGGTTAGTATATCAGGAATATCTTGCCGATCCAGTACCGGAGAAGATGCCAATCTTGGAGGATTTATATAACCTTCTGAGAAAACAGGAAGAGCCAGAAGCACAGCGACTGGCCACTTCGTTGGAAATCTATGTTACAGGTTCTTTGAATGTGTTTAACCATCAGACAAACGTGGACATCAATAACCGCATTGTCTGCTTTGATATCAAGGAACTTGGTAAGCAGTTGAAAAAGATTGGGATGCTTGTCATTCAGGATCAGGTCTGGAACAGGGTAACAATGAACCGTTCTGCTCATAAGTCCACCAGATACTATGTGGATGAGTTCCATCGGACGAGACGTTCCGCTTGTTGAATAGACAGCGGGGTCAGTAGCTGTCCGTAAAAAGAAAAGCTACTGATACAACTGATATGGTGTTGTTCAAATGAAGGGGTAACGCCCGGAAGGGACACACACAAACTCCCTACAGCGTGATAGTTGTGCAAGAACTGTCGGGTTGTCAAAAGTTAGGGTGAAGAGCAAAAAGCAGGTCCTAACAGGTAAGGCTGAGGAAAGATTCACAGAGGTGTGGGTTGCCTGTGATTATGTAGTGAAGCTGTATATGGTGAGTATCCACGGAAGTGGGGACGAACTGACGATTTAAAGAGTCTAAAATTCGAATGCGTTGAAAAGCGTATGCCAACGGTTTGGCGCTGATTACCGAAAAGTAACTGGGTGGAAGTGAAAGTCGGAACATTGTTACAGGCAATGGAAATCAGCAGGCTCAAAGGAAGCACCTAAGTACAGTATATTGCATCATATTGGAACGTCGAAAGCAACGAACAGCGAGCAGTTGCACATGCTATGACCTGTTGGTAAGGAAAACACACTGTATAACTTACCTTTATCGTTGTGAGAGCGGAGGCACGAGCGATGAAGCTTCTGTAATGGGAGCGGAGCAACAGCCTCTAGTGGGACGACTGGTCAGTCTGCCAGTCGACAAAACAAGTGTAATAAAGTAATGCAGTTAACATTCATAGGTTCGAGTATGACTAAGAGAAACAAGTCTTGCGAGAGTGAGGTGATGTTGACTATGCAAAGAAAGGAATTGTTAAAGAAAAGTGCTATCCGATATGCTGAGTACTACGGCATGGTCGAAGTACAGGACGCATTATATGCGGATAGTGCGAGCGAAAAGATTTTCACGAATCTGATAAGTATTATCGGTTCAGATGCCAATATCAAAATGGCATACCGTAATCTCAAATCAAACAAAGGAAGCAGCACACCTGGTGTCGACGGTAAGACCTTTAAGGACTTAGCTGAGATGTCAGAGGAAGCATTGGTTCAATGTGTTAGGGACAAAATTCTTAACTACCAGCCTAAAGCGGTGAGAAGGGTATATATCCCAAAGCCAAATGGGAAAATGCGACCATTAGGAATCCCTACGGTATTAGATAGGATTGTACAACAAAGCGTGTTGCAGGTCATGGAGCCTATATGCGAAGCCAAGTTTTATCGGCACAGTTATGGTTTCAGACCGAATCGTAGCACTAAGAATGCCGTTGCCGTGTGTTACAAACTGGCGCAGGTGGACGGATTCCACTATGTAGTTGATGTAGATATCAAGGGATTTTTTGATAATGTCGACCATGGAAAGCTACTAAAACAGATATGGACGATGGGAATACGTGATAAAAGGCTGATTTCCTTAATTGGAAAAATGCTAAAAGCTCCAATTGAAGAAAATGGGGTTAGAACGGTACCCGACAAAGGCACGCCTCAGGGCGGTGTACTTAGTCCCTTACTGGCAAATATTGTGCTGAATGAGCTTGACTGGTGGATAGCCAGTCAATGGGAGGAAATGCCTGCAAAGCATCCTCTGAAAAGCGATATTTATATGAATAAAAATGGTACCCCGAATAAAGGGAATCTGTACAAGAAGTTGCGACAGTCCCGATTGAAAGAGTGCCACATAGTGAGATATGCGGATGATTTTAAGATATTTTGCAGGTCGTATTCTGATGCTTCCAAGCTAAAGCATGCGGTCGAGCAATGGCTAATGGACAGACTAAAGCTGGAAACATCTCCAGATAAGTCACGAATTACGAATCTTACCAAAGGCTATAGCGACTTCTTAGGCATAAAATTTAAACTTTACAAGAAGGGAAAGAAATGGTCTATCAAGTCTCATATGACTGACAAAGCCATCAATTCTCAACGAGTGAAGCTGAAAAATGCCATGGCGCAGGCCTGTAAATCTCACGAGAGTGAACAATCACAGCACGATGACCTCATCAGATACAACCAAGCAGTCATTGGTATGCATCAGTACTATAACATGGCTACTATGATAAATGCAGATGTTCACAGACTGTTCCCGTCGATTGACATAACCATGAAGACGAGACTGAATAGTCGGGCTGACCTCTCCAAGGAAAAACCGCCGACATTGAAAGGTGCGATGGACGAATATTTCTATCAGAAATATGGGGAGTCCAAACAGGTTAGATATATCAACGGTATGATTGTCGTCCCTGTAGCATACTGTAGGACGCAAAATCCAATGTTCTACCGAGTGGACACCAATCGTTACACCCCACAGGGACGTGAACGTATTCACCGCATGCTTGCTAAATCTGAATATGGAGAAACGCTGTTGAAGTTGAGTAGAGATAACGACACGAATCATAGTATCGAATTCTGTGATAACCGCCTATCAAGATTTGTGGCATCAAAGGGTAAGTGTGAACTCTCAAAGGTGTCTCTTGCGTTTGAAGATGTGGAATGCATATATCTTAATCCACCAAGCCAAGGTGGTACGGATGAATATGCAAACCTCAGAATCGTACACAAAGATATAAAGAGCCTTATCTATTCTAATGACGTGAAAATCATCAAGTCCCTCATCGATTTATTCGATTGTAGGGCACCTGCCAAGATTGCAAAGCTCAACAAATGGAGAGCTAAAGCAGGATTGGAAGCAATTAACCTTATAACAATTAACCAGACTTTGAAGTAACTGTATTAGCAATAAAGACTTATCCCATGGAACGCCGTGTGCAATGAAAGTTGCTTGCACGGTGTGGCTCGGGGCGAAAGGCGTGAAAGCGTCTGACCTATCGAGATTTCTTTTGAAGGAAGAGCAGACCGCAGCTTATAGTGTGGAGATATGGAAGAGATTTCGTAAATGGGGTGGTATTCCAACTGGAATCACCCAGAATATAAAAGATTTATTGTCTTCCAGGGAGATAGAGAATATATTTGAAAATTCAGATTTTATTTATATGCTGAACCAGGCTTCCGGAGACAGGCAGATTCTGGCAAAGCAGCTGAATATCTCACCAACCCAGCTGTCCTATGTAACCAACAGTAATGAGGGGGAAGGACTTTTGTTCTATGGAAATGTCATTATCCCATTTGTAGACAGATTCCCGAAGAATTCCCTCTATAAAATCATGACAACCCGCTTAGAGGAGACTTCCGAAGCAGGTTAAATCAAAGGAGAAAACAATGTTACGAGCAATTTCATATGTATTAACTTTTAGTGGCGGTGCTGTTTTCGGCATCGCTTTTCTCTGCTTATTACAGGCAGGGAAAGGGTATCCGAAGAAGGAGGAGTAAGTAGTGGCAGAACAGAGAATGAAAGTCAGGGACAAGAAAGTCCAAAAGATGACCAAGGATGGTCTGGTGGAAGAAAACCTGACAGATAAATCTTCTGTTCGTGTCAGTAACCGTGCCAGTGATGTGCAGATGGGAAGAAAACAGGGGGAAAAAGAAGAAAACCTTGTGGATAAGTCTCCCCGCCAGTCTGAACGGAGTGGGAAAAATATTCGTCCCTCTGTGCAAAAATCCAGAGATGCACCGGAACTGATACGGACAGAGAAGCAAAGTGGGGATTTTGGACAGAGTAGTAAGCAGCAAAATAGAAAAAGAATCCGTGCTGAAGTCGGAAAAGAATCCAGACTTGCAGAAAAATCCGAAGTCGGACAGTTAGGGAGACTGAAAGATAAACGTGCTGATCTATCAGAAAACAGGGGAGACAGCCGGAGAAATCAGACCGGTGGCAGCAAAAAGCCTAAACAAAAACAACGTTTGAAGTTTGCTTATGAGGAAACTGGTGCTTCTGTGAAAAATGACAAAGATATGGAGAAATTGAACCAGATGGATACGGATGGAGTCAATTTCCGCCATCAGAAACAGAAAGAAAAAGCCAAAAAGTTTTCTTATGAAGAAGCAAGAAAGAGAAAGGAAGCAAAGCAGCATTCCAAGAAAGCACAGGTCTATCAGGCAAATGAAGGAGAATCTCCTGGAAAGAAAAAATCCCGTTTGAAGTTTGGTGAAGGGGAATCTGTGAAAACAGAAAAAGCTTCTGTTGTCAAGAAAGCAGGAAGTGCAACTTCCGTAGCATTGCACCGTGAGATCAGCAAAAATGAAGACGATAATGCGGCGGTAGAAGGTGCCCATAAGTTGGAAGAAGGCGGCGAAGGTATTTACCGGCTGGAACAGAGAAGTGCCAGACGAAGGAAACAGAGGGCTTCCAGAAAGAGAAGCAGACTGGAGAGACAGGTAGAGAAACAGACACAGGCGGCAGCCCGTCAGGAGCAGAAGAAGCTGAAAAAGCAGATTCAGAAGCAACAGATCAAACGGGATTATGCCAAAGCGAAGCGAAGTGAACAGACAGTAGGAACAGCTACAAAAGGTACGATTGATTATATCAAGAAGATTGGCGGCAAAGTGACCAACTTCTTTAAAGAAAACCGGAAAGTGTATATCAGTGTAGCAGTTCTGATCGGATTGATGTTTCTGATCATAACGAATGTCACGTCATGCTCTGCAGTGTTTTTACAAAATGTGATCACTTACACAGGAACCAGTTATCTGTCATCGGATCAGGCAATCCGGGAAGCGGAACTGTATTACACACAGCTGGAAGCTAATCTGCAGGAGCGGATCAACAATATGGAATCTGAAGAACCAGGACATGAGGAATACCGATATAACATCGGACCTATTGAGCATGATCCGTTTATCCTGATCAGTTATCTGTCAGCAAAGTATGAAGAGTTTACGTTTGAACAGGTCAAGCCGGAGCTGGATGCTTTGTTTGCAGAGCAATATCATCTGACTACAGAAGCGGTCAATGAGACTGTGACAGAGACAGCAACAGTAAGAGTTGGAGAATCTTTGGGACAGGTTGTGACCAGTGGATATTGTAACTGTCCAATCTGTTGTGGTATTTGGAGCGGAGGACCGACTGCCAGTGGAGCATATCCAACTGCCAATCATACCTTAGCGGTAGATGCTTCCAATCCGTTTGTTCCAATGGGAACAAAGGTGGTAATGAATGGTGTCGAATATACGGTAGAAGATACCGGAGCTTTCGCAAGATACGGTGTACAGTTTGATGTCTATTATGACAGTCATGCGGCAGCATCTGCACATGGACATCAGACATGGGAATGTTATCTTGCAGATGATAACGGAAGCAATGAAGTAGAAGTGACCAGAACCAGAGATGTGGACACGCTGAATGTAACATTGACCAGTGGAAACCTAATGTCTATCTGTCAGGAAAGGCTTGGATTCTTCCAGAAAGAACTGTTCAGTGCCTATAACGATACGAAAGGTAATTTACAGATGTTTACG
>ERZ780060.796-NODE-796-length-11914-cov-3.306940_pt1 | contig 11914 bp, 10 predicted proteins | sample MGYA00511176_ERZ780060 | MGnify/ENA primary metagenome ERZ780060 (study PRJEB29588, sample SAMEA2148374) | human gut metagenome | biome: human gut; feature: human-associated habitat; material: faeces | place: Denmark | collected 2008/2010 ... | reverse complement strand
CGCCGGGCAGCACCTTCGCCCCCAGCAGCGGATTTACCGGGTTGCCCGAAGTCATCCTGCCCGGACACACCGAGCACGCCACGCCGGTGGGCGCGCCAATTCTTACACCTGCCGAACCCTGGACAATGGGACCGCCATACTGAGTCATATCTCCCTGACGCGCCGCTGGTTTTCCGCTCATGATTCAATTCCTTCTTCTGTTTATTTTTAATGCTTGTTTGTTACTGAATACCGAACAGGTACGGGATCAGTACTCTCTCATATCCGGCGTATCCTGCTTTTCATCAGGGGTCTTCGGTGGGGATTTCGAGGCTGCACAGTTCCAGTTAATCAACAGTGAGTCACCATTAACCTGCTCCTTACCCTGCAAATGAATTTTTGTGCCGTTGAGAAAAATTTGTCCGTCCTTAGTCAGCACCAGCCTTGCCTTACCACAGCAGAGTTCCAGATGCTCACCGGCGGAGTAAATCGCGGTCTGCCCGGTATCATCCTTTTTCGTTTTACCAACGGTGAAGGTAACGTTATTTCCGACTTTGACGTCATAACCCAGCCCGACCATCAACGATTTATGCAAACCGATCTGCGAGGACTGCATCAGGGCCACCGAAGTGTTCATAATGCCACCTACCGTCGTCTGATACGCCACGCCCACAGTCAGCGCACGAACAAGTCCAATCGTTTCCACCTGAACAGAGCCCACTTTAATGATCTGGTTACTGCCCACCGTCTCTATCTGGTTAACGCCCACCGTCTGTATCTGATTGTTGGTAACCGCAATCATCTGATTGTTGCCAATGGTCTCAGCATGGTTGTTTATCACATCCGTGGTGCGGTTATTCAGCACCTCGGTGTTCATGTTCTTCTGCGCGTGGATGTAGACCTGTTCTTTCCCTGTCGCATCGTCAAACTTCAGTTCATTAAACCCGCTGCCCTTATAGGTTTTCGAACGAATGGTCATCTGCGTCTTTGTTCCCGGCAGGCTGCCGGGGGTGCGGTTTTCCTGGTGGTAGGTGCGCCCCATAATAATCGGCTGGTCCGGATCGCCGTTGAGGAAGTCCACAATGACTTCCTGACCCACACGCGGTATCGCCAGGTTGCCAAAGCCGGTGCCTGCCCACGCCTGTGCCACACGGATCCAGCATGAACTGTCCTGGTTTGACGGGTTATAGCGGTCCCAGTTGAACTTCACCCGCACGCGACCATGTTCGTCGCAGAAGATTTCCTCGCCTGCCGGTCCTGTCACGACAGCGCTCTGCGGGCCGTCGACCAGCGGTTTCAGCAACGGCTGTGGCCGCCATGTTCTGTCTGCCGGTATTACCGCAAAGTGGTTATTCAGCGTGGTACCTGAACCCCTGCGTCCCGGCACCGCCTGCGGCTGCTCGCCGTGCAGTTCACTTGCCACCACCTGCCATTCCCGGTTCAGGTTCGCCTGCGGATGCCCCGTCAGCGCAATTCGCCGTCCCGGCCATATCTCCGGCGAACGGCTTGTTCCGCGCGCCACTTCTGCGTTGTTTCGCCAGCCATCCATCTGCCAGCAGGCAAAGTTCTGCCCGTGGGCACCCTTGAAACGTCCGGGGTAGTCATACACTTCATACTGTGTGCGCTGGTAATCCTGGTGCTGGCCTTCCTGATCAAAACGCCCTGCCCAGCCGGGTCGTTTAAAGGTGTAGTCTTTGGTCACCACGGAAGATGGGCGGATTTGTGCGCTGTAGAGGAACTGGCTGATGCATAGGGTGCTCACCTCGGTACGGGTGTTCGGATTCCAGGGGATCTCAAAGGACTCCGGCAGATAACGCACGGTGTCGCACAGGACCAGGCTCTGGTCGGTACTTTTTTGCGCGTGCTCCTCATAAAAGAAGATGCCTTCCTCCGCCGCCATCCGGCACAGGAAATCGTAATCGGTTTCGCCGTACTGGACACAAAACTCACGGGAAGGATGCGGCTCGCTGAACAGCGGACTCCACTCGGTCACCCCGTTTTCTTTCAGGATCGTCGCGAGTATGCTTTCGATGTCCTCATTCTGGAAGATACGGAAGTTCTGGCGCAGCCCTGTGCGCCACAGCGGTGGGCACACCTTCATGCTGTACAGCATCTGGTTTTTGTCGTTCTCCCCCAGTTCAAACCAGGTCACCACACCTTTCACCCGGCGCTGTACGTCATCGCCCTGCCATACCGTCAGGTAGGCCATTTTGTCCAGCACCTGCGCAAATTCAAGGGAGAGAAACTGCTGGCTGACCAGAGAGAGATCGAGGGAAAAGAGCGAAGAGAGTGACTGGTTCAGATGAAAGGAGACCACCGCAAACGCGTCCGGTGGCAGGCCGTCCACTTCCAGCGTGAAACGTAATCCGGTTGACATAGCAACCTCCGGGTTTAAGGAAAAACAGACAGTTCGCTGTTAAAGCGGCTGTAACAGTACAGTGTTACGCTTGCGTTCAGGCACGCTACCGCCGAAGTTTCCGGCATCCGCCATCTCCCGTGAACGTAACCCCTTACTGACAACCTTTCTTTTTACGGCGTAATACAAAAACAGCATCCGGCCTAATAGCCGGATGCTGTTGGCTTAACTTATGCTTCCAGCGGTGCGCGCCAGTCGTCGGCACCGGAGGTGCCAGACTTGACGTGTTCCCACTCTATTTTGCGGTAGGCCAGTGAAACTTCGAGCAACTGGGTGAACTCGCGTTTCGCCGGATCCTGGCAATGCGGCATATGCAGTTTCATATCGACAATCGTCGAATCGGTCAGGCGGGTGGTGAAATAATGCTCCTGTTTGCCTTCCACAGAGGTACGCCACCAGTGAAGTTCAGTGGTTGGCAGCATTTCGCCGGAGGCCAGTGCGTTGTACATCAGCGGAACAGCTTTGTTCAGCGCCACGGTAAAAATGAACGGCTTGTGAGCACGCTGACCCGCAGGCTGGCCGGACTGAGGATCGGTCGGGACAGTAACGTTATGCAGGAATTCCTGCACCAGCATCTCGTCTTCGTGCCCCTGCACATAGATGTTGCCGACAGAATCAGCGGTAAATGCACCTGCAGTAATATTTCCCTGGGTCTGACCAGTGATGGAGATATAACACGGTGTTGGCATTTGTAAACTCCTTGTTAACGTGGTTAATTACTACTTACAATGACCTGCCGTTAATCCCAGACAGGCAGATGCAACTCACTTCACGGAACCGCATCATTTTTCAGTATTTTTTACATACAAACCGAGCTAGAATTTACGGTTGTCGTAAAAACTATTTTTAAAATCATTAAATCTCTTATTCAGCAATAAGTTAATAATATATATCTGGATAACCATACCCAACTGTTCAAAGTCCGTATTGCCTCCATAAAATGGCCAAAGCTGAATCATGAATAAATATTGTATTTATCCTTTCTGAATTATCATTTTGATAATTTTTGAGATATTCCTTAAAAATACCCACTTAATCAATCACAAAACAAATATATAAACAAGCAATCATCAGATTAGCTTATGTTTAATGAAATTATTATATAATTCAATAAGTTACATAAAAACTCTATATTTAAATTATTGCCATAATACACCTGACGCGAATTTCGCAGGTTCACACAATCTATTTAACGCTTGCAGAATACCTCTCTTTACGATCGATAAAAAGTCCTTTTCTTATTTATTTTGAAGCGTAGAATGCGGGGTGATGAAGGAGTGGTGATTTTATTTTCACCGCCATTAGGGCGGCATTGCCGATATTTTTTTGCGGTACAAATATGCCGTGTTCATGGCCTGTACGAGATAACATGACGGATCACTTTTATGAGCAAAAAATTTGAAGGCAGCGTCGCGCCTCGCGAGCGTATAAATATATCCTATGTCCCGAAGACGGACGGCCAGACGGCTGAAGTGGAGCTTCCGCTTAACATGCTCGTTGTCGGCGATACCGGAAATACGCAGGAGACATCCCCACTGGATGAACGTCAGGCAGTTTCCGTTAACAAGCACAATTTCGGTGCGGTGATGGCTGAAGCAGCCATTGGCCTCAATTTTACCGTCCCCGCCACGCTGAAGGGAAGCACAACGGACGATGAACTGAATGTGGCGCTGAATATCAAGTCACTGGATGATTTTTCACCGGACAGCGTGGCCCGGCAGGTTCCGGAAGTTAATAAATTGCTGGAATTGCGTGAAGCACTGACTGCGCTGAAGGGGCCGATGGGCAACCTTCCGGCATTCCGTACCCAGCTCCAGGCATTGCTGGAAAATGAGGAGTCCCGCGAGCAGTTGCTCAAAGAAATCGGCCAAGTGAGTGGGAAATAACCACCACTATTTCATTAAACAGGGTTATCCAGACATGGCGGCACACAAAAATATCTCCGGGAAACACCCCCTCTCTGACGAAGACATTTTGCAGGCGGTTTACCGGGTATGTTTCAGCCCGTCCGGTGAAATCAACCGGGATGGCGTGGATGCGCTGATTACAACACTGGATCGCCGTATCAGTGATCTATTGGATGAGATTATCCATCTTTGTGAGTTTCAGCAGAGCGCGCCGTACTGGCGGCGCGTACTTCACTGACGGCGAAAACCCGGTTTCAGAAACACAGCTAAAACAGAAGGATTTTCAGTATGTCTTTACAGGAAGAGGAACTCGTTTCCAGTCATGCCGGGCAGACTGATCAGGCATCGTCGCTGCTTGATCAAATCATGGCTCAGACCCGTATTCAGCCCGGTTCAGAAGGTTATGACGTTGCCCGCCAGGGTGTGACAGCCTTTATTGCCAGCATCCTGCAATCCACTGCATCTGCCGAACCGGTCAATAAACTGGCCGTGGACAGCATGATTGCAGATATTGATGAACGCATCAGCCGCCAGATGGATGTCATCATCCATGCGCCTGCCTTTCAGCAGGTCGAGTCGTTCTGGCGCTCACTGAAAACCATGGTGGATCGCGTTGATTTCCGTGAAAACATCAAGGTCAACGTGCTTCATGTCACCAAGCAGGAACTTCTGGAAGACTTTGAGTTTGCGCCAGAAATTATTCAGTCCGGATTTTATAAGCACGTTTATTCGTCCGGTTTCGGACAGTTTGGCGGTGAACCCATCGCTGCCGTGGTGGGGGCTTATGAGTTCAAAAATACCGCGCCTGACATGAAACTGCTGCAATACGTCAGTGCCGTGGGCGCAATGGCGCACGCACCGTTCCTGTCCTCCGTTTCCCCGGAGTTTATGGGGCTGAACTCGTGGACCGAACTGCCTAATATCAAAGATCTTTATGCCATCTTTGAAGGTCCGGCCTACACCAAATGGCGCGCCCTGCGTGACTCGGAAGATTCGCGCTATTTAGGGCTTACGGCACCCCGCTTCCTGCTTCGCCAGCCCTATTCACCAACAGATAACCCTGTTAAGAACTTTAACTATTACGAAGATGTCAGCCAGAACCACGAAGATTATCTGTGGGGTAATACGGCCTGGATGCTGGCATGCAATATCGCAGACAGTTTTGCCAAATACCGCTGGTGTCCAAACATTATCGGTCCGCAAAGCGGCGGCGCAGTGAAAGATCTGCCGGTGCATCTGTTCGAAACGATGGGGCAGATTCAGGCCAAAATCCCAACCGAGGTGCTGGTCACCGATCGCCGCGAATTTGAACTGGCTGAAGAGGGTTTTATCACCCTTACCATGCGTAAAGACTCTGATAATGCAGCCTTTTTCTCTGCAAACTCGGTACAAAAACCGAAGCACTTTCCGGGAAAAGACGCAGAAACCAACTATAAGCTGGGTACGCAGCTTCCTTATCTCTTCATCATCAATCGGTTAGCGCACTACATCAAGGTGTTGCAGCGTGAACAACTGGGGTCATGGAAAGAAAGGAGCGACTTAGAAAGAGAGCTTAATACCTGGATCCGTCAGTATGTTGCCGACCAGGAAAACCCGCCTGCAGACGTGCGCAGCCGCAAACCTCTGCGCGCTGCCAAAGTTGAGGTTATGGATGTAGAAGGCGAACCCGGCTGGTACCAGGTTGCGCTAAGCGTGAGGCCTCATTTTAAATTTATGGGGGCAAATTTTGAGCTTTCCCTGGTTGGCCGGTTAGACAGGGAGTAACACACCATGATACCGGATCGGGAAAGAACCACAGGTTCTCTTTTTGAGCGTATGGAAGCCTCTTCAGCCAGAAACCGGCAGGGAGGCAGTATTCATTCGCTCAGGCAATCCATTCGCCAGAACCTACGAAACATTCTTAATACCCGGTCCGGTAGTTGCCGGGGTGCGCCTGAGCTGGGCATTGATGAACCGGAAGGGGCTGAAAACTTCCGCGAATCAATGAGTCGGGCCATCGCGCAATGTATAGAACGCTATGAACCCCGGATCTCACGCGCTGAAGTGCAGGCAGTGGTTTCATCCGCCTCCAGCCCGCTGGATATGACGTTTCATATTACAGCCTGGGTGACATTTAACGAAACGCATGAGGTGCTTGAATTTGATATGGCACCGAATGGCAGCCAGCATTACCGGGTGGACTGACAAATGGAATTTGAAGAACGCTATTTCCGGGAAGAACTCGATTACCTGCGCCAGCTTAGCAAGCTGCTGGCAACGGAAAAACCCCATCTGGCCCGCTTCCTGGCCGAAAAAGATGCAGATCCGGATATTGAACGCCTGCTGGAAGGGGTGGCTTTTCTTACCGGCAATCTCCGCCAGAAAATTGAGGATGAATTCCCAGAACTGACGCACGGGCTTATTAAGATGCTATGGCCTAATTACCTGCGTCCGGTTCCGGCAATGACCCTTATTGAATATACGCCGGATATGGATAAGTCTTCTGTGCCGGTGTTAATCCCCCGTAATGAGCAGTTTACAACCAACGCCGGGGAAATTAGAGTCGATGAAGTGCTGCCCTCCGATGCTAAAAAGGAGGAGCCGCCTCCCTGTACCTTCACCCTCTGCCGGGATATCTGGCTGCTGCCCGTTCGCCTGGAGCAGATTGAAAACCGCAGTACGACCCGTAATGGTGTTATCAACATCACCTTTTCGGTCGCACCGGGAACGGACTTCCGCACGCTGGATCTGAACAAACTTCGCTTCTGGCTCGGCAATGACGACAACTATACCCGTGACCAGCTTTATTTATGGTTCTGTGAATACTTGCAGGGTGCCGACCTGACTGTGGGTGAACAGCATATTCGCCTGCCTGAGTTTATGCTGAAAGCTGTCGGTTTTGAGCCACAGGATGCCATGCTGCCCTGGCCGAAAAACGTCCACAGCGGCTACCGGATCCTTCAGGAGTATTTCTGTTACCCGGATGCGTTTCTCTTTTTTGATCTTTGTGGTTGTCCGGCGTTGCCTGACGGATTGCAGGCTGAATCCTTTACCCTGCAACTGCGTTTTTCGCGCCCATTGCCCGTGGACATCCGGTTGCGCCGCGACTCCCTGCGCCTGTATTGCGCACCTGCCATTAATTTATTTATCCACCATGCAGAAGCCATCACGCTGGACAACCGGCGGGCAGACTATCCGCTGGTTCCCAGCCGCCATTATCCGGAACATTACGATGTCTTTTCCGTTAACGGCGTGATAAGCCAGGTGCAGGATATGTTCAGGAAAAAAGATCTGGGGCGTCCTGTTTCGACGCAGGCCGCGCGCCAGTGGCCTGCCTTTGAAAGTTTCAGCCATCAGATGGAATACAGCCGGAAGCGGGAAGTGGTGTACTGGCATCACCGGACCAAAACATCCCTGTTCCATCGCGGCTTTGATCATACCCTTGCTTTTATACATGCTGATGGCAGTTATCCGTCAGACGAATCGCTGCTCAGTAATGAAGTGGTTTCGGTATCGCTGACCTGTACCAACCGTGAGCTTCCGTCACAAATTCGTTCCGGCGATATCACCGGCACAACCGGTAAAAATGCGGCTGTTGCTTCATTTCGCAACATTACCCGCCCGACGCAACCGCTCTGGCCGGTCATTGATGGCAGCCTGCACTGGTCCCTGCTCTCCGCCATGAACCTGAATTATCTGTCATTACTGGATACGGACGCGCTGAAGCAGGTCATCGCCAACTTTGATCGCCACGCAATCCATCATCCGCAGACGGCGCGGCTGTCACAACAAAAGCTGGATGCCATTGAGCGTCTGGAGACTCGCCCTGTCGACCGCCTGTTTACGGGCATTCCCGTCCGGGGGCTGGCCTCCACGCTGTATCTGCACCCGGAGCCGTTTGTCTGTGAAGGGGAAATGTATCTGCTCGGTACGGTGCTTTCGCATTTTCTGTCGCTGTACGCCAGCGTTAACTCATTCCACATGCTGACCGTTGTGAACACAGAAAGCCAGGAGACATGGAAATGGACGGAAAGAACCGGGCAGCATCCTCTTATCTGAGTCCGGGAAATCCCCCGGCAGATAAAGAGCAGAATGATCCGCTGGCACAGGTTTTTCATAACGCCTGCTCTTACAATTTTTTTGCGATGGCGGAGCTGTTGCACCGCCTGGCACAGGGTGAAAAGGGGACGCCGGAATTATCCCTGCGCGACGATCCGGCACAGGAAACCCTGCGTTTCAGCGCCGATGCCAGCCTTGCGTTTCCCCTGAGTGATATCAGTGCGCTGAAACGGGATACGTCAGGGGCATTCAGGATGACCACTACCTTTATGGGGTTACAGGGGAGCCAGTCGCCTCTCCCCGGTTATTACCTCGATCACCTGGCCTGGAAAGCGGTACATGAACAAAGTCCGGTAGGTGATTTTCTGGATATGTTCAGCCACCGCCTGACCCAGTTTGTCTGGCATATCTGGCGTAAGTACCGCTATCACATCAGTTTTCGTAACGGCGGTGTGGATGCGTTCTCGCAGCGCATGTACTCCCTTGTTGGGCTGGGCCACCGCCAGCTTCGCGATAAGCTGGCGATTAATCACAGCAAAATGCTGGCGTATTCCGGGATCCTGGCAAATCCGGGACGATCCCCGGAAATAATCTGCGGTCTGGTGTCCCACTGTTTTGATTTGTCAGACGTGACGCTGCAAAACTGGCAACGTCGCAAGGTGGATATTGAACCGGATCAGCAAAATAGCCTGGGGAGTTATTCACTTAAAAATGGCGAAAAACTGGCAGGAAGATCGGTACTGGGCAACTTTGTTCTGGGTACACGGGTGCCCGATCTCAGCGGAAAATTCCAGCTCAGTATTACCAGCCTGACCCGAAAACAGTTCCTCTCTTTTCTGCCGTCCGGCGAAAACTTCCTGCCACTGACGATGTTTGTGTCCTTCATCCTGCGCGATCAGCTTGCCTGGGACTTACATCTGGGGCTGGCGCCGGAGCAGGTGGGCGCAATGCGCCTGGGCGATAACAAAAGTGCGCTGCTGGGCTGGACCAGCTTCCTCGGCACACCGGAAGAACGACCTTCAGTCACCATCAGGGTACGGTCGTAAATTATGATAATCACGGAGCAGAATATGCCGGAAGAGAAACTACAGACGCTTTCATTGCAGGTCATTAACGGCAGTGAGCTGGAAAGCGGGCGGGCGGCGCGCTGTCTGTTCATACAGCAGGGAAATGTCGTCCATGGCCCCGAATGCCACTGGTCGGTACAGGATCGTCAGCAGAGCATTCCGGCTCAGGCTTTTACCGTTATCCTGCACGATGGCACATTTTGTCTGCGCCCGCAGACGGCACAACTGTGGCTGAACCAGGCAAAAGTCACAGCAACATCAGACCTGATACAGCTGCGCCAGGGCGATGAGATCCAGATAGGGCGTCTGATGGTGAGGGTTCATCTGAACCGGGGAGATATCCCCCATTACGATGAGGAAATGGCCACTCCCGAAACCATCGTCACCAATCGCGATATGCTCACGGATACCCTGCTGTCAACGGAGGGTGCGCCACACTATCCGGGAATGACTCACCGGCATCAGCTTGCAGACACCGTGGTAAACGGTTTTTCTACCGATCCACTCCAGGCACTTCAGTCCGAAAGCCTGATTACCACGGGCGATCCGCTTTCAGGCATTGCGGCTGTCCGGCCATCGGCACCGCTGTCCGATCCGGCAAGTAATGGTGGGATCAATACTCCGTTTATGGATCTACCGCCCATTTATGCCAGCCCCGGCGATCGTAATGATGACTTCCCTGTGGCAGAAATGGCGCAACGCCACCTTGCGGTCACCCCCTTACTGCGCGGTCTCGGCGGCTCGCTTACCGTGAGCAATTCTGACGATGCGGATGATTTTCTGGAAGAGGCCGGACGCACGTTACAGGCCGCAATAAAAGGTCTGCTCGATTTGCAGCAACAGCGTAACAGCCTCTCAGACAAACATTTGCGCCCGCTGGAAGATAACCCGCTGCGCCTGAACATGGATTACGCCACCGCGCTCGACGTGATGTTTGCCGAAGGTAAAAGTCCGGTACATCTGGCGGCTCCCGCCGCTGTCAGTGAAAGCCTGCGTAATGTCCGCCACCACGAAGAAGCTAACCGGGCAGCGATTGTGGAGTCACTTCGTGTCCTGCTTGACGCTTTCTCACCACAAAATCTGCTGCGCCGCTTTGTGCAGTACCGCCGCAGCCATGAACTGCGCCAGCCGCTGGATGATGCCGGAGCATGGCAAATGTACAGCCATTATTACGAAGAACTGGCCTCCGATCGCCAGCAGGGGTTTGAGATGCTGTTTAACGAGGTCTACGCCCAGATCTATGACCGGGTGCTTCGTGAAAAACAGCGGGAGCCGGAAGCATGAACAGGAAGGCGTTTCTGGCCTGCGTGCTGATGTGCGTCATATTAACCGGCTGCGAAACGGCGAAAAAAATCAGCGAGGTGATCAAAAACCCGGATATCCAGGTCGGGAGCCTGAAGGAGCAACCTTCGGAAATAACCGTCACCCTGCTGACCGAACCGGACACCAATACCAATGCGGAGGGTGAATCAGCCGCCGTGGATGTGCAACTGGTGTACCTGACTGACGACTCAAAATTGCTGGCAGCCGACTATGACCAGATAGCCAGTACGCCGCTACCGGATGTGTTGGGTAAAAACTATATCGACCACCAGGATTTCAACCTGTTGCCGGACACCATCAAAACCCTGCCGCCGGTAAAGCTGGATGAGAAAACGCAGTTTATTGGTGTCGTGGCCTATTTCTCCGATGACCAGGCCACTGAATGGAAACAAATCGAGACGGTGGAAGGAACCGGCCACCATTACCGCCTGCTGGTGCATGTACGTCAAAGCAGCATCGAAATGAAAAAAGAGGATGAATAATTATGGCAACCACCCGCAACAAGGTGATGTGGCAGGAAGGGATGCTGATGCGCCCACACCATTTCCAGCAACAGCAGCGTTACAACGACTACCTGGATAACCAGCGTTTCCGGGCCATGAATGATTTATCCTGGGGATTTACCGAACTCACCCTCAACAATGAACTGCTGGCGCAGGGTAAGATCATGATTGACAGCGCGTCAGGCACACTGCCCGACGGCACCGTCTTTTCTATCCCCGACCAGGACGCACTGCCCGATCCGCTGCACCCGCAACATTTTCCGGACGAAAGAAGCCGCAATATTTACCTCGCTCTGCCGGTCGCCAGTGATGTGAGAAATGAAATCAGCGACGGGCGGCGAATCGGGCGTTACCGGCTGAATTATGCCGATGTCCGGGATCTGCATTCAGAAGAAGGTGACGCGCGAACACTGACGCTGGGTCAACTGACGCCGCGCATTATGAGCGGTGCAGAAGATATGAGCGCCTATATTACGCTCCCGCTTTGCCGTATCAGCGATCGCCATGCCGACGGCTCCCTGACGCTGGATGACGATTTTATCCCCTCCTGCCAGAATATTCAGGTCAGTAAGAAACTGCGTGTTTATCTCAAAGAGGTACAGGGGGCCATTGGCGGACGGGCAAGCGATCTGGCAAACCGCATTGGCTCTCCGGCGGCGAGCGGCATCGCGGGTGTGGCGG
>ERZ780060.792-NODE-792-length-11931-cov-3.455035_pt1 | contig 11931 bp, 3 predicted proteins | sample MGYA00511176_ERZ780060 | MGnify/ENA primary metagenome ERZ780060 (study PRJEB29588, sample SAMEA2148374) | human gut metagenome | biome: human gut; feature: human-associated habitat; material: faeces | place: Denmark | collected 2008/2010 ... | reverse complement strand
AAGCAGCCGCCCCTGTCGTATACCGGATGCCGGGTGGTGAATTCTACCTGAGCCGCTGTGCCGCCCTGCTAAACATGTACCTCATGGCATCCTATGGCGAGGGACAATATGTGGAAGCTTATTATGACCAACAAATCTATCTCAACCATAAACTTATTGAGAACAAGCAGTTGAGCCTGACTGAAATTCAAGAAAAATCTGCCGAATTTCTGGTTCAGTTTAGTGGCGTGAGCGAAGTATATTCAGCTCATCGCCTGCTTTTGGGCCCCTGGTCACCGCAAATAGAACGTATACGCAATAGTTTTCATCGCAAGCGCTCTGGCGATTTGCTCATTGAAATACTCCCGGGCTGGACTATCATGCAGGAAAATAGTACTGATAACCGTGTAGTACGTACGGCCGATATTCCTGCTCCCCTCATTTTATTGGGAGGAGGAATGAAGGCTGAAACCATCCGTACCCCCATCAGTATTGACCGCATTGCCCCTACCTTGGCAAGTGTAATGCGCATCCGCGCCCCTAATGCAAGTACAGCATCTCCCCTTGACTTTTGATTCTAAAATAATCTGTGCAAATCTGGATAATCTGTATAGAAATCAGTAACTTTGCACGCTCAACTAACTCAGCAATAATAATAAAAACAAATATATAATGGGATTTAATGAATTTTTAAGCTCGATTTTCGGCAACAAATCCACACGCGACATGAAAGAAATACAACCGTGGGTGGAGAAAATCAAAGCCGCTTACCCGGAAGTAGCCAAACTCGACAACGACGCCCTACGCGCCAAGACAGAAGAACTGAAAGCCTACATCCACGATTCGGCAGCCGAACAACGCGCCAAAGTGGAAGAACTGAAAGCCAGCGTTGAAGATACCGAACTGGAAAAACGCGAAGACCTCTTCAACCAAATCGACAAAATCGAGAAAGAGATATTGGAGATTTATGAAAAAGCGCTGGACGAAGTATTACCCACCGCTTTCTCTATTGTAAAGGAAACAGCCAAACGATTCTCTGAAAATGAAGAAATAGTGGTTACAGCTACCGATTTTGACCGCCAACTGGCTGCCACTAAAGACTTTGTACGCATCGAAGGCGATAAAGCCATCTACCAGAACCATTGGATAGCAGGTGGTAACGATACTGTATGGAACATGGTACATTATGATGTACAGCTATTCGGTGGTGTGGTTCTACATAAAGGTAAGATTGCCGAAATGGCAACCGGTGAAGGTAAGACATTGGTAGCTACCCTACCGGTATTCCTCAATGCCCTGACTGGTAACGGCGTGCACGTGGTAACAGTGAACGACTATCTGGCAAAACGTGACTCCGAATGGATGGGTCCTCTTTACATGTTCCACGGTTTGAGTGTAGATTGCATCGACAAGCACCAGCCCAACTCTGATGCCCGTCGCAAAGCTTATCTGGCAGATATCACGTTCGGTACAAACAATGAATTCGGTTTCGACTACCTGCGTGACAACATGGCTATCAGCCCCAAAGACCTGGTACAACGCCAACATAATTATGCCATTGTCGATGAGGTGGACTCAGTATTGATTGATGATGCCCGTACTCCGCTGATTATCTCCGGACCGGTTCCCAAAGGCGATGACCAACTCTTCGAACAGCTCCGCCCGCAAGTGGAACGTCTGGTAGAAGCTCAGAAAAAACTGGCTACCCAATACCTGGCCGATGCCAAGCGCCTGATTGCATCAAACGATAAGAAAGACCAGGAAGAAGGCTTCCTCGCTTTGTACCGCAGTCACAAGTGCCTGCCCAAGAACAAGGCACTCATCAAGTTCCTCAGCGAACAAGGCATCAAGGCCGGTATGCTGAAGACCGAAGAAATCTACATGGAGCAGAACAACAAGCGCATGCACGAGGTGACTGACCCGCTGTACTTCGTTATCGAAGAGAAAATGAACAGCGTGGATTTGACGGACAAGGGCGTAGACTTGATTAGTAGCAATGTAGAGGACCCCACTTTCTTCGTACTCCCCGATATCACAGCGCAACTCTCTGCCTTGGAAAACGAAACAGAGCTGACAGACGAACAGCGCCTTGAAAAGAAGGATGCCCTGATGACCAACTATGCCATCAAAAGCGAACGTGTGCATACCATCAACCAACTGTTGAAGGCATACACCATGTTCGAGAAAGATGACGAATATGTGGTAATTGACGGCCAAGTGAAGATTGTGGATGAGCAGACGGGACGTATCATGGAAGGACGTCGTTATTCTGACGGTTTGCACCAAGCCATCGAAGCCAAAGAAGGCGTGAAAGTAGAAGCTGCCACCCAGACTTTTGCCACCATTACATTACAGAACTATTTCCGTATGTACCACAAACTATCCGGTATGACCGGTACGGCAGAAACAGAAGCCGGCGAGTTGTGGGACATCTACAAACTGGATGTAGTGGTTATTCCGACTAACCGCCCCATTGCCCGTAATGACATGAATGACCGCGTTTACAAGACAAAACGTGAAAAATATAAAGCAGTCATCGAAGAGATAGAAAAAATGGTGGCAGCAGGACGCCCCGTACTGGTGGGTACCACTTCTGTTGAAATCTCTGAAATGTTGAGCAAAATGCTTACCATGCGTAAGATTGAACATAGTGTATTGAATGCCAAACTGCATCAGAAGGAAGCGGATATTGTGGCTACTGCCGGTTTGAAATGTGCTGTAACCATCGCTACCAATATGGCCGGCCGTGGTACCGACATCAAGCTGAGTCCGGAAGTGAAAGCTGCAGGCGGTCTTGCCATCATCGGTACAGAACGCCACGAATCACGCCGTGTGGACCGTCAGTTACGTGGTCGTGCCGGACGTCAGGGAGACCCGGGTTCTTCTGTATTCTTCGTATCGTTGGAAGACGACCTGATGCGTCTGTTTGCTTCCGACCGTCTGGCTCATTGGATGGATAAGATGGGCTTTAAAGAAGGCGAGATGATAGAGCATAGCATGATATCGAAATCTATCGAACGTGCCCAGAAGAAGGTAGAAGAGAATAACTTCGGTATCCGTAAGCGTTTGTTGGAATACGATGATGTGATGAACAAGCAGCGTACCGTGGTTTATACGAAACGCCGTCACGCTTTGATGGGCGAACGTATCGGTATGGATATCGCAGATATGATTTGGGATCGTTGCTACAATGCAGTAACTCAGCCGGCCTACGAAGATGCCAAGATGGAAATTCTTCAGACACTGGCAATGGAAACTCCGTTTACCAGCGATGATTTCCGCAACAAGAGCAAAGACGAACTTGCCGAACAGACTTTCCAAAGTGCGATGGACCTGTTCCGGCGCAAGACCGAACGTATGGCACAGATTGCCAATCCGGTAATCAAACAAGTGTATGAGAACCAGGGACAGGTTTATCAGAACATTTTGATTCCGATAACCGACGGTAAGCGTATGTATAACATTTCGGTGAATCTGAAAGAAGCTTACGAAACCGAAGGAAAGGCTATTGTCAAGGCTTTCGAAAAAGCGATATTATTACACGTGATTGATGATGCCTGGAAAGAGAATCTCCGTGAACTGGACGAATTGAAACATTCGGTACAGAATGCAAGCTATGAGCAAAAAGATCCGTTGTTGATTTTCAAACTCGAATCAGTCAATTTGTTTGATGCTATGGTGAACAAAATCAATAACAATACCATATCTGTATTGATGCGCGGACAGATTCCAGTACAAGAACCTCAGCAAGTGCGTCAGGCTGCTCCCGAACCTCAGCAACCCCGTCAGCAATACCGTGAGGAAAAGCAGGACTTGAATGATCCCGACCAACAGGAAGCTGCTGGAAAAGATACACGTGATGCTAAAAAAGAACCTTATCGTGCCGAAAAGACGGTAGGACGCAATGACCCTTGCCCTTGTGGAAGTGGTTTGAAATATAAGAACTGCCACGGACGGAACTTGTAAGTATTTCTATTGACATAATAACTTAAACATGCATTGCCGTAAAGATACGAAAGAGGATTGTTCCTCTTCGCATCTTTGCGGCAATGTTTTTTTAAAGGTCTGGTGGTTGTGTGTAGGTTTGTTGGGAAAATAGACACCTGTGGACCACTTGTACGGGTACTTGTGTGGTTTTGTGTTCAAAAATCCCTTTTTTCTTGTTGGGGCGAATGATAATTTTCTTTAAGTTTGCACATCATTATCATTTGATACCGTGAAGACATGAAAAGGATAGTATTGTTACTTGTGGGTTGGCTGGGAATATGCACTGCAGTTTTATGGGGAGTTGATGTACGTTCGGAGCGATTGACCGTTGCTGAAGGTCTGGCGAATAATTCAGTACGTTGTATTTATCAGGATGGGAAAGGATTTATCTGGTTTGGTACGCTTGACGGACTTAACCGGTATGACGGTTTGTCTTTTCTGACATTCTTGCCTGAAAAGGAGATGAAGATTTCGCTTGCCGACCATCGTGTATACCGTTTGGCTGAAGATAAAAACGGCTTCTTATGGATACGTCATACCAACTCGTTATATAGTTGTTACGATTTGCGCAAAGGACAGGTAGTTGATTTTACCGGGTGTGGAGAATATTTGGATTCATACAGTTCTATTTATATTCCAGAGAAAGCAGACGAAGATGTTTGGCTATGGGGCACTCAGGACGGATGCCGTAGGGTTGTCTGTAAAGGAGGGTCATTGACTTCAGAATCTTTTAAGAAAGGTAAAGGTTTGGCATCGGATGATGTGAATCAGATTTACCCGGATGGAAAGGGAGGTGTATGGATTGCTACTGCTCACGGTTTATACCATTGGCTGGACGGAAAATTGCTGACTATCGATTCTCGTTTGAATATCCGGTATATTTACCGGTATGAGGGGAAGGCATACTTTTTTGCTTCCGATGGTTCTATGTATGGGACAGATGCGGCAGGACAGATAAAACAGCTGGATCAGCTTGCCGTACATAAGTCTCTTCGTTTCAATGGTCAGGTATATTACCGTGATGAGTGGATGATTTATACATCGGCTGGTAATTTTTGTTTTAATTTCCGTCAAGGATGTTACGTAAAACCCAATCCCGTGTTGGATATACGCAATGTGCAGATTCAGCAAGATAACAAGCATGATTTCTGGATTTATAACAATTCCGGGAAATTGCGCTATCTGCAGGTAGAAAGTGGGAAAGTATTGGAATTCCAGCTTATGACGAAAGAGGATTTGGATTACATTGATGAGGAACGTTATTCGATTGTACATGATTCGCGTGGCCTTTTATGGATTGCTACATACGGGAATGGTTTGTATGTATATGATTTGCAGCATGATGAGATGCAACATTTTACAACAGGTGAAAAGGATAACGGAGTCATAAGTTCTGATTATCTGCTATGTCTGATGGAAGACCGGTTGGGTAACATGTGGGTCAGTTCGGAGTTTACCGGGGTGGATAAATTGAACATAGTCAATACAGATGTAGCCAGGGTATATCCCAATGGAGAAGAGAAAATAAACCGTTCCAATGCTGTACGGTTTGTTTCTTGTCTCGATGGTTCCGATATCTATTTGGCAACACGTACAGGAGATGTGGTCGTTTATGATACTTTGCTGGCAGTAAAGAATGTATTGAAAGCCAATACCAATGTATATGCCATAGCCGAAGACAGGGAGGGCACGAAATGGTATGGCACGCGTGGAAAGGGAATCATTGTCGGTGAAGAGCGTTATATGCACCAACGGGACGATTCGACTTCACTCTCTTCCAATCAGATTTATAACTTGATGTGCGACAGTCGTGGAAGGATGTGGGTCGCTACTTTTGGAGGAGGATTGAATCTTGCTGTACGTAAAGAGGGGAAATACCAATTTCGCCGTTTTTTCCAGTCGGAGGCACAAAACCGGGTACGTATTTTGTGTGAAGACCGTGGAGGATGGATATGGATGGGGACAGACAAGGGTATCTATGTATTTCAGCCAGACGAGCTGATACGTAATCCGAATGCTTATTATCATTATGCATTGGAGAATGGCAGTCTGTACAGTAATGAGATACGGAGCATTGTTCTTGATTCGGAAGGATATGTCTGGATAGCTGAGACCGGAGCCGGATTTTCATATTGTGCGCCGGGTCAGGATTATGCCCGTTTGAAATTTGTGCATTGTGGAGTGACCGATGGTCTGGTAAACAATATGGTGCAGGATTTCGTAGAAGACCAGCAAGGCAATATGTGGATTTCTACAGAATACGGCATTTCCTGTTTCGACCGGCAGACGGGGATTTTTGAAAATCATTTCTTTTCTTCGAATGTATTGGGGAATATCTATTGTGAGAATTGCGGTATCCGTTTGCCTGACGGGCGGCTTGCTTTCGGCACGAACTATGGATTGAGTGTCATCAATCCGATATTGGTGTCTGAAGCCGGAAATGAAAGTGTCGTGACATTTACCGATTTGAAACTGAACGGAGTATCCGTACGTCCCGGTGATGATTCCTCTCCGCTGGAATTGGCTTTGCCTTATCTGTCCGAAATCAGGTTGGATTATAATCAGAATTCTTTTGTTGTCAATTTTTCTACCTTGGATTATGTACGGCCGGGCATACAAAAGTTCTGCTATATGTTGGAAGGATATGAAAAGGAATGGAGTATTCCTTCGCCATTAAATTTCGCAGCATATAAAAACCTTCGTCCCGGAACATATCGTTTGCATGTCAAGGCTAGCAATTCGCTGGGAGTGTGGAATGAAAAAGAATCGGTATTGAAGATTGTTGTAGTTCCTCCGTTTTGGCGTACAATATGGGCATACCTGATTTATATCCTTCTGTTGGGAGGAGCGTTGTATTTGACATATCGCATTTTGGCAAGGATGAATGCCTTGCGTAATCAGATTAAGGTGGAAGAGCAGCTGACAGAATACAAGCTGGTGTTCTTTACCAATATATCGCACGAGTTTCGTACACCGCTTACACTGATACAAAATGCGTTGGAGAAAATACATCTGTCTGGGAAGCTTCCCAAGGAGATAGCTTCTTCGGTACGGGTTATGGACAAGAGTACGATGCGTCTGTTACGGCTTATCAACCAACTCTTGGAGTTCCGGCGGATGCAGAACAACAAGCTCACTCTTTCATTGGAAAAAATAGATGTCATGGATTTCTTGCACGACTTGACTTTGAATTTTAAGGAAATGGCAGAATCCAAACGCATGAAATTCTGTTTCGAACCTTCGACGGACCATTATAATATGTATGTCGACAAGGAGAAGCTGGACAAAGTAGTTTATAATCTGTTGTCTAATGCCTTCAAATATACTCCTTCCGGTGGGACAATTATCCTGACGGCAAAGGTAGATGAGGCTGGCAACCGATTTATAGTCCAGGTGTCAGATACCGGAGTGGGTATACCGAAAGAAAAGCGTGAAGAACTGTTCAAACGTTTTGCCAAGAATCGTATCTCTGGAAGCAGTATGGGAATCGGTCTGCATCTGACTCATGAATTGGTCGTTGTTCACAAAGGGACAATCACTTATCGGGAGAATGCAGGGGGAAAGGGTTCGGTTTTCATCGTTTCTTTGCCATCGGATGCATCGGCATACGATGAAAAAGATTTCTTGATTCCTGATAACGTGATTTTGCGGGAAGAAGAAAAGACGGAGAAACAGCAGACGGAATTATTCTTGGAAAATGCTTCCGATGCATCAAAAGAAGGCTGCTGGGAAAAGGATGTCGAGATACCTGTTCCGCTGAATAAGCGTAAAGTACTGATTATCGAAGACGATACCGATGTGCGTGAATATTTGAAACGGGAGTTGAGTACTTATTTTGAAGTGGATGCTGAAGAAGATGGCATATCGGGGCTGAAAAAAGCTTTAGAATATGATGCAGACCTGATTATCAGTGATGTGATGATGCCTGGCTATTCTGGTTTCGAAGTGACAAGACGGTTGAAAGACAATTTCGAAACCAGTCATATACCCGTTATCTTGCTGACAGCATTAGGTACCGATGATAAGCATGTAGAAGGTATCGATTGCGGGGCAGATGCTTATATTACAAAACCATTTAGTCTGAAACTGCTGTTGGTAAGAGCTTTCCGTCTTATCGAACAGCGCGACAAGTTGCGCAAAAAGTTCTCGAACGACCCGACGATGCTTGGTTCGGCACTTTGCCGTACCGATAAAGACAAATTGTTTACCGAGCGTCTGACATTGATTGTAGAAAAACACATGGAGAACCCTCAACTGTCGGTAGACGACCTGGCGACAATGATGGGGGTAGGACGGTCGGTTTTCTACCGGAAAGTACGTGGCATAACCGGCTATTCGCCTAATGAATACTTGCGTGTCATGCGTATGAAGAAAGCGGCCGATTTGCTGGCACAGTCCGATGAGTTTACCATTGCCGAAGTGGCTCGTCAGGTAGGCATAAACGACCCGTTCTATTTCAGTAAATGCTTTAAGACCCAATTTGGTGTCACTCCTTCTGCTTATCAGAAGAGTGGGGGAGTGCTTCCGGGTAATGGTGATGCTGACAGAGAAGAAAATGCCTCCAAATAGGTTCATCAAATGTTGTTTTAAACGAAATATATTCTATGGTGGTTTTTATGTATGGAACTGCCATAGAATATAACGGTGTGCAATTGTGCTTTTTAATGGAATACACACAGTTGGTGTTACTCCTCTGTTTCCTGTGTCACACAGGATTGCCAATCCGCTTCTTCAATTACGCTGGCTTCCACATCCGGCATGACAAGCAAGCTTTGTTCTATCCGCCATATAGCTGCATTGCCTGTAAGATTATTAATCTTCACGCCGAAAGATTATTAATCTTACAGCCTGAAGATTAATAATCTTACAAGCAAGGCAGGCATGTGGCTTGGATTATCGGGCTAAGCTGATGTTCTGGCTTGGCTTGGAAAAGCAACTGATGGACATAAGATATACGTCCCTGCATCGTAGGACGTATACCCTCGGTATGGAGGATATAAAATCAAAGATCAATCAGAAATGAATTCTTTTGTCTTGATATATGTCATGCTTTGTCGTGTACGAATTTCTATATATAAATACAAAAATCCATAGGCAGAACTGATTTTATCCCTAATTTAGCGACGCATAATTTAACCGAACATTGATATCATGAAAATGAAGCGTTTTATTGTAGGCATCGTGTTGTTTGCCGTGGCAATGGGGATACAGGCAAGCGAACGGAAGAAGTATAATTTCAACAGCGACTGGCTGCTGAAGATTGGAGATATGGAACGGGCAGAGTCGCCCAAGTATGCGGATGGAGATTGGGAGAAGGTGACGCTTCCCCATGCGTTCAATGAAGACGAGGCTTTCCGCGTAAATATAAAAGACTTGACCGATACCATCGTGTGGTACCGCAAGCATTTCCGCCTTCCGGCAGAGGCAAAAGGGAGGAAGGTGTTTATCGAGTTTGAAGGGGCACGCCAGGGCATCGACCTGTATGTGAACGGGAAGCTGGTGGGACAGCACGAGAACGGGGTGATGGCTTTCGGATTCGATCTGACACCTTATATTCATTCGGGAGAAAATGTGATTGCCGCCCGTATTGACAACGACTGGGATTATGCGGAGCGGTCTACGGGCGTGAAGTACCAGTGGAGCGACCGCAATTTCAATGCCAACTACGGCGGTCTGCCCAAGAACGTATGGCTGCACGTGACCGGCAAGGTTTATCAGACCCTTCCGCTTTATAGCAATCTGAAAACGACAGGAGTGTATGTCTATGCCGAAGATATCCGGGTACAATCGCGTAAAGCCGTTGTGCATGCCGAGTCGGAAGTGAAGAACGAGACAAAGAAGGTGCAGACGGTAGGTTATGAGGTAGAGCTGCTGGACCGTGACGGCAAGCTGGTGAAGCGTTTTTCGGGTAAAGAGCAGACGGTTCCGGCAGGCGGCACAGCAATATTGTCTGCTGAGACGGAAGTGGGCGGACTGCACTTCTGGAGTTGGGGATACGGATATCTGTATACCGTGAAGACCGCTTTGGTAATTGATGGGAAGAAAACCGACGAGGTGGTGACGCGTACCGGATTCCGCAAGACCCGTTTTGCCGAAGGCAAGGTGTGGCTGAACGACCGGGTGATTCAGTTGAAAGGCTTTGCCCAGCGTACCAGCAACGAATGGCCTGCCGTGGGCATGTCGGTTCCGGCATGGCTGAGCGACTATAGCAACGGGCTGATGGTGGAAGGCAATGCCAACCTGGTGCGCTGGATGCATGTTACGCCTTGGAAACAGGACGTAGAGTCGTGCGACCGTGTGGGGCTGATTCAGGCGATGCCGGCAGGTGACGCTGAAAAAGACTGTACAGGCGTGCGTTGGGAACAGCGCAAGGCTGTGATGCGTGATGCCATTATTTATAACCGCAACAATCCGAGCATTCTTTTCTACGAGTGCGGCAACGAGTCCATCAGCCGTGAGCACATGCTCGAAATGAAAGCCATACGTGACCGGTACGATTATCATGGAGGCCGTGCCATCGGTTCGCGCGAGATGCTGGATATCCGTGATGCGGAATACGGGGGCGAAATGCTTTACATCAACAAGAGTGCGCACCATCCGATGTGGGCGATGGAGTATTGCCGCGACGAGGGATTGCGTAAGTATTGGGACAATTATTCGTATCCGTTCCATAAAGACGGTGAAGGGAATACGGCATATCATTCGGCTGCTACGGGCAAGACCCAGAAGCATGCCGATGCCAGTGTGTATAACCGCAACCAGGATTCGTTTGCTGTAGAGAATGTCATCCGCTGGTTCGATTATTGGCGCGAGCGTCCGGGGACGGGACGGCGTGTCAGCTCAGGCGGTGCGAAAATCATCTTTTCGGATACGAATACCCATTTCCGCGGGGTGGAAAACTATCGCCGGAGCGGAGATACCGACCCGATGCGCATCCCGAAAGACTCGTACTATGCCCATCAGGTGATGTGGGACGGCTGGGTAGATACCGAACGCCCGCGCATCCATATAGTTGGGCACTGGAATTATGATGCCGGTACGGTAAAGCCGGTATATGTCGTTTCGAATACAGACAGTGTCGCCTTGCTGGTCAATGGAAAAGCGGTGGAAGGCGTTCACCGTGACTATCATTTCCTGTTTACCGCCGACAGTGTGGCTTTCGAGGCAGGAACCCTGGAGGCTATTGGATATAATGAAGGCAAGGAAGCGGTGCGTACCCGTCTGGAAACAGCAGGCGAACCGGCTGCAATCAAGCTGGCCGCCATTCAGAACCCGGACGGCTGGAAAGCCGACGGTGCCGATTTGGCTTTGGTGCAAGTGGAGGTGGTCGATGCACAGGGGCGCCGTTGCCCCTTGGCAAATGACTTGATTCATTTCACCTTGGATGGGCCTGCCGAATGGCGTGGAGGCATTGCGCAGGGACCGGACAATTATATCTTGTCGGAAGACTTGCCGGTGGAGTGTGGCGTGAACCGTGTGCTGTTGCGTTCGCACACCCGGTCCGGACGAATCGTGCTGAAAGCCGAAGCCAAGGGATTGCAGCCTGCCGAACTGGTATTATCAACTGAAAGCATAGAAGTGGAAAATGGGTTGAGCACATATATACCGGGAGATTGTCTGGCAGGCAGGCTTACCCGTGGCGAAACGCCGGATACGCCTTCTTATCGTGACCGTGCTGTAGATGTGGCGGTTCTCTCTGCCCGGGCGGTAGCTCATACCGAAAAGGCAGGCAACAGTTTCGATGACAACGAATTGAGCGAGTGGCGGAATGACGGGAAAGCTTCTACCGCCTGGATTACTTACCGGTTGGAACGCATTGCGCGGATAGATGAAGTCTGCCTCAAGCTGACGGGCTGGCGCATGCGCAGCTATCCGTTGGAAATCTATGCCGGAGACACGTTGGTATGGAGCGGCGAAACCGACAAGAGAATGGGTGATGTGCATCTGAATGTGCAGCCAGTGCCG
>ERZ780060.775-NODE-775-length-12075-cov-3.774542_pt1 | contig 12075 bp, 8 predicted proteins | sample MGYA00511176_ERZ780060 | MGnify/ENA primary metagenome ERZ780060 (study PRJEB29588, sample SAMEA2148374) | human gut metagenome | biome: human gut; feature: human-associated habitat; material: faeces | place: Denmark | collected 2008/2010 ... | reverse complement strand
ACAATCTCCCGTCCGGAAGTGGTCAACGGGCATACGGACGTTATCTGCTCAACCAGCATTCGCCACATTCTGGCTGTACGAAAGAGTACACTGTTGCAAATCGACACACTTATCCGACAACTGGCTGAAATCTCGGTGCTGACGGAAAGCATCGGAGGTAAAACTGCCCCGGACTGGGCCATGAAACAGGATTTTCGCTGCGGTTCCTAGCTGATGGAGACACCAGAAGCAGCAATGAAAGCCATTACCCGGAATCTTGATCGCGAAATCTGGCGTGACCTGATGCAACATTCCGGGATGCTGTCATTAATGGATACGCAGGCCCGTGATACATGGTACCGGTCACTGGAGTACGATAATTTTCCGGAAATCAGCGAAGCGAACATTCTGAGCACATTTGAACAACTGCACCAGAACAAGGATGAGGTGTTTAAGCGGGGAGTGATTAACGTCTTCAGGGAACTGAGCTGGAATTATAAAACCAACTCTCCCTGTAAATTTGGAAGTAAAATCATTATCAACAATCTGGTGAGATGGGACCGGTGGGGATGTCATCTTATCACCGGACAACAGACTGACCGACTCGCCGACATGGAAAGAATGCTACATCTGTTCAGCGGCAAACCAATCCCCGACAACCGGGAAAACATCACTATTCGTCTGGATGGTCACATCCAGTCCGTTCAGGGTAAAGAGCGCTATGAAGACGAGATGTTCATCATTAAATACTTTAAGAAGGGATCTGCACACATCACTTTCAAAAGGCTGGAACTGATTGACAGAATTAACGATATAATAGCCAGGTACTTTCCTTCTGTGCTCTCAGCCTGATCCCGAGTGTGATTCCCTTTCGATATCAAAAGGGACTGCGGGTATAATTGAGGGTACATTTTTAATCAAACCAAACAAATTATATTAATATCAATATGATAAAAGAAATTTTCGATTCCGAGTCCGGCACCAAATTCATATCAACGGACCTCCACGGAGGTCCGTTTTTCGTTTCAGGACGCCACAATTTAAGCGTTCTGCCTAAAAATCATTTCTACCGAACTCAACCAGATTCTCCCCACATCACCAGCAATTTGCGGGCATATCCCAATTCGGGGAAATGTGTTCCTGAGCGATAGCACTGACTGACGTGAAATGTCGCGCGGCCCCGTGATGCTGTTGAACGTCAGATGACGTCATCAGGAGCGTAACGCATCCATAAAGCACAACCTCGGGCAGAACGCCGACTGATGAGATTTTCTGAATGAGAACAAAGAGAAATGTATCAGTCCGCTTGCTCATGCAAAGACTAACAATCCATAAAAATAGTAAGCGCGCCGGGCAATTTCCCATGGATTATTTTATGAACATTTTTCTTTGGCAAAGATGATGAATTTTGATGATAAGGAATATTACTTCTGGTTCTCAGTAAAATCCTTTCGTAATACCATGTAATCAAGAAGTTTATGGCTGGTAAAAATAACGTCTTGCATTCACCAATAATATGTAAATAAAACCATCTATAGATGGTAAAAATAGGTTGTGGCAATTATCATTGCATCATTCCCTTTTCGAATGAGTTTCTATTATGCAACAACCTGTAGTTCGCGTTGGCGAATGGCTTGTTACTCCGTCCATAAACCAAATTAGCCGCAATGGGCGTCAACTTACCCTTGAGCCGAGATTAATCGATCTTCTGGTTTTCTTTGCTCAACACAGTGGCGAAGTACTTAGCAGGGATGAACTTATCGATAATGTCTGGAAGAGAAGTATTGTCACCAATCACGTTGTGACGCAGAGTATCTCAGAACTACGTAAGTCATTAAAAGATAATGATGAAGATAGTCCTGTCTATATCGCTACTGTACCAAAGCGCGGCTATAAATTAATGGTGCCGGTTATCTGGTACAGCGAAGAAGAGGGAGAGGAAATAATGCTATCTTCGCCTCCCCCTATACCAGAGGCGGTTCCTGCCACAGATTCTCCCTCCCACAGTCTTAACATTCAAAACACCGCAACGCCACCTGAACAATCCCCAGTTAAAAGCAAACGATTCACTACCTTTTGGGTATGGTTTTTTTTCCTGTTGTCGTTAGGTATCTGTGTAGCACTGGTAGCGTTTTCAAGTCTTGATACACGTCTTCCGATGAGCAAATCGCGTATTTTGCTCAATCCACGCGATATTGACATTAATATGGTAAATAAAAGTTGTAACAGCTGGAGTTCCCCGTATCAGCTCTCTTACGCGATAGGCGTGGGTGATTTGGTGGCGACATCACTTAACACCTTCTCCACCTTTATGGTGCATGACAAAATCAACTACAACATTGATGAACCGAGCAGTTCCGGTAAAACATTATCTATTGCGTTTGTTAATCAGCGCCAATACCGTGCTCAACAATGCTTTATGTCGGTAAAATTGGTAGACAATGCAGATGGTTCAACCATGCTGGATAAACGTTATGTCATCACTAACGGTAATCAGCTGGCGATTCAAAATGATTTACTGGAGAGTTTATCAAAAGCGTTAAACCAACCGTGGCCACAACGAATGCAGGAGATGCTCCAGCAAATTTTGCCTCATCGTGGTGCGTTATTAACTAATTTTTATCAGGCACATGATTATTTACTGCATGGCGATGATAAATCATTGAACCGTGCCAGTGAATTATTGGGTGAGATTGTTCAATCATCCCCAGAATTTACCTACGCGAGAGCAGAAAAAGCATTAGTTGATATCGTGCGCCATTCTCAACATCCTTTAGATGAAAAACAATTAGCAGCACTGAATACAGAAATAGATAACATTGTTACACTGCCGGAATTGAATAACCTGTCCATTATATATCAAATAAAAGCGGTCAGTGCTCTGGTAAAAGGTAAAACAGATGAGTCTTACCAGGCGATAAATACTGGCATTGATCTTGAAATGTCCTGGCTAAATTATGTGTTGCTTGGCAAGGTTTATGAAATGAAGGGGATGAACCGGGAAGCAGCTGATGCATATCTCACCGCTTTTAATTTACGCCCAGGGGCAAACACCCTTTACTGGATTGAAAATGGTATATTCCAGACTTCTGTTCCTTATGTTGTACCTTATCTCGACAAATTTCTCGCTTCAGAATAAGTGACTCCCGGGTTGATTCATACTCGGGAATATTTGTTGTTGATTTTTTGTATGTTCATGTTGGTATAATATGTTGCGGCAATTTATTTGCCGCATAATTTTTATTACATAAATTTAACCAGATAATGTCCCGCAATTTATTGTAAACATTGAATGTTTATCTTTTCATGATATCAACTTGCGATCCTGATGTGTTAATAAAAAACCTCAAGTTCTCACTTACAGAAACTTTTGTGTTATTTCACCTAATCTTTAGGATTAATCCTTTTTTCGTGAGTAATCTTAGCGCCAGTTTGGTCTGGTCAGGAAATAGTTATACATCATGACCCGGACTCCAAATTCAAAAATGAAATTAGGAGAAGAGCATGAGTTCTGCCAAGAAGATCGGGCTATTTGCCTGTACCGGTGTTGTTGCCGGTAATATGATGGGGAGCGGTATTGCATTATTACCTGCGAACCTAGCAAGTATCGGTGGTATTGCTATCTGGGGTTGGATTATCTCTATTATTGGTGCAATGTCGCTGGCGTATGTATATGCCCGACTGGCAACAAAAAACCCGCAACAAGGTGGCCCAATTGCTTATGCCGGAGAAATTTCCCCTGCATTTGGTTTTCAGACAGGTGTTCTTTATTACCATGCTAACTGGATTGGTAACCTGGCGATTGGTATTACCGCTGTATCTTATCTTTCCACCTTCTTCCCAGTATTAAATGATCCTGTTCCGGCGGGTATCGCCTGTATTGCTATCGTCTGGGTATTTACCTTTGTAAATATGCTCGGCGGTACCTGGGTAAGCCGTTTAACCACTATTGGTCTGGTGCTGGTTCTTATTCCTGTGGTAATGACAGCTATTGTTGGCTGGCATTGGTTTGATGCGGCAACTTATGCTGCTAACTGGAATACTGCGGATACCACTGATGGTCATGCGATCATTAAAAGTATTCTGCTCTGCCTGTGGGCCTTCGTGGGTGTTGAATCCGCAGCTGTAAGTACTGGTATGGTTAAAAACCCGAAACGTACCGTTCCGCTGGCAACCATGCTGGGTACTGGTTTAGCAGGTATTGTTTACATCGCTGCGACTCAGGTGCTTTCCGGTATGTATCCGTCTTCTGTAATGGCGGCTTCCGGTGCTCCGTTTGCAATCAGTGCTTCAACTATCCTCGGTAACTGGGCTGCGCCGCTGGTTTCTGCATTCACCGCCTTTGCGTGCCTGACTTCTCTGGGCTCCTGGATGATGTTGGTAGGCCAGGCAGGTGTACGTGCCGCTAACGACGGTAACTTCCCGAAAGTTTATGGTGAAGTCGACAGCAACGGTATTCCGAAAAAAGGTCTGCTGTTGGCTGCAGTGAAAATGACTGCCCTGATGATCCTCATCACTCTGATGAACTCTGCCGGTGGTAAAGCATCTGACCTGTTCGGTGAACTGACCGGTATCGCAGTACTGCTGACTATGCTGCCGTACTTCTACTCTTGCGTTGACCTGATTCGTTTTGAAGGCGTTAACATCCGCAACTTTGTCAGCCTGATCTGCTCTGTACTGGGTTGCGTGTTCTGCTTCATCGCGCTGATGGGCGCAAGCTCCTTCGAGCTGGCAGGTACCTTCATCGTCAGCCTGATTATCCTGATGTTCTACGCTCGCAAAATGCATGAGCGCCAGAGCCACTCAATGGATAACCACACAGCGTCTAACGCACATTAATTAAAAGTATTTTCCGAGGCTCCTCCTTTCATTTTGTCCCATGTGTTGGGAGGGGCCTTTTTTACCTGGAGATATGACTATGAACGTTATTGCAATATTGAATCACATGGGGGTTTATTTTAAAGAAGAACCCATCCGTGAACTTCATCGCGCGCTTGAACGTCTGAACTTCCAGATTGTTTACCCGAACGACCGTGACGACTTATTAAAACTGATCGAAAACAATGCGCGTCTGTGCGGCGTTATTTTTGACTGGGATAAATATAATCTCGAGCTGTGCGAAGAAATTAGCAAAATGAACGAGAACCTGCCGTTGTACGCGTTCGCTAATACGTATTCCACTCTCGATGTAAGCCTGAATGACCTGCGTTTACAGATTAGCTTCTTTGAATATGCGCTGGGTGCTGCTGAAGATATTGCTAACAAGATCAAGCAGACCACTGACGAATATATCAACACTATTCTGCCTCCGCTGACTAAAGCACTGTTTAAATATGTTCGTGAAGGTAAATATACTTTCTGTACTCCTGGTCACATGGGCGGTACTGCATTCCAGAAAAGCCCGGTAGGTAGCCTGTTCTATGATTTCTTTGGTCCGAACACCATGAAATCTGATATTTCCATTTCAGTATCTGAACTGGGTTCTCTGCTGGATCACAGTGGTCCACACAAAGAAGCAGAACAGTATATCGCTCGCGTATTTAACGCAGACCGCAGCTACATGGTGACCAACGGTACTTCCACTGCGAACAAAATTGTTGGTATGTACTCTGCTCCGGCAGGCAGCACCATTCTGATTGACCGTAACTGCCACAAATCGCTGACCCACCTGATGATGATGAGCGATGTTACGCCAATCTATTTCCGCCCGACTCGTAACGCTTACGGTATTCTTGGTGGTATCCCACAGAGTGAATTCCAACACGCTACCATTGCTAAGCGCGTGAAAGAAACACCAAACGCGACCTGGCCAGTACATGCCGTAATTACCAACTCTACCTATGATGGTCTGCTGTACAATACCGACTTCATCAAGAAAACACTGGATGTGAAATCCATCCACTTTGACTCCGCGTGGGTGCCTTACACCAACTTCTCACCGATTTACGAAGGTAAATGCGGTATGAGCGGTGGTCGTGTAGAAGGGAAAGTGATTTACGAAACCCAGTCTACTCACAAACTGCTGGCGGCGTTCTCTCAGGCTTCCATGATCCACGTTAAAGGTGACGTAAACGAAGAAACCTTTAACGAAGCCTACATGATGCACACCACCACTTCTCCGCACTACGGTATCGTGGCGTCCACTGAAACCGCTGCGGCGATGATGAAAGGTAATGCTGGTAAGCGTCTGATCAACGGTTCCATTGAACGTGCGATCAAATTCCGTAAAGAGATCAAACGTCTGAGAACGGAATCTGATGGCTGGTTCTTTGATGTATGGCAGCCGGATCATATCGATACGACTGAATGCTGGCCGCTGCGTTCTGACAGCAACTGGCACGGCTTCAAAAACATCGATAACGAGCACATGTATCTTGACCCGATCAAAGTCACCCTGCTGACTCCGGGGATGGAAAAAGACGGCACCATGAGCGACTTCGGTATTCCGGCCAGCATCGTGGCGAAATACCTCGACGAACATGGCATCGTTGTTGAGAAAACCGGTCCGTATAACCTGCTGTTCCTGTTCAGCATCGGTATCGATAAGACCAAAGCACTGAGCCTGCTGCGTGCTCTGACAGACTTCAAACGTGCGTTCGATCTGAACCTGCGTGTGAAAAACATGCTGCCGTCTCTGTATCGTGAAGATCCTGAATTCTATGAAAACATGCGTATTCAGGAACTGGCTCAGAATATCCACAAACTGATTGTTCACCACAATCTGCCGGATCTGATGTATCGCGCATTTGAAGTTCTGCCGACCATGGTAATGACTCCGTATGCTGCGTTCCAGAAAGAGCTGCACGGTATGACCGAAGAAGTTTACCTCGACGAAATGGTAGGTCGTATTAACGCCAATATGATCCTTCCGTATCCGCCGGGAGTTCCTCTGGTAATGCCGGGTGAAATGATCACCGAAGAAAGCCGTCCGGTTCTGGAGTTCCTGCAGATGCTGTGTGAAATCGGCGCTCACTATCCGGGCTTTGAAACCGATATTCACGGTGCATACCGTCAGGCTGATGGCCGCTATACCGTTAAGGTATTGAAAGAAGAAAGCAAAAAATAATTAGCTCGTACAAGGGAAGTGGCTTGCCACTTCCCTTTTTTGCTCATAAGGAGAACACATGAAAACACCCTCACAGCCGCGCGCGATATACTATATCGTGGCGATCCAAATCTGGGAGTACTTCAGTTTTTACGGCATGCGTGCCTTACTCATTCTCTATCTCACCCATCAGCTTGGTTTTGATGATAACCATGCCATCAGCCTGTTCAGCGCATATGCTTCTCTGGTTTACGTTACCCCTATTCTCGGCGGCTGGCTTGCCGACCGCCTGCTCGGCAACCGCACTGCAGTGATTGCCGGCGCGCTGTTAATGACCCTTGGCCATGTGGTGCTGGGCATTGATACAAATTCAACTTTTAGCCTGTATCTGGCGCTGGCAATCATTATTTGTGGCTACGGTTTATTCAAATCAAACATCAGCTGTTTGCTTGGCGAGCTCTACGACGAGAACGATCATCGACGTGATGGCGGTTTTTCGCTGCTGTATGCTGCGGGCAATATCGGTTCTATCGCCGCTCCCATCGCCTGCGGCCTGGCTGCTCAGTGGTATGGATGGCATGTTGGCTTTGCCCTTGCGGGTGGCGGCATGTTTATCGGTTTGTTGATTTTCTTAAGTGGTCATCGTCATTTCCAGTCCACGCGTAGTATGGATAAAAAAGCGCTCACTAGCGTTAAATTTGCCTTACCAGTATGGAGCTGGTTAGTGGTGATGCTCTGTTTAGCCCCTGTATTTTTTACCCTGCTGCTGGAGAACGACTGGTCAGGATATTTGCTGGCGATCGTTTGCCTCATTGCCGCACAAATCATTGCCCGCATGATGATCAAATTCCCCGAACACCGCCGTGCTCTTTGGCAAATTGTATTGTTGATGTTTGTCGGGACATTGTTCTGGGTACTGGCACAACAGGGCGGCAGTACCATCAGCTTGTTTATCGATCGCTTTGTGAATCGTCAGGCATTCAATATTGAAGTACCTACTGCACTATTCCAGTCAGTGAACGCAATTGCGGTGATGCTCGCTGGGGTTGTTCTGGCCTGGCTGGCGTCGCCAGAAAGCCACGGCAACTCAACATTGCGCGTCTGGCTGAAGTTTGCCTTTGGCTTATTGCTGATGGCTTGTGGCTTTATGTTGCTGGCATTTGATGCCCGACATGCAGCGGCTGACGGTCAAGCGTCAATGGGCGTGATGATATCCGGGCTGGCGCTAATGGGCTTTGCCGAACTCTTTATTGACCCGGTGGCGATTGCGCAAATCACGCGTCTGAAAATGTCTGGCGTATTAACCGGTATTTATATGCTGGCAACAGGCGCGGTCGCCAACTGGCTGGCAGGCGTCGTGGCACAGCAGACCACAGAGTCGCAAATTAGCGGTATGGCAATTGCCGCTTACCAGCGATTCTTTTCTCAAATGGGAGAGTGGACGTTGGCTTGTGTCGCGATCATCGTCGTATTGGCCTTTGCTGCCCGTTTTCTGTTTAGCACGCCAACGAATATGATACAGGAGAGCAACGATTAACTGTCGTAAAAACAATTAGTTATGAATAAATTAACTTTCAGTTTATCACACTAATAAATCGAGATTAATAAGTCATTTAAACCATTTTGATGGTTATTTATTAGTGATATCAACTTGAGGTAAGCGTTAGTTTCGATAAGATAAACTGAGTTATTAATAGTCGAGGCAGATAATACAGTGTACCGATCTGTCTCTTTATCTACGCTAAATTGAAAGCTGGATTTAGAGGAACCAAAATGTCTGAACGAGAAACACGGGGAGCCAATGAGGCTATTGATTTTAACGATGAACTGAGAAATCGCCGCGAAAAACTGGCGGCACTGCGTCAGCAAGGTGTGGCGTTTCCTAATGATTTTCGCCGCGACCATACCTCTGACCAGTTGCACGAAGAGTTTGATGCGAAGGATAACCAGGAACTGGAATCCTTAAACATTGAAGTCTCGGTTGCTGGCCGAATGATGACCCGTCGTATCATGGGGAAAGCCTCCTTTGTAACGTTGCAGGATGTCGGTGGCCGTATTCAACTGTACGTTGCAAGAGATAGCCTGCCAGAAGGTGTTTATAACGATCAGTTTAAAAAATGGGATCTGGGTGACATTATCGGTGCCCGCGGTACGCTGTTTAAGACGCAAACCGGTGAGCTTTCCATTCACTGTACTGAGCTGCGCCTGCTGACTAAAGCACTACGTCCTTTACCAGATAAATTCCATGGTCTGCAGGATCAGGAAGTCCGTTATCGTCAACGTTATCTGGACCTCATCGCTAACGATAAATCCCGTCAAACGTTTGTTGTCCGTTCAAAAATTCTGGCCGCTATCCGTCAGTTCATGGTCGCGCGCGGCTTTATGGAAGTAGAAACCCCGATGATGCAGGTAATTCCAGGTGGGGCATCTGCTCGCCCGTTTATTACCCATCATAACGCTCTGGATTTAGATATGTACCTGCGTATCGCGCCGGAGCTGTATCTGAAACGTCTGGTTGTAGGCGGTTTTGAACGGATATTCGAAATCAACCGTAACTTCCGTAATGAAGGTATTTCTGTTCGCCATAATCCTGAGTTCACAATGATGGAACTCTACATGGCGTATGCGGATTACCACGATTTGATTGAACTGACGGAGTCCCTGTTCCGCACCCTGGCACAAGAAGTTCTGGGTACCACTAAAGTCACTTATGGCGAGCATGTGTTTGATTTCGGCAAACCGTTTGAAAAACTCACCATGCGCGAAGCAATCAAAAAATATCGTCCAGAAACCGATATGGCCGACCTGGATAATTTTGATGCCGCTAAAGCATTAGCTGAATCTATCGGAATTACGGTAGAGAAAAGCTGGGGGCTGGGACGTATTGTGACGGAGATCTTTGATGAAGTGGCAGAAGCACATCTGATTCAGCCAACCTTTATTACGGAATATCCGGCAGAAGTGTCCCCGCTGGCGCGCCGTAATGATGTTAACCCGGAAATCACCGACCGTTTTGAATTCTTCATCGGTGGTCGTGAAATCGGTAATGGTTTTAGCGAATTAAACGACGCAGAAGATCAGGCTGAACGTTTCCAGGAACAGGTTAACGCTAAAGCTGCAGGTGACGACGAAGCCATGTTCTATGACGAAGATTACGTGACTGCGCTGGAATATGGTCTGCCGCCAACCGCTGGTCTGGGTATTGGTATCGACCGAATGATTATGCTGTTTACAAACAGCCATACTATTCGCGACGTTATTCTCTTCCCGGCGATGCGCCCACAGAAATAAATTTCACTTTAATGAACGAAGCAGTCAGGCGACTGCTTCGTTCGTCGTTCCGCAAATCCAGTTTTGAGGAGAGACGCTTCGTTTCAAGATAACCAGCGGGTCCACTCAACTACAGCTCCTAAAAGAGAGAAAAAAGTAATGCCACAGGCAGACTCATTGGCCAGGTTATTCCGACCAGGAATGCACTAAGTAAACGAATATGTGTTTTCTCATGTGAGATAAACCAGATAATGACAAAGGATATGTTCACACCAATCACATAAAAAATTAATATTTTAGAGAATAGTGCCATTTTTTATGTTCTTCTTATCCTTCCTGGCTACTTGTAAAACTGACGGAAATAGTCATCAACTGTCATAATGTTGAGGTCAAAATCAATATCCGGTAAGTCTAAGCATTTGAGCCTGATTAAATCTTCGATTTCACTTGCGGCTAATGATGTCGTTATTGCGAAGGAATTTTCATTCAATTGTCGTGGTATCCCATATTCATCAGCCACGATAGAGGAGAAATTCATATCATACATCAATGATCTTAACCTTAAGAACACTGAGGAATAAGATGATGGATAATCAAAAGAAACAACATAAGTATTGAACTTGTTTTTACCTTCCATAATATGACTCCTATCAATTTTAAACGCTCTGGGGACGCAAAACTTATTAACCCCAATCGATGATTCTCATATAGGAGATATTCTTTTTTTTTTGCTCAGTAAAGGGGATGACTTGGGACAAAAAAACGCTCTCTCTGCCCATTCTTTGTGCATCCCCCTACCCTTCAGATGCTCTCCTGCATCACACCGCGGAGAGCATGAAAAATATCGTGACTCTGTACTCTCCCATCAACTGCGAATATCATCATACTCCCGCGTTTTATCAAATTCGTGTTTCGCAAATGGGCATAGTGGGATAATTTTTCGTTTTTCCCGACGCATTTTTTCCACGACTTTCGCAACCAGCTGTTTACCAATCCCCTGCCCTTTCAGGCTTTCATCGACATCGGTATGTTCGATAATCGCTAAATTCTCTCCGGTCGGCACAAAGACAATTTCAGCGATTTGCTTGCCTTGTTCGTCATTAATGTAAAATTTATTGTGGCCTTCGCGTATTTCCATTTTACCCTCGCTTATTTATGACGGTATTTCAGCGCGCCGCTCGGGCACGTATCAATCACTTTAACCACAGTGGTGACGTCAACTTCATCCGGCATGATCCACGGCTTTCGTTTGAGATTAAATAACTTGCCGTTGCCACGTACGCAATTGCCAGAATGCTGACATATCGCAGTGTTGAACCAGACATCGATCTTTTCGCCGGTATAGCAGCGATAACCACCGTCCAGTAGATCCTGATCCATGACCTTCCCCCTCTCATCAGTATGGTTTTCGCAATAAGCATAGCCCGGAATCTTCATACCGCACCGGCAGTTTCAGTTTCCTGAGCCTCTTCCCCTATATAGCCAATCATTCTTACTCCCTTTGAATTACCCGCCTCATCAGAGATAATGCTTAAGAAATTTGTCACACAAGGAAGCTGATGAGACATTCATTGCCCTACCGCATGTTACGCAAACGTCCGATGAAATTGAGTACCACAGTGATCTTAATGGTCAGCGCGGTACTGTTCTCGGTGCTATTGGTGGTGCATCTGATTTACTTCTCGCAAATCAGTGATATGACGCGAGACGGGCTAGCCAACAAGGCACTGGCGGTGGGGGGGACCCCCCCCCCCCCCCCCGCAATACGCCCGGGGTTGCCG
>ERZ780060.767-NODE-767-length-12141-cov-3.353963_pt1 | contig 12141 bp, 8 predicted proteins | sample MGYA00511176_ERZ780060 | MGnify/ENA primary metagenome ERZ780060 (study PRJEB29588, sample SAMEA2148374) | human gut metagenome | biome: human gut; feature: human-associated habitat; material: faeces | place: Denmark | collected 2008/2010 ... | reverse complement strand
CGGTTCGCTGGTTGCCGGAACGGAAGAGTCTCCGGGCGATACGATTATTTTCAACGGTCGTAAGTTCAAGTCCTATCGGGGTATGGGGTCGCTGGAAGCTATGGAAAATGGTTCCAAGGACCGCTACTTCCAAAGCGGTACCAGTGACGTGAAGAAATTGGTTCCAGAGGGCATTGCTGCCCGCGTTCCTTATAAAGGTACTTTGTATGAAGTGATTTATCAGTTGGTTGGCGGTCTGCGTGCCGGTATGGGCTATTGCGGTGCAGCCAATATAGAGAAACTGCACGATGCCAAGTTTACCCGCATTACTAATGCAGGTGTACTGGAAAGTCATCCGCACGATGTATCTATAACCAGTGAGGCACCGAACTATAGCCGTCCAGAGTAAGATAATAACAAAATAATAGTGAATGCCCGGAGAGAGATTGCCGCTTTCCGGGCATTTTGTTTATATTTGCAGCCGTATAAAAAGAACGGATGGTGCTTATGGTTAGATTGTTTTGGGTGTTTTTCTTCCTCGGGTTCGGATTGGCTGTTTCGGCCCAGGACGATCCGGTACTGATGCGTATCAATGGAAAGGAGGTCCTCCGTTCTGAATTCGAACGTAGCTATAATAAGGGCGGTACCTCTGTCGGTGCAGGCCGGAAGGCATTGGATGCATATGTGAATAAGTTTATAGACTTCAGGCTGAAAATAGAGGCTGCCGAAGTTGCGGGATTGGATACTTCCCGTGTCTTCCAGAAGGAGCAGGATGAGTATCGCCGCTGTCTGATTAAATCATACTTGACAGATGAGGAGACGGCAGAGCAGGAGGCACGGCAGTATTATGACAAGATGAAATCCGGCCGGCGTGCGGGCCGGGTATATGTGAAGCATATTTTTAAATATCTCCCCCAGAATATTTCCGGTCATACCTTGCGTGAGATGGAGTCCAGGATGGATTCTATCTACAGGGCTCTTGCAAAGGAAGGGGGAGCTGTGCCGTCTTTCGATGCTTGCGTCGAGCAATTTTCCGATGAGAAGAAAGCGTTTTGGGTGGGTTGGCTGCAGATGCCGGTGGAGTTTGAGGATATTGTATTCGGGTTGAATGCCGGAGAGATTTCCCGTCCGTTCCTCACTCCTCAAGGCATTCATATCGTGAAAGTACTCGAACAGCAGGAAATCCTTCCTTTTGAGAGGATGAAGGACAAGATAATCCGTTGTCAAACCCGTCGTCATGGAATGGATAAAGGAACGCGGGCTTTTGTGGATAAACTGAAGAAAGAATATCACTATATGCCGGATAAAGCCGGTATCGACGAACTGCTGGCCAAAGGAAGCACTTCCCGTGTATTGTTTACACTGGATGGCAAGGCATACGGTGGAAAAGAGTTTGCCGGATTTGCCGCTGTTTATCCGGCAGGGACGCACAGACAGTTGGAGGCTTTTACAGTAAAAACGATTCTGGACTATGAAAACTCCCGTCTGGAATTGAAGCATCCCGAATTCTGTGCGTTGGTGCAGGGGCATCGTGACAGCATGTTGCTTGCCGAAATCACTGACCGTGAAGTGGGAAAGAGGAGTGTGGTGGATGAAGCGGGATTGAAAGCATATTTTGAGGCGCACCGTTCGGACTTCCATTGGGACGAACCGCGTTATAAGGGTATTGTGCTGCATTGTACTACCAAGCGGGTGGCGAAGCAAGTACGGAAATTTCTGAAACAGATTCCGGAAGAGGAGTGGATGGATGCCATCCGTCTCACCTTCAATGCCGGCGATACTCCCAAGGTGCAGGCAGAGCAAGGATTATTTGCCCCTGGTGATAATGCATATGTGGATGATTTTGTGTTCAAAGGGAAGGATGCAACCCCGGTTTTGTCATTTCCCTTTACTGCTGTACAAGGTCGTAAGCAGAAGGGACCGGATAGTTGGCAAGAGGTGCGAGAGCCGCTCATAACCGCTTATCGGAACTATTTGGAAATGCATTGGGTGGCAAAGTTGCGTGCTGCCGGTAAGGTTGAAATTGACCAAGAGGTTTTAAAAACCGTTAATAATCACTGATGCAACCGATTAAAACACTATCTTCGTACCTCAAAACGAAGTAAATATCAGTTGGTGATGCGAACAACCTGCTTTGGGCTTTTAATTTTCCTTCTCTGTGCGGCGTGCAGCGAGCAGCACGACCATAAAGGGCGGACACCGTTAGTGGAGTTGGACGGCAATTTCCTTTACCGGGAAGATTTGCAATCGGTACTTCCTGCCGGTTTGTCCAAAGACGACAGTCTGTTGTTTGCAGAACATTATATCCGTAATTGGGTGGAAGATATTTTGCTGTACGATAAAGCGCAGAGCAATATTCCCAATAATGGTGAGATTGATAAACTTGTGGAGAATTATCGCAAAGCATTGATAATGCATACCTATCAGCAGGCTTTAATACATCAGCGGCTATCAGAGGAGATTTCAGAACAAGACTTGACGGAGTATTACGAGAAGAACCAGGCGCTCTTCAAGGTGGAACGTCCGTTGATGAAAGGCTTGTTCATCAAAGTTCCTTTGACAGCCCCGCAGCTGGGCAATGTTCGTCGCTGGTACAAGACGGAAACCCGTGAGGCGGTGGAACATCTGGAAAAGTACAGTCTGCAGAATGCTGTGAAGTATGAGTATTTTTATGATAAATGGGTGCCGGTATCGGAAGTGCTGGATATGCTGCCCTTGAAGGTTCCTGATGTGGACGAGTATCTGGACAAGAATCGCCATGTAGAGCTGAAGGATACGGCTTTCCATTATTTCCTGAATGTGAGCGATTATCGCCCGGTGGGAGAGCAGGAACCCTATGAGTTTGCCCGTAGGCAAGTGAAGGATATGCTGCTGAACGTGAAGCAGGTGGAATTCATGAAGCAAGTGAAGGATGATTTGTACCAACGGGCGGTGAAAAGAGACAAGATTAAATATTATTTAGAATAAGACACCAAGAATGAAACAGTGTATGAACTTTAAGTTTGTAATTTTATTTGCCTTGACGCTATTAGTCGGTTCTACCGTTTATGGACAAGACAACGTAATTGACGAGGTAGTGTGGGTAGTAGGTGACGAGGCTATACTGAAGTCCGAAGTGGAAGAAGCACGCATGAGTGCATTGTATGAAGGACGCAAATTTGACCGTGACCCTTATTGCGTGATACCGGAGGAGATAGCCGTGCAGAAGCTGTATCTTCACCAGGCTGCCCTCGACAGTATCGAAGTATCCGAGAGTGAGGTTATCCAGCGTGTGGACTATATGACGAACATGTACATCGCCAACATCGGTTCGCGCGAGAAAATGGAGGAATACTTCAACAAGACTTCCAGTCAGATTCGTGAAACGCTGCGCGAGAATGCCCGTGAAGGATTGAAGGTTCAGAAGATGCAGCAGAAACTGGTGGGTGAGATTAAGATAACTCCGGCTGAGGTGCGCCGTTACTTCAAGGATTTGCCGCAGGACAGCATTCCTTATATCCCTACCCAGGTGGAGGTGCAGATTATCACTCAGCAGCCTAAGGTCCCTTTGGAGGAAATAGAAGATGTAAAGAGGCGTCTGCGTGAGTATACCGACCGTGTCAATAAGGGCGAAAGCTTTTCCATGTTGGCTCGTCTGTACTCCGAGGACCGTGGCTCGGCCATGCGTGGCGGTGAAATAGAGTTTTCGGGACGTGGTATGCTGGACCCCGCTTATGCCAATGTAGCTTTCAACTTGCAAGACCCCAGCAAGGTTTCCAAGATTGTAGAGTCTGAATATGGTTTCCATATCATTCAGTTGATAGAGAAGCGCGGTGACCGTATTAAAACACGCCACATTCTGTTGAAACCGCATATTCCGGAAGAAGCTCTGGCTGCCGGTTGTGCCCGTTTGGATTCTATTGCCGATGATATCCGCAATAACAAGTTCTCTTTTGAAGAGGCTGCCTCAGTGCTTTCGCAGGATAAGGATACGCGTAACAATCATGGTTTGTTGCCGAATCCCAATACGAACACTTCCCGTTTTGAGATGCAGGAACTTCCCCCTGAAATAGCCAAGGTGGTGGATAAGATGAAAGTGGGCGAAATCTCTGAAGCCTTCACTATGATTCCGCAAAAGACCGGAAAAGAAGAGTGTGTGATTGTGAAACTGAAGAGCCGTACGACGGGACACAAGGCTACCATTGCCGATGACTATCAGAACTTGAAAGAGATTGTGTTGGAGAAACGCCGCGACGAAGTGCTAGACAAGTGGATTCGTGAGAAGCAGAAGCACACGTATGTCCGTATCAAGGATAATTGGAAGAATAACTGTACGTTCAAGTATCCGGGCTGGATCAAAGAATAATCCGGAAGGATTTACATGGATTTGTATGCAAAAGAAGAATACAAAAAATCATTTCCTGAACAAGCATAGATACCTCCTGGTAGGCATTCTATGCTTGTTTGGCATCTGTCTGCTGAGTGCGCAGGACAAAAAGAAGAGTACTGGTGCACCGGAGAAGAGGAAAGTGGACTCGATTGAACAGAAAAAGACGGAGACGTCGGAAAAGAAGAAGACGCGCGTCGATTTGTTGTACGCAGATGAGGCGCAGGCAGACAAACAGTTGCGTCCTGATGTGCAGGTACTCATCGGTTCGGTGAGGATGAAGCATGACAGTATGTACATGTTCTGTGATAGTGCGCTGATATTCGAAAAGATAAATTCTGTGGAGGCATTCGGCAATGTGCGTATGGAGCAGGGTGACACCTTGTTTATCTATGGAGACTATCTGTATTATGACGGCATGTCGCAGCTGGCCATGCTGCGTGAGAATGTACGTATGATAAATCGTAATACGGTGCTGACAACCGACAGTTTGAACTATGACCGTCTGTACGATTTGGGTTATTACTTCGAAGGCGGTACGCTGACCGACGAGGATAATGTGCTGACTTCCGAGTGGGGAGAATATAGCCCTGCCACCAAGTTGGCTGTCTTCAACCACGACGTGAAGCTGGTCAACCCGAAGTTTGTCTTGACTTCGGATACCTTGAAGTATAGTACAGCTACCAAGATTGCTACCATTCTAGGTCCCTCCGACATTGTGAGTGATCAAAATCATATTTATTCCGAACGTGGCGTGTATAATACGACTACTGAGCAGGCAGAACTGCTCGACCGTTCCGTACTGACCAACGACGGCAAGAAATTGACCGGTGACAGCCTTTTCTACGACCGCATCTTGGGATACGGTGAGGCTTTTGACAATGTACAGATGAATGATACGGTCAACCGGAACATGTTGACTGGCGACTACTGTTTCTACAACGAACTGACCGGAAGCGCCGTTGCCACCAAACGTGCCGTAGCTATCGACTATTCGCAGGGCGACAGTCTGTTTATGCACGGTGATACTTTGCGGCTGATTACCTACCATATGAATACCGATTCCATGTACCGGGAGATGCGTGCCTATCATAAGGTGCGTGCTTATCGCACGGATGTGCAGGCCGTATGCGATTCGTTGGTGTATAATTCCAAGGACTCTTGCATGACGATGTACACCGACCCTATCTTGTGGCACGGGGAACAACAGTTGTTGGGCGAGGAAATTAAAATTTACATGAACGATAGTACCATCGACTGGGCACATATCATCAATCAGGCCCTGACGGTAGAGAAAAAGGACAGTATTCACTATAACCAAGTTTCCGGTAAGGAGATGAAAGCTTTCTTCATAGATGGAGACATGCGTCTGGTGGAGGTAAACGGCAATGTACTGGTGGTGTATTATCCGGTAGAGGAGAAGGACAGTTCGCTGATTATGATGAACTATTCGGAAGGTGGACTTTTGAAAATGTACTTGAAGGAGAGAAGAATGGAGCGCGGAGTCTTTGTTGGAAAGACTACCGGTACAGCCTATCCTTTGGACCAGATTCCACCAGATAAGAGCAGGCTGCCTTCTTTTGTTTGGTTCGACTACATCCGTCCGCTCAACAAGGAGGACATCTTCGAGTGGAGGGCTAAAAAAGCAGGTGAAGTATTGAAGAAAAGTGACCGGAAACCTGTAACTTCGCCAAGGAATATGCATATTAAACGAAATAATAAGTAGCGTCATGGGAATGTTTGCAATGCGGAAGCCTCGTGGCTTCAATCATAGCTATATCTATGTGGATGAGCGGAAAGAGAAGTTGGCGAAGATGGAAGAAAACGCCAAGCGTGACCTGGGTATGCTGCCGGAAAAGGAATTCTCGCCCGAGGATATACGGGGCAAATTCATAGAAGGAACAACTCACCTGAAGCGGCGTAAGGAGAGCGGACGTAAGCCGATGCATTTGGGCATAATCCTTGTTGTCATGGCTGTGTTGATTTATCTGTGGTATGCCATCAGTAACGGAATCATTTAATAATGATTAATCATTAATCCCTAATCATTAAACATTATCATGAGCGATATCATTCATTTGCTGCCCGATTCGGTTGCCAATCAGATTGCTGCCGGAGAGGTGATTCAGCGTCCGGCATCTGTTGTGAAAGAATTGGTGGAAAATGCAATTGATGCCGAAGCAGGGGAAATACATGTGCTGATTACCGATGCGGGCAAGACCTGCATTCAGGTGATTGATGATGGGAAGGGTATGTCCGAAACGGATGCGCGCCTTTCTTTTGAACGTCATGCGACTTCAAAGATACGCGAGGCTGCCGATTTGTTTGCCCTACGCACCATGGGCTTCCGTGGAGAGGCGTTGGCTTCTATAGCAGCGGTAGCTGAAGTGGAGTTGAAAACACGTCCGGTCAGCGAGGAGCTGGGGACGCGGCTGCTGATTGCCGGCTCTAAAGTCGAGAGCCAGGAAGCCGTTTCCTGCCCTAAGGGAAGCAATTTTTCCATCAAGAACCTATTCTTCAATATTCCTGCCCGGCGTAAATTCCTGAAAGCCAACTCTACGGAGTTGAGCAATATCCTTACGGAATTCGAGCGTATAGCGCTGGTGCATCCTGAGGTAGCCTTCTATCTGTATAGTAATGATACGGAATTGTTCAATCTTCCGGTAATGCCTTTGCGGCAACGCATCATGGCAGTTTTCGGAAAGAAACTGAATCAGCAGTTGCTGTCCGTAGACGTCAATACGACGATGATAAAGATTTCCGGTTTTGTTGCCAAGCCGGAAACCTCGCGCAAGAAAGGAGCGCACCAATACTTTTTTGTGAACGGGCGTTATATGCGTCACCCCTATTTCGACAAAGCGGTGATGGACGCTTATGAGCAGCTGATTCCTGCCGGTGAGCAAATCTCCTACTTTATTTATTTCGAGGTAGACCCTGCCAATATCGATGTGAACATCCATCCGACGAAGACGGAGATTAAGTTCGAGAATGAGCAGGCTATCTGGCAGATTCTGTCGGCTGCGGTCAAGGAATCCTTAGGCAAGTTTAGCGCTATACCTACTATCGATTTTGATACCGAGGACATGCCGGATATTCCTGCATTCGAGCAGGCTCGTCCGATAGAGCCTCCGAAGGTACACTATAACACGGATTTCAATCCCTTCAAGACGTCTTCCGCTTCTTCCTATGGAGGCGGTGGCAATTATTCGCGCCCCAAAGTGGAGTGGGAGGGGCTTTATTCCGGTTTGGAAAAAGCCAGCAGGATGAACGAGCCGATGGAGGAAGAGCCTTTTGTAGAGGATACGGTTACCGGTACGGCTCCAAGAGAGGAGGAGAGGGTTCCTTATTTCCAGGAAACGGTTCCTTCCGGGGCAAGCGCCTCTTTCTATGGCAATGAGGCAACGGTAGAGAAAGGAGCGCAACACTTCCAGTTCAAGGGGCGTTTTATTCTGACTTCCGTTAAATCGGGTCTGATGCTGATAGACCAGCACCGGGCGCATGTCCGGGTATTGTTCGACCGCTATATGAGCCAGATTCGACAGAAACAAGGCGTATCCCAGGGGGTATTGTTTCCGGAGATTATCCAGTTGCCGGCTTCGGAAGCTGCCGTACTGGAAAGTATATTGGAAGATTTGTCGGCAGTAGGCTTCGATTTGAGCCCGCTGGGTGGCGGCAGCTATGCCATCAACGGCATACCTTCGGGCATAGAGGGGTTGAACCCGGTAGAATTGGTCCGGAATATGGTACATACTGCTATGGAAAAAGGGAATGACGTTAAGGAAGAGGTGCAGACAATTCTTGCATCGACCTTGGCACGTGCTGCGGCCATCGTCTATGGACAAGTGCTGAGCAACGAGGAAATGTCCAATCTCGTGGACAATCTGTTTGCATGCCCATCCCCGAATTATACTCCGGACGGAAAGACGGTGCTGGCGACCATTAAAGAAGACGACATAGAAAAGCTTTTCTCCAAATAAGGAAGAGTACTTTCTTTTGCATCAAGGCAAAAAAAGTACAAATATTCAGAACCTTTTAGTTCTGTTGGCGTTAATTAGACAGTTTGAATGATAAAGAGTTTAATTAACCACTTAACTATTTTAAGGTATATGAAAAAGATTCTAATGTTACTGGCTTTAGCTGGTGTGTCTTCTGTTGCCATGGCGCAGCAAAAGACTGAAGTTGTGGAAGAATTTGGTGTTATCCAGGTTCAGGATAAATATCAGGTAATCACTAATCCGTTCTGGAGTAATTGGTTTTTCTCTATAGGCGGTGGTGCCGAAGCAACTTTTGGAGATAATGATAAGGCAGGAAGTTTTGGCAAGCGTATCAGTCCGACGCTGAATTTTGCCATCGGCAAATGGTTCACCCCGGGACTGGGAGTACGTCTGCAATATAGCGGCCTTCAGGCAAGAGGATATACGTATGATGCAGGTGCTGACTACGTGAAAGGCACTCAGATGGATGACGGCTACTACAAACAGCGTTTCGACTATATGAATCTGCACGGAGATGTGATGTTCAATCTGAATGCGCTGTTTGGAGGATACAACCAGCACCGTGTGTATGAAATCATTCCTTATGTAGGTGCTGGCTTCACTCACAACTACACAAAGCCTCACCGCGAAGCTCTGTCTGTAAACGCGGGTATCATCAATCGCTTCCGTATTTCCAATGCGATAGATATTAACCTGGAGCTGAGCGCAATGGGCGTTGAAGATAAGTTCGATGGCGAAGTTGGCGGCGATCATGGATATGATGGCGTGCTGAGTGCAACGGTAGGGTTGACATACCGTTTCCCCGCCCGTGGATTCCGTCGCCCGATGCCTCAGTTGATTTCTCAGGTAGAGCTGGCTGCCATGCAGGCACAGCTTGCAGAGATGGGAGCTGCCAACCAGCAGCTGCAGAATGCATTGGTGGCTGCACAGAACCAGCCGGTGGCCGAAGTTACGGAAACCGAAGTGATTGTTCCCGATCCGGATATAGCACCGCGTACCGTATTCTTCAATATCGGTTCTGCCGAAGTCTCTCCACGTGAAGCAATGAACTTGTCTTATCTGGCAGACCAGATGAAACAGTTCCCGAACGCCACTTACACTGTAAACGGATATGCAGACTCTGCAACCGGTACGCCGGCATTCAACAAAGAGTTGAGTTTGAAGCGTGCACAAGCCGTGGTCGATGTATTGGTAAAACAATACGGAATTCCGGCTGACCGCCTGAAGGTGGATGCCGGTGGTGGTGTCGATAAGTTCGGACAGCCGATTCTGAACCGTGTGGTATTGGTGAAATCTGCCAATTAGAAAGCTACGAGCTACAAGCTACAAGGAGTTACGAGTTATAGAAATGAGAAGGGGCATGCGTTATTATGACGCATGCCCCTCATTTTTTGTAACCAGTAACTTGTAACAGGTAGCTCCTTGTAACTCGTAACTTCTGTAACTCGTATCTCCTATCCCTTATTCTCCGCCGAATTTCTTTACTTGCTCTGCAATCAGTTCCGCATCATCAAAGTAGTTTATCTTCATAGCCTTGCGTACATCGTCCAAGGTTGCGGCAGCGGTTTCCCTGGCAGTTTCGCAACCTTTCTTCAGCATGTCGTAGATGGCGGGGATGTCTTTTTCAAACTCCTTGCGGCGGTTGCGGATAGGCTCCAGTGTCTCCTGCATAATTTCGTTGAGGAACTTCTTCACTTTCATGTCGCCCAGACCGCCACGTTGGTAGTGGGCTTTCAGTTCGTCCAGATTCGGATATTCGGGCAGATAAAGGCCGAAGTGTTCCGGACGGCAAAAGGCATCCAGGTAAGTGAATACGGTGTTGCCTTCCAATTTTCCGGGGTCTTGCACACGCAGGTGGTCGGGGTCGGTATACATGCTCTTCACCTTCTTCTGCACCTCGTCGGCAGAGTCCGAAAGATAGATACAGTTGCCGAGGCTCTTGCTCATCTTGGCTTTGCCGTCCGTTCCCGGCAGGCGCAGGCAGGCTGCATTGTCGGGCAACAGGATTTCCGGTTCCACGAGGGTTTCACCATATATATAGTTGAAACGGCGTACGATTTCACGAGCTTGTTCAATCATCGGCTCCTGGTCTTCGCCCACGGGCACGGTAGTGGCGCGGAAGGCGGTAATGTCCGCTGCCTGGCTGATGGGGTAGGTGAAGAAACCTACGGGGATGCTTGTCTCGAAATTACGCATCTGGATTTCGGTCTTTACCGTCGGGTTGCGTTGCAGGCGGCTCACGGTCACCAGGTCCATATAGTAGAAGGTCAGTTCGCAGAGTTCCGGTATCTGGGATTGGATGAAGATGGTACTCTTCGTCGGGTCCAGTCCGCAAGCCAGGTAGTCCAGTGCCACCTCGATGACGTTCTGGCGCACCTTCTCGGGATTGTCCATGTTGTCGGTCAGTGCCTGTGCGTCGGCGATGAAGACGAACATGTCCTTGTATCCGCCGGCATTCTGGAGTTCCACGCGTCGGCGCAGCGAGCCCACGTAGTGGCCTATGTGCAGGCGTCCCGTGGGGCGGTCGCCTGTGAGGATGATTTTTTCTTTTGCCATATCTTCTGATTACTATTTACTATTTGTTTTCATAAATGTCTATTTGGGCTGTAAAGTTAGCTTTTTTTCAGATATTTCTGGCTGTATGGCAAGAAAAAACGATAGATTTGTTTCTTGAGAGTTTCTTATGTGTTTTTTATATTTGATGATTCCTTTGAATAATTATGATTGTTCCTGTTTCGATATTTAATTAAACGCTTTTCTTTTTCTTAACATGAGCTTTTCTTGATCTTTCGAAATTGAGCGTGAAGTTAGGCGTGATAAATTAGAGAAAACAGCTTGATGTATAGTGTATTTTGAATAATGATAAACAATTGGATTCATATGAATACGTGAGTTCGATATAAGGATAAATATAATTTATTGAAAAATAGGAACATAGCAGTAAAAGTGTTAAATTATAGTGTCCAATTATAACATTTAAACGATTACCACTATGTTCACAGAGTCTAAAATTACAGAGATTTATTGTATGGCAGATGATTTTTGCAAGGAATTTGCCAAAGTACAGGAAAAATACATGGTTGAAGACAAGAATCATAAACATCGGAACAAGCCGAACCGTATGGGAGATGCGGAAATTAGGATCATCCTGATTCCGTTCCACTCGGGAGGTTTCAGATGTTTCAAGCATTATTACAAGGAATATGTCTGCAAACATCTGGCGCATCTTTTCCCTAAGCGTGTGTCCTATAACTTTTTTGTGGAATTAGGGAAGGAAGTCCTGTTGCAGCTGGCCGTTTTCATCAAGGAGGTATTGCAAGGGACCTGCAAGGTATCAGTTTTATTGATTCTACTCCCTTACGTGTATGTCGTAATCAAAGAATCTTGATTCATAAGACCTTTGAAGGGTTTGCCGAACGTAGAAAATGTTCCATGGGATAGTTCTTCGGGTTCAAGCTTCATCTGATAATCAATGATAAGAGTGAGATTCTGAATTTCATATTTACACCCAGAAATGTAGATGACCTTGAGCCATTGAAAAGGGTAAGTTTCTGAAGAATATCAAAGGAAAATTCTGTGCAGACAAGGGGTATATCGGACAAGCCTTGTTCGAGAATCTCTTCCTTATGGTATACAGCTGATAACTAAAGTGAAGAACAACATGAAGAATTCCCTGATGAGCGTAGCGGACAGAATCTTGTTAAGAAAATGCGCTTTGATAGAAACGGTCAATGATGAGTTGAAGAACATCGCACAGATAGAACATTCCAGACATCGTTCGTTCAATAACTTTATAGCCAA
>ERZ780060.764-NODE-764-length-12183-cov-2.990106_pt1 | contig 12183 bp, 8 predicted proteins | sample MGYA00511176_ERZ780060 | MGnify/ENA primary metagenome ERZ780060 (study PRJEB29588, sample SAMEA2148374) | human gut metagenome | biome: human gut; feature: human-associated habitat; material: faeces | place: Denmark | collected 2008/2010 ... | reverse complement strand
GTAATCCGAATACAATTATTGCTTCTATTATATTAATTATAATCGTTGCTTTGTTAATATTTGTTGGATATAAACGCAGAAAATTAAACGAAGAATAATTTAAAATTATGATTAGTCTTTATGACTATTCTTTTTCTTTTTTTATAAAAAACCCCCCCCGCCACAGCGGGGCTACCGCCGCACGCAACCACGACGTACCGATTGCCGTCATCAGTGCGGGGATGGGACACAGCAGCGAAAGGACTACGCTTATTTACTTGGATTCTTTGGACAATGCCATAATAGATAATGCGAACGAGAAGATTTTGAAGGGTTTGAACGATACCATTTCTATGTAAGAGAGGGTAAAAACACACTGCAAAGGTAATGATTCTCAGTAAAACTGAAAAGTAAAATAAACGTTTTTATTTCCTTATTTTACCCCCCCCCCATTTACAAACAGTTGATTATCAATAATTTATATTACTAATTTAATATGAATCAAAATAGTGCCGTAATAAGAATATAAAATAAAAGGAGAACGTTGCATTTTCCATTCGAGCGTATTTTCGAGTCTAAAACCGAGCAAACCGAGCAAAAATGTACTTTTATAGCAATGTATATTCTTGATTATCAGAAAAAAACAACATGTGTACCCTCTCTTACATAGAAACGGTACGAATACGGGGTTACGGTATCCGCTCACTGTAGTCAGGAGCGGCCCGCATTCCGGAAGTCCTATGAAGGAAAAAACCGGATTAACCTTGATTGCTGTATCTTCCTTATTTGAAAAAGCAGAAGGTGCAGGAATGGAAATTATATCCTTTTTATCAACCCGGTAACATTACTTTTCGTTGAACATAGAAACACACACACACGAACATTGGTTCGCCCTAAAAGTATTTTATAACAAAGTTTTCGAGATTGAGGATATATTGAAAAAAGACAAGATCGAGACTTACATTCCTTGTGAGGAAACCTTGATGGAACGTAACGGCATAAAGAAGAAACTCCGTCGTCCGGTCATTAATTCGCTTATGTTCTTCCGTTCAACCGTTTGTCGTGCTTTGGAAGTACAGCGACAATTCACCAATAAGGTAATCCTATATACAAGACAGAAGGGATTGAAAAGACTTCCCCTTGCCATTCCTGATCGGGAAATGAACATTTTCATGCTGGTCACCTCGTCCGGCGAGCAGGGAATGGAATATTTCGGGGAGGACAATTCCAAGTTTCAACAGGGAGAACGTGTACGGGTCATTGACGGAAAGTTCAAGGGAGCGGAAGGGGTTATCTGCCGGATTAGGAAGAATCGCCGTTTGGTGGTCACCGTCCAAGGCGTATGCGCCGTGGCTACTTCCTATATTCCACAAGCCTTTCTACAACGGATAGGGCAAGATTAAGAAAATCATCAAAAGAATCATATAGTGGACATTCTTCATTTTATCGAATTTGCCTTTATAGTCATAGTCGGCTGGACATTGAGTGCGATGGTCCTGCCTCGCATTTCGTTGGTCTCTTTCCGACGTCGCCTGTTCGACTCAGTGGACGAACGTAAGTTGCATACTGCCCATATACCAAGGTTAGGCGGTATCGCCTTTTTCCCTTGTATCACAGTTACGGTTTCGCTTGCCATTATCGGTTACAACCTTTGGCAGGGCTATAACATACTCGACATGGACTTGACGAACCGTCTGCTTTCCATGCTCTGTTGTCTGTTCATACTTTATCTTATAGGTATGATGGATGACCTTATCGGTGTACGTTACCGTTCCAAATTTGTAGTGCAAATACTTTGTGGCATACTGTTGGTGATTTCCGGGTTATGCTTCGACAACCTATACGGGTTGTTCGGTATTTATGTCATACCTTATTACATAGGAGTGCCGTTCACAGTATTCGTCATCGTCTATATCCTGAACGCCATCAATTTGATAGACGGCATTGACGGACTTGCCTCTGGGTTGAGTATTATCTCATTCCTCGCTTTCAGCTGCATGTTCATCCATTTGCAATGGTGGATGTATGCCTTTATCAGTCTAGCTGCTTTCAGTGTGTTATTGCCGTTCTTTTATTATAACGTATACGGTAAGATATATCGGGGACGCAAGATCTTTATGGGTGATACCGGTTCGCTCACTATCGGGATGCTGCTGGCAGTGATGGTCATCCGTCTGAGTATGTCCGATCCAGTGAAAGAGAGTGCCTTTCCCGGTAGCATTGTGATAGCTTTTTCTTTTTTGATTGTACCAATGTTTGATGTGATACGTGTGGTTATTCACCGGTTGCGTAACGGTAAAAATCCATTTCTTCCAGACCGGAATCATATCCACCATAAATTTATAGCCTTAGGAATGTCCCAACGTAAAGCTATGGTAAGCATTATTATTATGGCAGCTTTTTTTGCATTGGGAAATTGTTTTTTGATTCATTGCCTTTCCGTAACAAACTTGTTTCTGTTGGATGTGGCTGTTTGGACGGTGATTCATTGCTACATAACTATGAAAATCAAACGAAAACATAAAGTAGAATAATTAACTGTACAGAAAAAAAATCAGATATGAAATTTCATTTAATTAAATTATGTTTCTTGTGTGTCTTATTGGTGTCCTGCAATACCTCCAAAGAAATTGTCTATTTTCAAGATATCGTAGTTAATCAACCCGAGGCGATTATCGGGGCACGGGATATTACCGTACAACCCAAAGACCAGATTTCCATTATGGTGTCCAGTAAGGATCCGCAATTGGCGGCTCTGTTTAATTTGACACGGGTGCAATACCGTGCCGGATCTTCTGATTTACGTTCTGGCAACATCAATGGAGAAATATCAGGTTACACATTGGATGATAAGGGGAACATTGATTTTCCTGTTGTCGGAACATTGCATATTGCCGGTATGACCAAGAGCCAGATTGCCACCCTGGTAAAAAAAAGGCTGATGGAAGAGAATCTGGTAAACGATCCGGTAGTTACAGTTGAGTTTATGAACCTTTATTTCTCCGTGTTGGGCGAGGTGAAAACTCCAGGTAAATATGCCATTACAAAAGATCAGATTACCCTTTTGGAAGCCATCAGTATGGCGGGTGACCTAAGCATCTACGGAAAGCGAGATGCGATATTTGTCATCCGTGAAGAAAACGGCGAGCGTGTAACCCATTGGGTGGATATCCGCTCGAAAGATCTGTTTAATTCACCGGTGTATTATCTGAAACAGAATGATGTGGTGTATGTACAGCCCAACAAGGTACGTGCCGGACAAAGCACCATTAATGAGAACAGTGTAAAATCGGTATCGTTGTGGATCAGTATCGGTTCGCTCCTATCCTCGCTGGGTGTTTTGCTGTTCAAGTAATGTATTGAATTTTATTTTATAAGATATTAAAGAGAGCCAAAATGATAAAGAATAGAACGAACACAGGCAAACCTACCGATGATTTTATACGGATACAAGATTTATGGGGTATGTTTATCCCGAAATGGTATTGGTTTGCCACTTCCTTGTTCGTTGCGTTGGCAACGGCATCATTATATTTGTTGAGTACCCCTACTGTCTATCCCGGGACTGCTGCCATTTTAATTAAGGATGACTCCAAGAACAATTCTCCGGCAAGTGCAATGAATGAGTTTGCAGATATGGGTATTTTTAAATCAAACACCAATATCAACAACGAACTGCTCACCTTGAAATCCCCTACGCTGATGACAGAGGTGGTGAAGCGTTTGGGGCTAAATGAGATATATACTATTCGTAGGGGCTTAAAAAGAATAGAATTATATAAATCAAGCCCGATATTGGTGACTTATCTTTTTGATAATAAAAAAAGTGTAAGTTTTGATATAGAAGTTGGTGCACAAAACAAGTTTTATCTTTCAAACTTTATCGTTGCTGGAGAAGAAACTGGGGAACGGTTTGAAGGAATTATAGGAGATTCCATTCAAACATCAGCAGGGACATTGGCCATCAGCTTAACTTCTCAATATGAGAATTTTTTTACAGGCAGCACTATTCAATATAGTAAAGAACCGGCTGATATGGTGGCAGACAGCTATACGCAAAAATTGTGGGCTGAATTAGGCAATGAAGATGCCACCATTATTAATTTGAGCATTGATGATGCTTCTGTACAAAAGGCAGAAGATATATTAAATACATTGATTGAGGTTTATAACGAGAAATGGATCCAGGACAAGAACCAGATAGCAGTAAGTACCTCACGGTTTATCGGTGAACGTTTGGGCGTGATTGAAAACGAATTGGGTCATGTGGATGAGAACATCTCCAGCTACAAGAGTGAACATCTGTTGCCGGACGTACAAGCCGCATCCAATCTGTATATGAGCCAGTCAGCTGAGAATAAAAAAGAAATTCAAGCACTCACCAATCAGCTTACCACGGCCCAGTATATTCGTCGCGAACTGAACAGCAAGGAAATGAACCAGCCATTGCCAACCAACTCCGGTATAGCTAACGTAAATATCGAAAGTCAAATCGGAGAATACAACAAGATTGTGTTGGATCGTAACCGGTTGATAGCTAACAGTAGCGAGAAGAACCCGTTGGTGAAAGATTTGGGAAACTCTATGCAGAGTATGAAGCGTACCATTTTGCAATCAGTTGATAATCTGATTGTATCACTGAATACCCAGATACGCAGTATTCGTCAACAGGAAGTGGCGACCACTCAACAGTTAGCTTCTAATCCGAGTCAGGCCAAATACTTGTTATCGGTAGAACGTCAACAAAAAGTAAAGGAAGAGTTGTACCTGTATCTGCTCCAGAAGCGTGAAGAGAACGAACTGTCCCAAGCGTTTACCGCTTATAATACGCGAGTGATTACAGCTCCACGTGGCAGTGCTTTACCAATGGCACCGAATAAGAAAAACATTTTGTTGGTGGCTTTTGCTCTCGGGCTTTTAGTACCGGCAGTCATTATCTTTATGCAAGAAAACATGAACACCAAAGTTCGGGGTAAGAAAGATTTGGAGAACTTGAGTGTGCCCTATTTGGGTGAAATACCATTATATTCCAATAACAAGAAAAAGAAGAACAAATCTCAGGAAAAAACAATCGTGGTGGAAGAAGGCAATCGCAACATCATCAACGAAGCTTTTCGTGTACTTCGCTCCAACGTGGACTTTATGAAAAACAAGAATACCGATCAGAAAGTATTTGTGATTACCTCTTTCAATTCGGGTAGTGGAAAGAGTTTCTTTTCGGTGAACATAGCCACGAGCTTTGCCATTAAAGGGAAAAAAGTATTGGTGATAGATGGAGATTTGCGACATGGATCCATTTCTGCTTATGTGGGGTCGCCTAAGAAAGGTCTGAGTGACTATTTGGATAATCGGGTGGCTAATTGGAATGAAGCGCTTGTAATAGATAAGAAACATGCCAATTTGCATGTTCTTCCTGTGGGGACCATTCCCCCGAATCCGACGGAACTGCTGGAAGATGAAAAATTTGCAACCTTGATGCAAATCTTGCGCAATGAATACGATTATATCTTTGTGGATTGTCCGCCGATAGATATCGTGGCAGACACACAAATCATAGAGCAATATGCCGACCGGACACTCTTTGTGGTACGGGCGGGATTATTGGACCGCTCACTGTTATCTGAATTGGAAAGTATTTATCTAGAAAAGCGGTTCAAAAACCTTTCGGTAATTTTGAATGGGACGGAAAGTACTGGTGGACGCTATAGTTATCGATATGGTTACAGTTATGGTTACCACAATGGGTATACCTCTTATTACGGCAACTCAAAATAAATAGTCAACAGGAATGTGGCTTTTTCGACAGAAAAAAACATTAGCGGAAAGCGGTTTTTTCCGTGGTTTCACCGATTGCCATAGTCACTTGTTGCCAGGTATTGATGATGGAGTAAAAACAGAAGAAGAAACATGGAGAATTTTGGATGAGATGGAGCGGCAAGGAGTGCGGAAAATATGGCTTACCCCTCACGTCATGGAAGACATGTCCAATAAAACTGTTACATTACAACAAAAATTTTTGAGCTTAAAACAAAAATATCAAGGGAAGGTGGAATTGGCTTTGGCTGCGGAATATATGTTGGATAACCTTTTTGAGGAACGGTTGGAAAAGGATGACCTGTTACCCCTTGAGGAGGGAAAACGTTATCTGTTAGTGGAAACTTCTTATTTCAATCCACCAATGGGATTACTGTCTATTTTGCAACGCATCCAAAAGAAAGGTTATCATCCTTTGTTGGCCCATCCGGAACGATATGAGTATATGCAAATGATGGATTATAAAACGTTAAAAAAGAACCAAATTTCTTTTCAATTAAATATACCGTCATTAGTCGGAATGTATGGTAAGCACATAGAGAAGAAAGCGAAGATATTATTAAAAGCAGGAATGTATGATTTAGGAGGAAATGATGTTCACTCCCTTATTTTTTATGTGACAACTTGTAAGCAAAAAATAGACAATCTGTCTTTCTTGAAAAATGTGTGTAAAATATAGCGTATTTACATTCGGGAAGACTTTGCCCTAATATGTGTTTTTTTTATGTAAATGAATGATTTAATATTTAATACAAAGATAAATGAAAGCATGTTTCATGGGCTTGGGTTACATCGGACTACCTACAGCCATTATTGCCGCAAAGCACGGCATTCAAATAACAGGAGTTGACATTAATCCTCATGTAGTGAAAATGACCAATGCGGGACATTTGCACATCATTGAACCTGGCATGGAGGAAATGTTACAGGAAGTAGTGAAAGCTGGCATGTTGAAGGCTTCGGTTACACCGGAAGTCAGCGATGCATACTTCATGGTGGTCCCAACCCCGTTCAAGGGAAACCACGAGCCGGATGTGAGTTACGTGGAAGCGGCTACACGTGCCGTATTGCCGTTACTGAAAGAAGGGGATCTTTATGTAATAGAATCCACTTCACCTGTAGGAACTACAGAGGCTATGGCACGCATCATTTTTGGTGAACGTCCGGAATTGGAAAGTAAGATTTTCATAGCCTATTGCCCGGAGCGTGTATTGCCAGGTAATGTGATCTATGAATTGGTACACAACGATCGGGTCATCGGTGGTTTGAATCCTGAATCTACCGAAAAGGCAATAGCATTCTATTCGCAATTTGTGCAGGGCACACTTCACAAGACTAACTGCCGTACAGCGGAAATGTGTAAGCTGACGGAGAACTCCAGTCGCGATGTACAGATAGCTTTTGCCAATGAACTTTCGCTTATCTGCGACAAGGCTGGTATCAATGTTTGGGAACTTATTAACCTTGCCAACAAGCATCCGCGTGTAAATATCCTGCAACCCGGTTGCGGTGTAGGAGGTCATTGTATTGCGGTAGATCCATACTTTATCACTGCTGATTTCCCGGCAGAAAGCAAGTTAATCAGCGATGCACGTGATATTAACAACTACAAGAGTTTCTGGTGTGCTGAAAAGGTGAAGAACGCCATGTTGAAGTTTGAGTTGAAGAATCATCGTAAACCAGTTATAGCCATGATGGGATTGGCATTCAAACCAAATATTGACGATTTGCGTGAAAGTCCGGCGAAGTATATTACCACGAAAGTGATGCAGAGCTGCAACAATGCCGACATTTTGGTCGTAGAACCGAATGTAAAAGAGCACAACGTGTTTAAGCTGACTAACTACTGCGAAGCCTACGACAAGGCAGACATCGTGGTGTTCCTTACGGCTCACAACGAGTTTAAAGAGCTATCTTGGAGGAAGGATAAAATGATATTGGACTTTTGTGGAATATTCAAGAAATAATGGATATTTCTAAATAAGTGCAAATACAATTATCACCGAAACTAATGAAAATTGCACATAAAATAGTTCAAGTACCGGAAATGAAATTTTTATTAAGACCTTTTATACACAATGTAAAAAGGAATAATCAAAATATACATGAGATTTTCCAGGAAAAATCTCATGTATATTTTCGGAGTTTGATAAGATTTTGCCACAAAACAATATCTTTTGCAGCGTATTTACCAATATATTATTGGGGGCGGTTCGTAAAAAAATATCAAAAGCGTTTCGATATAATAATCACCAGTGCCTGATACAAGAATTATGCATCCAAATTAAAATATATACTCGAAAAAATAGGAATTTATGTTTATCCGAAGATTTGAAGTGTTAGCTGGAAATAAGACTTGTGAAGAAACATACAGGAAACGTCATATCGACATAGAATATATCTTACATATATGAAGACTATCCATCATGTCTGTGTGATTTTGGTTACGTTGACGGTACGGTATCGCATTTAGAATTGATGAAAAAAATTCGGTTGGGCAAAATTGGAAGAATCGAATTCCCTATCAGTCACGAAATAACACATTTTTTCGAAAACATAGAATCAACGTATTGGCTAATACAAATGAATGGATCTTGCAAGATATGAACTACTATATAACTTCCTATTCAGACTTTCACGACGATGACACAAAGCCAAGGATGTTTGAATAGAAAGAGGGTAAGGCGATATTAATGCATAGTGAGTATGAGGAGAAGTGGAATATTATTCCTGTATAAAATTCTTTTAGATAATCCTATTATTAGGTGATTTTAGGTTTCAAGATATGAAAGGGTTGAGTTTTATTAAGTCATCTTCAGGCAGAACTCAAAAGGCACAAAAGAATATTTTGGGGATGTTGCTCATAAAAATTTGCAACATCATTATTAATTTGGCTTATGTTCCATTGTTGATTAATAGTTTGAATCAAGATAGATATGGAATATGGTTGACAATTACTACAATTGTTTCTTGGATTGCATTTTTTGACATTGGGTTAGGTAATGGTCTGAGAAATAAATTGGCGGAATCAATTGCTTGTAAAGATGAAATAAATGCTCGAAAATATGTGAGTACTACTTATGGTGCAATGGGAATCTTATGTTTCTTGTTCTTTATCATAGAGGCCTGCATTGTTCCATTTTGCAATTGGAATAGTCTGCTAAACGCTCATTCGATTCCTAATGGTGAACTTACATTATTAATGTTATGGGTTCTTTCAAGTTTAGCATTTCAAATGCTACTAAAACTTCTAAATTCTGTATTGTACGCTTTACAAAAGCCGGCATTATCCTCATTGATATTGATGCTTAGTCAATTGTTCGCTTTCATTGGAATTTTTATTTATACAAATGTTTGCAATGAAGTTTCTCTTTTGAAATTGGGAATGATTATATCAATGGCTCCAGTCGTTGTATTGATGATTTTTTCATTGATACTGTTTAGAAAAATGATACCCCAATATATGCCAACCCCCTCTTTCTTTGAGCGTTCTAAAATAAAAGAGATTGTTATTCTTGGGAGTAAATTCTTTTGGATTCAATTGACGACTTTATTATTATTTCAGTCAAACAACTTGATAATCGCCCATACTTGTGGAAATACTTCTGTGGCTGAGTATAATATTGCCTACAAATACATTGGTTTGATAGAGATGGCCTTTATGATTATCATGACTCCTTTTTGGTCTGCTGCCACTGATGCTTATGCGAGAAAGGATTATCAATGGATTAAAGGAATATTAAAAAAACTACAATTCATTTCATATATAATGATTGCCGCTGGAGGAGTTTTGATTTTATTATCAGATTTTGTATACAAATGGTGGTTATCATCAACTATCAAACCCGATAAATCATTAATGTTTCTTCTATTATTGTATTTCTGCATCCAATTATCATGGGCTAGATATGGGAGCATAATCAATGGTATTGGGTGTGTAAAGCTCCAATTCTATATTACAATGATAGAGGCTTTTGTGCATATTCCATTGGCTTTATTGCTTGGTACTTATTGGGGTGTAAAAGGAGTAATTATTTCACTTATTATATCAACATTTGCCAATACTATTTGGCCTAAGATACAGATCAAAAATATTTTTTTAGGAAAACGAAGTATATGGGTAAAGTAAATTCTATTACAAAGCTAGAAATAGCGATATTTGTTTTTCTCACTATGATGATATCAGGAGCATCGTCCATTGCTAGTAATGATTTTATTAGAATTATAGTTGTGGGATTATTAGCTCTTTATAGCTTTATAAATCATAAGAATTTATATAATAATATTCTTTTTTATTTATTAAGTGGATGGATTTTAATAAACCTAATATCCTCATTATATTTTGGTAAAAATATAGATTTTTTTCCTTTTATAGGGAAAATTGTTTTGATCTATCTTGCATATTTATGTTTATCTTGTTGCAAGGATAACTTTTGGGATAAATATGAGCAATTTTTGTATAAACTGGCGTTAATTTCTACAATATTTTATATCTTATCCTTGTTCTTTCCCAGTATGTTTAATAGCCTTACTTCTGTATTCCGTCCTTTTACCGCTGATATTTTTTATCAGAAGGAGTCTCAGAAATACTATTTCTATGCTTTCTTTTTTACATATATGGGTAATGGAAACTTCAGGAATAGTGGTTTTATGTGGGAACCGGGTGCATATGCGATGATTTTAAATATCTTGATTGCATATAATATATGTCGACAAGGTTTTCAATTGAATAGACACATTAAGGTATATACTATAATCCTTTTAACTACATTTTCCACAGCAGGATATTTGGCATTTTTTATCATTTTGCTACTGTTTCTTTTGAAAGGACAAAATATTTATATAAAAGCACTTATTCTTATCTGTACTGCTTTTTCAATAGGTTGGTTGATGAATGCAGACTTCCTTCTTCCAAAAATCGAAGAATTTATATCCTCCGCACAAAAGGGAATAGTACACCATCAAGGTTACAGGAAACTATATGAAGCCAATAGAATCCTTTCTTTCAAATTGTTGACGGATAAATTTTTGATGTTTCCAATAGGTTGGGGTTGCGTCCAAGATACAACTTCATATATGGCTTTGAAACATATTGTTACTGTTAATGGCTTGGGAAACACATTAGTGACATGGGGTATTTTCGCATTCTCTTTTTTTATGTACTCGATTGGTAATTTTTTCTATCAATATAGGCAGTCAATTATTATTGTTACACTTTCATTATTAGTAGTATGTATTAGTTTTTTTAGTAATCCTATAGAAAATAACATACTACTCTATTTGTTAATTTTATCTCCTTATATCGTAGAATTTAATTGATAAAACATGAATATTGGCATTATTTGTAAATACCCTATTCCGTATGGAATGGCAGCCACAACACGTATCTTCTCATATTCTAAGGGCTTATTAGAATGTGGTGATAAAGTTGATGTATGGTCAATTGCACCTAATAATTTTAACGCGAATAATAATAATGAAGGCGTTTTTAATGGTATATCATATTTTTATTCATTCAGAAGCAAACGATTTAGTAATAAGCTATTCCATGCATATGAAATGATTTATTCTCTTTTTATCTTAGGTGTAAAATTACATAAAAGAGATAAAATTAGAAGATATGACGTGTTTATTATAAGCTCAGATAGTCTCATTTGCCTGCTGTATATGAGGGTATTAAATATATTATTTAAGAGAAAACTTATTTTTATTTTTGATGAGTATCCAACACCTATTAGAGGTAAATTAAAGAATAAAATACCATTTTGGAAAGAAGTGATTTATCGTGTTATTTTAAGTAAATATTCAGGATATATTTCCATGACCGAAAATTTATTGAAATATTATAAAAAAATCACAGACAATCCAGGTATTATAATTTCATCCATTACCGATGTCAATCGATTCCATAATATAATAAAAAAGCCTATAAATAAAACTAAGAAATTAATTTATATGGGAAATATGGAATTATCAAAAGATAATGTAGACAATATTTTGTACGCTTTATCTATCTTGCTAAGAGATAATTATGATGTTCATTTGTATCTTTTTGGAAAACCAAATTTAAAAGATAAATCTATATTGGAAAGGATTATTGAGCAAGAGGGATTAGCAAACAACACAAGTTTTAGATTTGCTCAATATAATGATGTTCCAAAGATTCTATCAGAAGCAGACATTTTAGTTTCCTCCCAACCTGTGACTGTTCGTGCAGACGGAGGATTCCCAACTAAATTGGGAGAATATTTAATGTCGGGTACTCCTGTATTATCAACCAATGTTGGAGAAACATCAAAATACTTTAAGGATGGCGAACATATGTATTTTGCAAAACCAGAATCGCCATTGGATTATGCTAACAAGCTCAAATATATCATAGATAATTAT
>ERZ780060.753-NODE-753-length-12263-cov-3.099279_pt1 | contig 12263 bp, 9 predicted proteins | sample MGYA00511176_ERZ780060 | MGnify/ENA primary metagenome ERZ780060 (study PRJEB29588, sample SAMEA2148374) | human gut metagenome | biome: human gut; feature: human-associated habitat; material: faeces | place: Denmark | collected 2008/2010 ... | reverse complement strand
TTGATACGCTTCAAGGATCAGTTCCTTACATTCACAAATGTGCCGGGCATCAAAATCGGTGTGATAGACATTATAGAGATACTTATTATTTCAGTGCTCTTCTATCATATACTTTTGTGGATAAAGACCACGAGGGCATGGAATCTGTTCAAGGGCCTTATTATCATACTGTTGTTTGTGCTTGTTGCAGCATTGTTCCAGATGGATACAATACTGTGGCTTGCTGAGAAACTCTTTAATATAGGTCTCGTGGCACTTGTTGTTATTTTTCAGCCTGAGCTTCGAAATGCCTTGGAGAATATTGGTGGAAAGACCTTTTTGGGTGATTTTTTCAATACCGGCAGAGGCGAGATTGAGAAATTCTCCGACAAGACAATCGATGAGCTGGTGCGTGCATGCTTTGCGATGGGCAGAGTAAAGACAGGAGCACTAATAGTCATGGAGGATGAGATAAATCTGGGAGAGTATATCAGAACAGGAATAGATGTGGATGCCATACTTACAAGTCAGCTCCTCATCAATATTTTTGAGAAAAATACACCGCTTCATGACGGAGCGGTTATCGTGCGTGGCAACCGTGTGGTGTCAGCTACATGTTACCTTCCGCTATCAGACAGCCTGGCACTCTCGAAGGATTTGGGAACCAGACACCGTGCAGCGGTCGGAGTCAGTGAGGTAAGTGATTCGCTTACTATCATAGTTTCAGAGGAGACAGGAGCAGTTTCTACAGCATACAAGGGGCAGATTGAGCACGATATAGATGCCGATCATCTACGCACACAGCTTAAGCTTCTGCAGAACAGACATAGGGAGCCGGGTAAGTTTGAATTAATTAAAAGGAGGTTTAAGAATGGGAAAGAAGCTTCTAAAAACCTTCACAAATAATATAGGCTTTAAAATACTCGCGATAGCATTTGCATTTATACTCTGGCTTGTGGTCTACAATCTCAATGACCCGGTCAAGACAAAGACATTTACCACAACAGTCACCGTCACAGGGCGCGATTCGGTTGTTGACAAGGGGCTATGGCCTACCATCAAGGATTCGGAAAAGACCATCAGCTTTTCGGTATCAGGTAAGAGAAGCTATCTGAACGAGCTTGATGATTCCGATTTTTACGCAAATGTTGACCTTGCAAATATCATAGTAGATAAGGATGATACGAATAAGGCAAGCGTAAAGGTCGATATTGGATGCACTAAGTACAGACATTCGATTACCTTCAACGGTGGAGACCATATGCTCCCGCTTTCAGTTGAAAAATATATGCAGAAGCAGTTTGAGGTAAAGGTATCAGTGGTTGGAAGTCTCTCAGGTGCGAAAGCACTGGGAAACAAGCCACAGGCAAATCCAAAGGTAGTAAAGATCGGAGGTCCTGAGTCAGTTGTTTCAACTATAGCATCGGCTAATGTAAATATAAAGGTCGATGACAATACCATAATATCAGATAATCAGATAACTGATCGCGGTGATCTCACTCTGATTGATGATAATGGCGATGAGATAGATATATCAAAGCTTGATGTGGACAGCCAGTATCAGTCTATAGCAGTGACAGTTGATGTCTTAAGTACCAAGGAGGTACCTATCAAGTGTACTACGACAGGCTCACCGGCAGGAGGAAAGAGCGTGCTCGGAGTAGAACTATCAGAGGAGTCTGTAATGCTCAAGGGTAATGCAGAAGCATTGAACAATATCACATCTATAGATGTGGGCCCAATCGATATATCGGGCGCAACAGACGATATAAGTACATCTGTTGACCTGACAGGATATCTGCCGGATGGAGTTTTTATAGTGAACTCATACAAGACAAAGCTCAGTATAGATATAAAGGTTGAAACAAATGCGACTTCAACCATGACGCTGAACAGCTCCAATATCACATATGACGGACTGGAAGATGGATATACGCTTACATTTGTAACAGATAAGAGCAGTGTCGTAGTAAGCGGCACCCAGTCTGATATAGATACGCTTTCGGGAACTACACTGAAGGGTAAAATTGATGTGACAGGCCTTGATGCAGGTACACATACAGTGACGGTAAAGCCAAATCTGGATGAGACCAAGTACACATGGGGCGAGATAAAGGTTCAGATAGTTATCGGAAGGAAAGGTGACGGAGGCGGCACAACGGGAACTGATGGTACAGGAACAGCCTCGGGCTCAATAACAGGCGGTACAACATCAGGCAGCACCGGCGCAGGTGGTTCATCATCAGCTGGTACGTCATCGGGCAGCACATCGTCAGGAAACACCGGAAATAACGGCTCTGACAGTTCATCACATTGATAGATATATAACCGAAAAGAGGTAATAAAAGTGGTAGCACAAAAAATAATAATCAAGAATCCTACCGGATTACATTTACGTCCGGCCGGCAATCTCTGCAAAGAGGCAATGAAATTTAAATCAAAGGTAACATTTATATATGACGAGAAAAATGTAGCTAATGCAAAGAGTGTACTTTCAGTGCTTGGAGCATGCATAAAGTCAGGCGATGAGATAGAGCTTATCTGCAATGGCGAGGATGAGAGTGAGGCGCTTGAATATCTTATACAGTACATCAAGGATGGACTCGGAGAGTAGTACACAAGGAAACAGGTATACATGGAGAAACATATATGGAGAAGCTTTTAACCATAGTCGTTCCGGCTTACAATGTTGAAAAGTATATAAAGAACTGTCTTGACTCGTTTATAGATTTGTCTGTGCTCAGAAGTCTGGAGATACTCATAGTGGATGATGGTTCCACAGATTCCACAGCCGGCCTGGCACATACCTACGAGCAGAAATATCCATACAGCTTCAAGGTGCTCTCTAAGGAGAACGGAGGCCATGGATCTACCATCAACTATGCGATACCGCGTGCAACAGGAAAGTATTTCAAGGTGGTGGATGGTGATGACTGGCTGGACAAGAGCCTTCTGCCACAATTTGTACAGCTTTTGAAGCACACGCACTCGGATGTCATATCCAATGACTTCAACCTGGTGGATGATAGGACAAAGAAGGTCACAAAGCGCAGAAAGGCAGTGTCCAACTCTTATCACTACAACAGGGAGTGGGGCTTTGCTGAGGCAGTCATGGACCCGCTGATCACTATACATTCCATGACCATCCGTACTGATGTATTGCAGAAGAATGATATTCGTGTGGATGAGCACTGCTTCTACGAGGATCAGGAGTATATACTCTACCCTATACCATACTGCACAAGCATCACGTTTTCACCTCTGCCGCTGTATCAGTACAGACTTGGAAGGAGTGGTCAGAGCGTGGACATAAAGATGATGATCAAGCGTCATGACCAGCACCTTAAGGTGCTTGATGCACTGTTTGAGTACAACAACGTGCACGGCAATCTGCAGACCTACAAGAAGCAGTACCTTGAGCGCGGCATAGCCGAGGCAGTCGATGATGAGTACCAGATATTTCTGGCAAAGGGCAATGATACAAGGAACGTTGAGCAGATGAAGAAGTTTGACGAGATGCTGCGTGAGGAGCATCCGGGAGTGTATCAGGCGTGTAGCAGGAAGAGTGTCTGGATGCTTAGAAAAACAGGTTTTAAGATATTTCCGATGGCAGCATGGGTTTATAGCAGACTGCGTGGTAATTAATTTCATGAATAGGCGTTAATGAGTATACAATACTCTTTTTAATAATAGTAATCAGGACGGATAGAACAGTTAATGAGTAAAATATTATCAATCATAATACCAACATATAATGCAGAAAAGTTTCTGAATAAGGGGCTGTCGTCATTTCTGGTATGCAGGGATACAGATGCACAGACAGCACAGCACAACTGTAAAATGGCAACGGAGGGCCGCTTTGAGGAAATAGATATTGACAAGGCTATACTCGATAAGCTTGAGGTGATAGTCGTAAATGACGGCACACCTGACAGAAGTGTTGAAGTGGCGCAGAAATTTGTGGACTGGTATCCGGATACCTTTGTCATAGTAAATAAAACAAATGGTGGACACGGTTCTGCAATCAACACAGGAGTGGAGCATGTGAGAGGAAAGTATTTAAAGGTGGTCGATGCGGATGACTGGGTAGATACGCTTGCGCTAAAGCACCTGGTTGAATATCTCGAGCATGTAGATTCGGATGCGGTGATACAAAGCTTCAGGTATTATGACATATCAAAGGATGAGTACAGACCGGCAGATGTGAGTGTGCCTGATTTTACACGAGAGTACAATTTAAAGGATATAGTAAACATGTGGGATGATGTATTTGATGGACTATCATTTCACGGAGTGATATATAACACAGGGTTCTATAAAGCACTTGGATATAAGCTCACAGAGCATGTATTTTACGAAGACCAGGAGTATGCAACCGTTCCGTTTTCGTATGCAAAAACTGTCAGATTTATTCAGGAAGAGTTGTATGTATACAGAGTTGGAGATGTAAATCAAAGTGTTTCAGCAGCGAGTCAGGTGAAGCGTCTTCCGGATCTGGAGCAGGTTATATTTAATGTACTTGAGGCAGAGAATAGCTTTGCAAAAATGCCACAAGGTGGAAAGGAACACTTTATCAGAAAGACGTCGGGCATAATCACAAGCTATTATCAAATAGCTTTGATAAAAAATACCGATAGACAATCCGGCAGAGCGATAGTAGAGCAGTTTAACATGAAACTCGCTCAAAAAAGTGCACTTATGTATGAGGCAGTACAGCGTAAATATAAAGTATTTCGGCTGTTTAATAAGCTGCATGTGAGCAATAGCTTTTACGAGAATCAATTTGCAAAGCTGCTTGAGCTTGCCAAAAGGGTTGGCAGAGCAGACAGACTATACAGAAAATAATACTGACTACCATTGTCAAATATGGTGACAGACAGCGATATAAGTGGAAATTAACATATAGAAACAGGAATTAGATAGGATATGGAAACAGAAAATAAAAAGATACTATCAATAATAATACCGACATACAATGCGGCAAAGTTTTTGGATAAAGGGTTATCATCATTTATTATTGATGATAACTCTCTTTTAAATATGCTGGACATTGTTGTTGTAAATGACGGCTCTACCGATAATAGTGTGGAGATTGCACAAAAATATGTAAATAAATATCCTGACGTGTACCGGATACTGAATAAAGAAAACGGTGGTCATGGCTCGGAAATTAATGAAGGCGTAAAAATAATAAAAGGAAGCTATTTTAAGGTAGTAGACGCTGATGACTGGGTAAACACTGATGTGTTGAAAGAAACTATCTGTTATCTTAGAGATAATGAAAATAAACATGAGAATTTCGCAGATGCAGTGCTGATGAGCTACAGGTCATATGTGCTGCAGAGAGAAAATACTGATGAGTATCCATACGACGATAAATATATAACAAAAAATGGTGGACCATATAATGCAGGATATGTGGACGAGCATCTGTATGATTTCTGGTGGGGGCTGAGCCTGCATGGGGTGATATATAATACGCAGTTTTATAGAAATACAGGACTGACACTCTCTGAGGGGGTATTCTACGAGGATCAGGAGTTCTCAATAATCCCAATGGCATATGCCGAAAGTATCTATGCATATGATAAGGCACTTTATGAGTATAGAGTCGGTGACGTAAATCAGAGCGTTTCGATAGAAAGCTCACTGAAGAGGCTTGACCATTATGAGAATGTTATCATGAGGCTGATTGAGGCAGGCCGGGATGCGGAGCACTTTAGTATAGGCGGAAAGCAGCTGTGGTTTGATAAAACAAGCAAATTTATCAACGACTATTTGCAGCTTTGCCTGATTAGGAACACTGATAAAAAACAGCTTAGAAAAAGGATGAAGCTGTTTGTCAGTCAAATCGAAAAAAAGAATACAGATATGTATAAATGTGTAAATAAGAATTATAAAGTATTTTGTGCGTTGAATAAAATGCATATGAGCGATAAGGTTTATCAGAACTATTTTATACGCCTGTTACATATTGTGCGTCATTAGGAAGCTTTTTTGTTATCATAATGATGAATAATGTGTCTAAATAACCGGAAAATATGTGACAAATCTCACTTGAGGCATATATAAGAAAGTGATAAAATATGGTGCTGTGAGAATAATATAAAATTAAGATAAAGAGGACAAAGATGAAGAAGAAAAGTATAAAACTCCTGGTAGTTTTGGCCTGTGTGCTTATGGCATTGGGAATGGCAGGCTGTGGAAAGAAAGCATACAAGACATTCCCTGAAAAGTACAAGCTTGCATCAGTTGATGTAGGTGGAATGACTGCTGACGAGGCAAAGAAAGCCATAAAGACTGCAGTAGGCAAGTATAAGATATCAGTGAAGCTTGACGATGCATCATTTGATATGACAGCTAAGGATTTGGGACTCAAGTACAATGACAAAGCAGATCTTCAGGAACTGATAAATGCGGCCAATAAGGATAAGAAACCGGAAAAGCAGGTGAAGCTTTTTAAAATGGATAAGTCTGATGAGCTGGAGACTGCTCTTGTAGACTCTTATATCACTGCAAAAACACAGTCACAGTCTGATGCTACGGCACAGAGTGATACGGATGCAGAGGCAAAGGATGACGAACAAAAGAAGGCTGAGGCAGACACACAGACCTTTGATATAAGATCAATTGTGCCATATCGTGCTACAATAGCATACAATGCAGAGGCAGGACAGTTTGAGGGTGTTGACGGTGTATCGGGAGATGCACCTGTATATGACAATGCAGCTACAAATCTGACAAGCGCTGTAAAGGAGCTGAAGGATAAGGTAGAGCTTACATCTGCAACAGGATATGTTGATGGAGAAAAGGCTGCGGACAGCGAGCTGGTAAAGAAGGCATTAAAAGAAGCCAATGCATATCTTGATGTGACGGTGACATGTAATTTCACACCGGCAACAGGTGAAGCAGCTACAGAGGCTGTAGGAAAGGATCAGATAGCCCAGTGGCTTATAGTGGGCAATGACGGATTGTCAGTTTCACTTGATGGTGAGAATATGGCTACATACTGTACAGAGCTTGCAAAAAAGCATGATGTGTCAAAGAAGAAAACAGGTCAGTTTAAGACTACAGGCGGAAGTATAATAAATGTGCCTGTTACATCATCAGGACAGACTGTAGATGGAAACAAGCTGTATGAGGCGATTGCTGAGGCAATAAACAATAAAAAGTCTGCAACAGTGGAAGCAGTTTACAGTGAGGCAAAGGAAGAAGAAACAGGTGAATATGTCACATATGGTGGCAATTACTGTGAAGTGGATCTTACCAATCAGATGGTATATGTATACAAGAATGGAGAGCTTGTTGTATCAAGTCAGTGTGTTACAGGATGTATTTCAAAAGGTCATGGAACACCTACCGGAGTGTATTCTATCTTCTCAAGAGATAAGGACAGATACTTAAGGGGAGACGGATATAAGTCATGGGTTAATTTCTTTATACCATTCAATGGTGGAATTGGATTCCATGATGCTTCGTGGAGAAGTACCTTCGGTGGAAATATCTACATGTACAGCGGCAGCCATGGCTGCATAAATATGCCTTATTCAGCTGCGAAGAAGCTATATGAGAATGTGACATTAGATGAAAAAGTAATTGTATATGGTGGTGTTGACAAGGTGGCCGGCAAAGCGCAGAGTTTTGGCGGAGCTGGCTCTTATAATGTGACAGAGGGTGACGGAGCATTCAATCTCGGTGTGACAGCAGAGGATAATGCAAAGCTCACATACTCAAGTGATAATGAGGGTGTAGTGAGAGTGGATGAGAACGGTAATGTGACGATAGTAGGTGTCGGAACTGCAAAAATCACTGTCAAGTCTGAGGCTACTACAAGCTATAAGGCCGGCAGCAAGACGATTACAATCACTGTAAATGCAAAGCCACAGCCAAACCAGACACCATCTGTGACAATAGGTTGCGGTAATAAAACTGTAACAGAGGGAGATGCACCATTTTCTCTGGGAGCAAGTGCTTCAAACGGAGCAGGGCTTTCTTACCAGTCAAGTGATACATCGATTGCAACGGTGGATGCTGCCGGAAATGTGACTATCCACAGGGCTGGTAGCGTACAGATTACAGCTACAGCAGTTGAAATGGCAGGCTGGAATAGCGCAAGCAGTTCAATAACCGTTACAGTAAATTCAAAACCACAGCCGGTGGTACCGACTGAACCATCAGAACAGCCACAGCAGAACTAGAACAGCAACAATAGAACAGGAACAAATAAAATATAGCAAATGAAAATACAATAAAGAAAAGTGCCGGAAACGGCACTTTTCTATTAAATTACATAATTATTTACAAAATATGACATATTCCTAATACTTTTTTTGTGACTTCTAAAAATAGACAAAAGAAATGAAGTGTAGTAATATAGCATAGGATTAAACCGAAAAATAATGTTACGATATGTAAAGGGTAGGAAAATGGAAAACAACGAACCAATAAGAGATCAGGAAATTGAAATCGATTTAGTAGCGCTGTTTCACGAATTAGTGAAGCACTGGAAGGCACTTGTGGCATCAATGGTGCTTCTTGCAGCAGTATTTGGATTATACTCCAAGATTACTTTTGTACCGGAGTATGAGGCATCTGCAGAGATGTATGTACTGAGCAAGTCAACATCTATCACCAGTCTTGCTGATATTCAGGTAGGCTCGAGTCTGACAAACGACTATGAGTACGTTATCACAGGCAGGACAGTTTTATCACAGGTAATTGACAATCTGGATATGGACGAGACATACGAGCAGCTTAGCAGGAGGGTTTCAATAGAGAATCCGACAGATACACGTGTGCTCAAGATTGTGGTTACAGACACTGATTTAGAAGCTTCAAAAACAGTGGCAGATGAGATTGCAAAAGTTTCATCACAGTATATCGCTGACAATATGGATCAGTCACAGCCAAAGATTATCCAGACAGCATATGCTTCAAAGACACCGGTGAATAATAATATCCTTAAGAATACAGTTATCGGTGCTGTACTCGGACTGTTTCTTGCTGCCGGCATAGTTGTACTTGGATACATGCTTGACGATACAATTTCCAATGCAGATGATATGGAGGCCAGAACAGGCCTCAAGGTGCTTGCATCACTTCCTGTTGATGAGGCAGAGTATGATGGAGCAAAGTCAAAGAGAAGAAAAAACAAAAAAAAACAGTCATCTAAATCAGACGATAGCAAGAGTAAGAAGAGGGCAATTTAATGGAAACAGTAGTTATTAATCAGATAAAAGACCAGAGCTATACAATGAAGGAGTCTCTTCGAGCTCTTAAAACAAGCATCAGTTTCAGTGGAAAGGGTGTGAAGTCCATCCTCTTTACCAGCAGCTTGCCTAATGAGGGAAAGACAACCGTAGTTATGGATCTGGCTCGTTCGATGGCGGACTCTAAGAAGTCAGTCCTTGTAGTAGATACCGATATGCGTAAGTCAGTCCTTGTAGGACGAATCAGAGCGAAGCTGGAGAGCGGTGGAAAGATATACGGACTCTCACATTATCTCTCAGGTCAGGTATCTTTGGACAAAGTGATATATGCGACAAACATCAAGGGTGTGTTCATTCTTTTTGCAGGACATGAGGTACCAAATCCTACGGAGCTTCTTGAGACAGAGGAGTTTAAAGAGCTTATCGAGTTTGGAGAGAAGAACTTTGACTATGTGCTTGTCGATACTCCTCCTACAGGAGCTGCGATTGATGCGGCCGTAGTTGGTAAGAATGTAGACGGAGCAGTAATAGTTGCTGCCCAGAATGCTACAAGCAGCCGTGCAATCATCAATACAAAGCGTACACTTGAGGACTCAGGCGTCAAGATTCTTGGAGCTGTGCTCAATAAGTGCAGGTTTGAGGAGTCTAAGTATGGTCATTACTATGGAAACTATTATGGTAATTATTATGGCAATTATTATGGCAGGGACGATGACGAAAATTAGCAGGCACAGACATATATGAATGACGGAGAATAGTGCAGATGAAAAAAAAGAAAAATATAATTATTACGGCAGGAATTTTTGTACTTGTTGCTATTATAGCAATAGTACTTGTAAAGATTAACAGCAGTAATGTTAAGAATAAAGAAGCCAAAGACATAAAGCCGGGTACAGAGGCAGTTAAGACAAAAGCCGATACTCAGACTGAGGATGACAACATTACAGACAAATCAGGCATAGAGGAATTTGCACTATTTGGTGTTGACAGCCGCTCAGATCAGCTTGATAAAGGAACACGTTCCGATTCCATTATGATTGTCAGGGTTGATCATGATGCTAAGAAAATCCGCATGGTATCTATTTTCAGAGACTGTATGATGAATATTGATGGTCATGGATACCAGAAGGTGACACATGCACATGCGTTTGGCGGACCGGAGCTTGCAGTAGATACACTTAACAAAAATCTGGACTTAGACATAAAGAATTATGTTACAGTCAATTTCAATACAGTCGGTGAAATTATAGATGAGGTAGGAGGCATTGTACAGGATATTGATGCATCTGAGGCAAAGGTGATAAACGGATATATTGATGAGGTCAATAAGATTCGTGGAACAAGCTCATCCCATATTGATTCAGCCGGCACATATACACTGGATGGAACTCAGGCAGTTGCGTATTCCAGAATACGTTATACAGCTGGAGGAGACTATAAGCGTGCTGAAAGACAGAGAACAGTGCTGTTCAAGGTTTTTGAATCAGCTAAGCAGATGAATACAGCGGCAAAGATTAAGATGGTATCAGACCTGATTGGACATGTCAACACTAACTATAATACTGATGAGATTCTTTCAGTATTTAAAAATCTTGCAGACTATACAGTAGAGGATTCGACGGCGTATCCACAGGTGTTCTATGGTGGAAAGGTCGATGGTGCATGGGTTGAGGTGCCGACTACACTTGCAGACATGGCTACAGGAGTGCATCAGTTCCTTGAAGGTGATACAGGCTATACTCCTAGTGCAACTGTAAACGAATACAGCAGTGCATTATCAGGAAAAGTAAGCGGACCTAATAACGATTTAACAAACACAAATTTTGGGGATTAAATATGAACTTCAGACAAAATGGAGATAAGTACCTCATCACAATAGAAGTAATTGCACTGATAGTTGTGCTGGTATTTGGAGCAGTGCATTTTGTGATGCCGGGGAATAAGTCGAATAAGAAAATAACAGAAAGCCAGCAGGAGACACAGAATCCTACTCAGGAGACGGATGGAACTAAGCAGGTACAAGTTGATGGACAGCAGACAGCACCGGCATTTACTCCGTCAGATTCTGTCAAGACGAAGCTGTCTTCTATGACAACAGAGGAAAAGGTAGCTCAGCTATTCATTACGAGACCTGAGGAGATTACAGGTGTATCAGAGTTCACTCAGGCCGGTAACAAGACAAAGGCAGCTATTGGTACATATCCTCTTGGTGGTTTTGTTTTCAGACAGGAAAATTTTTCAGGAGAGGCTGCAGTTACAAAGATGATGAGCAGTCTGCAGTCATTTTCGCAGGAGCGACTGGGCGTGAATCTGTTTCTTGCAATTGATGAAGAAGGTGGAGAAAGACTTCCTCTTGCTTCAGCTAATGGATATGAGGCACAGCAGGCACCATCACAGCTTGGAGATGCTGACGCAGCGGGCAGCAGTGCAGGAAAGATAGGCTCATATATGGCTACCAATGGTCTTAATATGAATTTTGGGCCGACAGCGGATATAGCATATGGTGATAATGCAGATAACGATACATATGCATTTGGCAGCGAGTCAGCGACTGTAGGTGACTGTGTTGCAGCACAGGTAAGCAGCTATAATAGTGCAGGAATCAATTCTGTAGCAAAGAGCTTTCCCGGAAAAGGAAAGGCTACTACAGATTCAGCGACAGGAATGCTCTGGATGACAGATAAGCTGGAAGATCTTGAGGCATCTGATTTTGTGCCATATCAGAAGGCAATTGAAGCAGGTGTTCCGGCAGTCATGATGGGAAATGTGATTTGCCAGAGTGTGACAGGAGAGGAAACCACGCCATGCTCTACATCAGCAGGTGCCGTAAACTATATGAGAACTACCATGGGCTTTAATGGCCTTTTGATTACAGATGATTTATCAGATGCATCTCTTAATAAGGTATGTACACAGGATGAGGCGGCTGTGGCAGCTGTTAAGGCAGGAATGAGCATGCTTTATGTTTCAACAGGCTTTGAGAGCAGCTATAATGCAGTGCTGTCTGCAGTTAACAGTGGTGAGATACCGGCAGAAAAATTAGATGATGCAGTTGGAAGAATTCTAACAACAAAA
>ERZ780060.745-NODE-745-length-12412-cov-5.300477_pt1 | contig 12412 bp, 6 predicted proteins | sample MGYA00511176_ERZ780060 | MGnify/ENA primary metagenome ERZ780060 (study PRJEB29588, sample SAMEA2148374) | human gut metagenome | biome: human gut; feature: human-associated habitat; material: faeces | place: Denmark | collected 2008/2010 ... | reverse complement strand
GCGCGTCGTGCCGAGCTGACGGAGTGGGCCGCCTCGCAGGCCGAGATGGAGCGCTCGTGGCGCAAGGAGAACAAGGAGCTCTCCCTGAAGCTCGACCGCTTCCTCTCGGGCGAACTTCCCGACATCGACTACAAGAGCATCGAGGTGAAGACCGACTGCGCAACGCGTGCCGCCTCGTCGTCCGTACTGGCGCACTTCGCCGGCCGAATTGAGAACATGGTGGTCGCTTCGGCCGACCTCTCCAATTCGGACAAGACCGACGGCTTCCTCAAGAAGACCAAGGCCTTCACGCGCGGCGACTTCTCGGGCAACTTCTTCCAGCCCGGCGTGGCCGAGCTGACGATGGCCTGCATCATGAACGGCATGGCGCTCCACGGCGGTGTGATTCCCGTCTGCGGCACCTTCTTCGTCTTCTCGGACTACATGAAGCCGGCCGTACGTCTGGCGGCGCTCATGCGTCTGCACGTGATTTACGTCTGGAGCCACGACTCGTTCCGCGTGGGCGAGGACGGTCCGACGCACCAGCCCGTCGAGCACGAGGCTCAGATTCGTCTGATGGAGCACCTGCACAACCACCGCGGCGAGCGCTCGATGGTGGTGCTGCGCCCGGCCGACGGCGACGAGACGGTGATGGCCTGGAAGCAGGCCGTCGAGGAGCAGCGCCCCGTGGCACTCATCCTCTCGCGCCAGAACATCAAGACGCTTCCGGCGCTGGGCAGCGGCAGCCGCCGCGAGGAGGCCGCACAGGTCGCCAAGGGCGGATACGTGGTCTACGACTCGGCCAAACCGGTGGTGGTGATGCTCGCCACGGGCTCCGAGGTGGCCACCCTCATCGAGGGCGCCGAGCTGCTGGCCGCCGAGGGCATTCCCGTCCGCGTGGTCAACATGCCGAGCGAGGGTCTCTTCCGCGACCAGCCCCGCTCCTACCAGGAGAGCGTCCTGCCGCAGGGCGTCATGCGCTACGGCATGACCTCGGGTCTGCCCGTCAACCTGCTGGGTCTGGTGGGCGACGAGAGCCACATCCACGGCCTGAACCACTTCGGCTTCTCGGCACCCTACAAGGTGCTCGACGAGAAGTTCGGCTACAACGGCGCCACCGTGGCCGCCGAGGTCAAGAAGCTCCTCGGCCGGTAGTCCCCGGACTGCATTCCGACACGAAAAAACCTCCGACACCGCAGTGTCGGAGGTTTTTTTGTTGAGGTGTTTGCTGCGGCGCGCGGCGCTCCGGACCGCGGGCCCGGGCCGACGCCCGCCGGCTCAGAGTCCGAACTCCTTGCGGATGAGCTCCACCGCGTCGAGCTTCTCCCAGCCGAAGAACTCGATTTCGCGCTCCACCTCGCGGCCGTTCTCCCACAGCTTCTCGACCCGCTTGAAGGGGCGGTTGCCGAAGTGTCCGTAGGAGGCTGTCGCCTCGAAGATGGGGTTCTTCAGTCCGAAACGCTTGACGATGGCGGCCGGGCGCAGGTCGAAGAGCTTGCCGATGCGGCGGGCAATCTCGCCGTCGGTCATGCCGGCCAGCGCGGCCGGACGCTCCGAGCGGTAGGTGTCGACGTAAATCGAGAGCGGCTCGGCGATGCCGATGGCATACGAGAGCTCGACGAGCACCTCGTCGGCAACGCCCGCAGCCACCAGGTTCTTGGCGATGTAGCGTGCGGCATAGGCGGCCGAACGGTCCACCTTCGAGGAGTCCTTGCCCGAGAAGGCGCCGCCTCCGTGGGCGCCGCGCCCTCCGTAGGTGTCGACGATAATCTTGCGGCCGGTCAGTCCGCTGTCCCCGTGAGGGCCGCCGATGACGAACTTGCCCGTGGGGTTGACGTGGAGGATGTAGTCGTCGCCGATGAGGTCGGCGAGCTTGTCCCCGGCACGCTCCAGACGCGCCTTGACGCGCGGGATGAGAATCGTGCGCACGTCTTCGCGAATCTGCTCCTGCATCAGACGCTCGGCCTGCTTCTCGCTGCGGCCCTCGCCCGGGAGGATGAATTCGTCGTGCTGCGTCGAGACGACAATCGTGTGGACGCGCAGCGGCTTGTTGGTCTGCTCGTCGTACTCGATGGTCACCTGCGACTTGGAGTCGGGACGCAGATAGGTCATCACCTTGCCTTCGCGGCGGATGGCGGCCAGCTCCTTCAGGATGACGTGCGAGAGGATGAGCGTCGCGGGCATATACTCGCGCGTCTCGTTGCAGGCGTAACCGAACATGATGCCCTGGTCGCCGGCGCCCTGCTCCTCCTCTTCGGCGCGGACTACGCCCTGGTTGATGTCGGACGACTGCTCGTGGATGGCCGAGAGTACGCCGCACGAGTTGCCGTCGAACTGGTATTCGCTCTTGGTGTACCCGATGCGGTTGATGACGCGGCGTGCAACGCCCTGTACGTCGACGTAGGCGTCCGAGCGCACTTCGCCGGCCACAACGACCAGACCCGTGGTGCAGAGCGTCTCGCAGGCGACCTTCGAGTTGGGGTCGTGGCGCAGAAATTCATCGAGGATAGCGTCGGAAATCTGGTCCGCCACCTTGTCGGGATGTCCTTCGGATACCGATTCCGAGGTAAATAAAAAGCCCATTTTGATACATTTTTAATGGTTAAACGTATAAAATGGGAAAAATCGGCTGATGGAATAAAAAAGCTGTTTTAGCGATTTTTTATTGTGGTTGCAATCAGTCAAATCTTTCCACATTCTCCGCTTTTCATCGAAGCGGACCGCAAATATACGCAATATTTCCGGTTCGGCAAATTTTTTTGGCGAAAATTGCTTCCGGCCGAAGCGTCAGGGTTCGTACGGGACCGGAAAGGTGGAGCAGAGACAGCGGCCTTCGGCACAGAGCTGAAGGCCGCTGCCGTTCCCGGAGGGACTTTTCGGGGTATTCCTCAGGGACGCAATACGAAGACAATCCGGTATTCGCCCTCGTGCTCGAGCACCGGGCCAATCTGCTCGGCCCATAGCGCGATGCTTCCCCGGTCGTTCCGGATGACGAAGGCCTCGCTGCCGTCGGCAAGACGTTCCCAGCTGCCCGCGCCGCAGCGGTCGGCGATTGCCTCACAACGGCGGAGAAGCTCCCCGCGCAGAGCCTCCCTGGTGGGGTAGCAGTCGGTGAAGCAGCCGCTGATGGTGTGGACGGTCCCGCCCGGCGTTGCGGTGTGGAGCGTGATTTCGCAGGGTGCCCCGTCGAGCCGTCCGCTCATCGTCACCTGGATGTCGGCCGCTCCCAGAAGCCCGCCCATCGCAGCGTTGTATTCGTCCCAGACCTGGTCGACCGCGGCGTCGGCCAGCTCGACGAAGCCGTGCCGGTCGAGCACCTCGAAGGCCCCCTGGAGCGAAGCCCCGAGGGGAATGTCCTCCGGCAGGATTCCGACCGACGGCTCAGGTTGGGGAAGGTATTCGTCGATGTCAAACGCCACCAGCGTCACGAAGTTCACCCGTCCGGTTCCCTGCTCGACGCAGGGGAGGTCGTCCGTCCGGTAGAGCACCGCGAAGGTGAGGTCGTGCGTGGTCCAGAGCGTCATCCGTACTCCGTCGGTATGCTCGCCCGAGTGTTGGTATTTGGTCCCGACATAATCCGGCTCCACGCCAATTGTCGCGCGGGTCTCCTCTCCGGGGCAGGTCTCGAGGGGCGTGTCGCCCGCCCGCATGAAGCAGGGCTGGCTGAAGCCGAGGTGTTCGTATTGGCGGTCCTGCTCGGAGAGTCCGTAGCAGAGCGTGAGCCACCAGTTCAGTTCGGCGATGGCTTGGGCGCGGGTGTAGCGCATGGTGGATTTTCTGTCTGGCGAGACGCCGTAGAAGAAGCGGCCGCCCGGCCGCTTCTGGAAGATGATGTTGCCGTCGTCGAGCCGGAGCAGTACCCAAACGTCGGCACCCTTCCAGGCGGCTTGTGCTACGTTGAGTTCTCCGCGGGAGTCGAGTGCGTCGGCCAGGTCGAGGTAATAATGTACGCGCGGAGAGTGAAGGTCGAGCTTCACTTCGCGGTTCTGCGCTGCCAGTTGGGCCGTGAGGAGCAGCATCAGGGCGGTAAGGATGCGTTTCATGGGAAGATTTTTTTAGGGTATCTTTCGGCGCTGCGGCTCCGGACGGGACTTTTGGCCCGAACCGGACCGGGGCTATACAAATATAGTGATTTGCAGCACATATCCGTCCTGTTTGAGATTGATTTCTATCGTTTGCGGCTCCTTTCCCCCCCCCCGGATGGACAAACCGATTCGGTGCACCGTTTTGCGGAGCCGGCGGCCGGCATTCGGCCCCCGGAGTGCGGTTGCGGCCTGTTTTTCTCTACGGCCAACGTCTCCGTAAGGGGCCGAAACAGCGCGCTACAGCCGTTTTGCACGGTAGATGTTTCGGCGATATTTCGTAACTTTGGATGTTTCGGCGATATTTCGTAACTTTGTAGGTGCAGCCCCGTCTGGAGCACTCCGGAGCAGGGTTGACGAAGCCGCTTCGGCGGCCTGTTCCTGCGGCGCTGCCTCCCCCGGGCGTGCGGCGACATTGCCGAAGCCCGTAAGCCGAGACCCCGACGCGCGGAAGCCGATACCTTTGATACTTTTACCTGTTTACCAACCAAAACCTACCTATGAAGAGACTACTCTTGCCCGCCTTGCTGCTCTTTGCACTTGGCCCGACGGGCGCCAGGGGGCAGCAGACTGCTCCGCTCTACCTGCAGCAGGATGCCCCCATCGAGGAGCGCGTCGAGGATGCCCTGCAGCGCCTCACGCTTGAGGAAAAGGTGGCCCTGTGCCACGCCCAGTCGAAATTCTCCTCGCCGGGTGTCGCCCGGCTCGGCATTCCCGAACTGAAGATGAGCGACGGCCCCCACGGCGTGCGCGCCGAGATTGAGTGGAACAGCTGGCGCCACGCCGGCTGGACCAACGACTCGATTACGGCCTTCCCGGCGCTGACGGCCCTCGCCGCCACGTGGAATCCCGGGATGGCCGCCCTCTACGGCCGTGCCATCGGCGAGGAGGCCCGCTACCGCGGCAAGGATGTCCTGCTGGGTCCCGGAGTCAACATCTACCGCACGCCGCTCAACGGCCGCAACTTCGAGTACATGGGCGAGGACCCCTGCCTGGCCGGCGCAATGGCCGTTCCCTACATCCGGGCGCTTCAGAAGAACGGTGTGGCGGCCTGCGTCAAGCACTTTGCCCTGAACAACCAGGAGCAGTGGCGCACGTCGGTCGACGTCGTTGTGAGCGAGCGCGCCCTGCGCGAACTCTACCTGCCGGCCTTCCACCGTGCGGTGGTCGACGGCGGTGTGTGGAGCATCATGGGCTCCTACAACCGCTATCTGGGGCAGCACTGCTGCCACAACAGCGTGCTGCTCAACGATATTCTGCGCGGTGAGTGGGGCTTCGACGGCTGCGTCATCTCCGACTGGGGCGGAACGCACGACACGCGCGAGGCGGCGCTCAACGGGCTTGACATCGAGATGGGCACCCATACCGACGGCCTGACCACGGAGAGCCGCTCGGGTTACGACGCCTACTACCTGGCTCAGCCCTATCTGGAGTTGCTGCGCAGCGGCGAGCTGCCCCTTGAGACCGTCGACGAGAAGGCCCGCCGCATCCTGCGGCTGATTTTCCGCACCGCGATGAATCCCCGCCGTCCGTGGGGTTCGCTCTGCTCCGAGGAGCACTACGCCGCGGCAAAGGCCATCGGCGACGAGTCGATAGTCCTGCTCAGAAACAACGGCATCCTGCCCCTCGAGACCGACCGCTACGAGCGGATTCTGGTCGTGGGCGACAACGCCACGCGGCGTCTGACCGATGGCGGCGGGTCGTCGGAGCTCAAGACCAAACGGACCATCTCGCCGCTTGAGGCCCTCAAGACGCTCTACGGAGACAAAATCCGCTATGCGCAGGGGTACACCTGCGGCAATCCGCTCTATGGCAAGGTTGAGGAGGTGCCGGCCGCCACGATGGATTCGCTCCGGAGCGAGGCTGTTGCGCTGGCCCGCACGGCCGACGTCGTCATCTACGTCGGCGGACTGAACAAGAATGCCTACCAGGACTGCGAGTCGACCGACCGTCGGTCGTACGACCTCCCCTTCGGGCAGAATGAGCTCATCGAGGCGCTGGCGGAGGCCAATCCCAACCTCGTCGTCGTGAACATCACCGGCAATGCCTACGCCATGCCGTGGGTCGACCGTGTGCCGGCCATTCTGCACGCCTCCTACCTGGGCAGCATGGGCGGGCAGTCGATTGCCGACGTCCTCAGCGGCCGGGTCAACCCCTCGGGCAAGCTGCCCTATTCGATTCCCGTCCGTCTGTCGGACTGCGCGGCGCACGCCTCGGGCGATGCGTCCAACTATCCGGGCATCAAGCCCGAAGGCATCTCCATGAAGAAGGCTCCCGACGCTCCTGCCGACAGCAGGGCCTATCCGCAGGTGACCTACGCCGAGGATATTCTGGTCGGCTATCGCTGGCACGACACCCGGAGAATCCCGGCGCTCTTCCCCTTCGGCCACGGTCTGAGCTATACGACCTTCTCCTACGGGCGGCCCGAGGTGTCGGCCGCGAAGATGGGCCCCGGTGAGCGTCTGGAGATTCGCGTCCCGGTCACCAACGAGGGCTCGCGGGACGGCATGGAGGTGGTGCAGCTCTACGTCGGCGACGACAAGTGTTCGGTTCTGCGCCCGCTTAAGGAGCTCAAGCATTTCCGGAAACTCTTCATCGAGGCCGGCGGGAGTGCCGAGGCGGAGTTTACCCTGACGGAGGATGACCTGAAGTTCTTCGACGAGCAGTCGCACGGCTGGGTAGCCGAAGAGGGCACCTTCACGCTCTACATCGGCTCTTCGTCGACGGATATCCGCCAGAAGGTGAAGTTCCGGTATACGGATTGACGGGCTTCCGCCCGGGAGGCCTTTGCCCGGGATGCAGTCCCATTCGGGTTTTGCCCCTGCTCCGAACGCACCTTTCGCAACGCTCCGCCCTTTTCGGGCTGCACTTCTGCCCCGAACGCTCTTTCCGCAACGCTTCGCCGCTGCTGCAACGGTCTGCCGCCCAGAGGGGCGGCAGACCGTTTTTTTGTGCGAGGGCGGAAGGGTAGGGCGGTGGGACTGTGTTGTGGCGTAGACTATTTCGGAAAAACTGGGCCGGGACGGCACGCCTTCTTACTCCATTCCGTCACCTGTCTTCGGGGACGTTGCGTTTGTCAGTGCCTCTGCTTTGGCGCGCATGGCTTTGGCCTTCCCGGCCTTGCCGGCACGTTGGTAGAGCCGTGCCATGCACCGGTAGGTCGTGATGCTTAACCGGGTTTGCCGCGGAGTGAGCTGCTGCCGGCCTGTGACCTGTTCGAATACGGGCCATATCCGGCTCGTCATCATTTTCAGTGCAGCCTTGGGCTCTGTGCGGGAGCGTTTCTCGGCCAGTACGGTTCCCGTACGGATGTACCATTCGGAGTATTCGGCCTCGCCGGTCGTTTCGCTCAGCTGTTCGAAGAGCGCTTGCAGGTCGTTGAGTCCGGCTTCCGCCGATGATGCAAACCGGGAGCGAGTCTCTGCGGCGATGAACCGCAGGTGGGCCGATGCGGGCGAAAGCGCTCCGTTTTCGAGTCGGGAGGCCTGTTCCGCAATTCCGAGCAGTGCGTCGCGCCAGGGTGCAAACGACTCGTCGTAAACCGCATCACTGCAGGGCGTGCCGATGTCGGGAAGTTTGGCCAGCAGTTGTTCGGCAAGTGCGACATACTCCGTTGGATATTCGAGCGGCAGCGGCCCGTTGAGCAGGTAGTCAAGCCGTGCCGCGACGGCCGGATTGTCGACGAATGCCGTATATACCGTATCACGAAGCCGATGGAGCTGCTCGGTGAAGGCCCCTTTGTCGGCCTCCATTCCCCACGTGAGGTATTCGTTTGCACGCGAGGGGTCGACCTTCAGGGCTGCACGGTAGAGCAGAAAAGCCATTGCCGGGTTACTTTTGGCGCAGTGGACTGCTGCCTCGTTTTCTGCAAAGAGGATGAGCAGTTCGTCGTAACGCGCTGCGTCGCTCAGCAGCAATGCCGTGGTGTGGAGAAGCCCGGAACGGCTGAGCCGGAAGGGCTTCGGATGCTTTTGTGCGGTGCGTATCGCCTCCATGAAGAGCGTGCCGGCTGCAGTGGTATCTCCACTCACCAGACGCAGCATTCCTTGCGAAAGGAGCCGGTTCCCGCTCTTATACCGTTCGTTAAGACGGGTGAGAATCCGAAGATTTTCAAGCCCTCTTGATGTGGTGTCGGGCGTTGTCCAATAGGGTTGGAGCCAGTATTCGGAGGTGTATTCAATCATCGGGCGGGCATATTCCCTGCATGTTGGCATCATCGAGTCGACGACGTAGGCGAGCAGTCGGGGTGAAGGATGATAGCACATGAAACGTTTCACGCAGTCGGCAGCCACGCTGTCGAGCCCGAGCAGGGCAGCCTGATCTCCCACCCATATCCATCGCTGGGGCGTACGAGTCGGTTTCCGCTGCTCCATCTCGGAGCAGAGTTGCCGATAGTCGTCCAGTACCCTCTTTTGGAGGGTTCTGCGAAATTGCCCCTGCAGCGGCTTGAGACGGGGCAGGGGGGTGCGGCTGCTGTCCGGTACAAGGTCGATGTGAACAGGCATCGGTTTGAGAAGCTTCGGGTCGATGTTCCGCTCAATGGGAGGTACGGGCGGGTTTTGGACAGCATGGTAGCTTTCGAAAAGTATCTTGCCGGCTATCGCCGATTTCCTTGCCTTGGGTTGGGCCTGGCCGGCCGGGACTCCGGTGAGGAGTGAAAGCAAAAGCCCGATTGTCAGAATCTGTTTCATGGGAGCCTGTCGGATTTGATGCATGTCTTTATTCGACTTGCCGGGTGTCCTTCATCTGGAGGGCGTCCCTCATACCGGATTGTCCCGGTTCCCCGGCGGACTGCAGGCACGCTTCCCATTCGTGCGAAGCGGTTGAGGAGTCGTGCCATGCTGAACAAAAATACACAAAAAAATGGATAAATCCGTCCAACTTGGCCGCTTTTTTGTCGGGCCCCGTATTCGGAGGAGTGCAAAGATAAAGCAAAACCCCGTCGAACGTATGTTCAACGGGGTTTCAGTGCCCAGGACAGGAATCGAACCTGCACGCCTTGCGGCACACGCACCTGAAACGTGCGCGTCTACCTATTCCGCCACCTGGGCCTTTCGGTTTTGTGGTTGCAAAGGTAATGCTTTATTCCGTATCTGCAAATTTTTTCGCCGAAAAAAATTACTTGCTGATGAACTTGTACTGGAATACAAGCAGATAGACTGCGGCCAACGAGATGTATACATCCGCCAGATTGAAAATCGCCCCGAAGAAGTAGTTGTTGCTGTCGACCAGGAAGCGCAGAAATCCCGGGCAGCTGTTCCACTGGAAGAGCGGGAAGTAGAACATGTCGACCACCTTGCCCATCATCAGCCCGGCGTAGTGGCCGCCGAAGTGGGCCACCGTCCAGGGGGTCGATTCCGAGAAAATCAACCCGTAGAAGGCGCTGTCGATGATGTTTCCCACGGCGCCGGCCAGAATCAGCGCCAGTCCGACGAGCACCCCCTTGGGGGTGTTCTCCCGCTTGGAGAGGCGCCAGATAAGCCATCCTACCAGACACGACAGGGCAATGCGGAAGATGCCCAGCAGCAGCTTCCCCCAGTCGAAGGCCCCCGACGAGGCAATGTGCATGCCGTAGGCCGCACCCTTGTTCTCGATGAAGCGCAGCTGGAACCAGTCCGGGAATACGATGATGGCTTCGTCGAGCTGCATGTGGGTCTTGACCCAGATTTTGAGTGCCTGGTCGGCAACCAGCAACACTATTATTAATAAGGTGAGGTTTTTCAGCTTCATGGTGCCTCGTTTTAGAATTTGGTGCAAATGTAGTGAAAAATCTCTTTTTTGCCGGGTTCCGTAGATTTTTTGAGCCGCTTTTCTTTTTTTTGCAAAAAAAAACATATCTTTGAAAATCTAAATTTCCGCAAAATTATGAAGAAAACGTTACTTCTTTTCAGTGCTTTGGCGCTGTTCGCTTGTGCGAATGACCCGACGGAGGAGGCCTCGGGGGGCGTTTCGTCCAGCAACCAGGCCGTTATCGTGGGCTCGTCAGAGCATGCGGTTGTCGGCCGTATCAATCTGAAAGTCACTCCGGAGATTGCCGACGCCATCGAGGCTGTCGCCAAGACCCGCGGTCCGCAAACCCGCACGGGAGTCGATGATATCGACCTTATCTTCAACGAAATCGGCGTGGAGCATCTCGAGCGCATCTTCCCCTACAGCGAGCGTTATGAGGAGCGTCACCGTCAGTACGGTCTGCACCAGTGGTATACGGTTTCCTTCGATACGGAGGCCCAACTCGCCGAGGTGGCTCAGCGCCTGAGCCTCTGCCCCGAGGTTTCGGTCGTTGAGTACAACTACCGGACCCGTGCCCTGAAGGAGGGTCCGGCCGTCCCCTTCAACAAGGCGGAACTTGCACCCGAGGCCGCTCAGACGCGTGTCAGCATGATGCCGATGAACGACCCCAAGCTGGAGCATCAGTGGCATTACGACAATACGGGCCCGACGACCACCTTCCCCAAGAAGAGCGAGGGTGCCGATGTCAATGCCTTTGATGCATGGAATCTCTGCACGGGTGACGGCGCCGCAACGGATATCATCGTAGCGGTGATTGACGAGCCGGTGCAGTATACGCACCCCGACCTGGAGGCCAACATGTGGACCAACCCCAATACGTCGGAGAATGCGCCTCACGGATACAACTTCTGGAACCAGTCCGGAGAGCTTGACTGGAAGAGCTCCTCCTACTCGCCGCAGTACGGTTACGAGTATTCCGACCACGGTTCGCACGTAGCCGGTACGATTGCCGCAGTCAACAACAACGGAATCGGCGTGTGCGGTATTGCCGGCGGCAGCGGCAACGGTGGCAGCGTGAAAATCATGTCGTGCCAGACGATGGGCCATTCGAACACCAACATCAACTACAACGCCCCGCAGCAGGCCTTTACCTGGGCTGCCGACCACGGAGCCGTCATCGCCCAGAACAGCTGGGGATACTCCGACTCGAGGGGTGGCGAGTTATCCGAGGATGTATGGAATTTATCGTATGGCTCTCTGCGTTCGGCAATCAACTACTTCATCTTGACGGCCGGTACGGACAACCCCAACTCGCCGATTTCGGGCGGTCTGGTGATTTTCGCAGCCGGCAACTCGGGTGATGTCAACGGCGATGTCAAGACGTGGCCCGCAGCCTACGCTCCGGTGATTGCCGTCAGCTCGATGAGTTGGGACTTCTGCCCCGCCTACTATACCAACTACGGTACGTGGAGCGACATTACGGCTCCGGGTGGTGATGCCTACGACGCTCCCTCCGGCGGCAAGTATTATGCGGATGCACAGGTGCTGAGCACCATTCTTCAGGATGCATCGATGAACTTCCGGGATGGTCGTACCGGTGACGGTACGGGCTACATGCAGGGTACCTCGATGGCTTGCCCCCACGTATCGGGTGTTGCAGCACTTGGTCTGGCCTATGCATCGAAGATTGGCAAGAAGTTCACGGCAGAGGAGTACACCGCTCTGCTGCTCTCCTCTACCAACGACATCAATCCCTACCTGACCGGCGTGAAGAGCCATTATATGGGAAATATCACGCTCTCGGACTACCAGTACAAGATGGGCCGCGGTTATGTGGATGCCTACAAGCTGCTGCTCGCCATCAAGGGTACGCCTGTTCTGCAGGTTGCTCCGGGCGTCGAGACGAGTGTCGATTTGGTTCGCTACTTCGGCGGCCCCTCGGGACGTCTTACCGTCTCGGGTCTCGAAATCAGCTCGACGGATCGCCAGAAGCTTGGCATGACCTCGCTCCCGACGGTTGCCAATGGCATTATGAAGCTGACCTGCCAGAATGTTGGTTCGGGCATGTGCACCATTACGGCTACGATGGGCGGCATGACCGTCAAGCGTGAGTTCGCCATCCTCTCGCGTGAGATGGCTGACAATGGCGGCTGGCTCTGATTTGGCTTCTACCTAGCAACGTACCGGCGCCCGATGAGGGCGCCGGTTTTTTTGTGTCCATGCACCTCAATCGGCGCTTCCCCCCCCCTCCAGCCGGTTCTTTCCCCCTCCAGCCGGCTCTTTTGAGGCGCTCCTGGCCTTCTTTTGACCCTCTCCCGGTCTTTTGTGGCCTTTCCATGCCCTCTCTGTGCTCCCTCCTTGCTCTCTCCGTGCTTCCTTCTTGCCCTTTCCTTGCTCTCCCTTGCTCTCTCCGTGTCTTCTCCGTGCTCTTTCCTTGCCCTTTCCTTGCTTCCTCCTTGCTCTCTCCGTGTCCTTTCCATGACCTCCTCCCGATTCCTTTGAAGGGTGGCGAACCTCCTCCGCGGGCCTTCTGCGTGATGTGCATGCGCCCGCGTCGTCGATATATCGGCAGTCGTTCTTCTTTTTCCGGAGCCCCGTCAATGCGGTTTTCCTTGGTCCGC
>ERZ780060.727-NODE-727-length-12599-cov-4.899474_pt1 | contig 12599 bp, 7 predicted proteins | sample MGYA00511176_ERZ780060 | MGnify/ENA primary metagenome ERZ780060 (study PRJEB29588, sample SAMEA2148374) | human gut metagenome | biome: human gut; feature: human-associated habitat; material: faeces | place: Denmark | collected 2008/2010 ... | reverse complement strand
GCTTTTGGTTTGTTTGATGATGGTCTGTAAGTCGGCTTTGCCTTGTTCTATTTGGTCAATCAACTCAAATAATTTCTCTATTTCTGCAACAATGCGGTGTTGTTCGGCAAGGGGTGGTAATGCTATTTCCAAACTTCTAATCGTAGCCATTGATAGACTTGGCTGAGCCGTTGATTTTGATATACCCCGAACTCCTAATTGTCCTAAATCGCTCATAAGATAATAGAGCGCATATTTTAAATCAATTTTATTAGAGTAAGGTTCTATTTTAGCAACATTCGGAGCTAGATGACATCTTTTTAATGCCGGGAAAATACATGTATCACCAATACCAGCTCCAATAAATGTCATAAGTAAGCACTTCTTTGTAAGAGCGCTTCTTTCCAACTGTTGCGATAAAGCTTCTGATATAGCCTCATTGGTATTTTCAACAAAATATCCCATTCTTACATTTTGTGCTCTAACTATAGGCACTTCATTATTGCTGGAGATTGTATCTTTCGTGAGACAATCAGTATACTCAAATCCAGCAAGTTTAGTAACAAAAAACAGTTCTTCAATATTTGTCCACACCCACGAACTCGGCACTTCAAACGGCACATTCTCATAATGGGGCGTATCGGAAGGAAAAAAGGAGAGGAAAAATCCTCTCCTTAATCTAAACCATGTATTAGACATTTAAGTTTTTCATCGGCAATCCATAATTGTTTTGGTTGAAAATTTATATGCAGCATATTCACATTCATACTAATCAGCCTTCTTCATTCTAATGGTACAAGTAACATTTGATAAATAGAATAAGAAACAAAGCACTTATTCTGCATTTATCCGATAAATAACCATCGGAAACAATGCTGTCATTGCAGCAGGTTTGATCGTGACAAGAGAGGTTCCGGCAAATACGGTTGTGGGCGGTGTTCCTGTCAAACATATCCGTAATATCAAGGAATAAAGAAAGGAGAAAACAATAGAAAGTTATAAGCAAATATGCCCTCATGCTCTCATTATGCATATAATCCATTGATAATGAGTGTTGAATGAATGATGGTAGCATATTTTTGAAGAAACAATTTGCCCTCATGCTCTCACTGTTTAATTATACTGATTACTATCTAATATTCTTATATTCAATGTGATATAGCTGAATTCGTTTCAAAATCACTCAGATGAGAAAAGAGTCTATTTTGCCGTTTTAGGTGAAGAAAAGTGGCATAATGCCTACAAGATCTCTTTTATATACACGAATCTTATCATATTTTGCTAGGAGAAACAACGGTAACTACTACATTTTAGGGAGTTCTTGATAGTTTATATAGAGATCATTATATGATAATCGGGCATTCATATTGCAGTTCTTTACTATTATAAATTGCTTAATCACAGTTGTGATTAGAGTTAATCACTATCGTGATTAATTTTAGTCACAAAGGTGATTAAACTTAGTCACAGTTGTGGTTAAGCAATTTCAAATAATAGAAAAAACAAATAGCAAAGTACGATGAGTAGAACTTATCAGCATGAAAATGTAATCGGATGCTTATAAAATAGAGTACACTGTGATGAAAAAGCTCAAAATGCGATGATTGATAAACTTTTGAATTAAGACTTTGTATGTGTTCATATTGTTGATTATCAGATAGATATACTCTTTTTGTTTGTTTTATAGAATGAGGGCATGAGGGTAAAGATACTTTTTGAAATATGCTATCATCATTCATTCAGTATTTCATTTTCAATATGTTAACTTCTTAGTGAGAGCATGAGGGCATGATTGCTTATAACTTTCTATTAATATTGGTGTTATGTTGAGTCGATTTATTGTGAAATACAGAAGTATTTTTAATGCTTGTTGTAGCAATTATTAAAAATAATCGCTAAGAAACGTTTTTCCTATTTAAGAAATTATTATATTTGTACCGACTATTCTACTATGGCGTAGTAGAACGTTACATATTTTAAGAAGCGTTATTGAAATTATCTTCTATCGTCAAACTTCGCAACTTTGAACTGTACCTGAAGATGATAACAACAACGCTCACGTCTGTGTTATATACCTGCCATTACTGTGGCATCTATATACCTAATGGCGTGGGTGGCTGTTGTTTATCTAGGTACAAGGCAATGCGAAGGCCCGACGATAAGATAAACAAGATACAGCCCTCACGCTTTTTTATTGTTAACAGCCGAACAGAGGAGGGGGAGTTAGGCAAAGTCTTTTGACAAGATAGACTGATCTAACATTTACAGACGTATGAAAACAACACTGCAAGCGGGAATGCGAATCCTTATTTCCCGTTATTTGTCAAGTCGAGGTTGCGGAGACACAGTATATGTCACCGGACCGCCAGGAGTCTTCTGCCCACAGACGGCAATTATAGCATCTTTCTATAAAAAATATTCTATGGTATATAATTGGGGCGTATAATGTCTGAACAGAATCATTGAAAAATTATAATCTAAATTTATTGTACGGAAATTATGGAAACAAACAATATGGAAATGTATGAGGCTCCTAAAGTGGAGATTATCGAAGTAGAAGTGGAAAAAGGATTTGCAGTAAGTGGTGGAACAGAAGACTATGACCAACATCCTTGGTAATTGAAATAAATAATTTAAAAACATACACGTATGAAAAAGATATTGTTCACATCTTTGGCTGTTCTTGGATTAGGAATAACCGGTTGTTCCAATGAAGATTTGGGCGTGGCGAAAAGTGGCGTTGATGAAGTATGTGCCACTATGGGAGATGCTGAATCGCGTACTGCTATGAATGGCAATTCTGTCGTTTGGAGCACAGGTGACGAGATTGGCATTTTTGTAACGAATGGAAGTTCTTCTACTTATACTAACACTAACTATTCATTATCCAGTGGAGCCGGGACCAAGAATGCAGAGTTCTCAGGAGTACTGGAAGGTGATGATCCTGTAAAGAAAGCTGCTTTTTATCCTTATGGCAGCGATGCTTCTTATGATGGAAGTAAAATATCATTAACGTTGAAGGATACCTATAATTATAAGGAAGGAGAAAACAGCAGTGCTCTTATGGCTTGCCAAATAAATGAGAGCGCACAGAATGTCCTGGCATTTAAAAATGCAGGTGCCCTGATGAGCATAACTGTCAATAATATCCCGAAGGACTATACTTGGGCGAAATTGACTTCTATGACCGCTCAAGGAAAAACTACTGTTCCAGCCATTGCTGGAAATGCACAAATAACATTCTCCAAAGGTATACCTACATTGACAACCACAGAAACGTCAAATTCCTCTTCCATAACTATAAACTTTGCTGCCAGCAGTGACGTCGTGACCAGTAAAACATTCTATTTCCCGTTGCCTGTAGCCGAGTATCCTGCCTTGGAACTTTCCATTGGTAATGGCGCTACAAGCCAGGTCTTAAAGACAAAAGCTTTAGATGCTAAACGTAACGAACGTTATACCACAACTATAACGTTGGACGAAGTATTCGGAAGTGTACCGACAACAGTTGAAAGTGTATCAGCGGTAGCCGATGCTTTAGCAACAACTAATTCGGTTTCTGTGACTGATGTGGCTTCAACTGAAGCCAGTCCTACAGTTTCAATACCGAAAAAAAGTACACCGGCAGAAAATGTCAGCATATCCTTTGAAAATATTTCTACAACAAATGCTGTTGCCATTAAAGAAGAGAGCACTGGTACTGGTGGTACAGCTGCACCTGAAAACGTGTTGGTATCTGTACCGCAATTAGATACTGCGCCTAAATTTGAGATAAATCTGCCTTCTTCTACCGTAACTTTGGCTGCCAATGGCGAAACAGCTACTTATGATGAAGTAACGGCAACTACTGCTGCAAATACATTGGTTCTTGATAAAGGGATTACGGTTAATACATTGAAGGTAAAAGCCGGTAATGTAAGAGTGAAGAGTGGTGCCAAAGTAACAGCCATCAGTCGTGAAAGCGGTAACACTTCAACTGTCATTATTTATAAAGAAGAGGGGGCTGAATTACCCAATCTGTCCGGTAATGACGCATTTGAAGTAGTTGATGCTGCCGTAGCCGACTTGCAAAATGTCGCAAAAAATGGTGGAACTTATACTCTTGCCACAGACTTGACGGGAGATTTTACTATTTCCGCAACAAAGGAAGTTATCATCAATTTGAACGGTCATAAAATTACCAACAAATCTGGTGATACATTTACCGTAAACAAGGATAGTAAACTGACAATCAACGGAAATGGTACAGTGGATAATGTAAGTCATGGGAAGACTTGTATCTATAATAACGGTACAGTAATTCTTAATGACGGAACCTATATTAGAAGTAAGGAAAACGGTCAGAATTCAGAAAGTTCAGGTGGTAACAGCTATTATAATATTCTGAATCATGGCGAGATGACGATTAATCCAAATGTGGAGATATCGCAAAACGGGCATTATTCTTCGATGATAGCCAATGGGTATTATGATTATACCAATACGAATCCGCGAAATGGATATGTAAGTGGTACCAATCATCAGAATCCTTCACTTATCATAAACGGTGGTACATTTGCCGGAGGTCTTAATACCATTAAAAATGATGATGGAGCCCAGCTTGTCATCAACGACGGTACGTTCACCAATATGTCTCAGGCAACCGTACAGAATCATCATGTGGCTGAAATCAAAGGAGGTACATTCAATACGACTGGTTCCGCTCAGTATGTGGTGGATAATGAAGGTCATAATGGTGCAGCCAATGACTTGGGACAGATGACTATCAGTGGTGGAACACTGAATGGCAAGATCTATGTGGTTGGTGCAGGTGCATCGCTGGCTGTTACCGGTGGTACTTTTTCCGATCCGTCCGCACTTTTATACTTAAGCGGTAATGCTAACGTGAAGATACGTTTGAATGGAGACGCTACTTGTAATGGCTTTAAAACGCAAAGTGGACAATCTGTAGAATTGGACTTGAACAACCATGTGCTTACACTTGCTAAACCGACCGTTGGCTCGGCTGGCACAGAAACGAACAGTTGTCAATTGTTGAAAGGTTCTACCGTTACTATGAAAAACGGAACACTGGCAAGTGATAATGATAAAATTATGATTCAGAACTACTGTAATTTGACGTTGGATGCTATGACAGTGAAGGGGCTAAATGCCTTATATGTATTGAGTAACAATTGTGGTAATATTTTGATTAGCAATACTACGATTAATGCCGGAACTGGTGCATATGCATTTGATGTTTGCGGCTATTCAACCTACACTGACGGAGTTAAAGTAACTGTTAAAGGTACTAGTATTATTAATGGTAACGTGGAATTATCAAAAAGTACCGGAAACACCGAACCTATGGAATTGAATATTGAGGGTGGTACTTTTAACGGCAATTTGGTTGTTGATTCATCGATAACAGATGCTTCCTCTATCATTAACGTGACTGGTACTCCTTCTTTTAAAGGAACCGGTTGGGATAGTTATATAAAATAAGAGAATTATTTGCTATCATGTTATTAGTCATGGCAGAAAGTGATTTGTAATAAAAGAAGGTCGTCCTGTCTCGAAAGGTCGGGCGGCTTTCTTTTTTTAAGATTAGAAGATTATGAAACTTAATCCCCATTTCAAACTCCGCTCCATAGCCGGAGAAACAATAATTGTGAACCAAGGTGTTCCCGATACTGATTTGACCCGTATTATTTCCTTTAATTTTTCCGCTTGCTTACTTTGGAAACGACTTTCGGGAAAGGATTTCACTTTACAAGAGGCAGCCTTGGTGTTGGTGGAATCTTATCATATTCCTCAAGAGCAGGCCGAAAGAGATGTGGTGATTTGGGCAGATGCACTAAAAAAATGTTCAGCCTTACTTGATTGATATAACAATGGATATAATACTCGATAAACCGGAGCAAATGCTATTTGCCTTGCTCCGATCCGCGTTGAACAGCACAAAGCCGGTTAGTGAAATCCTTTTTACCGATATATCTCCTGCCCTTTGGCAGGCGTGTTACAAACTAGCTTGCACTCAGGGAGTGATGGCCTTGGCATGGGACGGAATACAGACCCTGCCGGCCTGTTTGCAACCTCCGAAGGCTTTGAAGTTAAACTGGGCGATGGCGGTAGAGAACTATGAAAAACGCTACCTGCGGTACTGCCATACCATAGCCGAACTTTCAGCTTTTTATAAAACGCATGGCATTACCACGGTCCAGTTGAAAGGAGTGGGTCTCTCCACCTATTATCCTATTCCTTCGCACAGGGAAGGGGGAGATATAGACATCTTCACTTATTCGGCAGACCATTCCCGGAAAAGTGATGCCGAGGCCAACCGGCTGGCAGACCGGTTAATGGAAGAAAAAGGAATAGAGGTAGACCTTGAACACTCCGAAAAGCATAGTATGTTTTACTATAAAGGTATTCCGATAGAAAATCATAAAACCTTCATTAATTCGGAAACATACCATATAGCGGTGAAGATGGATAAACTCCTTCAAGAACTGCTACAACCCGTATCGGCGGAATTGGACGGAAAATACCCCATTTTCATTCCATCTTCCACTTTTAATACTGTATTTCTCGCTTTTCATGCCGCCCAGCATTACGCACGCGGCCTGGCGCTTCATCATCTTTGCGACTGGGCTTGCCTGCTGAATAGATACGGCCTGCATATTCCTGAGGAAGTGACGGATATTCGTTTTAGAAATATGATGCTGGCAATGACTCACCTTTGTAATGATTATTTAGGAACTTCCGTTCCTGTATATGGAGGAGAAGGGTTGGCGGAGGAAATCTTGCGGGAAATCATCCGGCCACCCTATACTAAGTTTGTTCCGGCGAAGAATAAATGGAGCATTCTGGTTTATAAAACCAAACGTATGCTGCATACTCATCGTGCGTGTAACAGCGTGTTGCGCATTTCACTGTGCAAATGGGTTGGAATTTCTATTCTGTTGCATCTGCGTTCTCCCCATACCATCTTCCAAACGGAACGAAAATAAGTGGTTTATGTTGAAAAGAATCTGCCGTTTGTTGTTGCCTGATGAAAGGAAAATGGGGATAAGGGTGGTTTGTGCCGTATTTCTTTGCGCATTACTTGACTTTGCCGGACTCGCTGCCCTGTTGCCTGTCTTGTTTTTTCTGTTGGATGACGGGAGGGATAAAGATGCCGCCCTGTTATTTTGTCTGGTGGCAATAGTCTTTATTTTGGTGAAAAACGCTTTGGTAGCGGGGCTTTCACGTTTTCAAAACCATTTTCTGATGTCTCTTTACCGTCGGCTCAGCTTTTCTCTCTTTACTTCTTACTATCAACGGGGATTATTGTTTATACGCAGCAGGGGGAGTATCCGGCTGGGCTATGAGGTAAATTATATTTGTTATGCTTTTTCTTTAAATCTTCTTTCCCCCTTGCTTCGCATGACAGGAGAACTGCTGCTTATTTTATGGGTGACGGCAGCTTTGTTGGTTTACGCTCCGTTGACGGTACTGATGCTGTATATTGCCTTTCTGCCTTTCATGCTGATTTACGGATGGGGGATCAGGAAACCGATGCGCCGTTATGGTGAGCAGGAGCAGCAGGCTCGTCGTGAGCAGTCCCGGCTGGTCACGGAAACGATGAAAGGGTATGCCGAATTGGAACTGAATGCGGCGTTTCCTTTTTTTCAGCAGGCATTCGCCGAGAGGATAAGGAAAATCAGTGAGAGCCGTTTGAAACTGGAAATGATACAGCACCTTCCTTTTTGCCTTTCCGAAATGGCGGTCATATCGGGGCTGACCTTGCTCACCGTTTTCGGAACAGGGGATATCAAAGCGCTGGTAGGTGTCTTTGCTGTGGCGGCTTTCCGGCTGTTACCCGCTTTGCGCGGCATCTTAGGTGGTTGGACACAAGTACAGAATGCGGTCTATTCTCTGCGGATTATAGAGGAAGGGTTGGGGGATAAGGGGATAGAAGCAGTTTCTCCATCATGGGGGCAGGAAGCGTTTTCTTTTCAAAAAGAGATACGGGTAGAACACCTCACCTATGCTTATCCTGAAAGTAAAGAGGTTCTAAAGGACTTTTGTTGTACTATTCGTAAGGGGGAATATGTAGGTATCTGTGGTGAGAGTGGCGTGGGTAAATCTACCTTGTTTAATCTGCTTTTGGGATTTATCACTCCGGATAAAGGCGCTATTCGGATAGATGGCAGGCCGCTTGCCGATGTGCCGAGGCAGGAATGGCATCGCAAGGTGGGATATGTGCAACAGGAAGTGTTTGTGCTGGATGGGACCTTGGCGGAAAACATTGCTTTGGGATGCCGGTCTATAGATAAGGAACGGGTAGCGGAGATAGTGAGGCAGGTGAGATTGGATGCTTGGGTGGATGAATTGCCGCAAGGAATGGATACTCCTTTGGGTGAAGGGGGAGGAAGGCTTTCGGGAGGTCAGAAACAACGGGTAGGCATAGCCCGTGCTTTGTATAAGAAAGCGGAGGTGCTTCTACTGGATGAGGCTACTTCTGCATTGGATAATGAGACTGAACGGGCTGTCAATGAAATGCTTCTCAGTCTGATGAAGGAGTGTAGGGGGCTGACTGTTCTCACGATAGCCCATCGGGAAAGCTCATTGGCATATTGTCATCGTGTAATCAGATTAAATGGAAAAGACAATGGATCGAATTTATAAAATAGGTGGCCACTGCTTCGCATTGCCGGACGAAAGGTTGATGGAGGCGGTGGATGGTATCAGCGGTTTCAAGCCTTTTGTTTGGCAACCGGATCTAGTTTCGGTAAAAGATGTATATGAGGGTGCTTGGTTGCCGAATTTTACTGTTTGGGAGGGAAACGGTTGGGATTTTCCGGCTTTTCAGAGAAAGTCCTATGGGTTCGGATATGAAGATGTAACCGGTACTTTTGGTGTGAGTGGGGATAGCTTTTTGTTGGAACTGGCTCCGCAGGGAGAACCGTCGCTTTATCTCCGGACGATGGGTGGAACCGGGAGAGGTATCTGTTTATATGGTCATTATTCTCCCCGTCTTTTAAGGTTTGCCTTATGGATGGGGTATGGCCTGATGACGGTACGGAAAGATACGGTTGCCTTGCATGGCAGTTGTATTGTTTATAAGGGGAAAGCGGTTCTTTTTTTAGGTGAAAGCGGAACCGGCAAAAGTACCCATACTCGTTTGTGGAGGGAAAATATAGCAGGAAGTAAGTTGCTGAATGATGACAGTCCCATTGTGCGTTATGAAGAGGGGTGTGTGTGGGTATATGGCAGCCCGTGGAGTGGGAAGACTCCTTGTTATAAGGCGGAATGTTATCCGTTGGCCGGATGTGTACGTTTGTCACAAGCACCGTATAATAAGATACGGAGATTGAACACTTTGCAGGCTTATGCAGCTTTGCATCCGTCTGCTCCTCCTGCATTTGCATACGAGGAGGAATTATACAGTGGGGTTTGTAGTCTGTTGGAAAAAATGGTTTCATCCATTCCTGTTTATCATCTGGAGTGTTTGCCCGATGAGGAGGCGGTGAAATTAGTATGTCGTACTTTATATGGAGATGGGTATGAAGCGGATAGCGAATGAATGTTTCTTTGCGTGGGTGGAGTCGGAAATCAAAAGTGGCAGGAGTGTGAAGTTCCGGGTGAAAGGCAATTCCATGATGCCTTTACTGAGAAATGGGAAGGATGAAGTGGTGGTGGGGCCGTATGATAAGGAGGAGTTGAAACTTTTTGATGTCATTCTGTTCCGGCAGACAGACCGGTATGTATTGCATCGGATTATTCAAAAAAGAGGCAGTCGTTATTTGATGCAGGGAGATGGCGTTTGTCGTTTTTATGAGGAATGTGAGGACACGGATATCATCGGGGTGGTGAGAAAGGTATGCAGGCCTTCCGGAAAGAAGATTGAAACGGATTCCATGTGTTGGCGGTTGGAAAGCCGTTTGTGGTTGGGACTTGGTGGATGCAGAGGAATGGTGTTGCGTGTCCTGAATAGATTGGGTTGTTGGCTCCTTTTTTGACGAAAGCCGTCAGCTTGGAAGGAAATATTATTCATAAAGCAGGTATTTCTCTCTCATCTTTTTGTAGGCTTCCAGTTCATTCTGCCATCCTGCACGGATTTCTTCTTCACTGGCTCCTTTCATGATTTGTTCCCTTACGGTACGGTTCCCTATCAGCAGGTCGAACCATTGCGGGCGGGTAAAGAACTTGTCCGCTTTCCCAAGGTCTTGATAAGCTTGATAATAGGTGATGATGTATTTTAAAGAGAATCCTTTCGGGGCGGTGATATGGCGGAGATTATTGCCATAGCAGTATTGGTTTTTATACATCGGATTCTTGTCAAAGCCTTCCAAGGCTTCCGGTCTGAAAGAAAAGGAGGAGATGCGGATATCCGGTGAACCGATTACTTGAAAAGGATAAAGAGTACCTCTGCCCACACTGATGGCTGTACCTTCAAACGGGCAGAGTGAAGGATATAAGGCAATTGCTTGGTCGTTGGGCAGGTTGGGAGAGGGCTTTACCGGAAGCGAATAGGGTTGTCCGTGTTTCCAACCTTCTACGGGGATAACGGTCAACGCGCATTTTTTGCCATTGGATAACCAGCCTTCACCATTGATCATTTGAGCCAACTCGCCTACAGTGCAACCGTGTAAAATAGGTATGGGATGCATGCCCACGAAACTTTTCTGATTTTTCTGTCGCACAGGACCGTCCACATAATCGCAAGGATTGGGACGGTCTGTGATGACCAGTTGTTTCCGGTTCTCGGCACAAGCTTCCATTATATACTGCATGGTGCTGATATAGGTATAGAAACGGGCGCCTACATCCTGAATGTCAAACACAATCAGGTCTATATCCTGTAGCTGTGCCGCAGCCGGCTTTTTATTTTTACCGTAAAGGGACAGGATGGGTACTCCTGTACGGGTATCTTTTCCGTTCTTGATGGTTTCTCCGGCATCGGCGTCACCCCGGAATCCGTGTTCGGGAGCGAATACCTTTTTTATTTGTATATGCGCTGCCAGCAGGGTGTCCAACAGATGAGTTTCTCCTACCCTGGAGGTTTGGTTTACAACCAATGCTACACGCTTCCCTTTTAATATAGGTAAGAGGTGGTCCATCTGTTCGGCTCCGGTAATAACTTTTTGCGCGGTCACGGCGTTGAAAGTAAACAAGAGGCAGCATAGGAAAATGTATTTTGTTTTCATGATATGTGGTGATTATTTTGTAATATTGCACAAAAATAAGAATTTAATTGAGAATGGACGCACTTGCTATCATTAATAAATATTATCCTGAAGATAATGAACTGAAACATATCCTGCTGGCGCATAGCCGTTCGGTGGCCGATAAGGCGTTATGGATTGCCGGAAAGCATCCGGAATTGAATCTGGACAAGCAATTTTTGGAAGAAGCGGCAATGCTGCACGATATCGGTATTTTTATGACAGATGCTGATGGTATTTGTTGTTTCGGATCTTATTCTTATATTTGTCATGGATATTTGGGGGCTGATCTGATGCGGAAAGAAGGATTCCCGCGCCATGCGTTGGTCTGTGAGAGACATACGGGGGCAGGTATATCTTTGCAAAGTATTATTGACCAGCAATTGCCCGTTCCTCATCGGGATATGGTTCCGGTATCACTGGAGGAACAGGTTATCTGCTTTGCCGACAAGTTTTTTTCAAAGACACATCTGGACAAGGAAAAAAGCGTGGAGAAGGCGTTAAAGAGTATTTCACGTTATGGGGAAGATGGGATAATCCGTTTTAACCATTGGTGCGAATGTTTCTTGTAAGCCTTAAAAATAAATTAAATATCCGCTAAATAGTTCATTATTGGCGGATAATGCTTAATTTTGCCCCTCAAAAGCGTAAATGATTTGTGAATGACGCCACTAAAACGACATAGATTTATAACATTCCTACTACTATTTGCATGCCTGTTGCTTTCTTTAAGTACGGGTGCTCAACGCAGAAAGCGGAATTCTGCATCCGGTAATGATTCCCTGAAAGTAGATAGTGCTTTGGTAGATACGTTGTCTATCGATACGGTTGCACCTAAAAAGAAACAGCCGTTGGATGCGCCTGTTATTTATGAAGCAAATGACTCTATCGTATTCACTGAGGGCGGATATGCCCATCTGTATGGTGACGGTAAGGTGAACTATGAGAAAATAGAGTTGACCTCTGCCGTGATTACAATGAACATGGATAGCAGTACGGTGTATGCCCGTGGTGTTCCCGACTCGGTTGGCGTGGAAAAAGGTACTCCTATCTTTAAAGATGGCGAGACTCCGTACGAGTCAAAAATCATGCGTTATAACTTCAAGTCGAAGAAAGGTTTCATCAATAATATTGTAACTCAGCAAGGTGAAGGGTATGTAACCAGTGAAGAATCAAAGAAAGGTTCCAATGATGAGCTTTATCTGCGTCACGGACGATACACTACGTGTGATAATCACGAACATCCTCACTTTTATCTGAAGCTTTCTATGGCGAAAGTACGTCCCAAGAAGAATGTAGTATTTGGTCCTGCCCAGTTGGTGGTAGAGGATGTGCCGTTGCCTCTTGCTATTCCTTTTGGTTTTTTCCCGTTCAATAGCAGTTATTCGTCAGGATTCATTATGCCTACATACGGTGATGAAATGAATCGTG
>ERZ780060.725-NODE-725-length-12646-cov-5.686602_pt1 | contig 12646 bp, 14 predicted proteins | sample MGYA00511176_ERZ780060 | MGnify/ENA primary metagenome ERZ780060 (study PRJEB29588, sample SAMEA2148374) | human gut metagenome | biome: human gut; feature: human-associated habitat; material: faeces | place: Denmark | collected 2008/2010 ... | reverse complement strand
CCCCCCCCGCCGTATAAGCCAAAGAAATTTCCGCTGGAGAACGAGCTGCGAAAGCTGGGGTTCTCCATTGAACACAGCTATGACACTGCAACCATTTTGGTGGATGCGGTGTTTTATCTTGTCATAACGGTGATTCAAATCGTAGCCGAGCTTGCCGATGTAATGCTACTGTCGCCGGATCTGCGGGCGGCGGAAAAGGATTTGAAGGAGCTGGTTGCCGACTATCACTTCTTGCAGGAGCACGGTATCCATACGACAGCTGACCTCCAAGCAAATATTGAGCAATCCAAGTCTGAACTTTCTGCTTTGGAGCGTGAGCGCAGCGGCATCAGCAACCGCATACGCCGCCCAAGGTCGCAAAAAGAACAAGCCCTTTATAAAGAGCGCCGAAAGATGGCATCCAAGCAGATGAAACCCATAAGAGAGCGTCTGCGCCGTGCAGAGCGGATTTTAGAGAAATCCCCGCACCTGTATGAATTGCTAAAACAAGAGCACGAGCTGGAGAAAAAAGCCCGTGCAAGATACAAAGAAAGAGGTAGATAAAATGAAAAATACGATGAAAAAGCCAGTGGTAATTCCGGTAGAAAAATTGCGTCCCTTTGCCGGACACCCGTTTAAGGTCAAGGACGATGAGGAAATGAATACGCTGATCGAAAGCATACAGACGCAAGGCGTTCTCTCGCCGCTGATCGTCCGACCAATAGAAAATACAGATGAATATGAAGTCGTAAGCGGCCACCGCCGCTTACACGCCGCACAAAAGGCAGGGATCACCGAGGTCCCTGCCTTAATTTATGCCCTTGACCGGGATGCTGCCGCCATTGCGGTGGTGGATAGTAATCTGCACCGGGAACATATTCTGCCCTCTGAAAAGGCGTTTGCGTATAAGTTGAAAGCTGATGCCCTGAAGCATCAGGGACAAAGAACAGACATAACTTCGGAGCAAATTGCACCGAAGTTGTCCACGGAAGTAATCGGAGAGCAAGAAGGAATCAGCAAGGATACCGTTAAGCGCTATATCCGCCTGACCTATCTCATTCCTGAGTTCCTTGAAAAGATGGACAATAACGAGATCGCCCTGTCCGTAGGTGTGGAGCTTTCGTTTCTTGACGAATCCAGCCAGCGGGAGGTGCTGGAGCAGTGCGCTATCAACGACTGCACCCCGTCCTATTCGCAGGCGTGGCGGATGCACAAAGCTGACCGGGAAGGAACACTGACCACGGCGGTCATCCAAACCATTATGTCGGAGGAAAAAGCAAACCAGCGAGAAACAGTGAAAGTCCCCATCTCCCGTCTGCGGGAGGTTCTTCCGCAAGGGCTGGATGCGAAGAAAACAGAAGATTTTATCATAAAAGCTTGCGATCATTATCGCAAATATCTCGTCCGCCAGCGTAATCGGGAAGAAAGATGAGGAGGTGTCCCTATGGAACAATTCATTCAAAAATATCTGTATAATCAACTTTTTGAAAACAATGCCGACTCGCATTTTTATATGAAAATCTGTGGCACGGTTTATGATGTTACGACTCATTATGACCCCAAGGGGCGGCAGTGCGTGTTGGAGCAGTTCAAGGAGCTGCTGCTTCAGAAGGAATGGAGGCAACCGCACAATCGAAAAGGACAGCCGAAATCAATATAATGGCATATATCCCATTGCTTGATTCGGCTGTCGGAAAGGAGTTAAACGCTATGACAGTCAACAATAAGAATACAGATCAAGAAAAAATCACCGCCCTTTACTGTCGCCTTTCGCAGGACGACGGTTTGGACGGAGAGAGTAACAGTATTCAGAATCAAGAGTTAATATGTAAAGGGTTGTTTCTGCCACCTAATACATATGACTGCGGCTCATTTGTGGTGAATTGAAAAGCAGTTGTAAGAAAGGAGTCAAAAAGCCTTATAACCGCTGGAAATCAACACAAAAGGAGCTGAATTTTATGAAAACTATCTTTGAAGAAATGGGCGGTACATACCGTCAAGTGGGATATTATTTCATTCCCAACATTACTTTGCCGGATGACGGCGAATATCAGATAGGCAAATACGGGCGTATGCGCCGCAGCTATCTGAAAAAGTACCGTAAAATACTCTACAACAACTATGTGCTGGAGGGAACGCTGTTCAAGCATTTAGCTGAAATCGATCAAGTCTGCAACGAGCGCATTGAAAACATCGTTTCAGCTATGGCAAAGCAGGAAGGCGTAACTGAAGCGTTCAAAGCGGCTGATCAAATAGAATGGGTGCGCCGTATGAACAGTATCCGTAACCGTGCGGAAGAAATCGTTCTGCACGAATTGGTATATGATCTGTAAACCTGATACAAAAGCCCCACACTTCTGACAATAAAATCGGAAGCGTGGGGTTTCCTGATTTATTTTGTTTGTTTGCTGTTTTCTTCGATATTTGCCACAAGACGGTCGAAATCACTCTGATATGTTCTGTCCTGCAAAACACGGAATTTTTCAAATTCACTTTCTGCAAACGCCTTTGCGATGGCAGCGGTCACCTTGCCTTTGTCATGTAAAATATCTTCTTCGTTGAACTGGAGGAACGCATCCAAACGATTAACCCAATCCTGCATATACATGATATTTCCTCGCCGTGCCTGTCTTTCGGCATAGTCCAGATACATTGTCACGATCTCATTCAGATTTATCATTTCTTCTTCGTTCAAGTAGTTTTTGGCGATTGAAACATCAGACTTGCGAATACGCCCCTGCGGAGCATTTTTCCAAGTTGTCAAGCCCATGTTTGGTTTCGTGCTATCGGCTCGTCCATAAACAATCTCAGCCGCCGTATGATGAGTGACAGCGTAATGAAGCTTATTCTGTACTGTGGCAAAAAACTCTTTTGTAACAGGACTGTTCACATCATAGTCAGCACTGCACTGGGAGTAAATGTCCGTGATTTTTTGATAAAAACGGCGCTCGCTGGAGCGAATATCACGAATACGCTCCAACTGTTCCTCAAAATAGTCCTTACCAAAGAGGTTTTCTGGTTCTCTCAGTCGTGCATCGTCCATCACATAGCCTTTAATAATAAATTCTTTTAATACTCGATTTGCCCAAATGCGGAACATCGTAGCCTTTTTAGAATTAACACGGTATCCGACAGCAATAATGGCATCCAGATTGTAATAGCTTGTATTGTACCGCTTGCCGTCTGCCGCAGTTGTTTCCATTTTGGAAACAACTGCTTCTTCCTGCAATTCGCCGGATGCAAAAATATTTTTCAAATGTTTTGAAATAGCCGCCTTTTGCACTTCAAATAATTCTGCCATCTTTGCCTGCGTCAGCCACAAGTTTTCCTGATATAAAAGGATTTCAACCCGAACTTCACCATTATCAGTTTTATAAAACAGGATTTCCCTTGTTTCATAAGGAGTTAGCCCATATTCTTCGTTCATATCCATTCCATTCCCTTCCTATTCTTCACTTTTGTTTCTCGCTCTGCTTTTGTAAACATTATGCTTGTTCTTGCACTGCGGGCTGCAAAATACAGCACTTGGTCTGCTTGCGACAAAAGCTTTGGTACAATGCCTGCAAAGCTTAATCGGGTTTTCGCTGTCGGTCAGCATAAAGCTGAACATCATCTGAACTCCAAGCATGAGAGAGTGAAAATCCCAAATAATCGTCGGCTTATCCAAAAGGGCTATATGATAAGTTGGAGCGATGCCGCCAAATGCCGCCATGCTCTGCTGCATCATCTGCCGGGTTTCATCGTTCAGTGTATCATAATCCTCATAATAAAGGAAACTGTTGATATAGGTAAACGCCCAGTCGATGAACTGCTGTTTTATCCATTCATATCGCTCCGCATATTCCCGCTGAAAGCTCATGTTGACCGCCATCGGCTTATCTGTCATGGTCAAAGCCAGTGCCATCATAACACGGTCATTTTGGATGTTCCACATGGACTCGATACCACGCTTGATCACATCCAATTTGTCAAATGGAAAGAACAGTGCCAGATATTTTTCCGTGGACATAGTTTCTTTTTTGATAAAGTGGTTTTTCGGCAGATACACCGCCTCATATTCCATAAAGTTTGGTGTGGTAGGTAACGCAGTCATCAGTCCAAACAAGCCGTATTTCACCGCAAATTGCTGGATAGCCTTCTGAATTTCGGCATCCGGCTTTTTGCTCATACCCATGCGTCCTATGTTGATGGCATCCAATACAATTTTCTGATACTCTGCCAGCGGATCATAAATACTCGGTTGCGCCGTTTTGGTGGGCGTGAGATACAGAGTTCCGTACTCTGCCGCCTTCCATTCATATTCACTATACCGCACCCAATTAGAACTGGTGCGTTCAAAAAGGTTCTTCATTTTCTCACCCCTGTTTCCAATCACTGATACCATATTTGGATAAAAGCTCTTTTGCCTGTTCCATACCGCTTTCCGTAATATATACCGATTTGGAACGGGACGGATGATTTCCCTGCCGGATATAGTCTGCATCGTCCAATTCGTTCAGTATATCAAAATCGTAGCCTTTCCATGCATAAAAATCGGTTGCTTCGTGAAACTTTTCTCTCTGTGTAAAGCGGGAGAGGTATAACAGCATCAGTGTTAATTCCCTCATTGCTTCTTCTGCTTTTATATTTCCCATATCAGTCTATTCCTCACTTCATATTGTAACCTGAATAACTCTGTTTTATATTATCGATTATACGATTTCTATTCCCCTGAATCAATCTCCATTCTGGATTCTTCTAAAAAATCTTTCTCCAATAAGGTCATTGGCTGTTGCTTTTCTACCTTATCCAAAAGTGCAGGAAGCAGCTTTTTTCGTATCTTTTTGAGCATCGTGCCACGCACCTTGCGGATGTTCCGGTCGCTTTGATTCCGTATTTTAGCGATCCTTATTGAGCTAAACAACCGGACAGCACAGAGAAAGAGCAGCTCTTTGTGTTCCTCAGTCAATTCCCAGAGAATTTTGGATAGGTATTCTTCCGTTACAAGTTCATGTATATCGTAAGGACAGTAGAAAATTGCGTCAATGAAATCACCTTTTCGTATCTGCTTTTCCAGCACATCATTTAGCGTATCCGGAAAAAAGAGTTCATTGGCAGATGCCCCGTAATCAAGAGGAACATCATCGCCGCTTCTGCTGAGTTCATGATAGCGTTCCCTACGCTCCCGATTAGCGTCCAGCCTGTCCCACCATGCAATCACATTTTCAAACTCCCGCTGTGTTCTGGCGGAATCCTCCAATCGTGCAAGGGCTTCTGCCCGCAGTTCTCGTTTGAGCTTCTTACGCTCCAGTTCTTCCTCGTCAGTACCATCCTCAAAGGGATGTTCCTCGGCGTCGGCTTCCAGTTCTTCGATGAGCTGTTTTTCTTTTGTAATCTGCCGTCTGACCTGTTCGGATAATTCGGTTTCTTCGGTATCTGTATCATTGTCAGCAAGAACAACTTGGTTCTTCCGCTTCCTTCGCTTCTTTTCGGGAAGATCGTCAGCGGGTTCTTCTTCCTCATCGTCCCAAAGGGCGTTTTCATTTTCTTCGTCATCGACTATGTAATCGGAATCGTCCGCTTCATATTCATCTTCATAGTCAGTATCTTCTTCATAAAAACCGTCATGTTCATATCGTTCGGGATCGTCAAACACCGCAGACACCTCCCTTCAAAAATATTTTTGAAATTTTTTTGGATTCTCCATAAAAACAGTTCCGCTAAGTACCCTGTATTTCTCCTATAAGTGAGGAGGTAACCTATTTTGCCTGTTATTAGATTACTTTCGACACTGAATGAAAGGAGGAAACCGCCTATGTCAAACAATTATCGTGAGCTGACGGGCAGGGAGAAGCAGCGGATCAAGAAGCTGGTTACTTCTCTCTGTGCCAACTACGACAAAGAGTACGGCTGCCTGCCATTGGACTGTGACTGTCCAATGTTGGGTATCTGCTTTACCAACAGCGCACTATGCAGATATTTCCGCAAGTCTGTCCTGCCGGAAGATGCAGGATTGGAAGCCGTATTCACGCAAATATCGACCACTCATTGTAAACAATGCGGCAAGCCGTTCCCAACTGACGGAAAACGGGTGTACTGCTCACAGCGCTGTGCCGAAGAAGCTCGCCGTAAGCAGACAGCAGCAAGGGTGCGTAAGTATCGGGAGAAACAACAACAGATGTAACGCTTTTGCCCTCGGAAAGCCTTGTGCCGCAAGGCTTTTTTGAGGGCATTTCTGTATTGGCAGGGTGTGAATACCTTTTGCTCGATTTTAACCATGCAAATGGTTACACCGTGCCGGAACTAAACCTATTATACGAAAAAACAATGAACATTTCAACACGGAGGTAACTGCCTATGGCAAAAAACGAGAACAGTAATTTTTCTTATATGACTCGCCGCATTGGCGGCACCACCTATAAAGTTAAAGTAGTATTCAGTGATACAGAGAAGGAAACGATGGAGGATAAAATTTTACGGATGATTCGCAATGAAACGGTTACAACTGGCGGAACTTGTGGTATAATAGATTCACCACAAATGAGCCGACAGTCTGAAAGGAGCGCATCATGAGCGTAAAACAGACTGAAGGAAAAATCACAGCTTTATATGAAAGGCTGTCCCGTGATGATGACCAGACTGGTGATAGCAACAGTATTGTCAATCAGAAAAAATACCTTGAAAGCTATGCCCATCAGAAAGGTTATACGAACTGTCAGCACTATACCGATGACGGTTGGAGTGGAGGAAATTTTGAGCGTCCCGCTTGGAAACAGCTTATTGCAGACATCGAAGCGGGCAAAGTTGCTCATGTCATTGTAAAAGATATGAGCAGGGCGGGGCGTGATTATCTGCAAACAGGCTTTTACACGGAGGTATTCTTCCGTCAGCATCATGTTCACTTTGTGGCGATTGCCAACAGCGTGGACAGCGACGATCAGAACAGCAATGAGTTTGCCCCGTTCCTCAACATTATGAACGAGTGGTATCTTCGTGATTTGAGCCGCAAGCAGAAAACAGCGATCCGTGTGAAAGGCGAATCCGGCAAGCCTACCACCAACTGTGCCATTTATGGCTACAAGAAAATGCCGGGTGATAAGTACAGTTGGTATATCGATGAGGAAGCCGCTGCGGTTGTCCGCCGCATTTTCCGGCTGACCATCGAGGGAAACGGTCCTTATGACATCGCCCGTATCCTCTATGACGATAAGGTGGAAACTCCTGCGGTCTACGCCGCAAAGCAGGGGCGTGGCGTCTGGAAAAGTAAAGAGGAATTTCCCAACCCTTATAACTGGAGTGGTTATATCGTTGGGCAGATTCTCTCCAAGCCCGAATATATGGGGCATACGGTCAATTTCCGTTCTCACAAGCAGTCCTACAAGGACAAAAATCCGGTTATGAATCCGCAGGAGGACTGGCTAATTTTTGAGAACACCCACGAAGCGATTGTAGATAAGGAAATGTGGGAGCTTGCACAGAAACTGCGAAAGACACCGAGACGCCACGATACGCTTGGCGAAGCCAATCCGCTGACTGGACTTCTGTTCTGTGCTGACTGCGGAGCGAAAATGACCAATCACCGTTCCAAAGGCGGTACGAAGAGCAATCCCTATCCCTCTGATTTTTATGATTGCTCCGCCTACACATTGGCACATCAAAAGCGCACTCATGCTTGCAGCGGTCACTATATTCGGACAAAAGCGGTCAGAGAGCTTGTTTTGGAAACCATCCGAACAGCCAGCGCCTTTGCCATCGCCAATCAGGATGAGTTTATGAAAAAGGTGCGTTCTGCTTCTCAAATCAGACAGGCGGAAGTCGCAAAGGATACCAAACGCAAGTTGAACAAAGACCGTAGGCGTATTGCCGAGCTTGATACCATTATCAAAAAGCTCTACGAATCTTTTGCCATTGGGCGCATTACCGATGAGCGCTTTGATACTCTGCTTGCAGAATACGAAGCGGAGCAGAAAGCTCTTGTCACATCTGTATCGGATGCAGAATCGCATCTGTCCTCTTTTGAGGAAGATACTGACCGTGCGGAGCAGTTCCTTTCACTGGCAAAGAAGTACACCGACTTTTCCGAACTGACTACTCCAATGATCAATGAGTTTATTGAAAAAATCATTGTCCACGCCCCGGAAAAGATTGACGGGGATCGGGTGCAGGAGGTTGAGATTTATCTGAAATTTATCGGACGGTTTGAACTGCCCGAACCGGATCTGACACCGGAGGAGATCAAGCGGCAGGAACAGCTTCGCAGACACCGCATCAAGAGCCGGGAACGCTACCAAAAAATCAAGGCTGGTGAGCACGCAGTTGGTCAGCCATTTCAGCTAATCTGTAAATGCTGTGGTGAAGAATTTGAATCCAAGCGGTCAAATACTCTGTTTTGCAGTCCGAAGTGCCGTACTAAATTTTACCGTCAGGAAGCAGCGGAAAACCGAAAGCGGGAATGTGTCTGCGAGAACTGCGGAAAAACTTTTACCGCTACACGGAGAGATGTAAAATACTGTTGTGATGATTGCAGGACGGAAGCAAACCGCAGGATGCAGAAAGAACGCAATGTTGCGAAGCAAATAAAAAAGAACGAACCAGTATTGCTTGATGCCCCGCCTATTAAAGAAAACGGGCAAAAACAGAAAACAGCATAATAAATGACGCTGAAGGCGACTTGTGAGAATAAAATCTCATGAGCCGCCTTCTTTGCGTTTTCAGCCGGATACGGCAGAAAGGAATAAAACCTATGACAGAAAATGAAAAGAAGCTTTTACAGGCGAAGCACAGATTGGAAGAAGCCGAGATGCGTGACCGACAGAAAGAGCGAAAAGCACGGACACGGCGGCTGGTTCAGGAAGGTGCGATTTTAGAGAAAGCATTACCGCAGACAACACAGATGACTTTGGAACAGTTGGAGGATTTTTTATGCGAAGTATTCAAACCAATCCGATGATTTTTATGAGCGACCGGCTATCGGTCGCTTTTTCTTTTTCCCGAAGGGCGCACTTACTCACCACCCTAAAGGGCAGTGGTATTTCCTGCGGAAATCGTGCGCTCTGCGAGGCGGATGCGGCTGCTGCGGCAGCCTCCAGACAATGCCACAGCACTTGCAGGGTGCTGCTGTCATCGTCTGCGCAGGTCGCAGTTGTTTCTGCTTTGGAAACAGCTTGCACCCTGCCCGCACAAACCTGCCACCGGCAGCTTTGTTTGCGGCTATGCCCGAAGCTCATCTTCGGGGCATTTTCTCTTTTGCGAAAGAGAAACAGAAAAAGGAAGAACGAGGTGAAGAAGATATGGCGATTTATCATTTGGAAGCGAAGGTGGTCAGCCGGGGCGCAGGCCGCTCCGCAGTAGCTGCTTCTGCCTATTTGAGCTGCTCCCGCCTGTATAACGATTACGACGGGATTCAGCACGACTACACGAAAAAACAAGGGCTTGTCTGGCAGCAGATGTTTCTGCCGGAATATGCCCCACAGGAATGGCAAGACAGAGAAAAACTGTGGAACGCCGTGGAGGAAGTAGAGACAGCAAAAGACAGCAGGCTTGCCCGTGAGTTTGTTGTGGCTCTGCCCATAGAGCTAAACCGGGAACAGCAGATCGAGCTGCTGCAAGACTTTATCCGGGAGCAATTTGTGTCCGATGGAATGTGCGCCGACGCTGCCATCCACGACACCGACGGTCACAATCCCCACGCCCACATTCTCCTGACGGTGCGCCCGCTGGATGAGCAGGGACGCTGGCAGTACAAGACCGAAAAAGAATATCTCTGTATGAGAAACGGTGAAGAACGAGGCTTCACCGCCGCCGAGTTCCGGGCGGCGCAGAACGAGGGCTGGGAGAAGCAATATCCCTACAAGGTCGGCAAAAAGAAGGTCTATATGACACCGTCTGCTGCCGAGGCGCAGGGACTCATCCGGGCTGACAAGCATCCGAAGAGCACCCGCTACGGCAGACAGAACCCCATCTCCGAACGTTGGAATAGTGAGGAGCAACTTGTGACATGGCGGGCTGCATGGGCGGATGTGACCAATCTCTATCTGGAGCGCGCCGGACGGGCGGAGCGAATCGACCACCGCAGCAACGCAGCCAGAGGTCTGGATGAGCAGCCTACCATCCATGAGGGAGTGACCGCACGGGCGCTGGAGCGGAAAGGGATCATTGCTGACCGCTGCGAGATCAACCGGCAGATCAAGGCGGACAATGCCTTGCTGCGGGAGCTGAAAGCTGCGGTCAGGAAGCTGGCACAGGCGGTAAAGAACACCCTCCCGGTTATTGCCGAGGCGATGGAAAAGCTGCGGGCAAATATGATTGTTTTCCGCTATCAGCTGCGGCATATCGGCCGGGGCAGGCAGCGCATGAAAGATTATATCCACGCGGTTCAGCCGAATCTGGTGCGCTATACCGAGCTGGTTCAGGAGATTCGGGGCAAGGGCAAGGAACGCAAGTCTTTGCTTGCCCAAAAGAAGGAGACACCCCTCTATCTCATCCCGAAGCAGTGTGAACTGTCCCGCCATATTGCGGAGCTGACCGAGGAATTGGAAGAGCTGAAATCCGAGAAGGATATGCTGCTGCACTCGCTGGAATGCAGTGACGATGCCGGTATCGCTGCTGTGAAAAAGGACATTTCCACGATGGAAGCCGCACTAAAAAAGCTGTCGCAACAGGAAGAAAAGTACACGGCTGAGCTGAACGACGCTTTGCAGCAGTATGCTGATTTGAAGACGCAATCGGCAGAATTCGACCCAGACGAATTGCAGGACGCAAGGCTCGACCTGCGTCCTGCAATGGAGCGCTCTGTGGTTGACCGTGTGCAGTCTGCTTACGGAGATAAGTACGATTACTTGATGATGTACGACAGCAAGCGGGATGTTGCTGATATACTTCATGAGGAAACGGAAGCTCGCTCCATCCGTGAACATCTGCGTCAGAAACAGCAGGCACAGCAGAAGCAAAACAAGAAGAACAGCAGAGACACTTGGGAACGATAATATATATATGCTACCACATTCTTGCGCTTACCTCTATCCCAACTATTGACATAGAGCCGCACAAATTTAAAGGAGCACGGTCGTGGCTGACCGTGCTCCTTTAGCATCGCTTGCGATGCATAGTCACAGATGGAATCTGTGTCAAAGGGGTTCGGGGTCAATCCCAAATTTTGTGTAAACGCTAAATTGCGGTGCAAAATAGAGCAAAAATGTTTTAAGGCGGGAGCGGCGCAAGCTGCTGCCGCCTTTTCTACAAAAATAACAGCGCTTCGAGGGGATGTCAAGGGTGGAGGTGTCAGCCTCCGTTCATCTCGACTCTTGACATTCCGGTTGCAGCCGGTCAGTCCGGCATGCGGTCGGCAAAGAACACCGCTAACTGTGCGTGAATTACGCTCCAGTCCTGCCGCCTTCCGGTCCACTTCTTCGTAATATCCATCATGGCCAGATACAGCATCTTCAGCAGACTGTCATCCGTAGGGAATACCGATTTTGCCTTGGTCACTTTCCGAAGCTGCCGGTTAAAGCCCTCAATTGCGTTGGTCGTATAGATCAGGCGGCGCACCTCCTGGGGATATTTGAAATAGGTGCTCAGGTTGGACCAATTCTCCCGCCAGGACGGAGCGATCTTCGGGTATTTTTTGTCCCAGCGTTCAGAAAAGGTGTCCAGAGCGTCCAGCGCAGCAGCCTCATCGACTGCGGCGTAGACTGCCTTCAAATCTGCCATGAGTGCCTTTATGTCCTTGTAGGATACATATTTGCTGGAATTTCGGAGCTGATGGATAATACAGTTCTGGATTTCCGTTTTAGGAAATACGGCTTCAATGGCAGTGGAAAACCCGGTCAAATTATCTGTGCAGGCGATGAAAATGTCCTCAATTCCGCGGTTTTTTAGGCTGTTGAGTACCGTTGCCCAGTATTTGGCGCTTTCATTTTCACCGACCCACATGCCCAGAACATCTTTCCTACCGTCCAGATCAATACCGATGGCGATATAGACTGCCTTCTTCACGATCTGCCCTTCGCTGCGGACATGGTAGTGGATGGCATCCATGAAAACCACCGCGTAGACGCTCTCCAACGGCCGCTGCTGCCATTCTTTTGCGATAGGGAGAATCTTGTCCGTGATGCGGCTTACGGTCGTGTCAGATACCTCTACGCCGTAGATCTCCTGAATATGGGTCTCTATATCCGACGTGGTCATGCCCTTGGCGTACATGGACAGGATCTTCTCCTCGATGTCCTGACTGATGCTGGTCTGGTTTTTCTTCAGCACATGAGGCTCGAATTCCCCCTTACGATCCCGGGGCACGGATATCTCCACATCACCAAAGCTGGTGCACAGCGTTTTGCTGCTGTGCCCGTTCCGGCTGTTGTCCGTGTCCTTATTTTTATAGTCGTACCTGCTGTAGCCCAGTTCGTCGTCCAGCTCAGCATTAAGGCCGTTTTCCATGAACTCGGCAATCGTCTCTTTGAACAGGCTCTGGATGTCGTCCATGCTGCCGATGTTCGCCATCTGCAACAGCTCTCTGATCTTTTCCCTGCGGGCATTTTCTTCCGGTGTGCGTTTCTCTCTTGCCATAATAAAACCTCCACTGTGGTGCTTCTATTATACACCACCTTGGAGGTTTACACAAAATATGGGATGGTCTCGATGTATTGATACATCCGCTCTGCGCCGGAGGAAAGTAGCTTATAGATCGGCG